>ENA-ORSM01001501-ORSM01001501.1-human-gut-metagenome-genome-assembly--contig:-NODE-1501-length-18220-cov-4.843380_pt1 | contig 18220 bp, 16 predicted proteins | sample MGYA00241903_ERZ509170 | MGnify/ENA primary metagenome ERZ509170 (study PRJEB26280, sample SAMEA2338784) | human gut metagenome | biome: human gut; feature: human-associated habitat; material: faeces...
CCTGTGGCTGCCATGATCATGACCATGATCACGAAGAACATGAACATCACCATGACCATGATCATGACCATGATCACGAAGAACATGAACATCACCATGACCATGTTCACGACCACGATCATGAGGAGCATGACGAGAACTGCACCTGCGGCTGCCATGATCATGATCATCATCACCATCATCATGCAGATGAGGTATTTACAAGCTGGGGCAAGGAGACGCCTCATAAGTTTACAAAAGAGCAGATTGAGGAAGTGTTAAAGACACTCTGCGAGACAGACGACTACGGCGAGATCCTTCGTGCAAAAGGTATGGTAGCCGATGTGAATGGTTCCTGGATCTACTTTGACATGGTTCCGGGTGAGTACGAGATCCGTGAGGGAGAGCCAGATTATACCGGAAGACTCTGTGTGATTGGTACACATATTGACGAACACAGATTAGAGGAACTGTTTGGAATCGCGTAAAAGCGGGAAAAAGTTACTCAGGAATGGAGATTTATATGAACGAAATACCAGTATATTTATTTACCGGTTTTATGGACAGCGGCAAGACGACTCTGGTGAAGGAGACGTTATTTGATGATGGTTTCACTGAGGGTGGAAGAAGTGTTGTGATCTGCTGTGAGGACGGAGATGTCGAATATGACGAGGAGGAGCTAAAAAAAATCAATGCCAGACTTGTCATGGTAGAAAATGAAGAGGATTTTACCGAAGAGTTTTTAAACAAAGTGCAGACGGAATATCTGCCGGAGCAGGTGTTTATCGAATACAACGGTACCTGGGGAATGGGAACACTGATGGATATGGAACTCCCGAAACACTGGGTGATCGTACAGCAGTTAGCGACTGTGGATGCGACAACGTTTGACATGTATCTTGCAAATATGCGTACCATGGTAATGGAGCAGTTATTTCAGGCAGATGTCGTGATCTTTAACCGCTGTGATGACAGCACGGACAAAGGCAAATGCCGTCGTAATGTCAAGGCACAGAACCGCAAGGCACAGCTCGTCTTCGAGCGTGAGGACGGCAGCTTGGATGAACGTCCGGAGGAACTTCCGTTTGATCTTTCTGCGGATGTGATCGAGATCACCGATGCAGACTATGCGATCTGGTACATGGACTGTATGGATAATCCGAAAAAATATGAGGGCAAAAAAGTATCTTTTCTGGCACTGGTATACAATCCGGAAAAACTTAAAAAAGGAGTGTTTGTGCCGGGACGTTTTGCAATGACATGCTGCATCGAGGATGTGACATTTATCGGATTTAAGTGTAAATATGCGGATGAGGACAAGATCCCGCACAAATCCTGGATCAATATCACTGCGGAAGTGCATGTGGAATTTGCGAGAGAGTATAAGGGAAAAGGACCGGTACTTTATCCGGTATCCATCGAACCGGCAGAAAAACCGGAAGATGAGCTGGTATATTTCTCGTAAACCGGATATACTCTACATGTATAGGCTGGGAAGAATAATCGCTGCTGGTCACACTTGGAGATGTGAACAGCAACAAATAGATGCATAGGAAAAGGACAGAAGTTGGAATCCGAAGATTCCAGTTTCTGTCCTTTTAAAATTTTTAGTAATCAGATATTATTTTTTGTGTTCTTGTTTTTCTTTGAGCCTATTCTTCCTTGATTCCATGTTCACGCATATACTCACCAATCTTTTTATCGGAACCTAAGATATGATTGATCAGCCAGCCGGACAAAAAATTGATCAGGTCAATCAGATATTCCTGCTGATTGTCATCCATTTCGTCCAAATCTGTTAAATCAACCTCAACAAGACGTTCCACGAAGGCAGTATGTGCACGTTTCTGAGCACTGATTTCCGGATAATGGATGCGTTCCATGAGATTTTCTTCATCACGGAAATGAAATTCTGTATAGTCTTTTAATTCTACAAGCAGGTGCATGATCTCATCATATTTGTCATGCAGAAGTTCTGCGTGAATCAGATCGTTGGTATCGTGAATGATCTCAAACAGCCGTCGGTGCTCAGTATCAATTAACTCAACGCCGGTTTTGTATTTTTCGCAAAATGCAAATGGATCTTCTTCATCAGCAGAAATAGAAAACATTTTTCCGATCATCGTATCACTGCTTAAGATATGCCGGTATAACCAGCGAGCCAGATAAGCCAGCAGGTCGTTTAGGGATTGCCTTGCTGCTTCCGGGGAAGAAGTATCCAGAGCAAAAGTGTTGATTTTTTTTGTAAATGCTTCATGTTCTTTTTTTTGGATCGGAAGCTCAGGATCATGAATATGCTCCATGTAAGCTTCCTCATGGGCGAAATGTGTTGCAGCGTAATTTTTCAATCCGGAAACCAGATTCTTGGAGATAACAGAGGTATCTGAACTTTCTTTTGAAAGGTCAATCGCTTCATTTATCATCTGAAATAACCGACGATGCTCATTATCAATCTCGTCAATTCCAATTAAATAGTCGTCTGTAAATTTATACATTATAAAATCCTCCATTCCGTGGTAAATACCACTTTTCTTTTGAATAAAAATATGGATTTCCCAGCCCATAATTATATTTATGGAGTTATATGGGATAATACATCAACATTATAACATGAATCCGTGTGAGAAAAAAGTAAATAAAAAAGAAAATAAAAAATGTGTTGACAAAATCACTTTAATATATTAAAGTATACCCATAAAGAAAAACCGTTGAGAAAGAATAGTAAGCATTTTTTGATATTACAGAGAGCTGCAGGTGGTGGGATTGCAGTATGGATGGATTTGCTGAATGGACTTTTGAGGGCGGCCTGAACAGGATTTAGTAGGCGCCGCCGGGAACCGGACCCGTTACCCATCCGGCATGTATGGTTGTACATGAAGTGAGTGGACTTTTCAGTCAATATGAGTGGTACCGCGATAATAGATACTATTACCGTCTCAGGCAAGAACCTGAGGCGGTTTTTTAATGTAAAATTCATTTACATTGTAAACGAAAGTTTGCATGATGACGAATTCCACCTCTCGAAACGGCTTTTTCCAAATTTAAAATCTGGAGGGAACAAGTGCGAAAAATAGAATTTTTCGCACACAGGATTTGTGCTTATGCACAAACCTGTAATGCGCAGAGAACGGCGCAGAAAGGGGAAAGAAATGAAAAGAAAAATGATGGCAGCAGTATTAATGATGGCAATGACAGCAGGTGTGCTTGGTGGATGTGGAAACAGCACGGAAAATAATGCGAAAACAGACACAAATGCACAGAATAATGCAAATACCGCAGAAATAAAAGAGAATGCCAATGCGGATGTGACAGAGATCGCCAATGCAGATGGCACGGTATATAAAGTTGGTATCGTCCAGTATGTAGATGATGCTTCCTTAAACCAGATCGAGAAGGCGATCGAGGCAGAGCTTGATGCAAAAGGTGCAGAACTTGGTGTGACATTCGATTATGCAGATTATACCTATAATGGTCAGGCAGATTCCTCTACCTTAAATCAGATCGCAACGGATCTGGTTGCAGAAAAAGTGGATGTGATCATCCCGATCGCAACACCGGCAGCCATGATCATGCAGAATGCGACAGAGGACAATCAGATCCCGGTTGTATTCTCCGCAGTATCAGATCCGGTCAGCGCAGGACTTGTCGCAGATTTAAATGCACCTGGTGCAAATATCACAGGTACATCCGATGCACTTGACACCACGGCTGTTATGAAACTGATCACGGCAGCCAACCCGGATGTAAAGAAAATCGGACTGTTATATGATAAGAGCCAGGATTCCTCAAAAGTGCCGGTTGCAGATGCAATCGCTTACTGTGAGGAAAACGGTATTGAATATATTGAAAAGACAGGAACCACCAATGCAGAGGTATCTGCAGCAGCAGATGCGCTTGTGGCAGAAGGGGTAGATGCAGTATTCACACCGACCGATAACACAATCATGACAGCCGAGCTTGCAATCTTTGAAAAGTTTGCAGATGCAAAGATCCCGCACTATACAGGAGCTGATTCCTTCGCGTTAAACGGAGCATTCTTAGGATATGGCGTCAATTATACAGAGCTTGGAACTGCAACGGCAGATATGGCAGCAGACATCCTTGTAAATGGTGCTGATCCTGCAGCAACAGCAGTCCGCACATTAGACAGTGGTATCGTGACTGTCAACACGGAGACAGCTGCAGCTGTTGGCATTGATGACAGCGTATTTAAAGATATGTGTGAGGAATTAAAAGAAGTTACAACCGCAGAAGAATTTGAATAAAAGCGGAATAGAAGAAAAACGGAACCGGAGGGGATTATGGGTTCGATCATTACACTTTCCATTGTACAGAGCGCATTAGAACTTGGATTTATCTATGCACTGGTTGCGCTTGCATTATTTGTATCATTTTCCATATTAGATATCGCGGATCTGTCAACAGACGGCTGCTTTACATTAGGCTGTGCAGTCTGTGCGACGGTGACGCTTGCCGGACATCCGGTGTTAGGACTGTTTGCGGCGGCGGCAGCAGGAGTTGTATCGGGATTCGTTACTGCATTTTTACAGACCAGAATGGGTATTCAGTCCATCTTAGCTGGAATCATCGTAAATACAGGATTATACACGATCAACATTGCGGTGATGGGTTTTGCATCCAATATCAATCTTTTTTCCTGTGACACAGTTTTTTCATGGGCGAAAGATCATATCGGGGGAACCTGGTATAAACTGATCGTTGCAGCTGTATTTGTTGTGATTGTCGGTGTGATACTGGCATGGTTTTTAAATACGAGACTGGGACTTTCCATCCGTGCGACCGGCGATAACCCGGATATGGTAAGGGCATCAAGTATCAATACCGGACTTATGATCACGATCGGACTTTGTGTTGCGAATGCCATGACCGGACTTTCCGGCGGACTGCTCGCACAGTATCAGAAATCCTGTGATATCAATCTTGGAACCGGAATGGTAACGATCGCACTTGCGAGTCTGATCATCGGGGAGTCGATCATCGGAAAAGGCGGTGTGTTAAAGCGTGTGATCGGCGTGGTATTAGGAAGCTGCCTGTACCGCTTTATCGTAGCGATTGCTTTAAGATTAAATGTTCCGGCAGAATGTTTAAAACTGGTATCATCACTTATCGTTGCATTTGCGATCGCACTGCCTTATCTGAAAAAGCAGGCAGCGTTTATGAAACAGCGCCGCCTTGCAAAGGCAGAAAACCAGTTATATATGGAACAGATCCAGAAACAGAACCAGAAGAAGGAGGAATCGTGATGTTAATTATGAAAAATGTCAGCAAGACCTTCAATCCGGGAACTGTCAATGAAAAATGCGCATTAAAAAATCTGAATCTGGAATTGAAGGATGGCGACTTTGCAACAATTATCGGAAGCAATGGAGCAGGTAAATCTACATTATTTAATGCAATCACCGGAGCATTTTTTATCGACCGGGGACTTATTGTGTTAGATGGGGAGGATATCACTTACCAGAAAGAACATGTGCGGAGCAAGGTGATTGGTCATTTGTTTCAGGATCCTTTAAAGGGAACCGCGCCGCATATGACGATCGAGGAAAATATGGCACTTGCCTATCTTCGCGCCAAAACCTCAAAAAATGCATATTTCAGCCGTATCAATGCGGCGGATAAAGCAAAATTCAGGGAGCACCTTGCACTGCTTGATATGGGGTTAGAGGATCGCATGAAGCAGCCGGTAGGACTCCTTTCCGGAGGACAGCGCCAGGCACTGACGCTTCTTATGGCGACGATGGTCACACCAAAGATCCTGCTGTTAGATGAGCATACGGCGGCATTGGATCCGGCAACCGCAAAAAAAGTGCTCGACCTGACCAGACAGATCGTTGCAGAGAGAAAGATCACCTGCCTTATGGTAACCCACAATATGCACCAGGCATTAGAACTTGGAAACCGTACCCTGATGATGGATTCCGGAAATATCATCTTAGATGTGAGCGGAGAAAAACGTGCGGGCATGACGGTGGAGGATCTGTTAGAGCAGTTTGCGGTCTGTGCCGGAAAGCGTTTGGACAATGACAGGATCCTGTTTTCGCAGGCGGAATGATGGTTAGTCAACGACAGGATCCTGTTTTCACAGGCAGAATAAGGGAAAAATAGGATTTTTTGCAGGATCTGGCAGTAATAATTTGAGAAAAAACAGAACTAATTGAGAAAAAATAGAGGAAAGCCGTTGAAATTTAACGTGTTTTCCTTTATTATGTTAAAGTATGAAAATAAATACTTTGACGGGCATGTTGATGTATATAAAAATGTTAGGAGGAGACCATGTATCCAATCGTAAGAAGAGAAAAACTGGCAGATAAGATTTATCTTATGGATGTCAAAGCACCTCGTGTGGCACAGTACTGTGAGCCGGGGCAGTTTGTAATTGTAAAGATTGATGAGGAGGGCGAGCGTATTCCGCTTACCATTTGTGATTATGACAGGGAAGCAGGTACGATCACGATCGTATTCCAGACTGTCGGAGCATCTACAGAGCGTATGGCATATTTACAGGAAGGAGATGCATTCCAGGATTTTGTAGGCCCGCTTGGATGTGCGTCTGACCTGATTGACGAAGATATTGAAGAATTAAAGAAAAAGAAGATCCTTTTCGTTGCCGGAGGTGTTGGTACAGCACCGGTATATCCGCAGGTAAAATGGCTGCATGAGCACGGTGTGGACTGTGATGTGATCATGGGATCTAAGACAAAAGATCTGTTGATCTTAGTAGACCAGATGAAAGAAGTTGCGACAAATCTCTATGTGACGACCGATGATGGTTCTTATGGATTCCACGGTATGGGAACTAATCAGTTACAGGAACTCTGGGATGCAGGAAAACGCTATGATCACTGTGTAGCGATCGGACCGATGATCATGATGAAATTCGTATGTAAGCTGACAAAAGAGCTTGGAATCCCGACCGTTGTTTCCATGAACCCGATCATGGTAGACGGAACCGGAATGTGCGGTGCATGTCGTCTGATAGTAGGCGGGGAAGTAAAATTTGCCTGCGTGGACGGACCGGAGTTTGACGGGCATCAGGTTGATTTTGACCAGGCGATGAAACGTCAGGCACAGTACAAGACAGAAGAGGGAAGAGCGATGTTAAAGCTGCAGGAAGGTGATACACATCACGGCGGCTGTGGCAACTGTCAGTAGGGTTGAGCGTTTGAAAAGGAGATAGAGAGAATGGACGTATTAAATAGAGTACCGGTTCGCGAGCAGGAACCACAGGTTCGTGCGGCTAACTTTGAAGAGGTATGTTTAGGATATAACGAGGAAGAGGCAAAAGCTGAGGCAGCACGCTGCTTAAACTGTAAAAATGCGCAGTGTATGAAGGGATGTCCGGTATCTATCAATATCCCGGCATTTATCGCACAGGTAAAGGAAGGAAACTTTGAGGAGGCATATCACATTATCAGTCAGTCTTCCGCACTTCCGGCAGTCTGCGGACGTGTCTGCCCACAGGAGAGCCAGTGTGAAGGAAAATGTATCCGCGGAATCAAGGGTGAACCGGTTGCAATCGGTAAATTAGAGCGTTTTGTTGCCGACTGGGCAAGAGAAAATGGTATTAAACCGAAAAAAGCAGAGAAATTAAACGGACATAAGGTTGCAGTCATCGGTTCTGGCCCTGCAGGTTTAACCTGTGCCGGAGATCTGACAAAACTTGGCTATGATGTGACAATCTTTGAGGCACTTCATGAGGCAGGCGGTGTACTGATTTACGGTATCCCGGAGTTCCGTCTTCCGAAACAGAAGGTTGTTGCTGCTGAGGTGGAAAATGTAAAAGCACTCGGTGTTAAGATCGAGACAAACGTTGTTATCGGAAAATCTGTTACAATCGATGAATTAATGGAAAACGAGGGATTTGAGGCCGTATTTATCGGTTCCGGTGCCGGACTTCCAAGATTTATGGGTATTCCTGGCGAGCAGGCAATGGGTGTATTTTCTGCAAATGAGTTCCTGACCAGAAACAACCTGATGAAGGCATTTAAAGATGAGTATGATACACCGATCAAAGCAGGCAAGAAAGTTATTGTTGTCGGCGGCGGTAACGTTGCTATGGATGCTGCGAGAACTGCAAAGAGACTTGGCGCGGAGGTACATATCGTATACCGCCGTGGCGAGGAAGAGCTTCCGGCGCGTGTGGAGGAAGTACATCATGCAAAAGAAGAGGGCGTGATCTTTGATCTGCTCCAGAACCCGACAGAAATTCTTGTAGATGAGAATGGCTGGGTAAAAGGCGCGAAAGTCATTAAGATGGAACTCGGTGAACCGGATGCATCCGGAAGAAGAAGCCCGGTAGAGATTCCGGGATCTGAGTATGAGATCGAGGCAGATACCGTGATCATGTCACTTGGAACTTCCCCGAACCCGCTGATCTCTTCCACTACAAAGGGACTTGAGATCAACCGCAGAAAATGTATCATCGCAGAGGAAGAAAACGGTGCTACCTCAAAAGCCGGTGTATTTGCCGGTGGTGATGCCGTAACCGGAGCTGCAACTGTAATTCTTGCCATGGGTGCAGGAAAAGCTGCCGCAAAGGGAATCGATGAATATCTGAGCAATAAATAATAGACCAGTGATGGTAAAAATGCCGGAGTCAGTGGAAACTGCTGATGTCCGGCATTTTTTCTTAAAAACTTTTTTTTATAAAAATTTCTTAACACATCTAAAATATTCCTTAAATCTTATCCAAAACCTACTTTTTTTCAAAAATATTGGTTATACTTGTAAGCAAAGTTATGATGAATTGTAAATGAGTCAGAGTGACAGTGATGAATACTAAGAGGTATAGCTATATGGAGGAAAATGTGAACCAGACAGAGAAAGAAATGGCAGAAAACGAAAAACAGAATCAGACGGGAAAAGAAGTGGCAGAAAACGAAAAACAGAATCAGACGGGAAAAGAAGTGGCAGAAAATGCAAACTTGGAACAGACAGAAACGATCCGGGGACTGACCGCACAGCAGGTGGAGGAGCGGAAAGAAAAGGGCCTCTGGAACAAAAAAGCAGAGTCGGCGACGAAGACGACGAAAGAGATCGTAAAATCAAACGTATTTACATATTTTAACCTGATATTTTTAGTGATCGCGTTATTGTTAATCGGCGTTGGTGCTTTCCGGGATCTGACATTTCTTCCAATCATTGTTGCAAATACGCTGATCGGAATCGTGCAGGAGATCCGCTCGAAAAAGGTTCTGGATGATCTGTCTATCTTAAACAGTCCGAAAACACGGGTAATCCGGGAGGGCAGTAAAAAAGAAATACCGGCAGAAGAACTGGTGATGGATGATATCGTGGAGCTTTCTGCGGGCGGACAGATACCGGCGGATGCAGTTGTGTTAGAAGGGCAGTTAAATGTGAATGAATCACTCCTTACCGGAGAAGCGGATGAAATTGTAAAGAAAAATGGCGATGAACTGCTGTCCGGCAGCTTTGTGGTGTCCGGCAGCTGTCTGGCACAGCTGACAAAAGTTGGGGAAGAGTCTTATATATCAAAACTTACCCACCGTGCAACACAGACGAAAGAGGGAGAACAGTCAGAGATGATCCGCTCTTTGAACCGGCTGGTGCAGGCAGTCGGTATTGTGATCATTCCCATTGGTGTGGTTCTTTTTATACAGCAGTTTGTATATGCGGGAACCCCTTTGCGGGACAGTGTGACAAGTATGGTCGCAGCGATCATTGGAATGATACCGGAGGGACTTTATCTGTTAGCGAGCGTTGCCATGGCGGTAAGTGCCATGCGTCTGGCAAAGCAGCAGGTTTTGATCCATGATATGAAATGTATTGAAACGTTAGCCCGCGTAGATGTACTTTGTGTGGACAAGACAGGAACAATTACAGTGCCGGAGATGGAAGTGGATCAGTTTATTCTTGCAGAAGACCTGACGAAAAGAGTTTATGAGAAAGACGGTGATACGAAAGTATATGTCGATGTAAAGTGCGGTGAGGAACAGGAACAAAAACATGCGCAGATAAAGGGCATGATCGGTGAGTTTGCGGCAGACATGGATGCCGATAATGCAACAATGGAGGCATTAAAGACATATTTTAAGCCGGATACTTTAACAAAGATAAAGAAAGCAGAAAAGGTATTTGCATTTTCATCAAAGACAAAGTACAGTGGAATCATTTCAGAGGGAAAAAGTTATGTGATCGGGGCACCTGAATTTGTGCTTCGGGAGGATTATGCAGAGTACAAAGACCGAATAGAAGCGTATAGTGAGAAAGGGTATCGTGTCCTTGTGTATGGCAGATATGAGGGAATTTTAGACGGACAGCAGCTTACGGAAAAAGTATTGCCGATCGCGTTTATCATGCTGACAAATGCGATCCGGGAAGGAGCAAAGGAAACCTTTTCCTATTTTACAGAGCGTGGTGTGGAGATCAAGGTTATCTCCGGGGATAACCCTAAGACTGTTGCTGAAATTGCGGAAAAAGCGGGAATCTGCGGCGCAGATAATTATGTGGATGCATCCACGTTGACAACAGATGAGAGTATCGCACAGGCTGTAGCAAAATATCAGATTTTTGGCAGGGTGACACCTGATCAGAAGTTAAAGTTTGTGGAAGCGCTGAAAGCACAGGGAAGAACGGTTGCCATGACGGGTGACGGTGTCAATGATGTGCTGGCATTAAAAGATGCGGACTGCAGTATCGCAATGGCATCGGGAAGCGAGGCGGCATCGCAGGTGGCACAGCTTGTTCTTTTGGACAATGATTTTTCAAGGATGCCCTCTGTAGTGATGGAAGGGCGGAGAGTGGTAAACAATATCCAGCGCTCGGCAAGCTTATATCTGGTTAAAAATATTTTTTCCATGCTGCTTGCAGTATTTTCCATGATCTCTATGATCAATTATCCACTGGAACCGTCACAGATTTCGCTGATCAGTATGTTTACGATTGGAATTCCGTCTTTTGTGCTTGCATTAGAGCCAAACAAAGACCGCATACAGGGACATTTTATGACAAATGTGTTGTTGAAGGCATTGCCTGCCGGACTTACCGATTTCTTTGCTGTCAGCAGTCTGGTATTGTTTTGTCAGGTATTTGGTGTGAACGAAGAGGACATTTCGACATCCTGTACGATACTTGTTGCTATTGTTGGATTTATGATCTTATATCAGATCGCAAAACCGATGACGGCCGGACACCGGGTACTGATGGTTGGAATGGTCGCCGGCTGGCTGTTCTGCATGATATTTGTCAGCCACTTATTTGCAATCAGGGATATCTCAGGGCAGTGTATGATGCTGACTGCGGTATTTACGGTTGCAGCGGAGTCCATTCTGCGGTATCTGTCGAAATTTGTGGAGTGGATGCGGGAAAGTCTTTTAGTGTTAAAAAAGAAAATACATCAGGCAACAGCATGAAAGAGGACAGGTATTCGGTAAGGATAAAAACCGGATAAAAAACAGCCGCTCCGTTTTTAAAGCAGAGCGGCTGTTTAGCAATCAATTTTTGTGAAAATGAAATGTTGCAGTTATTCCAGATTAAGGTGTTTTTTGATGATAACCATGCACACGATATAGAAAACAACACATTCGATGATCGAAAAGAGCGATCCGGAAAACAGCATAGAGGAAACAGTTGTGCTGAATGTAACGTTTTCAGTGGCATTATAAGTTACAACATTGACGTTGTTCATGACACCAAAATATCCGGTAAGTACCAGGATGATCGAGGATACAATCTGACCTGACATGTAAAAGACGATTCCGGCACCGATGGAAGCTCCTACTTTATGTTTTGTAAAGAGCTGACCGATAGAACCGCTTGCAAATACCATCAAAAGGTACTGTAGGCAGGATAAGATCATGGCAAAAATCATATAAATGCTAAACGTATGGAGAGACATGCCAAACAGATTCTGGAAATCTACCATGAGCATATCAAAATCTGCATCAAAGGAAAATCCTCTGTTTGCCGCACAGCCCAGGGCGAAGATCGATACAAACATAATGATCAGGGAGAGCATCAGCCAGCATAGGGAAACGAGCAGTTTTACATTAAAAATTGACATCTGGCCAACCGGCAGTGTGTGTGTCAGGTATCCCTGATCAGAATACATTGTCTTATAAAAATGTACACACATATATACATAGCTTACCACGAAAAGTGCAAATACGCCGAGTACATAAAATACCATAGCTGCTGTAAAGAAGATCTCCTGTAACTGGTTTTCTGTGCCGGCAGGATCACTGTCACCGTACATGGCAATACAGCCAAGGATGGTAACAAACGCCATAACGCCATAGATGATGAACATTAACTTGTATGTGTTTTTAAATTCGTATTTAAATAATTTTCCTAACATCTGAATACCTCCCGGAACAGTGCATCGACGGATTTCCCCTCCTCGGCGCGGATATCGTCCACAGAGGATGAGAGACGGATCTGTCCGTTCTGAATAAAAATAACCTGGTCTAAAATGTTTTCGATATCTGCAATCAGGTGCGTTGAAATCAGGATGGAAGCGGACGGATCGTAATTGGTTAAGATCACGTCTAAAATGTAATCTCTCGCAGCGGGATCGACACCTGCGATCGGCTCATCTAAAATATATAATTCTGCTTTGCGGCTCATGACGAGGATAAGCTGCACTTTTTCTTTCGTTCCCTTTGACATGCTTTTTAGAGAATCATTTGGATTGATATTTAGTTTTTGCAGCATATCATAGGCGCGTTCGCTGTCGAAATCTTCATAAAAGTCCTGAAAGAAGGCGATGATCTCTTTCACACGCTGGTTCATATTCAGATAACTATGATCCGGCAGATAGGAAATGTGGCATTTGCTCTCGACACCGATTGGATTTTCTTTGTAATAGAGGGTGCCGGAGGTCGGGGTTAAAAGTCCGTTGATCATTTTGATCAGTGTTGTCTTTCCGCTGCCGTTTGGACCGAGCAGACCAATGATATGTCCGCTCTCAATCGAAAGATCAATGTGGTCGATCGCTGTTTTTCCACTGAAACTTTTGGTGAGATCTTTGCATTCAAGTAATGTGCCCATCATTTTTCTCCTTTCATGGTCTGACCGATCATAGCCAGAATCTCATTTTCCTGAAAGCCGAGCTGCTGCATAAATGAGAGCAGTTCTGTAATTTTATCTTTTGCAAGTGTTGATTTTAATTCATCGATCATGGAAGTGTCCTCCGTAATAAATCGTCCGGTTGTCCGCTGTGAGAAAACAAGACCGGTTCGTTCAAGTTCTGTGAAAGCTTTCTGCATCGTGTTTGGATTTACCGCTGCCTCGGCGGCAAGGTCACGGACAGAAGGCAGTTTGTCTCCGGGTTTATATTTGCCCGAAATGATATCCATTTCGATCCGTTCGACGATCTGTATAAAAATAGGACGGTCGGAATTAAGGTTCCATGCCATTGTATCACCTCGTTTCTTTGTACTAGCGAAATAATACAATAATACAAGAAAAGTGTCAAGAGATTTTTTGTAAAGTATTCTGATTTTATGACGATATAAATTACATAACAGGAGAAAGCTAAGGATGGCGTCTGATTTTCAAGGAATGAAATACCCGGAAAAACAGGCACCATTTTGTTATATGGATGAAAAATCAGCTGTATAACGGGAAGAACTTAACTGTTGTCATAAAATGAGTTGTGAAATGGGGAAAATGAGTATGAGAGTTGGGAACAGACTAAACAGCACCATTGTGCGTGCGCGGATGAAACGTATTGCAAAGACGAAGACATTTACGACAAAACAGCAGAGAACACAAAAGAGCACTTCCGGGAGTTCCGGACAGTCGATCAGTCAGCTTCTTTCAAAATTAAATGCAAACAGTGGAAAGACGTCATCTGCGGAGCAGTTACTTGCAAACCGGACGCAGACGCTTTTGTACAGTGGTATGGAGACGGCTGCGGAACGTGTGGAAAAACGGTTGGGAAAGTTTTTAAAAACGGATGGTACTTCCGTATTTGACGAGGAAGATGAGACAAAGCTGAAGGAAAATGTGGCGGATAATATAGAGTCGTTTGTGAATGACTATAATTATCTGATGAAGCGTCTCGCACAGTCCGGCGATATTGTTGATTCAAATTATGCCAAAAAACTGAAAAATTATGCAAATGCGGAAAACAAGGAACTCCGTGAGATCGGAATTACGATAAAAGGTGACGGGACATTAGAACTGGACGAAAACAAATTAAAGGCAGCCGATATCAGCCAGGTAAAGAAACTGTTTACCGGTGAAGATGGATTTGCCAAAAAGGTGTCGAATCTGTCAGGCCAGATCGGCAAATATGCAAAAGAAAAGGTGACGGAACTCGAGAAATCAAGTGCGCAGGCGAGCAGTAATTATAACCGTTATGCACGCTACGCGAATAATTCACAGAGTTATAACAGCAGTTATTATAACAATAGCTATTATAACAGTAAGGCATAATGACAGATCAGTTTTACGGTGAAGAATCGATCAAAATAAAGCAGACGGCAAAGACAGGCTGGGTACAGTCCGAATTCAGGAAACAGGAAAAATACCGTAGAAATTATTATGGTACAATTTTTCTTGAAATCCTGTTAGAAAAAATGCAGCGGAAAGAGGATGTCCTCTACATTGAGTCAGTCAGGGCACCGCGGGTTGTGCGGGTGAAGCGGAGAAAAAAAGAGCTGAATCCCCAAAATCGCAACGTGGTGGAAAAGCAAAATGAGCCTGTCGCAAAAGCCTGTGATGAGCATAGGTCCAAGGAACCGGCTGCATCCGGGGGGCGGTCTGTGCAGTCCGTACAGAATGTGCAGGATATGCCGGTCATGCCGGAAATAAGACTGTCCAATGAACCGGCGGAGCGGCTACAGAAGGGGCGTTCGGGACTTGGGATAAATGTTGAAATGCCGCCTGAAAGTCGGAACGTGGGCAATAGTCAGGGTGGAAACCAATATTCTATGGAGCATTCTATGAGATCTTCCATGGAAGTCTTCAAAGAATATTCCATGAATGTTTCAAAAACCGGGATGGCTTCGATTTCTGGAGAAACGATCCTTGTGTGGGCGTCGGGAGATATTTTAGAACTGTCTGTGATGTCGGAGCTGCCGGAAATATCGGGAAATTATAATGCACGGGCGTGCATGGTGTAATGTTGCCGGTCACACAACAGGTGTGTACAGCAGTGTAAAAAAGAGGCGGTGTTCAAGTCGGACACTGTCTTTCTTTAAAAATCGGACTTCTTTTTTGTGCAGACTGCACAAGAAATTTCAAATCAGTTGCATACGAAGAATGACGTATGCTAAGATAAATCAAAGCATATTTCTACCATGTGAACAGCGTTATTCAGACAGTTGCATTTGCTTCACATGACCATAAGGATGACACATCCGTCTACATTTCAAAAAACATTTCAGAAATCTATGCTTTTTATTCACAAAAATGAAAAGCAGGAGATCTGGATGAGCCTCCTGCACATAGGAGGAACTGAATATGAAGAAGGGCACACAGGTATCAGAAAAGATACCAGCAGCCAACCGTCAGTACAAAGACACCGTATTCCGCATGTTGTTTTCAGAGAAAGAGAACCTTTTATCTTTGTACAATGCAGTAACCGGGAACGCTTATCAGAACGCAGATGATCTGAAAATCGTCACGCTGGAAAATGCAATCTACATGGGGATGAAAAACGACCTGGCATTTATGTTAGAGACAAATATTTATCTCTACGAGCACCAGTCCACGTTAAATCCCAACATACCGCTGTGGGATCTGATTTACATAGGAATTGAATATCAGCAATATGTGGATGATAAGTCCTTGTATTCGTCCCGCCTGCAGAAGATACCGGCACCGAAATTTATGGTATTTTATAATGGAACGGATGCAGTGGATGACCGGGTGGAACTTCGACTGTCAAACGCTTATGAGCATCTGGCTGGCGAGCCGGACCTGGAGTTAAAAGCCCTGATGTTAAACGTCAATGAAGGACATAACAAAGAGCTGATGGAGCAGTGTCAGACATTGAAGGAATATGCCATTTATGTAGCGAGAGTCCGCAAATATACATCAGAAATGAACTTAAACGATGCAGTTGCACGGGCAATCGATGAATGTATCAAAGAAGGAATTTTGGTGGAATTTCTTCGGAAGAATCGTTCGGAGGTAAAGATGGTGAGTATTTTGGAATATGATAAAGAGTGGGAAGAGAAGAAACTCCGAAAGGCAGAATATGAGGCTGGCAAAAGTGACGGAATCGAGATCGCAGAAGAGAGAATGATCCATAATATGATTAAGCTGGATTTCCCAATAGAAAAAATTGCAGAAGTAACTGGAAAATCGCCATTGGAAATAGAACAATATTTACAATCGAACAGACAATAAATATTTTAAAAAGATTACGGAAACTGTTGATAAAACTATATAAAAAAATAATGAAATGAACAGTAAATAATAAAATCCTCTGTAAACAGAAAAACAGGTGGCAAATAGCACCTGACTGTTTGCAGAGGATTTTATTATTACTATTTACCAATAAAAATTTATCGTAAAACAATAAAAATATATTGCAAAAGCAAGATATATGTGTATAATAAAGGAAAACAATAAAACCAGAAAGAAAAATCTGGAATCAAAAACAAACTCAAAGAAAAGTGAATCAGATCAGGAGGAGAATCATTTATGCAGCAAAAAGAAATTTCACGGTGGCTAAAAGCAATCACGATTGTACTGGCGCTGATGGGGGCGGTGTTCTTTCTATATATTATGCCGGTACTTGCAATGTCATGGAGGGACGCGGATGAATCACTGGCGTATCTTTTTATGCCGGGGCTGTTGTACGGCTGGTGCATTGCGGTGATCTGTTATGCGATCCTGTACCAGTTCTGGAAAGTATGTGTGCAGATCGGAAAAGACAATTCATTCTCAAAAGAAAATGCAAAATGTTTTCGAAATATCAGTCACTTCGCATTGCTGCTCGCAGTTGTGTGGTTTGCGGGAATTGTTTTTCTGGCAATCTTAGCGGTCAGGCAGCCCGGAATCAGTATTTTTATGATCACCGCAGTTTTGCTTTCGGTCATGATATCTGTTTTGGCAGCGGCATTATCACATCTGATACTGAAGGCCTACGAATTAAAACAGGAAAATGAACTTACGATATAAGGAGAGACAAATGGCGATTATCATAAATATAGATGTAATGCTTGCAAAGCGGAAAATGAGTGTAACTGAACTCTCGGAAAAAGTAGGTATTACAATGGCAAATATTTCCGTACTAAAAAATGGAAAGGCAAAAGCAATCAAAGTAGACACATTAAACAAGATCTGCCGGGCGTTGGACTGCCAGCCGGGAGATATTTTAGAATATGTTCCATCGGATGATGAAATTTAATATATTGCACGGAATGAAGCAGGAACAGGACAGCTTATTGGAAAAGGAAGGGAGCATGAAAATGGATCAGAATCTTACAGTCAGTTACGAGGAGCAGAAAGCGCAGTGGCAGGAAAGAAAAAAACAGCAGCAGAAAGAAAATGCGGGGATTTTTAAAAAACTTGCGCCGGCAAGCCTCATTTACGCACTGATCTATACAGTCTGTATTTACAAAAATATGACAGGTGCCGCAGTACTTCTGTGGGTGGTGGCAACGATCGGATATATCTGTTACATCGTTAAAACGGTAAAGGAAAGAAAAGTTTTTAAAACAACAATAATTTTTGCTGTGTATATGCTGATCCTTGCGGTCAGTACATTTACAACCGGAAATGAGTGGATCATCTGGATGAACTATTGCTGGATCTTTGCATTCACGGTGTGTTTCCTGATACGAAATATGGCAGATGAAAACGAATGGAATTTCTGGGATTACCTGTGCGGTGGAGTAAATGCTGTATTTGGAGCAATTGGCAGCATTGCAAGACCATTTGGCGATGGAAACGATTTTGCACGTTTGCGGGAGAAAAAAGAAAATGGCAAAGCGCGTGAGATCCTGATCGGAATTGCAGTAGCGATACCGGTGGTTCTTCTGATCGGTGGATTGTTAATGTCGGCGGATCTGGTATTTTCAAATATGATTGCAAAAGTTTTCGAAGGAATCAGGATACCGGCAAACCTGGCAGGGATTTGTTTCATGTTATGTTTTGGTTTTATTTCATCTTACTGTGGAGTCAGATATACGGCATACAGAAAAGACCGGCAAGCTCGTTTTGATGATGTATGCAGCGTGAAAGAGTGTGACGAGCAGGGAAACGTAATTCCGTATAACGGAGAATATGAACCAGAGGGGAG
>ENA-ORSM01001511-ORSM01001511.1-human-gut-metagenome-genome-assembly--contig:-NODE-1511-length-18162-cov-14.384713_pt1 | contig 18162 bp, 12 predicted proteins | sample MGYA00241903_ERZ509170 | MGnify/ENA primary metagenome ERZ509170 (study PRJEB26280, sample SAMEA2338784) | human gut metagenome | biome: human gut; feature: human-associated habitat; material: faeces...
CATAATCTGCGTATTTTCTTATTTTACAATTAATTATCAAAATACGCAAGTCCCACCGTGAAAAAGGGAAATGTATTTATCTCCCATACATTTCCCTTTTCTTTTAACCTCTTAATATTGTGCAGTTTCTGGAGGTACAAAATCTTCCGCTTCTTCTACAAATTTCTTAACCTGAATTTGTGCTTTTACAACTGGTATATTGGTTCCGGCTCCTGCAACACATCCACCTGGACATCCCATTCCTTCGATCAGATATCCCTTTTTCTTTCCTGATTTCGCCTGTAGAAGCATCTTCTTACACTCCGCAAGGCCTTCCACATGATCGATCTTTACTTCTGTTCCAGGATAGTATTCATCAATACATGCCTTGATCGCTCCGGCTACTCCACTTGCAACTGCATACCCACGTCCTGCTCCAAAGGCATCATTTAACTCTTCTTCTTTTTCATATGTGTTAAAATCAAGTTCTTTCGCATCAAACATTCCAGCCAGTTCTTCAAATGTGATCACAAAATCGACCTCACTTCGCACTGTCCGTCTGGATGCTTCTAACTTTTTGGCAACACATGGCCCTACAAAAACAATTTTTGCATTTGGAGATGTAATCCTTGCCGCTCTTGCCGTTGCTACCATTGGTGTTAGTGCATTAGAAATTTCATCGATCACCTCTGGAAAATATTTCTTTCCAAGCATAGACCATGATGGGCAGCATGATGTCAGCAAGAATGGTAGTTTCCCTGTAGCTACACTTTGAACATAATGCTTTGCCTCTTCTAGTGCCCCTGCGTCTGCTCCAACTGCAACTTCCCACACATCTGCAAACCCAATATCAAGAAGTGCAGCTTTAATCTTATTTGGCGTTGCTTTTGGTCCAAATTGTCCGACAAATGCAGGTGCTAAGATCGCGATCACTTCCGCACCTTCATTCATTGCCTTGATCAACTGGTAAATCTGGGATTTATCTGCAATTGCTCCAAACGGACAATTTACCATACACATACCACAAGAAACACATTTATCTGGATTGATCTTAGCTCTTCCTGCATAATCTGTTTCAATCGCTCCAACCCCACAGGCATTTGCACAAGGACGTTTTCTTTCATAAATCGCACCATATGGACAAACCTTTTTACATTGTCCACATTTGATACATTTTTCCTGATCGATATAAGAATATCCATCCTTAAAACTAATTGCCTTCTTCGGACAAACTTCCATACACGGATGTGCCATGCATCCCTGGCACTGCTCTCCTACAATAAATGCCTTCTCCTTACATTCATTGCATGCAGATGGAATTACCTGAAGAAGTGGCGGCTCATAATATTTCTCTGAAATATTGCTCTCATCAATTCCTTTCGTAATTCTTGTTGGTTTATCCGCTGGATTTAATGACATTCCCATGGCAAGCCTCAATCTCTCACCTACGATCGCTCGTTCTCTGTAAATGCTATCTCGATATTTTGCAACTTCTCCAGGTATGATCTCATATGGAAGATCTTCAAGATCCTGTAGGTTCCTTTGTTCGTAGCCAAACTTTGCGATCTCTTTGAAAATTCTTCTTCTCACATTCCGAACTGGTGTCTGTATTCCTCTCATGATATTCCCTCCTCTAATGATGCCTTAAGATAGTTTGTGCTTTTTTTAACATACTTGTTATTCTTATCATATACCAAAACAGGAATATTATAAAGGTATTATCTGTTTTTTATTCAAATTTTCTATTTATTTTCAGACTGATTAATTATTTCAATCAATCTGTCTGTCGCTTCTTTTATTCCACCCATCTCATCGATCAATCCTTCTTTCACTGCCTCCTCCCCTGAAAGGATCATACCAACATCTTTTACCTGCTGTCCAATATGAAGCATCAATTCTTCAACTCTTTCCTTTTTCATTTTACAATGATCACTAATAAATGTAGTAATGCGATCCTGAATCTTTTCAATATTACGATAACTTTGAATCACTCCGATAAACGTCCCAGAACTTCTCACTGGATGAATCATCATTGTTGCACTTTTTACAATAAATGAATGATCTGCAGCTACAGCAAGTGGTACTCCAATCGAATGGCTTCCTCCAAGAACAAGCGATACGGTTGGTTTCCCAAGCGATGCAATAAGCTCTGCGATCGCAAGTCCACATTCTACATCTCCGCCAATCGTATTGATCAAGATCAAAATTCCTTTAATACTTTGATCCTGCTCTGCCTTTGCAAGAAGTGGAATCATATGTTCATATTTCGTTGTTTTTGCATTCTGTGCAGATAGCTGATGACCTTCAATTTCACCAACGATCGTCATGATCAAAATTCCATTTTCCTGTAACTGTCCAAATTGTTCTATTTCTTTTGTTTCATTATCTTTCATACTAAATTTTACCTTTCCATATTATATTTCTATATAAAAAAAGAAGGAAGTGTCTTCTTACTTCCTTCTTTAGTATGAAATCTAATTTAATTTCTATTCATCAATCTCAAAAGAAATTAACAGATCTTCTTGATTTACCTGTTCTCCTTCTTTGACATAGATCTTATCAACCTTACCATTAACTGTAGAAACAACTGTTGTCTCCATCTTCATGGCTTCGACTGTCATCAGTGGCATGTTCACTGTAACTTCATCACCTTCATTGACAAGAACTTTACCAACTGTTCCTGGAATTGTTGATCCAAGATGTGCTGGATTTGATTTATCTGCCTTGACTCTTCCGTCTGTCTTAACCTCCAAGTTCTTATCAAGGACTTTGATCTCACGGATAGATCCATTAACTTCAAAATCTAACAGACGATATCCATCTTTATCTGGCTCTGTCATATCAATAAATTTGATGATCAGATCTTTTCCTTCATCTAATCTTAGGGTTGTTTCTTCACCTTTTCTTAATCCATAGAAGTATACATGACTTTCAAGTCCTGTTACATCGTTGTAAGCCTCAAAATGTCTGCAATAATCTTCATATACTTTTGGATATAATGCATAACTTAATACTTTCTGGCTTAAAACATCTGGATCTTCCATATTATCCATATAGAAGTTTTCTTTTAATCCCTTTGCAATATAATCAAAATCTTCATCTGGTAATAAGCTTCCTGGACGTACACTGATCGGTTTCTTATCTTTCAATACGATCTTCTGTAATTCTTCTGGGAATCCACCTTCTGGCTGTCCGATCATACCTTCAAAATATTCTACTACAGAATCTGGATAAGATAAATCTTTACCAGCTTCTAGGATATTATCTTTTGTTAATCCATTCTTGAACATAAAGATTGCAAAGTCTCCAACCACTTTAGATGATGGTGTTACTTTGACGATATTTCCAAGTAAATGGTTTGCATCTCTATATAATCCTTTGATCTCTTCAAAGTCATCTGCTGCACCCATTTCTTTCACCTGAGCTAACAAGTTAGAATACTGTCCACCTGGAATCTCATATTTGTAAATCTCTGTGTTTGGTGCATCCATTCCGCTCTCAAACTGTTTGTAGATTGGACGGATTCTTGCATAGTACTGGCTTAATTCTGTTAATTCATCTGTATCAAGTCCTGTATCACGCTCTGTTCCTTTTAATGCTTCTACTAAAGAGTTCATACATGGATTACTTGTCATAGAACTCATAGAACCGATCGCACAGTCAGCGATATCAAGTCCTGCTTCAGATGCCATCAGTAATGTACTGACACCATTTCCTGTAGAATCATGCGTATGCAGGTTGACTGGAATGTTTAATTCTTCTTTTAACGCACTTACCAGTTTCTTCGCTGCATATGGTTTTACAAGACCTGCCATATCCTTGATCGTAAAGATATGTACACCTAAACTTTCTAATTCTTTGGCTTTCTTTACATAATAGTCTAATGTATATTTTGTCTCGTTAGGATCTGTGATATCTCCTGTGTAACAGATCGTTCCTTCTACAATCTTACCGGTCTTTAATGCTGTTTCAATCGGCATTTTCATATTCTCAACCCAGTTTAAGCTGTCAAAGATACGGAATACATCGACACCTTTTTGAGATGCTTCATTGATGAATTTCTTAACAACATTATCTGGATAGTTACTATATCCCACAGCATTGGATGCACGAAGTAACATCTGGATCAGTGTATTTGGCATATGCTGTCTTAATAATTTTAATCTCTTCCATGGAGATTCTTTTAAGAAACGATAAGCTGTATCATAAGTAGCTCCACCCCAAGCCTCTACAGAGAATGCATTCTCCATAAATGCGTTTGTCGCATCAGAGGCTCCAACTAAGTCTCTTGTTCTCATACGTGTAGCCATTAAAGACTGCTGTGCATCACGCATGGTTGTATCTGTGATCAATAATCTCTTCTCATTTAACAGACTCTGTGTGAAGTCTTTTGCTCCCATCTCTAAGAACTTATCTCTGGAACCATATATCTTCTTCTCTGTGTCATATTTTGGAAGAGTTCTTGCCTCAAAATCTGGTTTATCAAGAACTGCTTTCTGTACATTAACCATTTTATTTCCTAAGAATTCAAGGATCTTTGTTGCTCTGTCCTGGCTCTCTGGAAGTAAGAATAATTCTGGTGTATCTTCAATAAATGTTGTATAGCATTTTCCTTCACGGAATGTCTCATGGTTTAATACGTTGATCAGGAATGGAATGTTTGTCTTAACTCCACGGATACGAATCTCTTTTAATACACGGATAGATTTATCAACTGCTCTTCCAAATGTACGATCATGAGAAATAGCTTTTACTAATAAGCTGTCATAGTATGGTGTGATCTCAGCTCCTGCATATGCGTTACCACCATCTAATCGAATTCCGTTACCAGCCCCAGAACGATATACTGTGATCTTACCTGTATCTGGCAGGAAATTATTCATTGGATCTTCAGTTGTGATACGTGTCTGAATAGAATATCCATTACATTTAACATCTTCCTGAGAACCAATTCCGATTTCTTCAGAATCTAAAGTATATCCTTCTGCCACAAGAATCTGTGTCTGTACGATATCAACACCTGTTACCATCTCTGTGATCGTATGCTCTACCTGTACACGAGGATTCATTTCAATAAAGTATGCATTATTATTTGCATCTACTAAGAACTCTAATGTTCCGGCATTAGAATATCCTACATGCTTTGCAAGACGAACAGAAGCTTCAAAAATCTGTTTTCTTACTTCATCTGGTACACTAAATGCTGGAGCATATTCTACAACCTTCTGGTGTCTTCTCTGTACAGAGCAATCACGGTCAAATAAATGAACCACATGTCCATACTGGTCACCAATGATCTGAACCTCGATATGTTTTGGACTCTCTAAGTATTTTTCAACGAAAATCTGATCATCTCCAAATGCCTTCTTGGATTCATCCCTTGCTTCTGCATATTCTTTTGGCATCTCTTCTGCTGAGTGAACGATACGCATTCCACGTCCTCCACCACCATTAGAGGCCTTTAACATCACAGGATATCCAACCTGGTTCGCAATCTCAGTCACTTCTTCTAGTCCGTGAACCGCATGGTCTACACCAGGAATGATTGGCACATCAGCTTCAATTGCCATCTGTTTAGATGAAATCTTATCTCCCATTCTACGCATTAAGCTTGAAGATGGCCCGATAAATGTGATTCCATTCTTCTCACAGGCATCTACAAAATCTGGATTCTCTGATAAAAATCCATAACCTGGATGAATTGCATCTACGTTCTTTTCTTTTGCAATACGAATGATCGTATTGATATCAAGATATGCATCGATTGGTCCTTTGTCCGGATTTAGCTGATAAGATTCATCAGCTTTGGAACGGAATAAGGCATAACGATCTTCTTTTGAATAGATACCAACCGTTGTAATTCCAAGTTCATTCAAAGCTCGGAAAACTCGGATCGCAATCTCACCACGGTTTGCAACCAATACTTTTTTAAACTTCTTTAATTCCATGGTCATAACTCCTTTTCGAGGTTTATCTTTTTAAAAAAATGTATTTTTAAGAATGATTATATCGCAAAACGTCTTTTTTTACAATACTTGTATGAAAAAAGAATCCTGATTTATAAAAATCAGGATTCCTTGATAAAAATCTTATTCTTCTGTTTTTTCTTCTTCGTTAGCTAATGCTTTCATGCTTAAGCTGATCTTCTTATCATCTTTCTTGAAGTCAACTACTTTAGCTTCGATTTCCTGTCCAACGCTTAATACGTCAGATGGTTTGTCGATATGTTCTTTTGCAATCTGAGAAACGTGAAGAAGTGCATCGATTCCTGATTCTAATTCAACGAATGCTCCGAAATCTGTCATACGTGCAACTTTACCAGTTACAACACTTCCTACTTTGTATTTCTCTTCTGCTTTTAACCATGGATTTTCTTCTGGGAATTTTAAGCTTAATGCAATCTTTTCTCCCTGAATATCCTTGATCAGAACTGTTACTTTATCTCCAATATTGAAGACCTTCTTAGGGTTTTCAACACGTCCCCAAGACATTTCAGAAATATGAAGAAGTCCGTCTGCTCCACCTAAATCGATGAATGCACCGAAGTCTGTTACGTTCTTAACTACTCCTTCTACTTTCATTCCTGGTTCGATCTTCTCGAATAATTCTTTCTGTTTTTCTTTCTTAGCAGCTACTAATAACTGTTTACGATCTCCGATGACTCTTCTCTTACGAGGATTGAACTCACTGATAACGAATTCGATTTCCTGTCCTTCGTATTTCTTTAAGTCTCTTTCGTAAGAATCAGAAACTAAGCTTGCTGGGATGAATACACGAGCTTCGTCGATCAGTACGCTTAATCCACCATCTAATACCTGAGCTACAGGTGCTTTTAAGACTTCTTTGTTCTCGTAAGCTTCTTCTAAACGTTTGTTTCCTTTTTCAGCTGCTAATCTCTTATAAGTAAGAAGAACCTGTCCTTCTCCATCATTCACTTTTAATACCTTAGTCTCCATAGTATCACCAACTTTAGCAACAGTTGTTAAATCTACGTTGGCTGAATCATTAGAGTATTCACTTCTTGTTAAGATACCATCTGCTTTGTATCCGATGTTTAAGATGATCTCATCTGGTTTCACATCGATAACTGTACCTTTCACTACCTCTCCGTTGTGAATTGTCACAAAACTTTCCTCTAATAATTCTTCAAAACTCTTTTCTGTCATGCTAGCATGAACCTCCTTGATAATTTTCTGTGGGGTTGAGGCCCCCGCTGTAATACCTACCTTACCAGTCGATTCAAAAAGTTTCAAATCCAGGTCTCTAAGTGTCTGCACAAAAAAGGTGTTCTCACACTCTTTCTTACTAATCTCATATAACTTCTGGCTGTTGGAGCTTTGCTTATCTCCGATCACAACCATTGCATCTACACCCTTAGCGATAGACTTTGCTTCCAGTTGACGCTGTTCCGTGGCATTACATATTGTATTACATACTCCTATATCATAACCCTTTTTATTCAGAATTTCAACTAAATCTTGAAATTTCTTGTAATTAAATGTCGTTTGTGATACAAGAGTGGTTGGCTTATTAAGATCAATTCCATCAAGCTGACTTGCTTCTGAGATGATATGTACTTCTCCAGTACACCATCCTTTAATTCCCTGAACTTCCGGATGCTGCTCACTTCCAACAATGATCACCTGATTGCCATCGTTGCCTGCTTTCTCTACAATCTTATGGATTTTTCTTACAAATGGACATGTCGCATCAACTAATTCTAATCCTTTTTTATAGATCAGATCATAGATCTCTCTTGCAACTCCATGAGAACGGATGATCACAGTTCCTTCTTCCAAAGCTTCTAATTCTTCTCTGGAATTGATCACTTCCACACCCTTTTTCTTCAGGTCATTGACAACCTCTGAATTGTGAATGATCGGTCCGTATGTGTATACATTTTTCTTCCCTGCTTCTTTGTAAACCGTATCAACCGCACGCTTCACCCCGAAACAAAATCCTGCTGTTTTGGCTAAAATAACTTCCATCTTTACCCTCACTGTTTGTAAATGAATCTTTACAAACGCAATTATTTTACTTTCTCAAATTCCGCAACGATCGCATCGACAACTTCTTCGATCGTCATATCAGAAGAATCAACAAGCACTGCATCGTCTGCCTGTTTTAGGGGTGCGATCTCTCGTTCCATATCCTGACGGTCACGGATGATGATATCTTCTTCAATCTTATTAAAATCCGCTTTCACGCCTTTTTCTACTAACTCTTTGTAGCGACGCTCAGCTCTTACTTTGGATGATGCTGTTAAATAAATTTTCAAGTCTGCATCTGGCAGTACATTGGTTCCGATATCTCTCCCGTCCATTAAGATATTGGCTGTCTTGGCAAGATCTCTCTGAAGATCCAGAAGTGTTGCGCGAACCGTCTTATAAGCAGATGTTTTAGAAGCCATATTTCCAACTTCTTCGGTGCGTATCAGACCATTTACATTCTCCCCATTTAATAATACTTGCTGCACCCCATCTTCATAATTGATACTTACATGAATATCTGGGCACGCTTTATTGATTGCTTCTTCATTTTTTGGATCGATCTCGTGTCTGATAAAATAAAGTGCCATAGCACGATACATCGCCCCTGTGTCTACATAAATAAATTCTAGTTTCTTTGCAATTGTTTTTGCAATCGTGCTTTTCCCTGCTCCCGCTGGTCCGTCAATCGCAATACTGTACATTACCTTTTCCTCCTGATCTGCTTCTTGATATACTAATTCATTCCTGCAAGATAGCCTGTTGACCATGCGATCTGTAGATTAAATCCACCTGTAACCGCATCAAGATCTAAGACTTCTCCTGCAAAATATAATCCTTTGACTTTCTTTGATTCCATCGTTCCAGGATCTATTTCTTTCACATTAACTCCACCCTGTGTGATGATCGCTTCTTTAAATCCTCTGACTCCAGTGATCGTAAGTTCAAGACGTTTTAATAAAGAAACCAAAGTTTCTCTTTCTTTCTTCGTGATCTCATTAACTTTCTTATGTTCTGGAATTCCTGATAATTCTACGATAACAGGTATCAGCTTTTTCGGCAAAAGATTATCCAAAGAATTTACAAAATCTTTATTGAGTGCCTTGTTGAAATCTTTTAATACTCTGTGATCTAATTGGTCTTTATTAAGTGCCGGTTTCAGGTCAATCATAAATTTTAATTCTTTTCCTTGATATTTTCCGATATAACTGCTGGCACTTAAAACAACCGGTCCACTAATTCCAAAATGCGTAAAAAGCATTTCTCCAAAATCTTCATAAATCTTTTTGCCATCTGCTGTCATCTTCACTGCGACATTTCTTAAGGACAATCCCATTAGCTGTTTGCAGAAATCTTCTTTAATCTCAAATGGCACAAGTGCCGGGGTAAGTTTTGTCACTTTATGTCCTGCTTTTCTTGCAAAATCATACCCGTCACCCGTAGATCCTGTTGTCTGATAGGACATACCTCCTGTTGCAACAATGACTTTATCAGCCTTCACCGTGTCTCCAGATGCCAATCTAACTCCTGTTACAGTTCCGTCTTCACTCAGAATCTTTTTAACTGTTGTATTTAAATAAATATCAACATTCTCTTTTCTAAGCCCTCTCTGCAATGCTGCAATAACATCCGAAGAATGATCGGATACTGGAAATACTCGGTTTCCTCTTTCTACTTTGAGCGGGCATCCAAGCTCTTCTAACAATTCCATCATTGCATTATTCGTAAATGAATAGAAACCACTGTACAAAAACTCTTTATTCGTTACGACATGATCTAACAATTCTTCGACCTCACAGGCATTTGTCACATTACAGCGGCCTTTTCCTGTGATAAATATCTTCTTTCCTAATTTTTCATTTTTTTCGTATAAAGAAACATCGTTTCCACATTTTGCTGCCTGATATGCAGCCAGCATGCCAGCAGCACCGCCACCGATAATGATTACTTTCATAGGTTACTTCCTTCTATAATATTAAAACTCGATTCCAGCTTTCTTTCTTGCCGTCTCAAGTACTTTCACAACCGCAACAGTCTCATCCAAGAATTCCTTCGCTGTTTCATAATCTTTTTCATCGACCATTCTTGCAAAGTCCGTAAATTCCTGTGTCATACGGTGATGATGCTCTGGTGCTTTATATTCTTCTGTAATTGTTGCACGAACCATCGCTCCTGCTGCGTCTTTTACTTTCTCTTTAACATTTTCATCGACATAGATTGTCTTCAGTTCAGAAGCAATATTCGGTTTAGAATCTATCTTCATAAATCCTTTTTCGCCCTGAATGCTGACATATCCCGGACTGTCTGAATCCTTACTTCCAGTACAGACTGCGCTAAATCCATCATATTCCATCACAAGTGTTCCTGATGTATCGATTCCATTTGGTCCAACATTCGGATAATAAGTTGCATTCTTTGGTTCCCCGAACAATCCCACACAATAATGAACATTATATACATTGATATCATATAATGAACCGCCATAATACGCTGGATCAAAAGAGTGTGTGATATCTCCTTCTAAATATGCATCATAACGGCTTGAATACTGAGAATAATTGCACAGTGCCATACGAATATTTCCTAGTTTATTTAAGTTTTTCTTCATCTCATAGAACACTTCATTGTGAAGTACTGTAATTGCTTCAAAAATAAATAATTTCTTTTCATTTGCGATCTGTGCCAGTTCTTTGGTTTCCTCATAAAACCCAGTAAATGGTTTTTCAAGAATTACATTTTTTCCTGCTAATAATGCCTGTTTCGCATATGGATAATGGGCACTGTTGACCAAGCCAATGTAAACAGTATCAGCTTCTGTCTTTTTCAATAACTCTTCATAGTCTGTGTAGACTTCTTTGATCGCATACTGTTTTGCAAGTTTTTCTGCCTTATCCCTGCTGTGAGGTCTTGCAAAAACTGCCGTTCTCTCAATTGTTTTCACTGGTTCCATTGCAAATAATGCATCTTCGATGATCTTTCCTGTTCCAATCAGTGCGAGTTTCATAAAGGTTCCTCCATTTCGTATCTTTAAAATAATACCTCAATACATTTTATCATAAATTCTTCTTATGGATGAATAAACATAGCATCCCCAAATGAGAAGAATCTGTATCTTTCTTTAACTGCGATATTATAAGCATTTAAAATATGTTCTCTTCCAGCAAGAGCAGAAACTAACATTAATAATGTAGATTCTGGCAGATGAAAGTTTGTGATCAGTCCATCAATTACTTTAAATTTATATCCTGGATAGATAAAGATGTCTGTCCATCCGCTCTTAGCATGGAGTGTCCCATCTTCTTCTGCAACAGATTCCAATGTTCTTGTACTTGTTGTTCCGACAGAAATAACTCTTCCACCATTTTTCTTTGTCTCATTGATGAGTTTCGCATCATCTTCTTCGATTCTGTAAAATTCAGAATGCATATGATGATCTAAGACATCATCTACTTTGACAGGACGAAACGTACCAAGTCCTACATGAAGTGTCACATATGCGATATTGACTCCCATGTCTTTGATCTGCTGCAATAATTCTTTTGTAAAATGCAATCCCGCTGTTGGTGCTGCTGCTGAACCATCATATTTGGCATAAACTGTCTGGTAGCGGTTCTTATCTTTTAACTGATGAGTAATATATGGTGGTAATGGCATCTGCCCAAGTTCATCTAACACTTCTTCAAAAATTCCCTCATATTCAAACTTCACCAAACGGTTTCCTTCATCAACAACATCAATGACTTCACCAACTAATTTCCCATCTCCAAAAGAGATTCTTGCTCCTGGACGTGCTTTCTTTCCTGGTTTTACAAGTGTTTCCCATACATTGTCCTGTTTTCTCTTAAGAAGCAGAACCTCAACTTTTCCACCTGTTTCTTCTTTAGCCCCGATCAGTCTTGCTGGAATTACTTTTGTATTATTTAACACAAGACAATCTCCTGGTTTTAAATAATTTACAATGTTATGGAAGATATCATGCCCGATCTCTCCTGTATTCTTATCTAATGTTAATAATCTGGAACTTGATCTGTCCTCAAGCGGATCCTGAGCGATCAGTTCTTCTGGTAAATCAAATGTAAAATCTGATACTTTCATCTTCTCTGTATCCCTTCTATATATTTCTTCATTTTTCTAATATTCAAATACATTTTAGTATAACACGAACCACCATGATCCGCAACGCACATCAGATAACCTGATGTGCAAGCCACTTTCTATTTCTAAATCGTACTGTATAAATAATTGCACGAATCGTCCAGTCCGTAAACATTCCGATCCACACTGCGATTGGTCCCATATGGAACACTCTTGCAAGTACCATTGCAAGTACAACTCTGCAAAGCCACATACATAACATGGATGTCGTCATCGTAAACTTCACATCTCCTGCAGCTCTGAACCCATATGGTGGAATAAAAGCCATGATCCATACAATTGGTTTTACGATCGTAATGCATGTTACCATGAAGATGCAAAGTTTAGCACTCTCTGGCTCCATTCCTCCAAAATAAGTGATCGGGTAAGTAAGTCCAAACATTAATAAACACGTAATGATCAACACTACTTCTGCTGCAATAGAAATCTTCTTTATATAATATGCAGCCTCTTCCTTCTCTCCTGCACCAAGGCATTCTCCAACAACTGTCATCAAGCCAATTCCCATTCCAATCGACATGATTCCATTTAAGTTCTCGATGATATTCGTCATTCCCTGTGCTGCGATTGCCGCCGTTCCCATTAAAGATACTGTTGATTGAATTGCAAGTTTTCCAAACTGGAACATTCCATTTTCAATTCCTGATGGTATCCCGATATGTAAAATACGCTTGATTTCTTTCCATTCCGGACGAATCGAAAAATAATCTCTAAGCTGCACTTTCATATTTGGGCTTCTTAATTTATAAAGTACTGCGATCATTGCAAATGCTCTGGCGATCATTGTTGCTGCAGAAGATCCTGCTACTCCAAAATGGAAAATCCATACAAACACTAGATTCAATACGACATTAATTCCATTTGCAATAAATGAAATCTGCATTGGAAGTTTACTGTTCTCCTGTGCTCTTAAAATGCAGGCTCCGTCATCGTACAATGCAATAAATGGATAGGACATTGCAGAAAAAAAGAAATACTTCTTTGCATTCTCCATGACTGCTGGTTCCACCTGACCAAAGATCAAACCAAGAATCTGACTACTGAATAAATGACATGCAATTGCAATGATCAGTGACATGGCGAATGTAATAAACACTAACTGTCTGGCTGCATTCGTTGCCCTCTCCTTTTTCTCACACCCAAGATAATGTGAACAAACAACCGTACCACCAGAAGCCAATGCAAAAAATGCCTGAACAACCAAAATATTGATGGAGTCCACTAAACTGACCGCTGAAATTGCTGCCGATCCTAAGTTACTGACCACAAGAGTATCTACCGTACCCATAAATGAATTTAAAAGCTGATCTACTGCCAATGGTAACATAAGAGCGATCAGCTTTTTGTTTGTGAAACGTCTTTCTTTCATGCTTTCTTTCTACATCTCTTTTCTGTCTTTATTTTCCTAACCAAAAATATACCTTTTTCATTTTATAAATCTGATGTTCTTCTGTCAACATTAGAACTTTAATTTTTTATTTTCATACCAAATATATAAAAAAAGGAACACAGAAGACCGATCCGACATGAATTGCTCTCCTGCGCTCTTTTCATATACAAACAATATTCGTAGTTCTTTTTCTATCCTATGATACGTCTCGCACAGATTGGTGTTCTGTAATTTACATTTGAAATCTTAATTCCACCTCTTGGATATGGTGCAGAATTACTTGCATGTACCACCTGACCACCACCGATATAAAGTGCCACATGATTGATACTTCCACCATCTCCGTAAAACACTAAATCCCCAGCTCTTAAGTTGCTTGTAGATACTGCTCTTCCATCCCCTGCCTGAGAACTGCTTGTACGGCTGATGCTGTATCCAAATTTTGCCATGATCTGCTGTGTAAATCCAGAGCAGTCAATTCCACTTGTCAAGCTGTTTCCACCATATCGATATGGATTTCCAATAAACTGCTGGGCATAACTTGCGATTCTGCTTCCTGTTGCTGATGAACCACTGGATGATACTGATACGGAAGCTTTCTTTGCCGCCTGTACAGAACTTGCTTTTGTACTTCCTGATGTTGTGCTGCTGTTTGAAGTATTACTGCTTGATGTTGATGCAGACTCATTTCCGATTGTTGTTTGCGCTGCTTGTTTCTGTGCCTCTTTTGCCGCCTGTTCTGCCTGAATCTGTTTCATGGATTTTGCTTTTCCAAAAGAGTATGTTACTTTTGCATAATCTTTTGACACATATCCTGTCTGACCATCGACCTTAACTTTTGCCCAGTCATCCGTCTGTTTCTTTACTTTTAATTTGTCATCTTCAGATACCAATGTAACAATCTTTGAATCCGTAGATGCTTTCTTACGAACTCTTAATGTTTCCGTCTGAACTTTCGCCACCTTTTTCACATTTTGTTTCGCAAAGTTCTCAATCTCATCGCCAAATACAAGATACTGATTTTTTACGTATCCTGTAACATTTCCTGATCTTACTTTTGACCATTCAGATCCTTTCTTCAGCACAGTTGCAATGTTACCTTTTTTCATTTTTCCTACGATCTTTGCATTTATACTACCCTTTTTTCGGATATTTAATGTTGTTGTAGAATAAATATCTGCAACTGCTTTATTCGCATATTTACTTTCCGTTGCTGTATTTGTTTCTTTTGTTGTATCTTTCTCATCTGCTTTTATATTTCCTGTCGTCAACACACTCGCGGCAATCGTAAGCATCGCCATCGACAGTCTCATTTTCCTCGTTATCATAATGTTCCTCCTTCAAATGTTACAATTTTGTTAACTCGAGTATGTGTGTATTATAGCACTTATATATAGTATGTCAATACTTTTCATTATTATTTCGTAATATTATTGTAATATTTTATTTATTTTTGTAACATTATGTCGATTATATTGATTTAAAATTTTTTATTTCTACTATTTTTCGCATGCAAACAAAAAGAAGGGATGTTATTTATAATCTAATATCGATCATAAATAACATCCCTTCTTTTTAAGTTTAAGAATTGTATCTATATTTAATTTTATAGTTACCTATTTGTAGATAGTTAAAATTTCTTCCCCTACATTACACTCTCCGATATGATTTAATGCAATGCTTGCATATTCTGCATTATTACTTATAACGACTGGAGTTGTCATAACATATCCATCTGCTTTTATATCTTCTAAATCAAACTCACAAATAAGTTCTCCTTTTTTCACTTTCTGTCCGGCTTCTACCTTCATATAAAAACCTTTTCCATTTCGTTTGACGGTATCAAGGCCTAGATGAATGAGAACTTCTGCACCTTCCTTTGACTCCATAGCAAGTGCATGCTTGGTGCGGAATACAGCCGCAATAATGCCATCTACTGGTGCATATAATTTTCCTTCTTCTGGAACAACTGCAAATCCTTCTCCTAACATTCCTCCAGAAAATGCTTCATCTCCAACTTCTTCTAACTCGATCACTTTTCCTTTGATCGGACAGGCAATGCTTTCCTGTTTCGTTTCTTCCTCGGAATGTACATTTTCCTTTAGTAACTGTTTGATTTCTTTCTTTGCACGTCTAGTTCTTAAGTAATCTTCAAATTCTGATTTCAACACTGTTACATGTGGACCATAGATAATCTGAATACTGTTACCTCTTTTCAGAATTCCCCTTGATCCCGTTTCCCTGATCATAGCATCATCTACCAGACTTATATCCTTAAGTCCACACCGAAGTCTTGTAACACAACAGTCAATATCTCCAATATTCTTTTTGCCCCCAAGGCCAGCTGCAATTTTCGCTAATAATTCTTCTGAGAAATCTTCTCTGTATTCATATTCAGACTCCTCTTCGAATTCTATTGTTGTTTCTTCTTCTCTTCCCGGTGTCTTAATATCAAATTTCAGGATCAGAAAATGGAACAAAAAATAATATACGATAAAATAGATAATCCCAAGTGGAATTACCATCATCCAGTTTGTCTTTCCCTGTCCTTGCAAGATTCCAAAAAAGAACAGATCAATAAGGCCTCCTGAAAATGTTAATCCCACTGTAATTTTCAGTACATGCATCATCATATATGCAAATCCCGCAAAAATACAATGAATTGCATATAATCCAGGAGCGATAAACAGAAATGTAAATTCCAATGGTTCTGTAATTCCTGTAAGCATTGATGTTAATGCAGCAGAAATCATAAGTCCACCGACAACTTTTCTTTGTTCAGGTCTTGCACAACGATAAATTGCAAGTGCTGCTCCTGGCAGTCCAAAGATCATTAGTGGAAACTTTCCTGCCATAAATCTTGTCGCTTCTACATTAAAATGTGTGGTTGCAGGATCTGCCAACTGAGCAAAAAAGATATTCTGTGCTCCATCAACCATCTTCCCTGCCACTTCCATCGTTCCACCAAGTGATGTCTGCCAGAACGGAAGATAAAATACATGATGCAGTCCAAATGGAATCAATGCACGTTCCAGCACTCCGTAAATAAAAGTTCCAAAGTATCCAGAGGCTTTCACAATTCCTCCGAGCGAATACATTAATCCCTGAATCGGCGGCCAGATAAAGAACATTAAAATTCCTACTCCAACATATACAATGGTACAAATGATCGGTACAACTCTCGTCCCGCCAAAAAAAGACAAAACTTCTGGAAGTTTTATTTTATAAAGTCGATTATGCAGATATCCAACCCCAAGACCAACAATAATTCCACCAAATACACCTAACTGCAATGATGTAATTCCAAGAATCTGGTCAGTTGCTCCCGTATGCATCGTATAAGTATCACCATATAAAGACAACATGGATGAAATTGCTTCATGCATCACAAAAAAAGACAATACCCCGGATAATGCTGCTACAGCTTTCTCTGCCTTCGCCATTCCTATAGAAACTCCCATTGCAAATATTAGTGCAAGATTGTCAAAAATGATACTTCCACAATCGCCTCCCACTTTAAAAATTCCATACAAAACTGTCCCCGGACCCATGATCTTAATCAGATGGTACGTTCGAAGCATTGTTTCATTCGTAAATGATTGTCCAATTCCAAGTAAAAGTCCTGCGACCGGCAGAATGGCAATTGGAAGCATAAATGCACGTCCAACTCTCTGCAGAACATCAAATATTCTTCCTTCTTTTTTCATAAAAACTTCCTTATTAATATATTCTGTCTATAAGATTACAATGTAGAGATCATTATTTCCATTGTACCATCAAAAATAACTTCTTTCTGATCAGAACAAATAACAAAATGATCTCCTTTTTTCACTTTATTTTCTTCTAATGTTCCAGATCCTTCCGTAATACTTACCATCATAAACGGATTGTCATTTTGAATCACATTTTTACCAGTCAACTCATAACGATCAACTTTAAAAAATTCACTATCAACATATCTTGTTTTTATACCATTCTCAAGAGTTGTCTGAAGAAATTCTTTGTTCTGATCTATGTTGGCAGGTACATTTGTTACATCGATTGACTGCTTTACATGAAGCTGTCTTTCATTTCCATCTGCATCTTTTCTATGGTAATCATAGACACGATATGTGATATCTGAAGACTGCTGCGCTTCATAGATTAAAGATCCACTACAAATCGCATGTAATGTTCCTGATGGAATGTAGAAGAAATCTCCCTCTTTGATCTTAAATGAATTTAATAGATGTTCATAATCATCATTCTCAATTGCTTTTATAAACTCTTCTTTTGTTTTTGCATGATGTCCCATCACCATTTTTGTTCCTTCATCTGCCTGAAGTACAAACCAACATTCTGTTTTTCCAAGAGAATTTTCATGTTCTTTGGCATAAGCATCATCTGGATGCACCTGTACAGATAAATCATTTTTGGCATCAATGATCTTTACAAGTAATGGAAATTGATTTCCTTCGATATTTCCAAATAATTCTCTGTGATTTTCAAACAGCCAAGATAAAGTTTTTCCTTCGTATTCTCCATCCGCAATTGTACAATCTCCGTTTTTATGTGCAGAAATCGCCCAACACTCTCCTGTATGGTCACTTGGAATATCATATCCATAAATATCTTTTAATTTTGTTCCACCCCAGATCATTTCTTTAAAAA
>ENA-ORSM01001527-ORSM01001527.1-human-gut-metagenome-genome-assembly--contig:-NODE-1527-length-17993-cov-4.655703_pt1 | contig 17993 bp, 13 predicted proteins | sample MGYA00241903_ERZ509170 | MGnify/ENA primary metagenome ERZ509170 (study PRJEB26280, sample SAMEA2338784) | human gut metagenome | biome: human gut; feature: human-associated habitat; material: faeces...
GTCCGGCAGCTCGTCGGCAACGTCCAAGCGCCAGCCGGAAGCACCGGCCTCAAGCCAATGCCGGATGATACCGTCTTCGCCGTTGATATAGTTGTCATACGCGGGATTTTCCTCGCGCACATTCGGCAGCGTGATGAAATTCCACCAACATTCGTAGTCGTTCGGCCAGCTCCGAAAGCTGTACCACGGGTAATACGGGGAAGACTGCGAGCGGTACGCGCCGCCGTCGCCGTAGCGGCCCTCGCGATTAAAATAAATGCTGTCGCTGCCCGTGTGGCTGAAAACGCCGTCGAGTAAAACGTGAATGTTTCGCTCTTTCGCCGCCGCGCACAGCGAGCGGAAGTCTTCCTCATCGCCGAGCAGCGGGTCAATTTTCTCATAGTTCGCCGTGTCGTAACGGTGGTTGGAGTGCGATTCAAAAATGGGGTTCAGATAAATGCAGGTCACGCCGAGAGACGCTAAATAATCGAGCTTTTCCTCGATGCCCTTTAAGTCACCGCCGAAAAAATCCGAGTTTGTCACAATGCCCTGTGCGTTCGGCTTCCAGCCCGGCTGGTCAAGCCAGTTTTCATGCAGCGTGCGGTCTGCCGGAACGTTTTCTTTCGCTTTGCCGGAGGACGCAAAACGGTCCGGGAAGATTTGATACAAAATGCCGCCCGCAAGCCAGTCCGGCGTTTTATATGCACCGTCGTACACGGTCAGCTGCCAGTCTTCACGTGCACCGGCGCGCGCCTCGCCGCCGAGGTCCTTTTTAAGGACAGAGCGCCCACGCGATGTGCGCAGCTCAAAATGATAGAAGTAAAGCCCCGTTTTCTGCGGCGTAAAGTGGCACTCCCACCACTCGTGGTCATTGCCGTTCATGCCGCACCAGAACATATCAAGGCACTCAATGCGGTTATCCGGGTGCTGCACCAAAAGGTAGGAGGCGGAGCACTGCATGTTGCGCGGCAGCGTGATTTTAAAGTGCACACGCGTGCCGTCTGCCACAGCGCCCAGCGGGCTGCGGTGTATGGAATTTCTGGAATTAAATAGCGTCATCGGTAAACTCTCCTGCATGAAGAAGCAGGGCACTACGACCGCAGCGCCCTGCTTTTTACATAAACTTACGTGATATTACTTCTTCTTCGTCTCGGCTTTCGTCTCGACCGGCTTTGCGAGCCAAATGGTGTTCGCATAATCGCGGATGGCGCGGTCGGCAGCGAAAATACCTGCCTTTGCGGTGTTGACAAGGGACATAGAGTTCCACTTGGTCTGGTCCTTATAAAGCTGTTCGGCTTTCTGCTGTGCATGGCTGTAAGAAGCAAAGTCTGCAAGCGCCATGTACTGGTCGACGTTGAGGAGTGCCTGGTGCAGGTTCTGGAACGTCTTGCCGTTAAAGCCCTGGCCGAGAGCATCCATCGCCTTGCGGATGATGTCGTTGTGCTCGTACTGGTTTCTCGGGTTGTAGCCGGAAGCGCGCAGGCTGTTGACCTCGGGCGTCGTCATGCCGAAGAGGATGATGTTGTCGTCGCCCACTGCGTCGTGAATTTCCACGTTCGCGCCGTCCAGCGTGCCGAGGGTGATGGCACCGTTGATCATAAACTTCATGTTGGAGGTGCCGGAAGCCTCTGTACCCGCAAGGGAGATCTGTTCGCTGATCTCCGCCGCCGGGGTGAGCAGCTCTGCCCAGGATACGCAGTAGTTTTCAACGAAGATGACGCGCAGCTTCTGGTTGACGCGCGGGTCGTTGTTGATGGTATCGGCAAGGCAGACGATGAACTGGAGAATTTCCTTTGCGAAATAATAGCCCGGGGCTGCCTTTGCGCCGAAGAAGAACGTGTGCGGGGTATAATCCGCGTTCGGGTTTTCGAGCAGCCACTGGTATACGGAGAGAATATGCAGCGCATTCATGTGCTGGCGCTTGTACTCGTGCAGACGCTTGACCTGTACGTCGAAAATGCTGTTCGGGTCAACGATCTGGCCCTGCGTGCGCTTAACGTGCTCGGCAAGGCGCTGCTTGTTGTGCAGCTTGATCTCGGCAAGCTTCTTCTGCACGGAGGTATCGTCCTTATATTTCATCAGCTTCTCAAGCTGAGCAGCATCGTGGATGAAGCCGTCGCCCGTCAACTCGGTGATAAGGGAAGCAAGCTCCGGGTTCGACTGGTTCAGCCAGCGGCGATGTGCAATGCCGTTTGTGACGTTCTTAAATTTATTCGGCCACTCGGTGTAGAAGTCGTGGAACACGCTGTCCTTCAAAATTTCGCTGTGCAGCGCGGAAACGCCGTTCGTGCTGTGTGTTGCGTATACGGCAAGGTTTGCCATGCGCACATAGCCGTCGTTCAGCGGGGCCATGCGCCAGATCTTGCCTTCGTCCACGCCCTTTGCACGCATCTCCATCCAGAAGCGGCGGTTGATCTCTTCCACAATCTGGTAAATACGCGGCAGACGGGATTTGAACAGGTCTGCGCTCCAGCACTCAAGCGCCTCGCTCATAACGGTGTGGTTCGTGTACGCAATGGTGCGGGTCACAATATCCCAAGCTGCGTCCCACTCGTAGCCGCATTCGTCGAGCATGATGCGCATGAGCTCCGGGATAGCGAGCACGGGATGCGTGTCATTGAGGTGGATCGCCGCAAGCTTCGGCAGATCATCAAGGGAGCTGTGCGTGTACAGGTGGCGGCGCACGATGTCCTGTACGGAGGCGGAAACGAGGAAGTACTGCTGTGCAAGGCGCAGGCTCTTGCCCTCGTAGTGGTTATCTTCCGGATAGAGGACCTTTGTGATGGTCTCTGCCATAGCTTTCTGCTCCATAGCGCGCATATAGTTGCCGCTGTTGAAGAGCTTCATATCAAATTCGTTGGCTTCCGCACGCCAGATGCGCAGCACGGAAATGCCCTTGCCGTCCATGCCGGAAACATACAAATCGTACGGGATCGCCATAACGGGGTTATAGTTCTTATGACGTACGGAATGGTAGTGGTCATGCCACTGCTCTTCAATGTAGCCGTCGAAGTGCACCTCAATGGCACTTTCGTCGACCTTCTGCATCCAGACCTCGCCGCCCGGAAGCCAGAAGTCCGGCAGCTCCGTCTGCCAACCCTCAACGAGCTTCTGGCGGAAAATACCGTATTCATAGCGCAGGGAATAGCCCATGGCCGGGTAGCCCTGTGTTGCAAGGCCGTCAAGGAAGCAGGCGGCAAGACGGCCGAGGCCGCCGTTGCCAAGGCCGGCGTCCGGCTCCTGTTCGTAAAGGTTATCGAGCTTTACGCCCATTTCGGAAAGTGCTTTGCGGAAGCTGTCCTCGAGACCGAGGTTAAACAGGTTGTTCTTCAGGGAGCGGCCCAGCAGGAACTCCACGCACAGGTAGTAGATTTGCTTTGTCTCCTGCTTTTCAGCTTCGTGTACAAATTCGTCGCGGCCGCGAACGAGCAGGTCGCGCACCACAAGTGCGGATGCTTTGTAGAATTCATCGTCGGAAGCGTTCTTTGCGGAAACGCCGTAAATGTGCGAGAGCTTCTCACGGATTGCGCTCTGGACCTGCGCGGGGGTCATCTTGTAATTCATTCTTTGTCCTCCATGTGTTATGCGTGAAAAACACGCCAGATTTGTGTTATATGCACAAAATTAAATGCGTTTTGATTAAAAAACAAATGGTTTATACCCATTATATACTAAAATCATGAAAAATTCAAGACCAATAGCGGGCGGATAAGCAGAAATTAAAGCGGTGGCTTTGTATAGTTTCGACAGAAAATATCGGCTTTCGGTATAAACCGGCCGAAAACCGCAGCGCGCCTGTCTTTTTTCGACCTTACATACACCATATACTATTATATAGGGGAAAACAGCGGGTTACAAGTACATTTGTGTAAAATCTGTGCAGATTTTGAAGAAAACCGCCGAAACGCCCGTCTTGCGCGCTTTTTTTGACAAGGCGGGGCTTTTGGTATATAATGCAGAACAGAGTATAACCTGCGTAAAATCGGCGCGGGGAAAGGAATCTGTGCAATGGAAAAAACGAGATTCAAACTGAATATCTGCGGCGTGGACGTCACCGTTTCCGGCGACGTGGACCGCGACGGTGCAGAAGCCATCGCAGAGCGTGTGCGCGTGCGTATGGAAGAGGTTTTAAACAACGCCTACGGCGCGACCATAGAGAAAGCGGCGGTCATTGCGGCCATGAACCTGAGCGAGGAGCTTTCCCGCACGGAGGCCGCTTTGAATCAGGCCCGCGAGGAAGCGGATGCCCTGCGCACAAAGACAAAGGAATTTGCCGGTGCGGACGGCCTGAAGGCCCGCCTTTCCGAAGCGGAAATAAAGCTCGGCGTTTTGCAGGAAAAGCTGCGCCTTGCCGAAAACCGCGCCGAAGCTGCGGAAAAGGAAGCGGAAGAAGCGAAAGCCGTTGCCCAAAACGCAGCGCACACGGCAGCTGCAGAACCGCTCGACCTGCCGCCCATCGACCTGCGTAACCCCATGCTGCCCGATTACGGCGACGAAACGGGGCTTGTGAGCTTTTTCGAAAAGGCAGACGTAAAGGAGACCGCGCGTGAAGACGAAGAAGATTGAGGTGCTCGCGCCCGCCGGTAATCCCGCGGCCCTGAAAGCGGCGGTGTTCGCCGGTGCGGATGCCGTGTACATGGGCGGCTCGCTGTTTTCCGCCAGGGCATCGGCGGTGAATTTTTCGCGTGAAGAAATGCGGGAAGCGGTGCTTTTTGCCCGCGAGCGCAATGTGCGCGTGTACGTCACGGTTAACACGCTTTTAAAAGATGACGAACTCCCCGAAGCGCTCGATTTCTGCAAGTTCCTGTGTTCTGTTCCCGTAGACGGCATTTTGATCCAGGACATGGGTCTGTTTAATATTCTGCGCGAAGCCTGCCCCGAGATGCCTTTGCACGCCTCTACCCAGATGAGCCTGCACACGCCCGGCGGCGCGGCCTTATTAAAAGAACTCGGTGCGTCCCGCGTTGTTTTGGCGCGTGAGATGTCTTTGAAAGAAATCGAAGAAGTCTCCAAAAAGACCGATGTGGAGCTTGAAGCTTTCGTGCACGGTGCGCTGTGCATGTCGCTTTCTGGCCAGTGCTATTTCAGTGCCATGCTCGGCGGCCGCAGCGGCAACCGTGGGCGCTGTGCTCAAACCTGCCGTCTGCCGTTTGCCGCGCCCGGTGGCACGGGGCACGACCTCAGTTTAAAGGACATGTCGTTCATCGACCACATCGAAACGCTGCATAACGCCGGCGTATGTTCCGCAAAGATCGAGGGTCGCATGAAGCGCCCGGAATACGTGGCGGCGGCAGTCGCGGCGTGCCGCAAAGCGGCAGACGGCGAGTCTGTGCCGGAAAACCTGCTCGAACATTTAAACGCGGTGTTCTCGCGCTCCGGCTTTACGGACGGCTATCTGTCCGCTCACAGAGGACGCATTATGTTCGGCACCCGCACAAAGGAAGACGTGGAGAGCGCAAATTCCGCCGTGTTCGCGCAGCTGCATACTTTATATAAAAACGAAGCGCAGCGTGTGCCGGTGACATTCACATTAAGCGCCTTTGCGGGCGAAAACCCGCGCGTCACAGTCTCGGACGGCGAAAACGAAGCGGTCGTAACGGCAGAAGACTGCGTATGCGAAATCGCGCAGAAGCTGCCCGTCAACACCGAACGCTGGGAGCAGCAGTTAAGAAAAACCGGCGGCACGCCGTATTTGTGCGAAGCGGTGCAAATTGATACCGATGAAAAAACCGCATTGCCCATTTCCGTTTTGAACGGTCTGCGCCGTGAAGCGCTGGAAAAGCTCGGCGAACAGCGCCGCGAAAAGCCCGCCGTATCGTTTAAAGATATTCCGCTCGATACGCGTACACATGGTGAAAGCGGCCGGCCTAAACTCCGCGCGTTCTTCAAAGACTGCGCGCAGGTGCCGGAAAATATTTCCATGCTGGAAGCGGTCATTCTGCCGCTCGATGCCGACGAAGCGACGCGCACGCGCTGCAAAAACGCGGGTGTTGAGGTAATTCTTGCCCTGCCGCGCGCGCTGTGGGGTATCGAAAGCGCGGTGCGCGCACGCATGAAAGCGTGCAAAGCCATGGGCGATACGCACTTTTACTGCGGCAATCTCGGTGCGCTCGCCCTGTGCAAGGAACTTGGTGTGTCCGCGCACGGCGGATTTTCGCTCAATGTATTCAATACGGAATGCCTGCGCTTTTTTGAAGAATTCGGCTTAGACGATACCGAGCTTTCCTTTGAACTGACCGGCGACGAAATTCGCGGTCTCGGCGGCGAGCTGCCGCGCGGCATTTTGCTCTACGGCCGTCAGCCCCTGATGCTCACGCGCAACTGTCCGCTTGCAAATTCGCCGAAGGGCTGCTTAAACTGCAAGCATGCGGGCAAAATCCGTGACCGCAAGGGCGTGGAATTTCCTGTGCACTGCACGCGTTTTGAGGGTAAAACCGTGTATTCCGAGGTCTTTAACAGCGTGCCGCTCGTGCTCTTTGACCGCCCCGTTTCAAATGTCGATTTCGGTGTTTTGCGCTTCTCTGTGGAAAACGCCGTGGAAACGCAGGCGATTTTAGACGCTGCCGTTCGTCATGAAAAGCCGCATTCCGACTGCACCCGAGGACTTTTCCTCCGCGGCGTGCTTTGATTGTGGAAAACTCGGTGGAAAGTGTTTAGAACTTTCTTTTTGAACAGACTGTGAACTCAAAAAAACCGCAGAAATAAGCCGCTTTTCATTTTCCACAGCGCTGTGGAAACAGTTATCCACAATGAGGGAAAACCGGGAAAAAGTGTGAAAAACGGGAATTTTTGGGATACTGTATATAGACAAGGAGCAAACAATGGAACAAAATATGGTTTTAAAACTGATGCGTGTGCGCGAGGGTGCGATCATCCCGAAGCAGGCGACGGCGGGCAGCGCGGGCTATGATCTGTGCGCGTGTATGGACGCCCCGCAGACGATCGAGCCGGGCGAGCGCTGCGTATTTCCGAGCGGTCTTGCGGCGGAGATCCCCGCGGGCACGGCGGGCTTCGTTTTCACTCGCAGCGGTCTCGGCATCAAAAAGGGCATTCATGTCACGAACGGTGTCGGTGTCATCGACAGCGATTACCGCGGCGAAATCCAGATCGGCCTGCACAATCTCAGCGCGGAGTCGTACACGGTGCAGCCGGGCGAGCGCATTGCGCAAATGATTATTATGCCGTATTTCGCGCCGGTGATTGAGGAGGTCACATCTCTAACGGAGACTGACCGCGGTGCAGGTGGATTCGGAAGCACGGGGACAAAATAAATTTTCAAATTGCGGCGGTGTTCACGATTTTTCGGTTGAAGCTCCGCCGCTGTTTTGTTATACTGAATAAGTATGAGTACCGTGCGCCGCAAAGACGTGCGGCTTACCAAAGTTTTACCCGTTTCGGGAGGTCTTATCCTATGGGTTCTCTGCAATCTACGATCATGGCGGGTCTTTCCTCGCTTTTTTCTCTTTTTTCAACATCTATCAAAGATATCGGCATCGACCTCGGCACGGCTAACACGCTCGTTTATGTGCGCGGTGAGGGCATCGTGCTGCGCGAGCCATCCGTGGTGGCGGTGGACGCGAACTCCAACGAGGTTTTAGCCATCGGCAAAAAAGCCAAAGAAATGCTCGGCCGCACGCCGGAGTCCATCACGGCGGTGCGCCCGTTAAAAGACGGCGTCATCGCGGATTTTGAGGTGACGGCAGCCATGCTCAAATACTTTGTGCGCAAGGCCATCAAGGCCGGTTCGTTCACGCGTCCGCACATCGTCATCTGCATTCCCTCCGGCGTGACCGAGGTGGAGCGCCGCGCCGTGCGGGAAGCTACCCTGAAGGCTGGTGCCCGTCAGGTGTCGGTGATCGAGGAGCCCATGGCTGCTGCCATCGGTGCGGGCCTGCCCATCAGCGAGCCCACCGGCAGGGCTGCCCACGGGCGAGCCGGTTGCGAGCATGGTTCTGGACATCGGCGGCGGCACAAGCGAAACGGCGGTCATCTCCTACGGCGACCCCATCGTGGCAGATTCCGTCCGTGTGGCAGGCGATAAATTTGACGCAGCTATCGTTTCGTACTTGCGCAAAAAGTACGGTGTGCTCATCGGCGAACGCACTGCGGAGGACGTGAAATTGCAGATCGGCTCCGCTTACCCGCTTGAGGAACTCGGCAGTGTCTCCATGGAGGTGCGCGGTCGCAGCGCGGCGGACGGCCAGCCGAAAAATATTACCGTCACGGCAGAAGACGTGCGCGAGGCGCTTTTGGTGCCGCTGAAAGCTGTGTTCGAGTCCGTACACCGCGTTTTGGAGCGGACTCCGCCGGAGCTTTCCGCAGATCTTTTGGATATGGGTCTCACGCTCACGGGCGGCGGTGCACTGCTGCGTGGCTTAGACCGCTTTTTGCATGAAGCGACGGGCCTGCCCGTGCAGGTCGCGGAGCGCCCGCTCGACTGCGTAGCCGAGGGTGCAGGCCGCACATTAGAGGGCAAAGCGCATATCCCCGCAAACGCGCGCGGCGCGGTAAAAGTTGCAGAAAAATAAATTGAATTTGACTCTAAATAAAAATCGAAAGGCAGGTGCGGCGCATGGAGAAATTCACCTCTAAAAATTTTAAAATTTTAATGATCGCGGTTGTCGTTCTGCTCGGCGTGCTCGTGTACGGCTTAAACGCCGGAACATCCGTGTTCTCAAACGTGTTCGGCACGGTATCCGCACCGCTGCTCACGGCGGGGACGAATACCACCGAGGGCGCAAAGGAGTTTTTAAATTTGGACGGCATGTCCAAAGAGGAGCTTAAAGCGCTGTACAACGACCTTTCGGAGGAAAACCGGAAGCTGCGCGAACAGCTTGTGGATTACTACACCTTAAAAGACGAGAATGCTTCGTATGAAAATATCCTCTCCGTCAAAAAAGCCATGCCCGACCTGCAATTAGCCGCGGGAAGCGTCGTAGGGCGCGACCCAAACGACGTGTTCGGTGATTTCACCATCAACTGCGGCAGCCTTGCGGGCGTATCCGTCGGCGATGCCGTCATCACGGAAACGGGCGTCGTAGGTGTTGTGGAGGAGGTCTACGCCGCGTCAAGCCGCGTGCGGTCGATTTTATCCGAAAAGACGCAGATCGGCGCCACGGATAAATCATGCAAGGAAAGCGGCGTCGTCACAAGCGACATCCAGTTCGCAAACAGCGGCAAGGTAAAAATGCTGTACCTTACAAGAGATACCGAGGTGCAGCCGGGCTCCATCATTACCACGAGCGGCGCGGGCGGCGTGTTCCCGGGCGATTTGCTCATTGGACGTGTGGACAGCGTGGAGCGCAGCAACGCGGATTCCTCGTACTATGCCATTTTGACCCCATACGTGGACGTAACAGAGGTGACGGATGTCTTCGTCGTGACGGATTTCGACGGCAAGGGCGACGTTACAACCGGCTTGCCGGAGACGAATAACAAAGATGAAGAAGACCCCGCGCAGACCGCAAGCAAGGGAAATGAATAAAAGGAGTGAACAGCTGTGCCGAACCGCAAAAAATGGATACGCTATGTCTTGTATGCGGTTGAGATCCTGCTGCTGTTCCTGTTACAGGATACACCGGGGCTGCTGCCGCAGATCATGGGCGTAAAACCACTTCCGGTGCTCTCTGCCGCGCTCACCATTGCCATGGTGGAGGCGTGCACACCCGCTATGGCGTTCGGCATGTACGCCGGGTTTCTTGCCGATATCGGCAGCGGGGCTGTGTTCGGGTATCACGCGCTCACGTTCGGCGTGCTGTGTTTTTTGCTGAGCGGCCTGTGCGGCACCAGAATTCAAATTCAGCTTTTCACATCGGTATTGATGGGTCTGTGGAGCTGTGCCGTCGCCGTTTTGCTCGATTGGCTCGTGCTGTACGTTGCAGCCGGGTATTCACTGACGCTGTACGCGCTCGTCACAAAGTATCTGCCCATCTATTTTTACACGCTTTTAACGATACCCGTGTGCTACGGTTTGCAGGCGTGGGTGCGAAAGCCCCGCGTGCGCAGCGCCATACGGCGGCGCAGGTCAAAGCTGCATAAGCTGCAAAAAATTTAAGTTTTCAACGAAGGGAGACGACAGCTGTGAAAAAAGGACGCGGCCGCTATATTTTCTGCGGCGTTATGCTTGCTGCCGTCTTTCTTTTGTATATCGGGCGGCTTGCCCAGTGGCAGCTTTTAGAGGGCAGCACGTTTGAAGAGGAGGCCGTACAGTCCTCCGCGACGTACTTAAAGCTCACCGGAACGCGCGGCGAAATTTTGGACTGTAACGGAAACGTGCTCGCAGGCAACCGCTCCGTGTATAATGCCATATACAGTCGTCTTTCCGGCAGCAATGAAACGCGCAATGCTGTCGTTTTGGAGACTGTAAAGCTGCTCGAAACGCTGAATGTCCCGTGGACGGATCGCCTTCCCATCGAAATCAAATCGGGCAAATATCAGTTTAAAACCAAAATGACCGCCGAGCTCGAAACGCTGAAAAGCGAAGACATCTTAGACTTACCCTCGAGCGCCACGGCAGACGAGTGCATGGAATCGCTCATCGAGCGGTATGACCTCGAAGCCTATACAAGCCCCGAAGACATCCGCCGCATCGCGTCCGTGCGCTACGGCATGGAGCGCGCGTATTTCAGCCGCACGAACCCGTTCGTGCTCGCAAAAGACATTTCCATCGAAACGGTGGAGCTCTTAAGTGAGCGCAGCACAGATTTGCCGGGCATTGAAATGCAGGTGGAGCAGACACGCGAATACCCGGAGGGCGATTTGGCTCCGCATATCGTCGGCACGCTGGGTGCCATTTCGCAGGAGCAGTACGATGCCGCCGAGGAAGCGGGCAACACGTATTCCGCCTCAAACGTTTCCGGCTATTCCTATACGGATACCGTCGGTCAAAGCGGCATTGAGAGCGTGTTCGAGTCCACCCTGCGCGGCAAAAACGGCAAAGAGAGCGTCACAACGGATGCCACCGGAAAAGTGACCTCCACCACCGTGACGGAGCCGCCGGAAGCGGGCGATTCCGTGTGGCTTACCATAGACAGCAATGTGCAGCGCGCGGCCGTAAACGCGCTCGCCGAGCAGATTGAAGCGAAGCCGACCGAAGACTGCGAGGCCGGTGCGGTTGTCGCCTTGGATGTGAACACCGGCGGCATCATCGCCGGCGCGACCTACCCGAATTTCGACCTTGAAAAGTACAATACGGACGATGCGTATTTGACGCAGCTTTATGCGGACGAAAGCCAGCCGCTTTTCAATCGCGCATTAAACGGCATCTTTACGCCGGGTTCCGTTTTTAAGCCCCTTGTCGCCTTGGCGGCGCTGGAGGAAGGCGTCATCACGCCGACCTCTCACCCCGTGAACTGCGACGGCGCGTACCACTATTATGCGCCGGATTACGAACCGGGCTGCCTCGGCGTGCACGGCGAGGTGGATGTGTACGGCGCCATTCGCAACTCCTGCAACGCGTTTTTCTTTGACGTGGGCCGCATGCTGACCATTCACAAAATGCACACGTATGCAGAGCTGTTCGCTCTCGGCGAAAAGACCGGGTGCGAATTGAGCGAGAGCGCGGGCATCATGTCCGACCCCAAAACGTATACGGAGCGCCACGGCACAAATTGGTATGACGGTCTCACCATTCAGGCGGCCATCGGCCAGTGCGACGATATGTTCACGCCGATCGAGCTTGCGGAATACTGCGCCATGATTGCAAACGGCGGCACGCGCTACAAAACGCATTTCTTAAATAAAGTCACGGACTACGACCGCGCGATGGAAAAAGAGACCGCAGAGCCGGAGGTCGTATTACAGGCGGAGATTGAAGACGAATATTTCAAGGTCGTGCGCGAGGGCATGCGGCAGGTGTGCACAGAGGGCACGGCGGCCTCGACCTTTTCGGATTTCGGCATTGCCGTTGCGGGCAAGACCGGCACGGCGGAAAACGCCGACCATTCCGATAACCTGACGTTCATCGGCTTTGCGCCGTACGAGAACCCGGAGATTGCCGTGGCGGTCGTCATCGAATACGGCGGCAAGGGCGATGCCGCAAAAGAGACGGCAAAGGCCGTTTTTGAAGCTTATTTTGCCGAAACGCTCCAAAAGGAGGCAAAAAGAGCAGAAACCACGGTAACAGAGGGTACGGAATGACGCGTGCTTAGGGAGGATATTTGTCTGCTTCGACAAAAAAGCCGCCGTGTTTTTGTCTCGCTGTGATAAAATTGCGGTATAGCCATTTTTACTTTTGACTACCGTGCATTTTTGTGTTATTATGTTTAATGAGGTATTATCTATGGGTACTGCTATTGTTGTCACATCGGGAAAAGGCGGCGTGGGAAAATCCACCGTTTCGCTTGGGCTGGCTTCTCAGTTTGCGGCGGGCGGCGAACGCGTTCTGCTTTTGGATTGTGACGCGGGCCTGCGCAGTCTGGACCGTATGACCGGCACAGAGGAAGCGCTCGTGTTCGACAGTTCGGACGTTGTGGCAGGGCGCTGCGCGCCTGCGGATGCGATTTACCCGTGCGTGACCATGCCCGGCGTGTCTTTAATGCCTGCCCCGGCAAGCGGCGAAGATCTTGTGCCGGAACGCGTCATGCTCAGACTCGTTCCGCTTTTAAAGCGCTATTTTGACCGCGTGATCCTTGATTCTCCCGCGGGCGTGGGGCGTGGCTTCCGCGCGGCGGCAGCGGCGGCGGACTGCGCGCTTATTGTGTGCAACTCGGACCCCGTGTGTATCCGCGATGCATCCATCGTGCGCAGGCTTTTAACAGAGCTTGAGGTACCGCAGCAGCGGCTCGTCATCAATCGCTTTAACGCCGAATATTTCGGCAGCCTTTCCGCCGGGCGGGAAGACGCCGGCGGCCTGCGCGACCTCGATGATGTCATCGACCAAAGCGGCGTGCGGCTCATCGGCATCGTACCCGAAGATAGACAAATGACGGCTGCTTTTCAGCGTGGCTGCGTGCCGGCGGATGACCTGCCCGGCATGACGGCGCTTTCCCGCATAGCGGCACGCATGAACGGTGTTTCGGTTCCCTTATCGTTGTGACATTTGGGATAGGGGCCGAATAATTATAAACAGGGAGGAATTTTCATGAATATCGCGCTTACGGCGCATGACGCAAAAAAAGAGCTTATGGTACAGTTCTGCATCGCTTACTGCGGCATCCTGAGCCGGCATAATCTCTGTGCGACCGGCACTACCGGTAAGCTTGTAGAGGAAGCAACCGGTCTTTCGGTCCACCGCTTTTTAAGCGGCCCACAGGGCGGCGATCAGCAGATTGCGGCGCGTATCTCCTGCAACGAGATCGACCTTTTGCTGTACTTCCGCGACCCCATGCAGAAGCAGGCACTGGAGCCGCACGATAAAAACCTGCTCCGTCTCTGCGACCTGAATAACATTCCCGTGGCGACGAACATCGCAACGGCAGAGGTGCTTATCCATGGTCTCGAGCGCGGCGACCTCGATTGGCGCGAGATTGTAAAGCTGTAAATTTAAAACCAAAGCGTATGCTTTGAAAATACACCGGCATTGACCGGGAAGAGTATCTGCTATGGGGCACAAAACAGAGAGCGCCGCAAATGCTGAGAGCGGCGCGTGCATCCGGCAGAGAAAGACACCCGTGAGCCGCACGAAAGTGCGTTTTCCGCGTTAAGGAAAGAAAGGGGAGGGGAAGTTTTCGCTTTTTCTCCCGAAAAAGGGTGGCACCACGAACCTGTTTCGTCCCTTATCCGTTTTGGGTAAGGGCTTTTTTATTTTTCATGAATGAGAGGGATATTTTATGGAATTGATCACAAAAGCGCCTAAGGGCACCGTGGATATCATTCCGGGTGAATCCGAAAAATGGTCGCTTGTGGAAGCCGTTATGACGGATGAAGCGGAACTGAACGGCTTTTCCGAGATCCGCACCCCGGTGTTTGAGCACACCGAGCTCTTCCTGCGCTCTGTCGGCGACACCACCGACGTGGTGGAAAAGCAGATGTACACGTTTGAAGATAAGGGCGGCCGCTCCATTACGCTGCGCCCGGAGGGCACGGCGGGCGCCGTGCGCGCCATGCTGGAAAACGGCCTGTATAACGGAGGTTACCCGGTAAAGCTCTACTATAAGACCTCCTGCTACCGCTACGAAAAGCCGCAGGCAGGCCGTCTGCGCGAGCTGCATCAGTTCGGCGTGGAGATGTTCGGCACCGCAGAACCGGCGGCGGACGCACAGGTCATCGCTATGGCCATGTCCATTTTCAATCGCCTCGGCCTTGCCGATGACATTGAGGTCTCTATCAACTCCATCGGCTGCCCCACCTGCCGCGCAGAGTACAGAAAGGCGCTGAGAACGTATTTCGAGGGCTATAAGAATCAGCTCTGCGAGACCTGCAATTCCCGCTTGGAGCGCAACCCCATGCGTATTCTGGACTGCAAAAGCCCCGTTTGCGGCGAGATTGCCAAGGGTGCGCCGAAGATCACGGATTATCTCTGCGACGACTGCCGTGCGCACTTTGAAAAGGTGCAGACGCTGCTGAAATCTATCAATATTCCGTTTTCCATCGATCCCGGCCTCGTCCGCGGTCTAGATTACTACACCCGCACCGTGTTTGAGTTCCCCTCGAAGCGCTTCGGCTTTGCGCTCGGCGGCGGCGGACGCTACGACGGCCTCGTGGAGGAAGTCGGCGGCAAGCCCACACCGGCACTCGGCTTCGGTCTCGGTCTTGACCGCATTCTGATGGCGATGAACGAGATGGGCGCAGACTTCGGAAATGACGCAAAGTGCGAGGTCTACATCGCGTCTCTGGGCGAAGCGGCGCAGATGAAGGCGTTCCAGCTCACCGAAAAAATGCACAGCTGCGGCATCGCGGCAGACTGCGACCTGTGTGCACGCGGTCTGAAAGCCCAGATGAAATACGCCGACAAAATCGGCGCGCAGTACAGCATCGTCCTCGGCGACGATGAGATCGCAAACGGCGAAGCCGTGCTTAAAAACATGAAGACGGGCGAAAAGAAGAAGATCTCCCTCAACGATGACTTTGTTGATACGTACATCACGGCCGTCACCGAACAGGAAGACGCCATGCCCATCACATTTTAACCGGTCACACTAACGAAAGAGGAAATCAATCATGACACAATCGAGAACCCATACCTGCGGCGAACTCCGCCTTACAAACGCAGGCGAGACCGTCACACTGGTCGGCTGGATGGAAAACATCCGCGAAGTCGGCAATAACTTTGCGTTTTTGGTGCTGCGCGATTTCTACGGCACCACGCAGGTCGTCATCGAAAACGAAGAGATGATGAACATTGTAAAGCCCCTCAATAAGGAATCCACGATTTCCGTTACGGGCATCGTGCGCGAGCGCACCAGCAAAAACCCGAAGCTCCCCACCGGCGACATCGAGATCGCGCCGACGGAGATCACCGTGCTCGGCCGCTGCCGTTATAACGAGCTGCCGTTCGAGATCAACCATTCCCGCGAAGCGGACGAGAGCCAGCGTTTAAAATACCGCTATCTCGACCTGCGTAATCCGGAAGTGAAAGCCAACATCATCCTGCGCTGCAACGTTGTTTCCGCTCTGCGCACCGCTATGACGGAGCACGGCTTTTTAGAGATTACCACGCCGATCCTCACGGCTTCTTCGCCGGAGGGCGCGCGCGATTACCTCGTCCCGGCGCGTAAGCACCCGGGCAAGTTCTACGCCCTGCCGCAGGCGCCGCAGCAATTTAAGCAGCTCCTCATGACCGCGGGCTTTGACCGCTACTTCCAGATTGCACCGTGCTTCCGCGACGAGGATGCGCGCGGCGACCGTTCTCCGGGCGAATTCTACCAGATGGATATGGAAATGGCGTTTGCCTCGCAGGAAGACGTTTTTGCCGTCATCGAAGACGTTCTTCCGCCGATTTTTGCAAAGTACGGCACGTATAACATCGCGTCCTCCGCACCGTTTGCCCGCATCCCGTACCGTCAGGCCATGGAGGAGTTCGGCTCCGATAAGCCGGACCTGCGCATCGACCTGCGCGTCAAGGACGTTACGGATATTCTTGCAAGCTGCGGCTTCGGCCCGTTTGAAAACAACATCGTCAAGGCTGTCCCAGTCTCCAACTGCAAGCTTGCCCGCAAGGCGGTCGATAAGCTCTGCGCAGACGTAGAGGTGCAGGCCGGCCAGAAGCCGTACTGGTTCAAGGTCGATGAATCCGGCGCCATTGCCGGCGGCATCGCAAAGTTCATCAATGCGGATGAAAAGACCGTGGAAGCCGTCAAATCCGCGCTGTCTCTCGAGCCGAATACGCTCGTGTTCCTCTCCGCAGGCAAGCGTGAGGAGGCCCAGAAGACTGCAGGCGTCATGCGTCGTATGCTCGGCGCGGCGTGCGAGGGCCACATGGATAAAGAGCGCTACGAGTTCTGCTGGATCGTCGATTTCCCCATGTACGAGATCGGCGAGGAATCCGGCGAGCTGGAGTTCTGCCACAACCCGTTCTCCATGCCCTCCGGCGGTATGGAAACGCTGCTTAAGGCCGAGCGCGGCGAGATTGACCCGCTCGATATTCTGGCAGACCAGTACGACCTCGTTTGCAACGGCGTAGAGCTCTCCTCCGGTGCTGTGCGTAACCATGACCCGGAGATCATGGTCAAGGCGTTCGAGATGGTACGCCTCGGCGAAGACGACGTAAAGGCGAAGTTCCCGGCCATGTACAACGCATTCTGCTACGGAGCGCCGCCGCACGCCGGCATCGCCCCGGGCGTAGACCGCATGGTTATGCTGCTCTCCGGCGAAGAATCCATCCGCGAGGTCATCGCGTTCCCGATGAACAAGAGTGCACAGGATGTCATGATGGACGCACCGTCCAAAGTCACCGAGGCACAGCTCAAAGAGCTGCACATCGCCGTGACGGAAGAAGAGTAATGTTCTCTTTAGAACAGAACACGTATAAAAACGCGCGGCTCGGCGATACCGATTTCACGGACGCCGAGCTGCGCGGCTATACGTTTGAAAATTGCGACCTGCGCGGCGCGATGTTTTCCGGCGCTTTGCTTGAAAAATGCCGCTTTTCTGCGTGCGCGTTCGATTTTTCTCGCTTAAACGACGTTTTGGCGCGCGGCTGTTCGTTTGAAAACTGCACGTTTTCGGGCGCAAGCCTGTTTGTCACCGCGTTTGAGAATTGCCGTGTCTCGGGCTGCTCCTTTGCGGGCGCAGACCTCACCGGCTGGGCCGTGCACGGCGGCACACTCGAATACTGTGTGCTCGATCATTGTCCGCTCAAAAAGCAGGACTTTTCCGGCATCAGTCTGCGCGGTACGAGCTTTGCGGAAGCGGACCTCGAAAAAGCCGATCTTTCCGGCTGTGACCTTACGGAGACCGTGTTCCGCAATGCGCAGCTGAAAGAATGCGACCTGCGCCGTGCCAAATTTTCGCGCACCGATATCCGCTTTGCAAAAATGCAGAAAACAAAGATCGATTTGGAGGGCGCGGTGTATCTCGCGGGGCTGCTCGGTGCCGTCGTCAACTAAAAAACCGGCAAAAAATTTCGTGAAAAAACGCGTTTTATTTTGTCAACCGCCGTATGGCGTGCATAGGGCTTATAAACGGGTATAGACGGTGTACAACCGCGCCGAAATGTGCCCCAAAAGCCGTGAAAAAACGCCATGAAATCACAAGTTATACCGCGCGTTATGGAGAAAACCATTTCTATGACGCGCGGTATATTTTGTTATTATTATGTAAACCTGATACTATATATAGTGGTTTTGACACTAAATATGCCCTTGACATGTATAGGAAAAGCGCCTATAATCGAAAGTACAGAAAGCGCAAAGCGAAGGCTTTTAGGCTTTGCCGCAGGGGAGAAACGGAAAGGGAAGTTAAACGTATGATTCGATATATTGTCAAGCGCAGCGGGGACAAGGTGTCGTTCGATGCGCGGAAAATCAAAAGCGCCATTTTTAAGGCCAATACCAGGATCGCCGCAGAGCGTATGAGCGACGCCGATCTGAACGAATTGACCGAAGAGGTGCTCACGGCGCTCGAAAAGCTGCCGG
>ENA-ORSM01001530-ORSM01001530.1-human-gut-metagenome-genome-assembly--contig:-NODE-1530-length-17970-cov-6.100084_pt1 | contig 17970 bp, 19 predicted proteins | sample MGYA00241903_ERZ509170 | MGnify/ENA primary metagenome ERZ509170 (study PRJEB26280, sample SAMEA2338784) | human gut metagenome | biome: human gut; feature: human-associated habitat; material: faeces...
GGTATCTGTGATGCCTGCGGTGAAAAACTGATCTTAAGAGATGATGATAAGCCTGAAACTGTTCAGAAGCGTCTTGGAGTATATCATGATCAGACTCAGCCGCTGATCGATTACTATGGAAAAGCAGGAGTGCTGAAAGAAGTTGACGGTACCGTTGACATGGAAGAAGTATTCCAGGATATTGTTAATATTTTAGGAGCATAAAAAATGGTAACGATCAAATCAGAACGGGAAATTGAATTAATGCGGGAAGCCGGAAAGATCCTGGCAAAAGTTCATGAGGAACTGGGCAAGGTAGTAAGACCGGGAATTTCCACCAAGGAAATCGACCGCATCTGTGAAGAGATGATCCGCAGCTATGGCTGCATCCCATCTTTCCTCGGTTATGAAGGATATCCTGCTTCTGTATCTCTATTAATGATGAAGTCGTTCACGGCATTCCAAATAAGCACCGTTACTTAAATGAAGGTGACATTGTAAGCCTTGACACCGGAGTCATCTGGAAGGGATATCAGTCAGACGCAGCAAGAACTCACATGATCGGAGAGGTAACTCCTCAGGCCAGAAAGCTGGTTGAAGTAACTCAGCAGAGCTTCTTTGAAGGAATAAAGTTTGCAAAAGCTGGCAATCATCTCTATGATATCTCAGCAGCAATCCAGAAATATGCAGAAAGCTTCGGTTTCGGAGTTGTAAGAGATCTGGTTGGACATGGTATTGGAACCGATATGCATGAAGAACCGGAGATCCCGAATTTCAGACAGTCACGGTTTCGCAGAGGAATTAAGCTGAAACCGGGGATGACACTTGCCGTGGAGCCGATGATTAATGTGGGAACCAAAGATGTACTCTGGATGGATGATGAGTGGACCGTTGTCACGGAAGATAAGTCATTATCCGCTCACTATGAGAATACGATACTTATTACAGATGGAAAACCGGAGATCCTTTCTCTGACAGAAGAGGAAAAGAAGGCCGGATTTTTAAATCTCTTTTAACAACAGGAAAATGGAAAAGAGTCGATACAGGAGGAAAGAAAGTTATGTCAAAAGCAGATGTTATTGAAGTGGAAGGCGTAGTAGTAGAAAAACTGCCAAACGCTTTTTTCAAAGTAGAACTTGAGAATGGTCACCAGATTCTGGCAACGATCAGCGGAAAACTTCGTATGAATTTTATCCGTATCCTGCCGGGAGATAAAGTAACAATTGAAATGTCCCCATATGACCTGACAAAGGGAAGAATCATCTGGAGAGATAAATAAAAAAATATGTTGACTTCCACAAGGTGTCTGTGTATAATATTATTCGGACACTTTTTGGAAAGTACCTGAAAAATGCGGAAAACCGCAGAAACAGGGCTTTTATAGAGAAAGGAGGATTTGCTGTGAAGGTAAGATCATCAGTTAAGCCTATTTGCGAGAAATGCAAAGTCATCAAGAGAAAAGGAAGCATCAGAATTATCTGTGAGAATCCGAAACACAAACAGAGACAGGGCTGATTCAGTTCTTGTCTTATTTGTGCGAATGGGGTAATATGCGCATTTTTAATGAGCTAAAACCCGCCAAATTATATGCGGCTGCAGTGGAACGCCTGGTAGGGTTGTTCACACTGTTATCATAATCAAACAGCCGGGATAGCTGCTTTTTTATGTCTACATACCGAGGACATAGAAGGGACATATCCAAATAAGAAGAAAGACGGATGGGACACACATTTCAGGCCGCTGACAACGGAGCTGTCTCAGATGATTTCTGAAATAAAGTCACAGCGTCAGGTGATTTGAAAAATGAAACAATATAACAGGTGCAAAATGCATCGGATGAATTAATGGAGGTTAAAAAGCACATGGCTCGTATTGCAGGTGTAGATTTACCAAGAGAAAAACGCATCGAAATCGGTTTGACATACATCTACGGAATTGGTAGAACAAGCTCTAGCCGTATCCTTGCAGCAGCAAACGTAAATCCTGATACTCGTGTCAGAGATTTAACAGACGATGAAGTAAAGAGAATCAGCGCAGTAATCGATGAGACTCAGTTAGTAGAAGGTGATTTAAGAAGAGAGATCGCTTTCAACATCAAGAGACTTCAGGAGATCGGATGCTATCGTGGAATCCGTCACAGAAAAGGTCTTCCGGTTCGTGGACAGAAGACAAAGACAAACGCTAGAACACGTAAGGGTCCAAAGCGCACCGTTGCAAATAAGAAAAAATAATGCAGCATAGAGGAAGTTCTCTTTGTGTATTGTAGCAAACAAGAAGAAATCATTCGTATCAGTCGATATTTTATATTTTAGAGAAAGTAGGTTAGTTTAGATATGGCTAAAGTTACAAAAAAAGTGACAAAAAAGCGTGTAAAGAAAAACGTTGAACGCGGACAGGCACATATTCAGTCATCTTTTAATAATACAATCGTAACTATCACAGATGCTGAAGGTAATGCTTTATCATGGGCAAGTGCCGGTGGTCTTGGATTTAGAGGTTCAAAGAAATCTACTCCATATGCTGCACAGATGGCAGCTGAGACAGCTACAAAAGCAGCTTTAATCCACGGATTAAAGACCGTAGATGTTATGGTTAAAGGACCGGGTTCAGGAAGAGAAGCAGCGATCCGTGCACTTTCTGCATGTGGTCTTGAGGTTACCAGCATCAAAGACGTAACTCCAGTACCTCACAATGGATGTCGTCCACCAAAACGCAGAAGAGTTTAATTAGGAGGGAAAGACGAAGATGGCAGTAAATAAAGTTCCTGTTCTGAAAAGATGTAGATCACTTGGTTTAGAGCCAAGTTACCTTGGATATGATAAAAAATCCAACAGAGAGTTAAAGAGAGCAAATAAGAAAGTTTCCGAGTACGGACTTCAGTTAAGAGAAAAACAGAAAGCTAAATTCATCTATGGTGTTCTGGAAAAACCTTTCCACAACTACTATGAGAAAGCTGATCAGATGAAGGGCATGACTGGTACAAACTTAATGACCATGTTAGAGTCCAGATTAGATAACGTAGTATTCCGTATGGGATTCGCTAGAACAAGAAAAGAAGCAAGACAGATCGTTGACCACAAGTTCATCTTAGTAAATGGCAAACAGGTTAACATTCCTTCTTACTTAGTAAAAGCTGGCGATGTTATCGAGATCAAAGAGAAGAACAAAGGTCTTCAGAGAATGAAAGACATCGTTGAAGTTACCGGCGGAAGATTAGTTCCGGAGTGGTTAGATGTTGACGCTGAGAAATTACAGGGAACTGTAAAAGAATTACCTTCCAGAGAGCAGATCGACGTTCCTGTTGATGAGATGCTTATCGTCGAGTTATATTCTAAGTAATAGTTAAGCAAATTACCCGAGAAGGAGGGACTTTGTAGTGTTCGATTTTCAAAAACCAAAAATTGAAATCGCAGAAATTTCAGAAGACAAGAAGTACGGAAAGTTTGTTGTAGAACCTTTGGAAAGAGGCTATGGTACGACACTTGGTAATTCTTTAAGAAGAATCATGCTTTCTTCTTTACCGGGTGCTGCTGTCAGCCAGGTTAAGATCGACGGTGTTTTACATGAATTCAGTTCCATTCCTGGCGTTAAGGAAGATGTAACTGAGATTATTATGAATATCAAAAATCTTGCCATCAGAAATAACAGCTCTACAAATGAACCTAAAGTTGCTTACATTGAATTCGAGGGCGAAGGTGTAGTCACAGCAGCAGATATCCAGGTTGATTCTGATATTCAGATTTTAAATCCGGATCTGGTAATTGCCAATTTAAATGGCGGACCTGACTGCAAGCTTTACATGGAGCTTACCATTACCAATGGCAGAGGCTATGTAAGTGCAGACAAAAATAAGACAGAGGACATTCCGATCGGCGTTATCGCTATCGACTCTATCTATACACCGGTAGAAAGAGTAAATCTTTTAATTGAAAATACCCGTGTTGGTCAGATTACAGACTATGATAAGCTTACTTTGGACGTTTACACAAACGGTACCTTAGAGCCAGACGAGGCAGTCAGCTTAGCTGCTAAGGTTTTAAGTGAGCATTTAAGTCTTTTCATCGATCTTTCCGAAGCTGCTCAGCAGGCTGATGTCATGATCGAGAAAGAGGACAATGCAAAAGAAAAAGTTCTTGAGATGAATATCGATGAACTAGAGCTTTCCGTTCGTTCTTATAACTGTTTGAAGAGAGCCGGCATTAACACAGTCGAAGAACTGACAAACAGAACACCGGAAGATATGATGAAGGTTCGTAACTTAGGACGTAAATCATTAGAGGAAGTTCTTGCTAAATTAAAAGAGTTAGGACTTCAGTTAAACCAGGGAGAGGAGTAAAGCGAGCGCTTTACATTCCCCGATACAGGCAGAAACAGTAAGACCATGCGGCATGGAGTATGTCTGGTGTGCAGAGTGTATGCATTTGTTGCTCTGATATGCCTGACGAGGAAATGCGTCAGAGACAGTCAGAGGGATGAGGCAGACGAGATTCTGACACACGGATCATGAGTGGCACTTGGAATGGCACTGTGCGGTATCACAGAGTCACTCCGAAACAAGAATATGGCGTCCGGTAAGTAAGTCCAAAGCGCGTGGCCGGATGTTCCACAAAATGGAGGATATTAAAAATGGCAAAGTATCGTAAATTAAGCAGAACCTCTAGCCAGAGAAAAGCTTTATTAAGAGGTCAGGTAACGGCATTATTAAATAATGGTAAGATCGTTACCACAGAAGCAAAAGCAAAAGAGGTTCGCAAAATCGCTGAGGGAATCATTGCTTTAGCAGTAAAAGAGAAAGACAACTATGAAGAAGTTACTGTAAAAGCAAAAGTTGCCCGCAAAGATAAAGACGGTAAGAGAGTAAAAGAAGTTGTAGACGGTAAGAAAGTTACTGTATACGATGAAGTTGAGAAGACTATCAAGAAAGATAAGCCATCCCGTCTTCATGCTCGTAGAGAGATGTTAAAAGTTCTCTACACCGTAAAAGAAGTTCCGACTGAAGCTGCCGGAAGAAAGAAAAACACCAAAGAAGTTGATCTTGTTGCTAAATTATTCGATGAGATCGCTCCGAAATATGCAGACCGTAACGGTGGTTACACAAGAATCGTAAAGATTGGTCAGCGTAAAGGTGATGGCGCTTTAGAGGTATTACTTGAGTTAGTTTAATCACTATCCAAATATGAGAACGTGAAGAAAGCCAGTCCAGGTTGCAGATGATGCAGACTGGGCTGGCTTTTTGTGTGAGGTATGTGGATTTGGATATTAAAAGGTGGCTTTCAGTTTTTTGAATGGAAAATTGCACCAAGCCGAGTCTGTTTTGTGTCGTTGTACGAAAATAAGAAAAACTAAGTTTGCCTGATTTGAAGTTTCTCAGAGTGACGTGAACGGCAACAACGAGTCATCCATGACTCGATGCTGCCTTGTTCTGCCATCCGTGGCAGAACATCACTGTAAATTGACAGGCAAACTAAGATTTTCTAATTTTCTCCCAAAGTTACAAAACGAGTCTCGGCTTGGTGCAATTTTCCAATCGATAAGTTGTGAACCACCTTTTGATATCCAAATCTATATGATGTTGATGTCAAATGCTGTTTTTTAGTTTTTGAAGAGATAATTGTACAAAGCTGTGTTGGTTTTGTTTCGTTGTACGAAAATAAGAGAAACTAAATTTGCTATCGAAGTATTTATATAAGAGAATTTGTTTCATACGAAGTTTCCAGCTGGAGCCTGTTCATATATGTTGGAAAATGTTATTCTAAACATGACATATAGTTGTCGCGTTTGTAATGGTATGATGGGACAGGATGTGGGAAAGATACTTACTCCCAAACCTGTTATGCAAAGATGCAAGGATGGGGAATGGTATGAAGATAGACAGACTGATCGGGATTCTTTCGGTGATGTTGCAGAGAGAAAAGGTGACGGCACCGGAACTGGCAGAAATGTTTGAGGTGTCCAGAAGGACGATAAACAGGGATATAGAGGCTTTGTGTAAGGCAGGGATTCCTGTCTGTACGTCACAGGGGACAGGCGGAGGAATTTGTATCATGGATGGTTACAGGATGGACCGGACGATTCTGACATCCAAAGATATGCAGATGATTCTGGCTGGTCTGCGCAGCCTTGACAGCGTGAGCGGCAGTCATTACTATGGTCAGTTAATGGAGAAGATCAAGGCTGGTTCTTCCGAATTTGTGAGTGGAAGTGAGTCGATATTAATTGATCTGTCCTCCTGGTACAAGGATTCACTGGCTTTGAAGATTGAGCTGATCCAGGATGCAATAGAAAAAAGAAAGGTAATCACGTTTAACTATTATGCACCAAACGGTGACAGCAGCAGAGAAATAGAACCATATTATCTGATCTTTCAATGGAGCAGTTGGTATGTATGGGGATTTTGCAGGCTCAGAAAAGATTTCCGGATGTTTAAACTGAACCGGATGGATGCAATTACGCTGACTGAAAAGGAAGTGGAAAAACGGGATGTTCCAATGCCGGATCTGTCAACGGAAAGGATTTTTCCGGGAGGGATCATGGTGAAGGCAGTGTTTGAGCCGTCTATGAAATGGCATCTGATTGAGGAGTTTGGAGTTGATTCGTTTCAGGTACAGCCGGATGGAACGCTGCTCTTTGAACATAAATATACCGACAAGGACAGCCTTATCGCATGGATGCTTACCTGCAGGGATCAGGTGACAGTCTTAGAGCCGGAGGATGTCAGGGAGGAGCTTTTCCACATCGCAAATAATATTGCAAAAAAATATGGAGGAGACCAGCTATGAAAAAATGGTATAATGAAAACTTCCATAAGGTTGGATCTTGGAAGGAGTAGTAGGATGGCGTTTGATTTTAAGAAGGAACAGAGAGAGTTTTATCTGCCCAAAAGAAAACCGGAGATTATCAAGGTACCCAAAATGAGTTATATCGCTGTCCGTGGAAAGGGAGATCCAAATGAAGAAGGAGGAGTATATCAGCAGGCAATCGGTGCTCTGTACGCAGTGGCATATACATTGAAGATGAGTTACAAAACAGATTACAAGATAAAGGGATTCTTTGAATATGTTGTTCCGCCTCTGGAAGGATTCTGGTGGCAGGAGCATGCAGAAGAAATAGATTATGGAAACAAGCGTGCATTTCACTGGATTTCTGTGATCCGCATCCCTGATTTTATCACAAAAGCAGACGTCAACTGGGCAATAGAGACTGCGTCAAAAAAGAAGGAAACAGACTGCAGCCAGGTAGAATTTCTTGAACTGGAAGAAGGACTTTGCGTGCAGATCATGCATGTTGGTTCTTTCAATAATGAACCTGCTACGGTCGCGTTGATGGATGAGTTTTTATTGAAAAATGGTTATGAAAATGACATGAATGATACCAGATTCCATCATGAAATATATCTGTCGGATGCGAGGAAAATTGCCCCGGAGAAGTGGAAAACAGTGATCCGGCATCCGGTTAGAAGTGGAAAACAATGATCCAACGTCCAACTGAAAAGATCAGAGAAAGCAGATCGGTGACACAGAAATAACCGGAGATTAAAAAGGGAAAATGAGGTGGAAAATGGCATCAAGCAAGGAATATTTGCAATTTATTTTAGGACAGTTAGCGGAGTTGGAAGAGATCTCGTACCGGGCTATGATGGGTGAATTTATTATTTATTACCGCAGTAAAATCGTTGGTGGTATCTATGATGACAGGCTGTTGGTAAAGCCGGTAAAAGCGGCACTTTCCTATCTGTGGGAAGCCTCCTACGAACTGCCGTATGAGGGAGCAAAAGAAATGCTGCTGGTAGACGAGGTGGATGATAAAGAGTTTTTGCAGGGATTGTTCGTTGCGATGTATGGGGAGCTGCCGGAGGCGAAAGGGAAGAAAAAGAAGTAGGAAGGTAAAATAAAGATGTAGTACAAAAAGTAATTGACAATTAATGAAATTTATCGTACTATAAACATAGAGAATAATTGTTGAAAAGATAGTTATTCTATAATATTGGAGTGCTTCGCCACTTTTTGAGAGCGAATTATATATGTTGGAGTGCTTCGCCACTTTTTAAGAGCGAGTTATAATGTTAGAGTGCTTCGCCGCTTTTGAGAGCGAATTATAATGGATAAATAAGAGATGGCTTGCCATCTCTTATTTAGTTTATGAGTCATGAAAAAAATTAATCGAGTGTTGGGGTGTGAAGATTTGACAAGTACTGACATAGAACCACTGTGATAATATGATAGACGAGTAAAACGTAATCCTCATAGTTCATAATAATGAGACAGTTTATGTTGATGTATGACAATATTGTTTTTTGGGAGGAAGAATGGCATTATCATTTTACGATATAGATAAAGAATACGTTAAATACTTACAAGAAGGAGAAAGGAATGAGAGGGGATTTACCAGGGTTCCCAATATAGAATATCCAAGAAATTTGCCTAAGTTTACATGTGGAGTAGTTTTGGATGTTCATGGATATAAATATTATGTTCCAGTATCATCTTATAAAATGCAAAAACCGGATAACATATTGATAAACATTGAATCTGAACGCTATAACAAAGTGAAAGGGTCACTGCGGTTTAATTATATGTTTCCGGTTCCGGATGAATGTATAAATGAAAGAATAATAGCAGATGATCCTAATAAAATCTTGTTAAATCTGGAGTGGAAATTTTGTAATGAGAATGAAACTCGCATAAGAAATAAAGCAAAACAAACTTACTCCAAAGTCATAAATAAAGTAAATCCAAGTATTGTAAATAACAGTTGTGATTTTAAATTATTAGAAAGATTGTGTGCCGAATATCAAAAGCAATGTTAATGAAATAAGGAAAAATGAGAAAGTTGAATTTTAACAACTCTGTTATGCAGCAGGAGGAGCATGCCACTAGGCATGCTCCTCCTGCTCTTTCGCCAACGGCAGCGTAAAGATAAACTCCGTACCAACGCCTTCCGTGCTGATACAGTTGATATTTTCTCCATGTGCCTGGATGATTTCTTTTACAATGGAAAGTCCAAGTCCGGTGCCCTTCTTGTCTTTTCCGCGGGAGAGGTCTGTCTTGTAGAAACGATCCCAGATCTTTTTGATGCTGTCTTTTGGAATGCCGATTCCGGTGTCTTTGACGGAAACAAAGACTTTCTCATTTTTTTCGGTCGTCTCGATCGTGATTGCGGAGTTTGCGTGGCTGAATTTGAGCGCATTGTCGATCAGGTTATAAAGTACCTGCTGGATCTTGCTGAAATCAGCGGAGACAAACAGGGTTTCGCCGCTTAAGATCAGGTTGAAACTGATATGCTTTTCCATGCAGGTTCCCTCAAAAGTCTGTACCGTCATGCGGATCGTATGATTGATATCAAAGCTTGTGATATCGAGCATGACACCGTGTGAACCGAATTTATTTAATTCCAGAAGGCTCTTCGTTAATTTGTTCAGGCGCTCCGTCTCAAACAGGATGATGTTTAAATATTTATCCTGCATTTCCACCGGGATCGTTCCGTCGAGCATTGCCTCCACATAGCCCTTGATTGAGGTCAGCGGGGAGCGGAAATCGTGTGAGACATTGGATACGAATTTTCGCTGATCCTCCTCGAGCGTGTTCAGTTCATTTGCCATATAGTTGAGCGAGGCGGCAAGATAACCGATCTCATCGTTGGAATGGACATCGATCTTTGCCTCGAAATTTCCAGAGGCATATTCATTGGCACCCTGCGCAATTTTGCGGATCGGGATATAGACGATCCAGGTAAAAAGCGCTAAAACGACAAAGGCTGCCAAAAATAAAAGTGCAAACGTCTGGTAGGATAGATTTGTCAGCTGGTTGGATAAATTGACGATGGAGCTGACCGGTTTATGTATGATCACATAGCCGCGTACTTTATAATTTACAGTGATTGGCGAAAAAACACTTAAAGTTTCCGTGTCAAAATGACCGTAAAAGTTTCCAGTGCGGTAATATTTACTTCCAAAATCGGTTACGTCAAAATCAGGAATTACTTCCGGCTCTGCATTTTCCACTGGAGAAGTAGCAGAAGCTGTGTTTAAAAGGATCTGTCCCTGCTTATCGATGATCCAGATTTCGCTGGAAAGGTAAGTGCTTAGGGTGGAGAGCTGTGTTTTCATTTCCTCTAAGGTTGTGGAACGCTTAAAATAGTTTTCCGCATAGTTAGAGGAAATCAGCGCAGACTCCCGGTAGAGCGTCGAGGCATCCCGGCGCTCTAAGAAGTTAAACGTAATGTGGTAACCAAAGGTTGAAATAATAATAAAGCAGATCAGTCCATAGATCAGATAGCCGCCGAGCAGTTTGGGGTAGAGTGTCCGTTTCATATATTTTTAACCTCAAATTTATAACCAATGCCCCAGACGGTCGAGAGACTCCAGCTGTCATTGTCCTTTATTTTTTCACGGAGACGTTTTACATGGACATCCACGGTGCGGGTGTCACCAATGTATTCGTAACCCCAGATGTGATCGAGAAGCTGTTCTCTGGTAAATACCTGGTTCGGCGAGGATGCAAGGAAATATAAAAGTTCTAATTCCTTTGGTGGCATATCGATTGGATTATCTTTATAAATAACGGAGTAATTGGATAAGTTGACGATCAGATCCGGGTATTTCACACATTTTAATTCCGGCGCTGGCTCTTCGACTTTGACAGGCTGGTAACGGCGCAAAACGGCTTTGACGCGCGCAACAAGCTCCTTGGAATCGAACGGTTTCATGATATAGTCGTCTGCGCCAAGCTCAAGACCGAGTACTTTATCAAAAATCTCACCCTTTGCGGAGAGCATGATGATCGGTACATTCGCTTTTGCACGGACTTCGCGGCATACCTGATAGCCGTCGATGCCCGGAAGCATCAGATCAAGAAGGATCAGGTTCGGATTGTACTGTTCAAATGCTTTTAAGGCTTCTTCACCGTCATTTACAATTTTTGTATCAAAACACTCTTTCGTAAGATAAAGAGAGATCAGTTCTGCAATATTATTATCATCATCGACGATCAGTATTTTTTGTTTTGCTGCCATAAAATTACCTCCTGTTAGTTGTGTATTCTGTTTGTAAATCAGACGAACTGGTATTGCTTCGGCAGTGCTTTGTGCATGGGATAAAATCTGTCTTACTGAAATTACTTTTTGTCTGAAATCAGTCTTTAAATTCGGCAATCGTTACGCCGGCATCACCTTCGCCATATTCGCCGAGGTGGAATGATTTCACATATTTTAGCCGTTTTAAATGCGCCTGCACGGCATTGCGCAGTGCACCGGTTCCCTTGCCGTGGACGATGCGGACAGACGGAATATGTGCAAGGTAGGCATCATCTAAATATTTATCCAAAAGAGCGATCGCCTCGTCGGTGGTCTTGCCGATCAGGTTGATCTCTGTGGAGACGGATGCGGACTTGCTCATTTTGATTTTGCCGGCACCGGTACGGCCGTATTTTTTGCTGGTCGGAGAAGTTTCTTCCTCTAACAGGATAAGGTCGTTGATGTTGACAAGGGAGCGCAAAATTCCCATCTGTACATAAAGGTCACCCTTTGCGTTTGGCAGGGAATGCACGGTTCCGTTTAAGTTCATGCTGATGACTTTGACGCGGTCGCCAATGCGGAGTTTCTTTGGAATCTTATGGTTCGGCGCAGCATTCTTTTTCTGGTCAGACATTTTTTTCTGTGCGTTGTTCATCTTATCGCGCAGTTTGGTACGTTCTTTTTCCATTTCGCTGACCGGAGCGTGTGCGGTGCCGTATTTATTGAAATTGCGGATCGTTTCATCAGCAAGATCTTTGGCTTCTTTGATGATATTGTAAGCCTGCTCATTTGCTTCGCGCAGGATCTTGTCACGGCTTGCGTCTAAGCGTTCCTGTTTCTGCTCAAGCTGTTCTTTTAATTTCTGAATCTCTTCTTTATACTGGTTGATCTCAAGCTGTTCTTTTTCAATCGTGATACGGCTCTTTTCAAGGTCAGCTAAAAGATCCTCAAAATTCATGTCATTTTCACTGATCCGTCCCTTAGCGTCCTCGATGATATCTTCACCAAGACCGAGTTTCGTGGAGATCGCAAATGCGTTACTCTTTCCGGGAATACCGATTAAAAGACGGTAAGTCGGGCTTAAAGATTCCACGTCAAATTCACAGCAGGCATTTTCTACGCCGGAGGTCTGCAGGGCAAATACTTTCAATTCGCTGTAATGAGTGGTTGCCATGACACGCGCACCGTACAGTTTTAATTTCGATAAAATGGAGATCGCAAGTGCGGCACCCTCCGTCGGGTCAGTTCCGGCACAGAGTTCATCGAAAAGCACGAGGGAGCGGTCGTTGACCTGGCTTAAAATGCGGGTGATGTTTGTCATGTGGGAGGAGAATGTACTTAAAGACTGCTCAATACTCTGCTCATCTCCGATGTCGGCAAACACTTCCTCAAAAATTCCAAGCTCCGAACGCTCGGAAGCCGGGATGTGAAGTCCTGCCTGACCCATCAATGTCAGAAGGCCGACTGTTTTTAAGGAGACGGTTTTACCACCGGTGTTTGGACCGGTAATGATAAGCAGGGTAAAATCTTCTCCGAGGCGCACGTCGATCGGCACTACTTTTTTTGCGTCGAGCAGTGGATGACGGCCTTTTTTGATATTGATCCGTCCATCTGTGTTGAAGGTCGGGGCAACACCATTGTAAGTCTGTGCGAAGGTTGCTTTTGCAAAAATAAAATCAAGTTCCGTGAGTACGTTATAGTCGGTGTGAAGCTGCATGGAGTATCCTGCCGTTAAGTTGCTTAAGTTTGCGAGGATGACTTCGATCTCTTCTTTTTCTTTGATCAGTAACGCTTTGTATTCGTTGTTTAAGTTTACGACAGCGAGCGGTTCGATAAAGAGCGTGGAACCGGAGGAGGACTGGTCGTGCACCATACCAGGAACCTGCGATTTTGCCTCGGCTTTGACCGGCAGGCAGTAGCGGCCGTCGCGCATCGTGATGACAGCATCCTGTAAATAGCTGCGTGTGGTCGTGTTGTTGATCATCGAGTTCATCTGTGCGCGGATCTTATCGTTCATGCCACGCATGGATTTGCGGATGGAGCGGAGCGTACTGCTGGCATCGTCCGCGATCTCGTCCTCCGATAAAATGCAGCGGCGGATCTCATCGCATAACGGTGTGAGCGGCTCAATCTGATCGAAAAATCCGGTCAGTGAGTCGACCGGAAGTTCGTCTGTCCCGTCTGCTGCGGCAGGATGGTCCGGTCCGGTGTGTCCGATGCTGGTGCGGGAAAATGCTTTTGAACGTTTTGCTGCCTCTAAGAGAGAGCAGACGCGCAGCAGTTCCGTGATGCTTAAGGATGCACCGATCTCTAAACGTTTCAGGGAGTCTCGGATGTCGTGTACACCGGAAAAAGAGATGCGCCCGCCTTTAAAGAGACGGTTTAGGGCATCTTTGGTCTGTAACTGTAAAAGGTTGATTTCGTTTATGTCTGTGCCTGGTGTGAGGGTAAGACAGCGTTTTTTTGCGTCCTCGCTGGAAGCGTGCTCAGTGAGGCGGGCGATAATTTTGTTGTATTCTAATGTTTTTAAAACTTTTTCATTCATATGATTTGTAATTCCTTGTGGTTGAAAATTTAGTTTGCAGTGGCAGCATGCCGACGGATATGTGTGTTCGACTTTAGTCCGCAGTGCCAGCCCGAAAAATCAGAGGTTGCGTTGAGTTGACGGGGAGTTGTGTTCGACTTTAGTCCGCAGTGCCAGCCCGAAAAATCAGAGATTTTCCGGGCTGACGGGCATTCGCCCTATCAAACATAAAAATAACAAAAAAGTGTCTGCGAGCAGCCATTTTTTGTTATTTCCATGTTTGGCACTGCTCATTGCTAATTCACATTATATCCCATTAATTAGGGGAATGAAAGCCGGAAATGCAAAAAATAGTGTTGCAAGCGTATGTGTTTCAAACTATAATAAACTAGGTGCGGTTTTCATTTTTGTTAAGGAAGGGAAAATCATGCAGGAGAAAGAGAAGGGTGGCTTTTCTTTTATTAATGAACAGATCAAGGAGAAGCCGTTGAATAAAAAACGTCTTGTAAAAAAAGCATTGTTTACGGTAGCGCTTGCCGTAATTTTTGGTGCGGTGGCTGCGCTGGTGTTTAGTTTACTGCAGCCTGAGTTTTCAAACTGGTTTTACCCAGAGGAGAAGCCGGTTGTTACGATTCCGCAAGATGATGTCACGGAAACGGAGGAGCCAAGTCAGGGCGATATACAGGAAGCGTCGGAACAGAAGGATACACAGGAGACAGAGAACGACGGGCAGCAGGGAGAAAACGGGGCAGCGGAGAACAACGGATCGCAGGAAAATGGAGAAGTGGGAAACCCACAGCAGGAACAGACGGGTGAAACGGAAACAGAGCAGACCGGAGAGAATGTTCCGGACAATGACCTGCGGGAACTTGAACTTGCTGATTTTCAGAAGCTGCAGAACAAGTTATATGCCGTTGGAAAAGAAGCCAATAAGTCTATTGTGACTGTAACCGGCGTAAAGAGTGACACCGACTGGTTTAATAATCCGTATGAGAGCAAAGGTCAGGCCTCCGGAATCATTGTAGCGGAGAACAGCAGAGAACTTCTGGTTTTGACGGAGCGCAAGGCGATTGCGGATGCCCAGGAGATCTACGTTACATTTATTAATGATGTTTCAGTGAAAGCTGAGATGAAAAAATACGATGGCAATACAGGGATTGCCGTGTTGAGCGTAAAGACTTCGGAGCTTACAGAAAGTACAAAGAATGCGATCACGGTTGCAGTTCTTGGCAATTCACTGACCGTTACGCAGGGAACGATTGCGATTGCAATCGGAAGTCCGCTTGGAACAAATTATTCGATACTGACCGGAAATATCACATCTACGACAAATAGTATTTCCACGATAGATCATAATTACAGTGTATTTACGACAGATATTGTCGGAAGCAGCAACGGAAGCGGAGCACTTGTCAATGTAGATGGCGAGATCATTGGAATCGTGATGCAGGGATACAGCAGTGCGGGGGATGAAAATACGCTGACAGCGATCTCTATTTCCGAGTTAAAAGCATTGATTGAGATGCTGTCAAACGGACAGGATATCCCTTACTTTGGGCTTGAAGTGACAACGGTTACAGCGGCGATCGAACGTGAATATGAGATACCGAAAGGTGCATATATCAAGGATGTATGTATGGATTCACCGGCAATGGCTGCTGGACTTCAGAGCGGGGATGTCATTACGGAGATTGACGGGGATGAGATTCTTACGGCAGAAAATTATGAGAAAAAACTGCTTTCGTTAAAGCCGGAAGATACGGTGGAAGTGAAGATTGAGCGGCAGGGACCGGAAGGTTATACGGAAATCACCTGCACGGTAGAAGTCAGTGTACTGCCATAGAGATGTGAACCAGATACAGGCATGTATTTTAGAAGCAGAAATGCGGATGCGGCCATGCATGTCAGAAACAGAAATGTGGACACCGGTATGCGTTTTAGAAGCAGAAATGCGGATACAGGCATAATAATTTTAGAAAATAAAAGCAGGAATAAGGAGTAGTATGAAGTATATTGAGAGCCTCAGAGAGGGCGAGCGAATTAATGAAATCTATCTATGTAAAGTAAAACAGTCTGCACTGACAAAGGCAGGAAAACCTTATGATACATTGATCTTACAGGACAAAACGGGCACACTGGATGCGAAGATCTGGGAGCCTGGTTCTGTTGGAATCGATGAGTTCGATTCACTGGATTACATAGCCGTAATGGGTGATATCACCAGCTTTCAGGGCAATTTACAGCTGAATGTAAAGCGCGTCCGCAAGGTGCAGGAAGGGGAGTATGATCCAAAAGATTACCTTCCGGTCAGCGATAAGGATATCGACCAGATGTATGAGGAGTTAAAAGGCCTGATTGCGAGCATCAAAGAAGTGCATTTAAAGAAGCTGTTAGAGAGCTTTTTTGTGGAAGATGCAGATTTTGAAAAACGCTTTAAATTCCACTCTGCTGCAAAGACTGTGCACCACGGATTTGTCGGTGGTCTGCTTGAGCACAGCTTAAGTGTGGCAAAGCACTGTGATTATTTTGCAGGCTGTTATCCGATGTTAAACCGCGATCTTTTGATCACGGCAGCTATTTTCCATGATATCGGAAAATTAGAGGAGCTTTCCACATTCCCGGAAAATGATTACACGGATGACGGTCAGCTTTTAGGACATATTATTATCGGAACCGAGATGGTCGGTGACAGGATCCGCACGATCCCGGATTTTCCAAAGGGACTGGCAAGCGAGTTAAAGCACTGTATTTTAGCACATCACGGCGAGTTAGAGTTTGGTTCACCGAAAAAACCGGCGCTGCCGGAGGCATTGGCACTCAGTTTTGCGGATAATATCGATGCAAAGATGGAGACGGTGCGCGAAATCTTTAACAACGTGCCGGAAAATAATCAGGAATGGCAAGGGTACAACCGTCTGCTTGAGAGCAATATCAGACGCTCCGGGAAATTATAATTATGCAGAAAAATGATATCATAGAACTGAAAATCGAAGATATGGGCGTGGACGGCGAAGGAATCGGAAAATACGATGGCATGACCTTTTTCGTTAAAGATGCGGTGCTTGGAGATGAGATCGAAGCCCGCATCACAAAGATGAAGAAAAATTATGGTTATGCGAGAGTGGAGCAGATTTTATCGCCGTCTAAATTTCGTGTGACACCACAGTGTGAACTTCACAGGAGATGCGGCGGATGTCAGATACAGGCGTTGGATTATGAAAAGCAGCTGGAATTTAAGCAGAACAAAGTGCGCGGAAATCTGATTCGTATTGGCGGTTTTGCGCCGGAATTGATCGACCGAATCATGCTTCCTGTCGTGGGGATGAAAGAACCATACCGCTACCGGAACAAGGCACAGTTTCCGATCGGTGCGGATAAAGATGGGAATCCGGTTGCCGGTTTTTATGCAGCGCGTACCCACAGTATTATCCCGGTCAATGACTGTAAACTGGGTGTGGAGGAAAATCAGATTATTTTAAATGAAGTCCTTTCTTATATGAAAGAATATCATGTGGCATCTTACGATGAAAATACAGGTAAGGGGCTGGTTCGTCATGTCCTGATCCGCTATGGGTTTTCCACAAAAGAGCTTATGGTCTGTGTGATTATCAATGGAAATAGTCTTCCTAAAGTGGAAAAACTGATCGACAGATTGACAGCCATCGATGGAATGAAGAGCATTTCCATCAATCAGAATACGAAGAAAACAAATGTGATCCTCGGGGATGTGACGAAATGTATCTGGGGCGATCCATACATTACCGATATGATCCATCTACGCGATACGAAGGATTTTTCACTGACTGATACAGCGGTCGCATACCATATTTCACCGCAGTCATTTTATCAGGTCAATCCTGTCCAGACGGAAAAACTCTACAGCCTTGCGCTCGACTATGCGGGACTGACCGGAAAAGAGACCGTGTGGGATCTATATTGCGGCATCGGCACGATTTCACTTTTTCTTGCACAGAAAGCGGGAAAAGTTTATGGGGTGGAGATCGTCCCACAGGCAATCGAGGACGCGAAGAATAATGCGGCGCTCAACGGTATCAATAATGCTGAGTTTTTTGTAGGAAAAGCAGAGGAAGTGCTGCCGGCATTTTATGAAAAAAAGAAAGACACAGATGCAGATATGCTGCACCCGGATGTGATCGTGGTCGATCCGCCGCGAAAGGGGTGCGATGGTGTATGTCTTGAGACGATGCTTAAGATGCAGCCGGAGCGGATCGTGTATGTAAGCTGTGATTCGGCAACGTTAGCGAGGGACCTTAAGGTGCTTTGTGAGGGCGGATATGAGCTTTGCAAGGTGAGGGCGGTGGATCAGTTTGGGAACACGACACATGTTGAGTCGGTAGTTCTGATGCAGTATTGTGGAAAATAAGAAAAATAGGCATGTTAGACCACAAGATGTTGTGGTTTGAGGGCAAAAATTGGAGCAAAAAATGACCAGTTTT
>ENA-ORSM01001532-ORSM01001532.1-human-gut-metagenome-genome-assembly--contig:-NODE-1532-length-17964-cov-8.492769_pt1 | contig 17964 bp, 9 predicted proteins | sample MGYA00241903_ERZ509170 | MGnify/ENA primary metagenome ERZ509170 (study PRJEB26280, sample SAMEA2338784) | human gut metagenome | biome: human gut; feature: human-associated habitat; material: faeces...
TATCGGGTTCGCTTTCTTTATCCAAGTTGATAACCTTAGCGTAGCAACCACCTTCGTAGTTAAATACACCTTCGTCATCCCATCCGTGTTCGTCGTCACCGATCAACAGACGTTTCGGGTCAGTTGACAAGGTAGTCTTACCAGTACCGGACAGACCGAAGAAGATAGCAGAGTCAGTGCCTTCCATATTAGTGTTGGCAGAGCAGTGCATAGAAGCGATACCACGCAACGGGTTCTTGTAGTTCATGATAGAGAACATACCCTTCTTCATTTCACCGCCGTACCAAGTGTTCAGGATAACCTGTTCGTTGGTCTTCAAGTTGAATACAGTAGCTGTTTCAGAGTTCAGACCCAGTTCCTTGTAGTTGTCAACTTTTGCCTTAGAAGCGTTGAATGATACGAAATCGGGTTCTCCGTAGTTAGCCAGTTCTTCAGCAGTCGGGCGGATGAACATGTTAGTTACGAAGTGAGCCTGCCATGCCACTTCCATGATGAAACGTACTTTCATACGAGTAGCGGGGTTGGCACCACAGAAGGTATCAACAACGAACAGACGCTTGCCGCTCAGCTGCTTAACAGCTTTAGCTTTCAGGTCAGCCCAAGCTTCTTCAGAGCAAGGTTTGTTGTCGTTTTTGTATTCTTCAGAAGTCCACCATACAGAATCCTTGCTGGCTTCATTCATTACGAAGAATTTATCTTTAGGAGAACGACCGGTATAGATACCTGTCATTACATTTACAGCACCCAGTTCAGTTACCTGACCTTTTTCAAAACCTTCCAAACCTGGTTTGGTTTCTTCTGCGAACAGTACATCGTAAGACGGGTTGTGGATAATTTCCTTCACGTCTTGGATACCGTACTTGCTTAAATCTAAATTTGCCATTTCTTTTAATGATTTAAAATGTTGGTATTTGGTTTATAATCTCTTTCCTTAATCTCTTTTACCTTTGATTTACAAGGGAAAACGGGTGTAGAAAAGCTCTTTTTTTCCTGCTTTTCAGCAGGTCCCTTGTTTTTCGCCTACAAAAGTAATACTTTCTTTTTAAAGAAAAGCTCTATTAGAGAAATTTTTCTCTAATAGGAAATCTTTTATAAAACCATAACAATATCTGCTAACTGAATGTTGCAAATTGAGTGAAATTCGTTTACTTTGCAGCAAATTTTAATGTGCTAATGTGCTGATATGCCAATGTGCTAATTGCCATGCGGCATTACGTACACCACATTTGCACATTAGCATATTTGCACATTAGCACATTTATAGTTATGAAGGTTATCAACTTTGCCGAGACAAATTCTGTCTTGAACCAATACGTGGCGGAAATTCGTGATGTAGCAGTCCAGGGCGACCGTATGCGTTTCCGCCGTAATATTGAACGCATTGGAGAGATAATGGCGTATGAAATGAGTAAGGAACTGACGTATTCTGTCAAGCAGGTACAGACTCCCTTGGGGGTGGCGTCGGTCAGCACACCCGATGACGAGGTGGTGATTGCCACTGTTTTCCGTGCCGGATTGCCTTTGCATACTGGATTCTTGAATATGTTCGACCATGCCGGGAACGCTTTTGTTTCCGCTTACCGTTATTATAAGGATAAGGAATGCCGTACGGTGGATGTACACATCGAATACATCGCTACTCCGGATTTGTCCAAGAAGACATTATTGATTGTAGACCCGATGCTTGCCACGGGAGAAAGTATGGAATTGGCCTGGAAGGCCTTCGTCACCAAGGGGATGCCGGCCAAGTTGCAGATAGCTTGTGTCATAGCCAGCCAGCAGGGCGTAGAGCATCTGGAAAAGCTGTTCCCTGGAGATGAAGTGACCTTGTGGTGTGCAGCAATCGACCCGGAGATGAACGAGCATTCCTATATCGTTCCCGGGCTGGGAGATGCCGGAGATTTGGCGTTCGGTGACAAGATATAAGGTTCATATATCTTTTCCATCAGCCTTTTCCCAAGTGCGGGCCTATAATGCCCCGGTTCATAATAATTGTGGATGTCTTCCGTGTATTCGTTGATACCGGTGAAATCAAATACATTCCGTTTTCCGAAGAAGCGCTTCAGTGTCTTTACGTCGGCAGGGTTTATGTTGACTTGCAGGTAGTCGGGACTGATAATGATTTTTACATCGGTATCATGTTTCCGGCAAATCCACTTTATTTCCTGCAACAAGCTGACTTGTTTTTCTCTGAGCACTTGGGGGGCTTCCCGGTATTTCCCGTCTCTGTAATTCTTCATTTTCTCTTTGGTGAATTCTCCTTTCCGGTTTTCCCAGTACTTATCTCCCTCTTCCTTTATCATTTCCTCCCTGGGATTCAGCACATCATTGGTTACCGGGTTTCGGGTGGAGCCATAGGGATTTATCACCCCTTTCATGTAAGGGCGATAGGTGTGGAACAGCTTGTAGTCCAGATAGGGGAGGAGAAAGTTCGGGTAGAAGAAGGCTTGGCAGAATTCCTTCTGGAACTTGAAGTTGCTTATTCCCGATATGGCGGGCGGCAGAATGTTGGAATGTCCGGTCAGGCAGCGGTCGTTGTGCAATGATTCCTTGTCGATAATCAGCAGCAGGTTCTTGATTGTTGCACCTGCCTTGTCCAGTGCCTTCAGCTTCAGGCAGACGGCGGCAAGGCTTTCGGCATTTCCGAATAGCCGTACGGCTCTTCCGCCGTGGAGGTATTTCTCCCATTCATGGCATTGATAAGCCATGGTACAGGAGTTTCCCATGATATAGGAGTCGATGGGGATGGTATCCCGGTTGTTCAGATACATCTGCCACCCCACGTACCCTTCGTTTAGTACAACCGGGGTTTGGTCGTATCGTTCATAGTTCTTCAGGACCATGAAAGGGTCGTCCAGGAAATAGACTGCCAGTAGGGCTATAAAAGGGATAAAAAGGATAAAGAGCTTTTTCATGAAACGTATGGCTGCGTTCCGTTCGCTGTTTTTCTTCATCATGTGTCTTTATTGTCAAAATTGTAAATATATGAAGCTGTCCGAGTTGAACTGTCCCAGTGTGAAAAGTATTATGGCGAGCAGATAATAGATACTCCATCTTACGGCTGCCGGCTGTCGTCCGAGGGCTTCCAGCAAATCATGCTTGGACATGAAATATTCGTAAACCAATATCAGTACGAGTGCGCTTCCTGCCACAATGCTGTTGTGGTCCGGCATTCCGATGTTCATTTCCTTCCAACTGTAATGTACGCCGAAGGAGAGGTGGCTGATGTAGTGGAACGCTTCGGCCATGGAACTTGCCCGGAAGAATATCAGAGATACGGCAAAAAGTAGGTAGGTCCTTACGACGGATAATGTGGCATATAAGCGGCTTCCCAATTGGGCTTTCAGTCTGCGGTGAAATGTCGTGGTCTTCATCTCGTAGAAGATGATGACACCTTGAATTAGTCCGTAGACAGCGAAGTTCCATCCGGCACCATGCCAGATACCCAGTCCCGTGAAGGTCAGCGCCAGACTTAGAAATACGCCCCATTGTCCCCATCCACGCAGGCTCGAGGACAACGGGAGGTACAGATAGTCGCGTACCCAGAATGAAAGCGACATGTGCCATCGGCGCCAGAAGTCGGCAGTGGTCTGTGCAATGAACGGCCGGTTGAAGTTTGGGCTGAGCTTGAATCCCAGCATGCGCGCTCCTCCCAATGCGATGTCGGTATATCCGGAGAAGTCGGCATACAGCTCTATCGGATATAGGAGGCATGCCATCAGCAATTGCACGTCCGAGGCTGTGTATACCGACCCGAAGACACCGTCTATGTATGGGGCGATGGAGTCAGCCAGTATCAGTTTCTTTATTAGTCCCACGACAATCAGTCTCATTCCGTAGACCATGGATGTATAGTCCGTAGCTTTGCAGGACTTCAGTTGGGGGAGCATGTCACTTGCTCTTTCTATGGGACCGGAAAGGAACTTCATGAAGAAGAGCATGTATATCATGAAGTCGGGCAGGCTCTTTTCCGGTTCTTCTTCTTGCCAGTAGATTTCTGTCAGGTACGAAATGGCCTGGAAAGTATAGAAAGAGATTCCCAGTGGAAAGAGAATGTGGCAGTTTGTAAGCCGGTCAGCATACCGGAATGCCAACCAGCTTACAACCAGAAAACACACACCTGAAAAATAAATTCCCTTCATGCCGCTTTCCCGCTTGGCCTGTCCTATCCATTTGCCAAGGTAGAAGGTGGTAAGCGTGAGGATGAGGGCCGTTATCAGAAAAGCGAGGTGGTAGAAGCCTATGAAGAGGCAGCTGGCTGTCAGTAAGGTTGCTTTTCTGAATCGTGAAGGAAGCGTATGGTATAGAATGAAAGTACACGCAAACAGTACGACGAAGTTCAGGGATATGAATGACATTTCCTAGTTGGTTTTGGTTAAAATGGCATGGCAGATGTCTCCCACGTTTTTGAGTTTTACAATATCTCTGAAGGTGAAGCGTACATTGAATTTCTTCTCTATCTTGTTTATCAGTTGCATGTTGGTCAGTGAATCCCATCCTTCTATATCCTGGGCGGTGGTCTCATTGTCAAGTACGATGTTCTCTCTTTTCAGTACCTCTCGAAAGATGAGGCTCATTTCATTCAAAATAGTCTGTGTATCCATTGTCAAGTTTAAATTAGTTCTTGTATTTTCTTTCTGTCTGTTTTGCTACTGGTGTTCAGCGGAAACTGTTCCAGACAATGCATATGCTTGGGAATCATGTAGTAGGGAAGCCTGCTACACAGATATTCCTCTATCTGCTGTTTGTCGAGCTGTTTCTTCTCTACGACGAGATGCAGTTCGCACTGGTTGTCGTTGTCGTATTTGGGAATGACGACTATACGGCATTCACCGTTGAAAAAGTTTTTTGCCACATGTTCAATCTCGCTCAGCTCAATGCGAAACCCTTGTATCTTTATCTGTGAGTCTTTTCGTCCGTAATAAATGATGTCGCCGTCGGCGTCCATTTGGCAGAGGTCTCCTGTTTTGTAGTATACTTTTCCATTGGCGGTCTCTACGAGGCATTCCCCGTTTTTTTCGGGAGTATTCCAGTAGCCGCCCATCACTTGATTGCCGCTAATCCATAGTTCACCGGTTTCTCCGGTAGGCAGCGGGCGGCCGTCTGCATCCATAATCAGGGCATCGATGCCTTCGAAAGGTTTTCCGATGGCGACCATGCCGTTGTGATGCTTGCAGGAGGTGACGGGTATCCGGTAGGCAGTGCAGTAGATGGTTCCCTCTGTCGGTCCGTATAGGTTTATGAAAGAGGCATTGGGGACGCATTTTCTGAAAGCACCCAACAGCTCCGCGTCAGATGCCTCGGCAGTAACCACCAGATATCTCAGTGCGGGAAGGTGTATCTCCGGAAAATAGGGACGTAGCAGCTGGAGCAGTGAAGGGGCTACGGCAGCGAAGGTCAGGTCGTATTTTTCCAGAGTTTCAATTACGTTGATGTATTTCACGCCTTCCGGAGAAACGGTGTATATGCAAGCACCCAGCGTCAGCGGATACAGAAAGGATACGATGGAAACGTCGAAAGTGAGTTCAAACATCTGCAGTATCCGGTCGTTCTCGTCCAGTTGCCAGCCGAGGCGGTGATAGGCGGTATAGAAAGCATTCAGGTTGCGGCGGGAGATGGGCACTCCTTTGGGTTCGCCCGTGCTTCCGGAAGTGAAGATAATGTAGGCATTTTCCTCTTCTGCCGTATGGAGGATGTCTTCTGCGGCGTGGAACGTGGTGGAGTTCTCTGCCTGCTCTATTTCGGAGGTGCATATCAGTTCCAGATTCCGGGTGTCGAGGTTCAAGACATGGATATTCTCGGTATGCAGCACGAGGCGGATGCCTGCTAAGCCGGCAATTCTGTCATTCCTATGTTTGGGGTAGGAAGGATGGAGGATGACGTATGCCTTTCCGCAAATCAGTGCAGATAGTATGGATGCGTATGTTTCCAGTCTGTTTTCTGCGACGATGCCGATAATTTTGTCTTCTCTGTCCTTGAATAGGGAGGATATTTTCTGTACGCAAGTTGCCAGCTCTCCATAAGTGCAGGCCGTGTCTTCGATGACGAATGCCGGTCGGTTGGCATATTTGCCGAAGGCTTTCATGATGTCGCCAATCAAGTCATTTGGATACTTTTTCATTTAGTCCGTTATGTTATAGTTCAGTTTTTGCGGAAGCGATGTTTGTCCGTCGTTCATTAAAGACAGTGGTTTCCTGCAATCTCCCTATCGGGCAATCCTTAAGATTTCTAAAAAGGAAGGATATAGTTCGGAATAAAAGAAACTGAGAGGCAAATACATACTCACCACGGAATTACATGGATTAACATAACTAAAAGTTCTTTATTATCAGAACTCCAAAGATAATCTGTGTTAATCCGTGTGATTCCGTGGTGAGTTATGGTACACTCTCCGGGCAGAATGGGTTTGCAAACAAAGTCCTTATTTTGCCCAGAACAGTTTGTGGTAGTAAGTGTCTTCGGCCGACACCTCTTTATAGTAGGGATTGTAGTTGACTTCCGTATTCGGGTATCTCCAGCGGTTCGGCACATTTGTGATGGTACCGGCCACTTCGGGGAAGACCAGGCCGGACGGATAGCCGGTACGTCGGATGTCACTCCATGCCTCGCGACTGGCCAGGAAACCGAAATGCAGCCACTTTTGGGTAATGATAGCATCCAGCTTGTCTGCATATTCCGTGCTGTTCCATTTGGCAGCAGCGAAAGAGGCTGTTTCTTCGGCAGTGGGGGCATTATACCGGCGTGCGTTTTCACCCGTACTTACCGAGTCGTAATAGTAGTAAAGCGTGATGGACTGGCTGACAGCCTTTTTGAACTCTTCTTCCGCTTTTGCTTCATTCTTTGCCACTCCATACCCCATTTCATAGGCTTCCGCTTTCAGGAAATGGATTTCGGGTGAGGCCATTATCAGCATGTCGAATTTATCGTTTTCCCAAAAGAAACCTTTCTGCGTGATTTGTGAGAAACCGGTGTTGCTGGTATTGACTTCGTCTTGTGCCTGCGAGTTGTAATATTCCGTCAGCTCATCCGCTACGGTAAGGTCTGTGCCCAGATAACGGTGTTCGTCCAATTGACCGGTGTTCTGGTTGGTAATCTTCACGGGATTGAAGTTGAGTAGGATGCGCGGGTCGTCTTCTCCTTTCACATAAACGCCGCTCAGTGGGTCATTGCAGGTCATATCGTAGTTGCCATGGCCCAGCATGCGGTCGATGATGGCGCCCGAAGCGAGTCGGTTGGTTACCCAGTCACCCAGTCCGTGGCCTGCAGTGAAGTTCAGTTGCCCAGACTTCTGGTTGACAATGAGGATGTTGTTTTCTTGTTCCTCTATCAACGGATAGGCTGACGGATTTTCCAGGATTTCCTTGATGGCGGTACGGCCTTCCGTCTGCAAGTCTCCTTGCGCGGCTACGCGCATGGCAAGGCGCAGTCGCAAGGAGTTTGCATAACGTTCCCATTTGTCCATGTCCCCGTTGTTGATAAAGTCTTGTGTATTGAAGTTCCTCGGCGTGGGGATGGAGCGGAACCGCGGAGCAATTTCTTTGAGCTCGTCAAGAATGGTTTTATATATATTCTCGGCCTTGTCATAGTGAGCATACGATTTACCTACATCGTTGGTAAGCGGCAGTGTGCAAGCTTCCGAAAAAGGCATATCCCCGAAAATGTCCACTGTGGCGGCGAAAAAATCGTACAGCTGTACTTTGGCGGCAAGATAGAATGCCTCATCCTGTGCTTGCTCTGCCGCGCTTTCTTCTTTGTAGAGAGATTCCAGCTTGCGGAACTGGGCCAGTGCCGAATACACATTGTCCCACTGTCCGTCAATGGCGGGTATATAGCCGGGGGTATACATATCTGTAGTGTTGGAGTAGCCGAAGGTTTGTGCATACTTGCCTGTAAACTGTGAATCGAATCCGAAGAACCGGTTGTATTCGTAAACATCATAGTCCTTTACTTTTTGGAAGACTCCTACCATCAGATTACTGATGGTGACTTGGGTTACTTTGGAGGGGTCTTCGTATTTGCTGTCGAAGTCATAATCCGTACAGCCTGATGTTGTCAGGAGGAATGCTCCCAATGAAACAAGAGATAATATCTTTGTCTTTTTCATACTCTTTTTTGTTTTTTGGATGGTTGTTTTGTCAGAAACTTGCACGAAGTGAAACACCGAAACTGCGGGTAGCTGTGGTAGAACTTCCCACGGTAGCCTGGTTGGCCCAGGATGTTCCGACGGACGACTCCGCATCGTAGTTTTTCAGTGCTTTGTAGAAGTAGAAGAGGTTACGTCCGAAGACCGACACACTCAGCCGGCCCAGTCCCAGTTTGGAAATCATCTTTTCGGGAAACTGGTAGCCGATGGTCAATTCACGCAGTTTGACATAAGAATTGTCGAATACCGAATGGCGGTATGTCAGCTGTTCGGCCTCCGTTCCCCAATTATAGGTGGTGTTGTAGTAATAGCCTGCCGGAATGATACGTGTGTTTCTTTCGCCAGTGGAGGCCACTACACCCGGAAGGATGATGCCGTCGTGGTAGATTATCTCTCCGTTGGGGCCAGCACCCGTGGAAGGGTCTACTTGTACCGGAATTCCGCTGGAATTGTTGTCGCCCGGATAGTAATAGGACAGTCCGCCGTGTTCTGTATCACGGTACTTTAGGGATTCGGGTGTCAGACCCACTGCGGTGGCATATTGGTTCATTTCGTTGATGACATCTCCTCCGATGCGGAAGTCGATACTGAAATCGAGGAATACATTCTTGTAGGAGAAAGAGTTGAATAGACCTCCTACGCCTGCCGGATTGATGTTGCCGACTTTCTGCAATTCGGTTTGGTTGAGGTAAAGACCTTTATCGGAAACGAGGTACTCACCGTTTTCGTTCACCTGGGGAACCTGCGCATAGATGTCACCCATTGGCTGGCCTTCCACAGCTTGTATTTTTATTCCACTGCCTCCGGAGTTGAGTATTTCCAGATAGGGCACTCCATCGGCCAGTTTCACTACTTTGTTCTTATATACACCATAGTTGGCTGTCAGGTCCCAGCGGAAATCTCTGGTCAGTATGGGAGTGGCACTGATTGATATATCCCAGCCGTGGTTGGCTACCTCGCCCACATTCATCAACACATTCTTTACGCCTGATGTGGAAGGTTGCGGCGTGGAGAGTATCTGGTCCTTTACACGGTTGTTGTAGTAGGATATATCTATACCCAACCGGTTGTTTAAAAACTTGCTTTCCAGACCTATCTCGTATTCGTACTTCTTTTCCGGACGGATATCTGCATTCCCCCATGAAGAGGGAATGGTGTTCCAGGTGAATCCGTTGTCTGAACCTTGCTCGTAGACGATATTGGCGGTATAGGTTTCAGGAGCATTTCCTACGATACCGTATGAGAGGCGCAGTTTTCCATAGTTCCACCATGACGGCATGTGGAAGGCTTGGGTGAAGAGGAAACTCAGATTAGCGGAAGGATAGAAAAAGCTCTGGTCTTTTAGGGTAGACGAGCGTTCCTGGCGTCCGGTCAGTTCAAGGAATAGATAGTTGTCCCATCCCAGGCTCAGTGTACCCATATAGCCGGTTTTCAGTAGTTCCATACGTTGCAGGGTACTGCTTGGCGTGTAGCGGCTGGCATTGAGGTCGAACCAGTTTTCCGTGACAAGCCCGCCATTGGTGGAGACCCTCATATTGTTCATATTTTCGTAGCGTCCGGTCCAGCCTACGGTGGCGGCAATGTCGAAGCGGTTGATATTATAGTTGAAGTTCAACATAACATCTCCATAGACAATGTCGTAACGGCGGTTGATGGACTGGAAGCTACCGTTGGGGTCGTATAGGGAATTGGGTTGTTCGCTTTCATATTTCAGTGTTTGCTTCACATCTGTGATATCAGTTGAAACCTGGGCGCGCAGACTCAGCCAGTTGGTTATCTGCCAGGTGGGGCGAATCATACCGATGAGCCGATTCTCTGTCTCGTCGCTATGGTGATGGTACATATTCCACAGCATGTTGTTCACTCCGGTGGCGTAACTGGGGTCGTAGGCCCATGATTCCTCAGGAGTCAGCGTGGCGTTTCCTCCGACAAAGGTATTACGGTATCCCAGACTGGTGACGTAGCTTTGTTTCAGATAGGGAATGTCCAGGAAGGTGGAGAACATGTTGCCGAAACCGCTGTATAGGTTGAGCGAGGTTTGCGGGCGGTCTTCTACATTCTGTACGATGTAGTTAAGGGAGTATTCCAGTTTCAGCGGTTTCGCCAGTTGATACGAACCGGTCAGCTTGAAGTTGTGTTTGGTGAAGCTTCCGGTCAAGGCATTGGGAATCTCGTCCATGAATGTGTAGGAGAAGCGGTTGCTGGTGGTTTCCGTCCCTTGTGAGATGGCGAGATTGTAAGTCTGGGTCCAGCCGGTGCGAAACAACTCTTTCCACGGGTTGTCGGTCAGTGCCTGGTAGGGGCGCATCTTCCCGTCCCAGTAAAGTACCTCGCTGCCGTCGTATTTTGGGCCGAAGGACAAGGTGGTGGAACGGAGGCTTTTGTAGCTTTGTCCGTTTAGGGTTCTCTGATAGAAGCCTCCCGTCTGTTTCTCATAATCGCTGTATGCGGTGTTGTAGGTTCCCGGTCCGTATACGGTCTGTACTTTTGGCAGATAAGCCGGTAAGTTTGCCATGACTTGGGCATTGAAGTCCACCGTCAGCTTGCCACTTTTGGCGCGTTTGCTGGTGATGACTACTGCACCGTTTGCAGCCTCCGAGCCGTAGAGAGCTGTGGCAGAAGCTCCTTTCAGAATACTGAGGCTCTCGATGTCCTCTGGGTTGATGTCTACCAGACCATTGGAACGGATTTGTCCGTCGTTGCCAAATTCAGCGAAGTCCGTGCTTTTGCCCGTGCCGCCGTTGCGGATGGGTACCCCGTCCAGAATGATGAGTGGCTGGTTATTTCCAGTGATAGAGGTCAGGCCGCGTACGTTGATGGAGACAGCTCCGGCAGAACCGCCCTGTGTTTGTGTAATGCGGACTCCCGGTGCTTTACCGTACATGGCAGAGGCAAAATTGGGTGCTCCTGCCTTTACCAATTCGTCTGCACTGATGGTACTGATGGCATAACCGACACGTTTCGTATCTTTTTTGATACCCATTGCCGTTACTACGACTTCTTTCAGTTGCTGGGTATCTTCGCTGAGTGTAATCTTCAGGTCGCCTTGCTTTTTTCGTTTTGCCAGGTTTATCTCCCGGGTGGCATAGCCCATGTAAGCGATAGAGAGTGTTGCATCTGCAGGAACGGTCAGTGTGAAGTTGCCGTCCACATCGGTAATGACGCCGTTGTTGGTACCTTTCTGTATGACGCTGGCACCGATAAGCGGTTCTCCTGTTACATCTCTCACAATGCCTTTAATGGTTCGGTTTTCTTGTGCGAAGGCTGTTCCGGTGAAAAGAAATGCTAATAACCAACTTGCAATAATCAAACTTTTTTGGAAGTGCGACACTGAATGTGGAATGTCACACCGTTTTCTCATCCTGATTTTCATACTACTGAAAAATAATTGATTTATCTTATTATAAATATTACGTCCTTTCGGCGGATATTTTAGCAAGAGATATGCCAAACGAAAGGCAAGCTATCCTTTCAAGGATGAATAATGTTGATAATCAATCGTTTATTTTTAATTGGGAAAAGGGAAGTTCGGGTGTTTGTGGTGTGGAGATGTGGAAAAAATCCACAGTAAGTATTCCACAATTTCCCTCTCTTCCCTTGAAGTCTTGTTGTCGGCCCTTATTGGTAGCCTTGTTCGTCGGAGGTATGTTCTATCGCTGTAATAAAATCTAGTGCAGTTGCAGTGGTTGCATTTTCTTTTCAGGGTGGGAGTGCTTTTGACCTTTATCTGGGAAGGATTACTCGAACGAAGGAACCATCAGCCTGCGGTTTGTGAGAGAAAGGATAGGTAGGGAGGTACTCTTACTTTTGGGAAATTAATATCATGTTTGCACCTTATTTGTTTCGTGCAAACATAATATTAATAAGAAATGATACAAGCTATTAATATTGCAACTCAAAAGTGTGGAAGCAAAATGCGCTTCCATACTTTTGAGTTGCTTCCACAGCATCTGAAATGCCGTTGGATAAGAAATTTCGGCAGATGAGTGGAAGTGTGGAAGCAACTTATGCAAAAATCTTAGTGGTTTATTTTACTTCCCACGTATCGTTCGTCATCAATAACTCCTCGAAGTTGTGATACTTCTTCTTGGCAGACACCTCTTCGATTTGTTCATGAACGGCATCGTCGTAAGTAGGAGCTTCCACATCGCGGATAACACCGAGTGCAATCGGGAAGTCGGGACCTTCCATTAGGGCAAGCTTTAGTTGCAGGGTGTTGTCCATGCAGTGGGCATCGTGGATGAGGATATCCTTCTCTGTAATGCCGTTCTCACCGAGTTTCACGACTTTCAGACCAAAGCCTTCCTGCATCAGGCCGTATTCGTTGTTCTCGCCGAAGAACATCGGTTCGCCATGTTTCAGGTAGATGGCATTCTTGGCGCGGTCTTCCTTTTTGGCTACGGAGTCATGCGTACCGTTATTGAAGATAACGCAGTTTTGCAGAATCTCGCAAACGGAAGCCCCCTTGTGAGCCATGGCTGCCTTCAATATTTCCACTGTCCCCGGAGCATCGGTAGCTACCGCGCGGGCAAAGAAATGGCCACGGGCACCGAAACAAAGCTCTGCCGGGTGGAATGGATCTTCTACCGTACCATAGGGAGACGACTTGCTGACGAAACCACGCGGAGAGGTCGGAGAATATTGACCTTTGGTCAGACCGTAGATGCGGTTGTTCAGCAGAATCATGTTCAGGTCGATGTTACGGCGTATGGCGTGGATGAAGTGATTACCGCCGATGGCTAGACCGTCACCGTCGCCGGAGATTTGCCATACCGTCAGGTTGGGATTGGCAACCTTGGCACCTGTAGAGATGGCAGCAGCACGTCCGTGGATGGTCTGCATCGCATACGTATTCATGTAATAGGGCAGACGGCTGGAGCAGCCGATACCTGAGATGACGGCATTCTCCCAAGGAGCTTTGCCGATTTCTGCCATTGCTTTGTGCAGTGAGGCCAGAAAGAAGTGGTCACCACAACCCGGACACCAACGAGGTTGTCCTTTTTTATAGTCTTTTGCTGTATATTCGCACATAATCTTTTTAAATTGATAGTTGATAATTGATAGTTGATAATTGGTGGTTGGTCATTGATAATCCGCATATTACGCATGGTTATTATCAATAGTCAACAGTCAATTGTCAATTAATTTATTGAACGCTGCCACCAGCTCGGCAACGACGAACGGCTGTCCTTTGACTTCGTTGAACTGGTACGGGGTGAAGTTGTCTATCTTCATACGTAGATAACCGGCAAATTGTCCGAGGTTTTGTTCGGCAACTACCACCTTCTTGTACTTCTTCAGAACAGCCTCCGTGTTCTTGGGGAGTGGGTTTAGATAAGTGAAGTGGGCGAGGGCAACCTTCTTGCCTGCCTTGTTCATCTCTTCCATGGCCGAATACAAGTGGCCGTATGTACCGCCGAAACCGACAATCAGCAAATCGGCATCGTCTGCACAGCCTTGCACTTCTACATCAGGTACGGGGATTTTGGCCACCTTCTCGGCACGTAGGTGGCACATCAAGTTATGGTTTTCGGGATCGGTGGAGATGGCACCGGTATTGCTGTCTTTCTCCAGACCTCCGAGGATGTGCATATAGCCTTCTTGTCCAGGGATGGCCCAGTAGCGGACACCCGTTTCAGGATTGCGTTTGTACGGAGTATAGTTGTCCTTCATTTCGGGAGTCACATAGGGAGGAGTGATGGCGGGATAGTCTGCCAGTTTGGGCAGCTTCCAGGCGCCGGAACCATTGGCAACAAAGCCGTCGGTCAGCAATACGACCGGAGTCATGTGTTCCAATGCAATCTTGCTTGCCATGTAGGCTGCATCGAAACAGTTTGTGGGTGAAGAGGCAGCGATGACGGGTATTGGGCTTTCACCGTTGCGGCCGAACAATGCTTGTAACAAGTCTGTCTGCTCTGACTTGGTGGGCAGACCGGTAGAAGGGCCACCACGTTGCACGTCGAGCACAACCAGCGGAAGTTCTGTAATGACTGCCAGGTTCATGGCTTCCGATTTCAGACAGACACCGGGACCTGAAGTGGAGGTCACAGCCAGCGCGCCTGCAAAAGCGGCGCCGATAGAAGTGGCGCAACCGGAAATTTCGTCTTCACACTGCACGGTCATCACGCCCAGAGACTTGTGCTTAGAGAGTTCGTGCAGTACATCGGTTGCCGGAGTAATGGGATAGGAGCCGAGGAACAGCTTCAGGCCAGCCTTTTCAGCTGCGGCGATGAAACCGTAAGCAGTAGCTTTGTTACCCGTGATATCCATGTATCTGCCGGGAACGGTGGTTTTACTTTCAATCTTATATGTGTGGGCTACGGAAGCATGGGTGTTGTGTCCGTAATCATATCCTGCATGTATAACCTTGATGTTTGCCTCGGCAATTTCGGGCTTTTTGGCGAATTTCTCGCGGATGAAATCTTCGGCTATTTTCAGGTCGCGGTTGAACAGCCAGCATACCAGACCTACTGCAAACATGTTGCGGCATTTCAGCATGGATTTGTTGTCCATTCCGGTGTCGGCAAGGCAGTCTTTCACCATTTTCGAGATAGGGGCGGCGATGACATCCTGCTTAATACCCATTTCCTCTATCGGATTATCGGTCTTGAAAGCTGCTTTTTCCAGGTCTGATTTCTGAAAAGCGTCTGTATCGATAATGATACAAGCAGTGGATTTAGCAAACTTATATTGGGTTTTCAGTGCGGCGGCGTTCATTGCTACCAATACGTCGCATTTGTCACCCGGGGTATAGACTTTCTCAGCACCGATATGTACTTGGAAACCGGAAACACCGGTAAGTGAACCTTGCGGGGCGCGGATATCTGCCGGATAGTCGGGGAATGTACTGATATCATTGCCCACGGTAGCCGAAACTGTTGAAAAGATGTTGCCGGCGAGCTGCATACCATCGCCGGAGTCTCCGGAGAAGCGGACTACCACTTGCTCCAGTTCTTTGACCATCATGTCGTTTGCCATAACTTACGAATTACTATAGATTAATTTTTGGGGGTTACTATATTCTATCACTGACCGACAAATTTCGTAAAGTTAATCGGATTAACAAAACTTTTTTCGGAAAATCGACAGAATACATTATCTTTGCATTCGCAATCTACTGCAATATGCAGAATCTATGCAAAAGCCCTTGTAGTTCAACGGATAGAACAAGCGTTTCCTAAACGTTAAATAGCAGTTCGATTCTGCTCAGGGGTACAAAATAACAGATTTAGATAGTGTGGAGCTTCCGCAGAATCCGTAAAATAAGGCTACTTTTGCAGTAAGATGTTCTACAAATAAAGATATGGCTACATTTAAAGCGGAGGTTTTTTCGGTCCAATTTATCATCCATTACTGTCCGGTAAAAAATGAGCGAATAGCCTATAGCTATCCGCTCAGAAGTTATCTTGGTATTTTTTTCATTCGAACGTATTGAGATTTTGATAAAACATAAATAAGTTTTTATTCTGCTATAACTAACTCCTGCGAATGTTCTACTTCCACGCATTGACCTTTCCATTCAAGGGTAGCGTGGACTCCTTCCGGAAGCATAATCCGGGCATGCAAGGTTTGGCCCGTCTTTAGGTATGCTACAGAGATGCTACCCAACGGATGGGGTATGGAGCCTGATGCCTCCGACAGGTGACCAAGAGCAGGAGTCAGACGAACTTTGGCAAACCCCGGAGCGGCAGAGTGAATGCCCAACAACATACGATAGAACTCGATATTGAGATGGGCACTCCAGGCATGACAGTCGGAGCGCGACGGTTCGGGATTTTCTGCCCAGGTGGTGAGCCCGATGGCAAGCTGGTCTCGCCAGGGCTGCAGGGTATCGAGCAAGCGGTTGGCCATGCCGACCTTATCCATGGCTTGCTGTACGAAATAGCGGAAATAGAAAGTGGCTTGGATGAGTGTAGTATCATCAAGCATCTTGCGGCACACCTCTTGCGCTTCGTGTTCTTCAAGCACCTCAGCCAGTATGGCCAGGGCATTGACGTGTTGTGAATAAACATCGTGTTCAGGAGTATCGGCCAACAATCCGCGCGCGCTGTTCCAGTATTTGGCTTTGATGGCGGCGGTTATCTGACGAGCTAAATCATGGTAATAATTCCCCAAAACTTCTAAGCCGAAAGCCTTTTCCATAGCGGCCTGTTCGCGCAGTGCCATAACAAACACCAGATCTTGATAGGCCGAGCTGCCGTCTTGACCGTAGTTGGGTTCTCCATAGTCGAAACCCGTGGCCCAATCGGCAAAGAACCAATGGGGCATACGCGCCAGACTCTTGTCGGTCCGCAAGTATTCCTCGTAGCAGCCTATGATGTGACGAGCGGCGGGCAGGTATTGACGGAGCCACTGATGTCCGTCGCGCATCATCCAGTAGTCGTAGAGCATACCTATCCAACTGAGCGAATAGGAGGATATCATCTGTGGCGAGGCCGAAGGGTAACGGCTTTGTGTCAGCCCGTCGGCGGTCATCGACATGCGTCCCTGCTCGATGGCGTGCCGGGGCAGGAGTGTGTCGCGGGTGTTGTACAGGGTGAGCATGGCCTGAATCCGGGCGTCGCCAAAATATTGAAGCTGTTCGTAATAGGGGCAGTCCATATAGGTTTCGTTGGCACAGAGGCGGGCGGTGCGCCAGCCTATCTTCTCCATTTGCTCCAGTTCCCGACCTGCGCGCAGGTGACTCTCCTTCTTTAGCGGATAGGCCGTGAAGGTGGCTCCCAGGCGTTCGATAGTTAATGCTTCGTCGGCTGTTTCCACCGTCAGTTCCAGATAACGCCAGGTACGCCACCAAAGTGTAGTCGTCTGCCGATGCGTACCCCCATCCATCAGGAACTGGTCTTTCACTCCCATCATAACTTTGCCTGTTGTCTCATCGCGATGTGGCTTGGTGGCATGCCAGATGTCGGGCATATCGGGATTGAACAGTGCCTCGGCGTAACATACTTCCACACTAGCCCCCTTGCCGCCTGAAGTGGTCAGGTGGAGATAGGCATTGGTGAGCGAGTCGCGATCAATCAATACCGACGTTCTTGTATGTGGAGCAACGGTCAGTGGCAAGTTGATATCGCCTGCCGACACCTCGCGCATCTCCATTTGTGGTATGGAGCGAGGCACAAGGAGGCGGCCTCCACGGTCGCGTGTACCCTTGTCGGCTGCCGCATCCAGGTTCCGGGCTTGCTTCCAATCGAATCCGGGGGCTTCTTGCTCTGTTTGCCATCCCCAGGGGTAGTTGTTGGCGTCAAACCGCTCACCGCGGTCGGCCGCATAGTAGCCGGGCACTACAAAGTCGTCGAGCGATGAATAGGATTCGCCCGTCAGCACCTGCCAATTCCAATCGGTGTTGAACACCGGGGCTGCTCCGTCGGCACATACCAATAGGGCAATCTCGTTGGTTCCCATTTGTGCCATCGGACGCTTCTCTCCATAGTTCCATACTACGGCTGCCAGGGTGTTTTTCCCTTGGCGAAGGTAGGGTGCGATATCCACCGTTTCATAATTCCAGTTGCTGAGATCGCTGCGCGCCGGTCCCAGAGAAACAAGTACTCCATTGACAAAGAGTTTATACCTGTTGTCTGCCGATACGCGTATCAGGTGCGCGTCGGGCACCGTGTTTAACTGCGCGCTTTTACGGAAATAGGCGACACGCAGATCCGCGCCCGATTTTTCTGCGTGGCAACCAATCCATACAGCCGGCCATACAGACGCGTCGCAGGATAGTGCCAGGCAAAGAAAAAATAAAACGAAAACACTCTTCTTCATATTCATCAGTTATCAGGTATATTTTCTTCTTCCCAGGTATAGTCTTCCGTGCAGTGGAT
>ENA-ORSM01001535-ORSM01001535.1-human-gut-metagenome-genome-assembly--contig:-NODE-1535-length-17956-cov-3.764873_pt1 | contig 17956 bp, 10 predicted proteins | sample MGYA00241903_ERZ509170 | MGnify/ENA primary metagenome ERZ509170 (study PRJEB26280, sample SAMEA2338784) | human gut metagenome | biome: human gut; feature: human-associated habitat; material: faeces...
CACGCAAAGGAAAGCACTTAATGTGCTTTCCGTCTTGCGCAGGACTGTAGAGCAGGAAAGTTCATATGCGCCGCCCGGCTCCCGCGGCTCTCAGGGGCATCTCTCATGCAAAAACTTTTGTTGGGTAAAGTCCGAGGTCAGTGGCGTTTTATACCGAGAAATTCAAAAAAAGTTGAAAATTCATTACATATTTGCGTTGACTTTAGGCAACTAAAGTTTCATACTCCTTTTCAACCACTGGGGGATGTGAACACGCACGGATCGTTCACATCATGATCGAAGAGGATTTCTTAGACATGTTCACGCATCAGCTAAACATTATCAGCGTAGTAATTATCTGATGCGGGTTAGCACATACAGCTGGCCCGTACGATAACGGGCGGCTGATGAAGATGAGGGCCGTCGAGCGCAACCGACGGCCCTCATTTTTTATGTCTGAGTAGTTCTTTTTAGAGGAGGAAATGTAATGAACGGAGTTTTGCTCATGGTTGTGGCTGCGGCGGTGCTTGCCTGCGGCTATCTGGGCTATGGCCGATGGCTGGCCAACAAGTGGGGCGTTGACAAGGAGGCCCTCACGCCGGCCAAGCGCATGAAGGACGGCAAGAGCTTCTCGCCCGTCTCCGCCTTCACCGCGTTCTCGCACCAGTTCAGCTCGATCTGCGGTGCTGGCCCTGTCACGGGTACGATCGTCGCCATGGCCTTTGGCTGGCTGCCCGTCGTGCTCTGGGTCCTCGTCGGCGGCATCTTCTTTGGTGCCGTCCACGACTTTGGTGCCCTGTACGCTTCGATGAAGAACAACGGCAAGTCGCTCGCTCAGCTCATCGAGAAGTACATCGGCAAGACCGGCCGTCGCCTGTTCCTGCTGTTCTGCTGGCTGTTCTGCATCATCGTCATCGCCGCTTTCACCGACATGGTCTGCAAGACGTTCATGTTCACCCCGGCCGTTGACGCTTCTGGTGCTGCTACCGGTGCCGTCGACTTCACCAAGTCCTATGCCGCCGGCTGCGCTGGTACCATCTCCATCCTGTTCACCTTCGTCGCTATCGCCTTTGGTTGGGCCCAGAAGAAGTTCAACCTCACCGGCGCTGCCGAGTTCGTCACCGGCGTGGTCCTCATGGTTCTCATGTTCGCCGTCGGTATGCAGTTCCCGGTCTACCTGGATAAGTTCCAGTGGTTCGCCGTCGTCATGGTCTACCTGGTCTTCGCTGGCGCTATGCCCATCCAGATGCTCAAGACCCCGCGTGACTACCTCACTTCCATCATGATGATCGTCATGATCGTCTGCGCTGTCCTCGGCATCGTCGTCCTGGGCGTCAACGGTCAGGCCACTATCACCGCTCCGGTCTTCACCGGCTTCTCCACTGCCTCCGGCATGATGTTCCCGGTCCTGTTCGTCTCTGTCGCTTGCGGTGCTCTCTCCGGTTTCCACAGCCTCGTTTCTTCCGGCACCTCTTCTAAGCAGGTCGAGAAGGAGCAGGACGCCGTCAAGGTCGGTTACGGCGCCATGATCGTCGAGTCCTTCGTCGGCATCCTTGCCATCATCGTCGCCGGCATCATGTTCTCCGACATGAACACCGCCGGTACCGGCGCCCTCAACGCCGGTGTCGCTTCCACCCCGTTCCAGATCTTCGCCGCTGGCATCTCCCGCGGTATGCAGGCCTTCGGTGTTGACGGCACGCTCGCTACCGTCTTTATGACCATGAACGTCTCCGCTCTGGCCCTGACCTCGCTCGACGCCGTCGCCCGCATCGCCCGCACTTCGTTCTCCGAGTTCTTTGCCCAGACCAACGATGCCCTGGCCATCGAGTCCAAGGCCGGCTACATGAAGGTCCTCGGCAACCCCTGGTTCGCCACGGTCGTTACCCTGCTTCCCGGTCTCGCCCTCGCTTTTGGTGGCTATGCCAACATCTGGCCGCTCTTTGGTGCTTCCAACCAGCTGCTCGGCGGCATGACCATGATCACCCTCGCCGTGTTCTGCAAGTGCACCGGCCGCAAGGGCTGGATGCTCTACGTGCCCGTCGTCTTCCTGCTCTGCTGCACCTTCACCTCGCTGGTCCAGAGCGCCATGGGCTGCATGGCCGCTGTCCAGGCTTACGGCTTCTTCGGCACCATCCCGGCTACCGCCACCACGGCCGCCGTCTCCGTCGCCGCCACCAAGGGCCTGCAGCTTGTCTTCGCCGTCCTGCTGATGGTCCTGGGCCTCATCGTTGCCGTTAACTGCCTCAAGGAGTTCTTCGGCAAGGAGGCCGGTTCCATGCCCGACGAGGAGCCCGAGTGGTCCGAGATGGGCAAGGCCGAGTATGGCCGCGCTGCTGCTGCCGAGGCTCCCACCGACGCCGAGGCCGCCAAGGCCTAGTCAGCTTGATGGGCTAGCCGTTCCATCCATATGACTCGGAAAGACCGGGTCCGCAACGACGCGGACTCGGTCTTTTTTCATGCAAAAGCGGGCGACGCCCGAGTGTTCTCGCAGATGTTTTGCGTGGATAAGGGCGCGCGTTGTACCATATAGACGTATATGTGTACATATGAAAGGGGCCCCGTGGCCAAGACGGTATATTCCGATAACCAAAATAATGTCGATGCCCTGGCTGAACGTCTGAGCAGCCAGACGTCGCTTTCTGCCGAGCGTGCCAAGCTGGTTGCCTACGACCTGCTCTGCCGCAAGGCGCTCAAGATTAAGTCGAGTGCGCTGGCGCAAATTTTCCGCTCCGTCGATAAGGAATGTGACACCAAGGCGATGCGCGATGAACTTATCGCGGCAAATATCGTGACCAAGATCGAGGGTAGCGGCATTAACGGGCGCCCGGCGTTCTATACCATCAATGCCGAGATCCGCGATGCCCAGGAGCAGCCTGCCGAGTCCGTCGAGGATTTTGTCGTCGAGGATTCCGCTGACGTGCCTGCTGTGGAAGAAACTGCTCCGCGTGAGCATGTCGATACCGATGAGTTGCTCGATGAGAACGTCGTGCGTGCCTTTACGGCCAAGGCAGGACGCGGCGGTTTTGGCGGGGGTGGCAAGCGCGATGCGCAGCGCCGCGCCCAGCAGGAGCGCTTCCGTCGCGCCGTTGCTCAAAAGGGTGAGACGGATGCTGAGGCCGTCGAGGAAAAGCCCGTTGGGATGCAGGAGCCGACTCGCACTCAAGAGCATGCTGGGATCCAGGAGCCCAAGCGTCGCCGCGGTGCCCATTTTAAGGCCGAGCAGCGAGGTATTGCATGCGAGGTCCAGGATTCCGCCGAGGCTGCTGACGCGTCCGATGAACCGGCCAAGAAGGCTCCGGGTTCATGCCGTCCCGGACGTGGTTTTGCGGGGCGCGCGTATCCCGTAAGGCGTCAGGAGAAGAGCGAACCGGCTTCGACCACTCAGGACGAGAAGGACGAGAAGGCCGTTGAGCCGGCGGCTCGCGAACAGAAGCCTGTTGAGCCGCAGCTTGAGGTCGATGCCGAGGCCAAGGGCCAGCAGCCTACTGATGAGCAGGCGGAGCAGGGCGCGTCGAGCAAGCCTCGCCGCCGTCGCCATCGTGGGGGCCGCAGTTCCCATGCCGAGACTGCAGCCGAGAAGACCACGCCGCAGGACGAAGATGCGAAGGTCGAGGTTTCTTCGGGGCAGCCTAAGCGCCAGCCGGCGAAGGAGAGCAAGTCCAATCGTCCGCAGAAGCAGGCGCCTATGCCGAAGCGCGAGCGCAATTCCCAAGGCGATTCTAAGCGCAAGTCTCAGAAGAAGCCGGAGTCTACCGCAGCAGATACTGCTGCCCAGCAGCCCAAGTCGGCAGTCCACGGCGAGGTCTCGGCGTTTGCCCTTGCCCGCGTTTTAGGCAGGCAGCTGCTCAAAGTTGTCCCTACGCCTACGGCGCTCTCTAAGATCAAGGAGCAGCAGACACAGATCGTAAAGGTCGAGGGCAAGGACGGCAAAAAGGCTCCGCAGCGCACTCAGCACAACGAGATGTCCAACCGCAAGATTGCCGAGGAAATCGCAATCATCCAGGCTTGGATCGAGCAGAACCGAGGTGCCGATACGCCGGTTGCCTCGCGCCGCCAGCGTGCCTACCAGATCTTTAACGACGAGAAGGCTTTTGACGGCAAGCACGGTGAGCGCCTGATCAGACGCATGACCGAAAAGGGCATCAGCATGCAGGCGATCAAGGTCGCCCCCAATCGCCCCGTGCACTTTACGGGCTTCTTTACGCTGGGCGCCGACAAGCCGTTCATTATGGTCGAGAACCTGGACACCTACGACGAGATCGTCAAGCTGCTGCGTGGCCGCAAGCACGCCAAGCTCTTTGGCATCAAGGTGGGCGGCGTGATTTTTGGCGGCGGATGCAAGGCGAGCGTCTCGCATGCCCTGGACGATTATCTGGCCGAGATTGGCTATCGCTTTAACTACGTCTACTACGTAGGCGATATCGATCGCGAGGGCGCGCGCATTGTCGAGCAGACTCGCAATGCCAATGTGGTTGAGATTCGCCTGCATGCCGGCATGTACCGCGCCATGCTCGCCGAGCATAAGCGTCGCGTGAAGGCTGGCGGCGAGTGCGAGCCCGCGGCTGCCAACCAGGGCGTGCCACAGAACCTGGCAGCGACGATCAAGGATCTGCCCATGGTCACGCGCGTGCAGTTCCGCAACGTGCTGCGTGAGGGCGGACGAATTCCGCAGGAGATTCTGATGACCGCCGACTATCGGGATGGCGACTCGGGAAGCTTCGACCGCATGCTGAACAATTAGATTCCGCCGTTCTACCGAACGGCGGACTTCTTGACGCTGCGAGGGGCCCTGGCACGGCAATCTGACGTTCAACTTCGGCGGCGCGACCAGAAGGTCAGCGCCGCCTTGTTTCACGTCACCTTGCCATACCAGGGCCCCTCTCGCTGTCACGTCCAAAACATCGAGGTTAAGTGGCCTCCTGTTCGTGCGGAACTCGCGACAAACTTAATGCCCGGCCCGTCGGGGCCACACGCCATTTTGTAGATGACGGCTCGCTTTTCGGAACGGGGCTGATATTTTCTTGATGTAAGGCGCTCTTGGTCCTAATGGGCTTGGGGCGCCTTCGCGTTTCCTCGGCTTCGCACCCTTGCGGGTTCGAATCCCTCCGCTTGCCCACAAGAAAGCGCTCTGGGCCGTTATGGACTCAGGGCGCTCAATTTTAATGGCTGGGACGGAGGGATTCGAACCCCCAACAGCCGGCACCAAAAACCGGAGTTCTACCGTTGAACTACGTCCCAATGTGTGGTGTTGCCCAAAAGCAACTCGTTTAGTTTACCTAATCTGCGAGGGCATCGCAAACGCCGTCGAGCAGGCGTACGGCGAGTGTCTGCGCGTCGCTGGCCGTGAAGGTGCCGTTGTAGCGCGTCATGCCTGTGAGCTCAATGCGAATGCGAGCCGGCTTCTGCTGCGCGGCGACATTGGCAGTGCGGATGCGCTGGGCCAGGTTGTGGCACTCGGCGAGGGCAATCGTGGCGCGCGGTGCGGCGTCGGCGGGCAGCTCGTCGCTTGCAATTTCGAGCACCAGGTCAACGTCGGTTGGGACCTCGGAGTCGCAGAGCATCATGCCGCTGTTGTCGGTCGTTGCCGTGGCGATATTCCACATGCGCGACGCAACACTGCGTGCGATGGGGTCCTCGCCGATAACGGCAATCTGGAAGCGCTCGAGCACGTTGGCGGCGCGAGCAAAACCGATGCGGGACTCGGCTTCGGTGACCGAGGGCTTGCCCTCCCACACATGGTGCAGGCGGTTGATGTAGGCGTAGGTGTCCTGGAAGGCCATGCCGTCGGCAAACAGGCCGACATTTTCCTGGAACTGCTGCAGGGCGGCCTCGGTATGCGGACCAAAGTAGCCGTCGTCTTCGCCACAGGCAAAGCCCAAAACGTTGAGAGCGCGCTGCAGGGCCTGCACGTCGGCGCCATGGAAATTGGGCATGCGCAGATAGAGGGTGCGGTCGCCCAGCTTATACGAAGCGTCTACAAGGGCGCTCCAACAGGGGATATCGACGGCATGACCGGCAGCAAGGCCGCTGTCGAGCCTGAAGGTGCTGACGGCCTGCTCAGTGGTGGCTCCAAAGTGCTTGTCGGTGACTTCGGCGGCATCGATCGTGTAGCCGAGCTGCAGGAGACGAGACTGCACGTCCTCGACGGCTGCTCCTTGCATGCCCGTTGTAATAGGTTCCATGAACGAACCCCTTTCGGCGTACCATTTGTACTATTTGAGCGTCTGTCGGATAGACAACGCAAAGGGATGCATAAACATGCACTCAACAGTGTAGCAAGTTGTGCCTAAATACGCTGCTGACAGGTTTTATAACCCCCGTTAGTTAAGGCGCTCCACAAAGAAATCTGCCATGGAGAGGAACAGCTCGCGTGCGTGCGGATCAAGCTCAACGTTCTCGATGGCCGCTTTGGCCTTAGCGGTCAGGTCGAGCGCGTAAGTGCGGGCATAATCGATGGAGCCGGTCTCTTGGAAGATATCCACGGCGCGTGCGAGCTGCGCGGGATCATCGGTGCCCGAGGAAAGAAGCTCCTCGACCTCGTCGTGGTGGCGCTCATCAGAGAGGGCATGAACGGCGACAAGCGTGCGCTTGCCCTCGGTGATGTCGGTGCGGAAGTCCTTGTTGGCGGCTTCCTTAGTGCCGACAAGGTTGAGCAGGTCGTCCTGAATCTGAAAGGCAAGGCCCGTGTGCAGGCCAAAGGCGCGCAGCGCTTCGATTTGCTCATCGCTGCCGCCGCCGATAATGGCTCCGGCGGCAAGCGGCGTGGCTCCGCTGTAAAACGCGGTCTTGTGCGTCGCCATGTCCAGGTAGTCATCAACCGAGATATCAAAGCGCCCGTCACGGACCCAACCCAGGTCGAGCGCTTGACCCTCGATGGTGCGGACGATCATCTCGGTAAGCTCGTGGAGCACGCGCAGCTTCACGTCGGACTCCAGCGTGGGGTCGTCGAGAACCGTCTTGGTGACCATGGTGAGCGCCAGGTCGCCACAATTGATGGCAAGGCCCGTGCCCTCGGTAAGGTGCATGCAGGGCTTGCCTCGACGAAGCTGTCCGTTGTCGGCGATGTCGTCGTGGATCAGCGCGCCCGACTGGAAGTGCTCGATGGCTGCCGCGGCGCTGCGGGCGCTCTCAAAGCTACCGCCCACTGCGGTTGCGGCGAGCATACAGATAAGCGGGCGGTGGCGCTTGCCGGCGTTGGCCGTAAAAGCCGAGAGCGGCGCGTACAGGTAGCGCTCGATATCGGCAGAGGTCGCCTGTCCGTCAAAGAACGTGGCCAGATAGTCGTTAATCTGGTCAAAGTGCTGGGCTAAAAAGCTGGTAAACGGACTGGACACGGGTTCTCGCATTCTTTCTTGGGTTACATCGTTGCGGTGTGCAGATACCATATTGCCACATTGGAGTTGCCGGCGCGTCTGTTTTGGCGATTTGGAGAAACGGGACGCGTGCGCGTGCCGGCTGCTTATATAAGCCTAAAGTGCTCGAGCGCCTTGACGACGCCATCTTTGTCGACCGAGTCGGTGATGTAGTCGGCGCGCTTTTTGAGATAGTCCGGCGCATTGCCCATGGCGATACCGACATCGACGGCGTTCATCAGCGAGACGTCATTGCTGGCGTCGCCAATGCCGTATACGGTTCCGTGGTGGGGATCGAGGGCGTCGAGTACAGACTGGATGCCCCTGCGCTTCGTGCATTCGCGGGGCGAGATTTCGGTTACCTCGAGTTCGAGCTCGTTAAAGCACAGCAGCGGCTCAAGTGCCTTATCTTGAGCGATGTGGTTGGCGAGCGATGTAGACATCAAGATCTTGTAGACACTGTAATGTTGCAGCTGCGTGACTGCGTCGCCCAGGGTGCGCGCGTATCCGGGAGCATCGGGCGCATAGGCACTCATGCGCACGACGCCGTTGAGGCCCTCAAAGCGGATGACCTCGCCCGATTGCTCAAGATAGGGGGCAAGATGCTGCAGCATGCTGGGTGTCATCGACAGATCGCGAATTGCGTGTCCGTCGATCTCGGCGTAACCGCCCGCAAGACAGACGATGCCGGTCCAGGGCAGCTCAAGAAGTTTGGGGTGGATGCAGCTGAGGGTGCGCCCTGTGCAGATGAAGGCCATGTTGCCGTTGGCGACAAACTCGCGGATTGCCTGCGAAACCGCCTCGTTGGGATAGGGGGAGAGGTCCCGCTCGTCTTCGGGAAGGTCTTGGGCGAGCCTGGGGTCTTGCCAGGCGAGCGTTCCGTCGATATCGAAGAAGCAAATATCGCCGCGCTTATGGGCTGCGCTGGCGGCAGGGGAGGCCGAGGTGGTGGGCACAAATTCCGGCTCGAGGCCCATGATCTGGTCAAAATGCTCTTTAACGCGGGGAACGGAGATGCCGATAATCACCTGGGCGGTCTTGCCCGTAATGATGAGGCCCTTGGCGCCCACCGCGACAAACGACGCGTTATCTGCAACGATGGAAGGGTCTGCGACCTCGACGCGCAGGCGCGTGGCGCAGTTGGTTGCGCCCACGATATTGCCAACGCCACCTAAAAGCTGAATTACCCGCTCAGCGAGGACGTGATCTTGATCGGATCGACTATTGACCTCGTCATTGGGAGATCGCTCTTTGGCAAAGTCGCTTCCCGTTAAACAATCGATTGCCGCGCGATTGACGACATGATCCTCGCGGCCCGGAGTCTTAAGGTCATAGACCAAGATGAGTGCTCGAAAACTAACAAAAAAGATGAGGCTAAAGGCAAGGCCGATACCGAGCGCCAAAAGATAGGCACCGGCATGCGTGCGCATGAGCGGAATAAAGTTGAAGGCTGCCATCTCCATCAGGCCGCCCGAGAAGATGCCGACGATGCCAAAGAGATTCATGGCTGTGGCAAGGCAAGACGATAAGACGGCGTAGAGCAAAAAGAGCCCGGGGTGGGTGAACATAAAGAGAAACTCGAGTGGCTCGGTAACGCCGCAAACCACCGAGGCGATGATGGCGGGAACAAGGATGACCCTGAGGCCGGCGCGGCGCTCGGGTTTTGCGGTGGAGTAGAACGCGGCTGCGATGGCGGGAAGGCCAAAGAGCTTGACCCAGCCGGTGGCGGTAAAACCGGCCCACGGCGCAAGCTCATTAAGGGGGCGCGTGCTATGGGAGAGGATGGGGAGCAAGCTGCTCCATGTGGCGTAGATGCCGTCGTTAATGACCAGGTTGTCGTAGTAGATCGGCATGTAGAGCAGGTGGTGCAGCCCCATGGGCTCGAGCGCTCGCTCCAAAAACACAAAGATGCCCACGCCAAAGGGGCCGACGCTCGTAAGTGCATGGCGCAGCGTTTCGGTCATTGCGTATACGGAGGGCACGATGGCGGCCGAGATAGCGGCAAGGGCAAACACGGCAAAAAAGCTGATGAGGTAGACCAGCGAGGAGCCCGAGAAGGTGCCGAGCCAATCGGGAACCTTGGCATCGTAGAAGCGGTCATGGATGGCGACGACGGTTGCCGATACCACCAGCGGGCCGATAATGCCGGTGTCGAGCGTCTTGATGCCGTCGATGACGGTGATACCGTTGGCGGGGGTCAAAGATGACGGGTACTTAAGCCCAAGGTTGTCTCCGCTCAGCTTAATGATCTCGCTCAAAAAGAAGCAATAGGCAAAATAGGCCACGAGTGCCTCGAGGCAGCAGCGTGCCGGTTGCTTTTGGGCAAGACCGATAGGCAGCGCTACGGCAAAAAGGAGCGGGAGGCGTTTAAAGACCGTCCATGAGCCGCGCTGGATGATGGCCCAAAAAACGTACCAAGGGGTTCCGTATACGGCGAGATCGCCGACGATGTCCGCAGTCGTTGCGAGAGCGGAGACGCCGACCATGAGACCCGATATAGAAAACAGCATGGCGGGAGCGAACATTGCCCCGCCAAAGCGTTGGATTTTTTGCAGCATGTTCTGCCTTCCGAATATCGAGGCGCGTTGCGCGTGGGGAAACGTTTAAACAATGGATTCATTGTAGAGGACCAGACGATTGTCGTGCCGGCAGTTTTGAGCGAAACCGATTTGGGCACGACAGAAACCGTCAACGGTTAAATCCTGTCGCTTTACCGATATTCGGTTTAAACAACTTTAAGAAATGCTATCGTGCCTAGCCGGAAATGAATAATGTAGAGGTGAAACAATGCCAAAAGCGATATACGAAGGAATCTACCGAGAAATACGCTCGCGCATCATTAATGGGACCTATGCGTTTCAGGAGATGCTGCCAACCGAAGCCGAGCTGACCGCGGAGTTCGGATGCACTCGCAATACCGTCCGTCGCGCCTTGGGTATGCTGGCCGACGGGATGTTTGTGCAGCCCATACACGGCAAGGGCGTGCGCGTCATTTGGCTTAAAGGCGAAACCGATATGCTGGGCGCGCTCGAGGAAGTCGAGTCGTTTGGCGAGTTTGCAAAGCGCAACAATGCCGTTGCATCGACGGACGTTAAGTCTTTTGAACATCTGGTCTGCACCGAGCAACTCTCTCGTCGCCTGGGCTTTAAGGTGGGCGAGAAGTTGATTCGCGTGGTGCGCGTCCGTAGCCTTAACGGTAACGCTCGCCAGGTGGACCACGGCTATTTTCTGGAGTCGATCGCCAAAGGCCTGACGCCCGAGATCGCTGCAAAGTCAATTTACGACTATCTGGAGCACAAACGCGGCGTCAAAGTGATGGCGAGTCGCCGTACGGTGAGCGTCGAGCTTGCCAACGATGAGGACTGCAGCTACTTGGACCTTGGCAAATACAACTGTGTCGCCGTCATGGAGAGCCAGTCATACACCTCGGATGGCATTTTGTTCGAGGTTACGCACGCCCGTACGCATCCTGAGATCTTCCACTACCGTGTCAACTCCAAGCGATAGTCGGCTAGCTCGCAGCCTGACGAGACTCATGCCCTCAAAGAGAAAACGCCCGGTCAAACCGACGATGCATCGGCTTGACCGGGCGTTTTCTCTGCATTCGATAACAAATAATTGTTTATACAAAACTTGTCAAGTATCAAGTTGAAATTACCGTTCACCGAAGTTTTTCTACCACTCTAGTAATACTTGTTCAAACAACTAGCCAAATAGCGTATCGTACAAATCAGCAAAAGGGGCAAAGTCCCCGAGCCAATCTCCGAAGGCGGCGGCAAAGGGTGCCGCCACGGTGTGAAAGGGTGGATTGTAATGAAGAACGAAATGAGCAGAAGGCAGTTCCTGGGCTTTGCTGGTTCCGCGGCTGCGGTTCTTGGTCTGGGTCTCGTGGGCTGCGGCGGTTCTGCTGGCTCCGGCTCCTCTGCTTCTGGTGACGCTGCCGAGGTCTACTTCCTCCAATTCAAGCCCGAGGTCGACAAGGAGTGGAAGGAGATCGCCAAGGCCTATAAGAAGGAGAAGGGCGTCGAGGTCAAGATCGTGACCGCCGCCTCCAACACCTACGAGGAGAAGCTCAAGTCCGAGATGTCCAAGAGCTCCGCTCCGACCCTGTTCCAGGTCAACGGCCCCACCGGTCTTAAGAACTGGAAGGATTACTGCGCCGACCTGTCCGATACCAAGCTCCGCGGTGAGCTCATTGACGACTCCCTGGCTCTGCAGTCCGACGGCAAGGATCTGGGTATCGACTGGGTCCAGGAGAGCTACGGCATTATCTACAACAAGCAGCTGCTCGAGAAGGCTGGCTACAAGGCCGAGGACATCAACTCCTTCGACAAGCTGAAGGCTTGTGCCGACGACATCCAGGCCCGCAAGGACGAGCTTGGCATTGAGGGTGCCTTCACTTCTGCTGGCATGGATGACTCCTCCAGCTGGCGCTACACCACCCACCTTGCCAACCTCCCGCTCTACTACGAGTTCGAGAAGGAGCACAACCAGGAGGACGACGAGATCAAGGGCGAGTATCTCGACAACTTCAAGCAGATTTTCGACCTGTACATCACCGACTCCACCTGCGATCCTTCGCAGCTTGCCTCCAAGACCGGCGACGACGCCACCAACGAGTTCGCAACCGGCAAGGCCGTCTTCTATCAGAACGGTTCTTGGGCCTACGCTGACCTCACCAAGGCCGGCATGACCGACGATCAGATTGGCATGATGCCCATCTACATTGGTGTCGACGGCGAGGAGAACCAGGGCCTGTGCTCCGGCGGCGAGAACTACTGGTGCGTCAGCTCCCAGGCTTCCGAGGATGCCCAGAAGGCAACCGAGGACTTCATGTATTGGTGCGTTACTTCTGACACCGCCACCAGCATCATCGCTGACAAGATGGGTCTGACTGCCCCGTTCAAGAGCGCTAAGGAGACCACCAACGTCTTCTCGCAGCAGGCCGTTGCCATGGCCAAGGACGGCAAGAAGACCGTCGCTTGGGACTTCGTCTACATCCCCTCTGAGGAGTGGAAGAAGAACCTCAAGCAGGCTCTGATTGCCTATGCTGCCGACAACAGCAAGTGGGACGGCGTCAAGAACGCCTTCGTCGATGGCTGGAAGACCGAGAAGGCTGCTTCCGAGTAAGCAGTTGCTGCCCAAGCTATCTGATTAGCGACAGGGGGCGGGCAGACGTTGGTTTGCCCGCCCCCTGCATATTGAAAGGACCCTTCTATGGGCAAAGCACTCAAGCGCTGGTGGCCGCTCTTTATGCTGCCCACGTGCCTGGCGTTTATGATCGGGTTCGTGATCCCCTTTATCCAGGGCTTCTATCTCTCGTTCTGCCAGTTTATTACCATCAACAATACGCACTTTGTCGGTATCGAGAACTACGTGCGCGCACTGTCCGATCCGCAGTTTGCCACGTCGTTCTTCTTTACGGTGGCGTTTGCCTTCCTGTCGACGGTGCTTATCAACGTGATCGCCCTCGCCATCGCGCAGGCGCTCACCCGCAAAGCGCTCAAGGGCACCAACATCTTCCGTACGATCTTCTTTATGCCTAACCTGATCGGCGGCATCGTGCTGGGCTACATCTGGCAGATTCTGATCAACTGCCTGCTCTCCAACGTGGGCGCCCAGCTCATCGCTCTTAACTCTGCTGCTGGCTTCTGGGGCCTTATCATCCTGACCCTGTGGCAGCAGGTCGGCTACATGATGATCATCTACATCGCTGGTCTGCAGTCCATTCCGTCCGACTACATCGAGGCCGCCAAGGTCGACGGCGCTACGGCATGGCAGACGTTTTGGAAGGTTAAGATCCCTAACCTGATGCCGACCATCACCATCTGCCTGTTCCTGTCCATCACCAACGGCTTTAAGCTGTTCGACCAGAACCTCGCCCTTACCGGCGGCGCCCCCGCGCACTCCACCGAGATGCTCGCCCTGAACATCTACAACACGTTCTATTCGCGTGCCGGTATCGCATGGCAGGGCATTGGTCAGGCCAAGGCGGTTATCTTCTGCATCCTGGTCGTGGCCATCTCCATGATCCAGCTTAAGGCCACGAGGTCCAAGGAGGTGCAGCAGTAATGAAACGCGATAAGGTTATCAACCGCGCGCTCTCGATTTTCTTTACGATCCTGTCGCTCGCGTGGATCTACCCCGTGTTCATGATTGCGCTTAATTCTTTTAAGAAAGCGACCGCAATCAGCACCACCACGGCATTCGATCTGCTCACGCCCGAGACGTTCAACGGCCTCGCAAACTACATGCACGCCCTTAACGAGCAGGGCTTTGCCTCGGCATTTATGTACTCGCTCATCATCACGGTCACGTCGGTCGTGCTGATCTTGGTGTGCTGCTCCATGTGCGCTTGGTACGTGGTTCGTGTCAACAACAAGATCTCGAACTTCTTCTATTACCTGTTCGTGTTCTCGATGGTCGTGCCGTTCCAGATGCTCATGTTCACGCTGTCCAATTTGGCGGACCGCATCGGCTTTAACACGCCGTTCAACATCTGCTTTATCTATCTGGGCTTTGGCGCGGGCCTGGCGGTCTTTATGTTCGCCGGCTTTGTAAAGAACATCCCGCTCGAGATCGAGGAGGCGGCCATGATCGACGGCTGCAACCCGGTCCAGGTGTTCTTTAAGATCGTCCTTCCCATCATGAAGCCCACCTATCTTTCGGTCGGCATCCTCGAGACCATGTGGGTCTGGAACGACTATCTGCTGCCCTACCTTACGCTCGACTCCACCAAGTACAAGACCATTCCTATCTTGATCCAGTACTTCCGCGGCGGCTACGGCCACGTCGAGCTCGGCCCCATGATGGCCTGCATCATGATGGTCGTTATCCCCATCGTTATCATGTACATCCTCTGTCAGAAGTACATCATCGACGGCGTGGTGGCAGGTGCCGTCAAGGGCTAATGCCGTAACTGTTTTGCAAGTTTCTGCGGCGCCCCTCAGCGCGGCGCCGCATATCGAAAGGTAAAGACATGGCCGAGATCGTTCTCAAACATGTTCAGAAGGTGTATCCCAACAACGAGTCAAAAAAGAAAGGCTTCTTTGGCAAAAAGAAGAAGACCGAGGAGAAGAAGCACAACCTCAAGGTTACCGAGGACGGCGTGCTCGCTGTAGAGGACTTTAACCTCACCGTTCACGACCAAGAGTTCATCGTCCTCGTTGGCCCCTCTGGCTGCGGTAAGTCCACGACGATGCGCATGGTCGCCGGCCTGGAGGACATTACCTCGGGCGACGTGCTCATCGACGGCAAGCGCGTCAACGACGTCGCTCCCAAGGACCGCGACATCGCCATGGTGTTCCAGAGCTATGCTCTGTACCCCAACATGACGGTGTACGAGAACATGGCGTTTACGCTTGAGCTCAAGAAGGTCCCCAAGGACGAGATTGACCGCAAGGTTCGCTCCGCTGCCGAGATCTTGGGTATCACCGAGTACCTCGACCGTAAGCCCAAGGCGCTCTCCGGCGGCCAGCGCCAGCGTGTCGCTATCGGCCGCGCCATCGTGCGTGACCCCAAGGTCTTCCTGATGGACGAGCCGCTGTCCAACCTGGACGCCAAGCTGCGTAACCAGATGCGTGCCGAGCTCATCAAGCTGCGCCACGAGATCAAGGGCACGTTCATCTACGTCACCCACGACCAGACCGAAGCCATGACCCTCGGCGATCGCATCGTGGTCATGAAGGACGGCGTCGTCCAGCAGATCGCCACGCCGCAGGAGGTTTTCAGCCATCCCGCGAACATCTTCGTCGCCGGTTTTATCGGCGTGCCGCAGATGAACTTCTTCGATGCCCAACTGGTGCGCTCGGGCGACGGCTTTACCGTCAAGACCGAGGATATGAACGTGGCGCTCGCTCCCGAGACCTGCGCTCAGCTTGCCCTCAACTGGGACGACGGCGACGTGAAGGAGATCACGGCCGGCGTGCGCCCCGAGCAGATTCTGCTTGCCGACAAGGGCGAGGAGGGTGCGCTCCAGGGCACTGTCGAGGTGACCGAGCTCATGGGTTCGACCGAGCATGTCCACGTGACCGCTCCCGATGGCCAGTTCGTCCTGATCATTCCCGTTGTCGACCTTGAGGCCAAGGGCGCGCTCAAGGCGGGCGACCCCATCTGGTTCAAGTTCGAGAAGAACGCGACCCACCTCTTCGATAAGGTCTCTGGCAAGAACCTTATCTAGGCCTGGTGCATCCGGGCCCTCCCTTTGGGCGACTGCGGTATTGCCATCCTTTTGCCGCGGTCACATATAAGGCTCCCCTCCCGTCCACTGGGCGAGAGGGGAGCCTTTCTTTGTGCTGGGATTGTCTGACCGGTCGTTTGTCTCGATCTGTAACGGGTAGGGCCGATTTCGGACGTTAGATGTTACAGATTGAGATAAACCCAAGGGGAGGGGCCGGTATGTCTCAATCTGTAACAGCTGGGGCCGTTTTTACCGAGTAGCTGTTACAGATCGAGATTCTTCGGTCGAGTCGGGTCACAGGATAACGTGCGGGCACAAAAAACGGAGCCGTGTTGCCACGACTCCGTTTCTCAAGAGGATGGGTAAGGGAAGTGAAATTAGTTCAGGTGCCAGATCTCGTCGTTGTACTGGGAGATGGTGCGGTCGGACGAGAAGGTGCCGGCGTTGGCGATATTGATGAGCGCCTTGCGCATCCAGGCGTCCTGGTCCTCGTAGTCGGCCAGCACGCGCTCCTTGGTCTGGATGTACTCCTCAATGTCGAGCAGGGCCATAAACCAGTCCTTGCCCTTAATGTCATCGTGCAGGCGCTGCAGGCGCTCGGCATTGCCGGTCGCCATAAAGGCCGGGTTGGTGATGAAGTCCACCAGCAGTTTAATGCCGGGCTTGCGGTAGAGCACACCGGCGTCATAGGTGCCGTCGGCATAGAGCTGCTCGACCTGTTTGGACGAGGCGCCAAAGGTGTAGATGTTCTCGTCGCCCACGAGCTCGGCAATCTCCACGTTGGCACCGTCGAGCGTGCACAGGGTTAGGGCGCCGTTGAGCATGAACTTCATGTTGGAGGTGCCGCTCGCCTCCTTGGAGGCCAGGCTGATCTGCTCGGAGATGTCAGCGGCGGGGATCACGCGCTCGGCGGCGGTGACGTTGTAGTTCTCGATCATGACAACCTGCAGGTAGGGAGCCACGTCGGGGTCGTTTGCAATCCACTGCGACAGCGTCAAGATCAGATGGATGATGTCCTGCGCGATAGTGTAGGCAGGCGCCGCCTTGCCGCCAAAGATGATGGTGACGGGGTGCTTAGGTCTGTTGCCGTTCTTGATATCGAGGTACTTCCAGATGATGTAGAGCGCGAGCATCTGCTGGCGCTTGTACTCGTGGATGCGCTTGACCTGGACGTCGATGATGGCGTTGGAGGGAATGGTCACGCCCTGCTCGAGCGCCATGAACTGGCGCATGATGGCCTTGGCCTCGACCTTGGTGGCGGCCAGGCGCTCAAGAACGTCCTTGTCGTCGGCGAACTTGGCGAGTTTGCTCAGATCGCCGGTGCTGCGCCAGTCGGTGCCGATCACATCGTCGAGCAGGCTGGCGAGCGCGGGGTTGGCCCCATGGATCCAGCGGCGGAAGGTGATGCCGTTGGTCTTGTTGGAGAACTTCTCGGGATAGATTTCGTAGAACGGATGAAGCTCGGTGTCCTCCAGGATCTTGGTGTGGAGGGCGGCTACGCCGTTGATGGAGAAGCCAAAGTGGATGTCCATGTGGGCCATGTGGACGGTATCGTGTTCGTCGATGATGGCGACGCGCGGGTCATCGTGCTCGGCCTTCGCGATCTCATCGAGCTTGACGATAATGTCGGCGATGGCAGGGGAGACCTTCTGTAGGCTGGCGAGCGGCCACTTCTCGAGCGCCTCGGCAAGAATCGTGTGGTTAGTGTAGGCGACCATGGAGCGTACGATGGTCACGGCCTCGTCAAACTCGATGCCATGCTCGGTGGTGAGCAAGCGAATGAGCTCGGGAATGACCATGGTGGGGTGCGTGTCGTTGATCTGGACAACGGCGTAGTCGGCCAGATCGTGCAGGTTGCTGCCGCGCTCGATGGCCTCGTCGATCAGGAGCTGGGCGGCGTTGCTCACCATGAAGTACTCCTGATAGATGCGAAGTAGGCGGCCCTGCTCGTCGGAATCGTCGGGGTAGAGGAACAGGGTGAGGTTCTTGGCGATCTCGGTCTTGTCGAAGTCGATGGAGCTGCCGGGTACCAGGCCGTCGTCGACGCTTGCCAGGTCGAACAGGCGCAGGCGGTTCTTGGTGGGCTGGCCGTAACCGGGCACATCGATGTTGACGAGCTTGGAGGTAACGGCAAAGTCGCCGAACTCAACAGTGTAGGAGCGGTCGTCATCGATCAGGATATCCTGCTCGCCGAGCCATTCGTCGGGGACGGCCTTCTGCTGATTGTCGACAAAGCGCTGACGGAACAGGCCGTAATGGTAGTTGAGGCCCACGCCGTCGCCGGTCAGGCCCAACGTGGCGATGGAATCCAGGAAGCACGCGGCCAGGCGGCCCAGGCCGCCGTTGCCCAGCGACGGCTCGACCTCAAACTCCTCAATCTTATTGAGGTCGTGGCCCGCGGCGGTGAGCTGGTCCTTAACCTCGCCATAGATACCGAGGTCGATCA
>ENA-ORSM01001536-ORSM01001536.1-human-gut-metagenome-genome-assembly--contig:-NODE-1536-length-17955-cov-5.852291_pt1 | contig 17955 bp, 16 predicted proteins | sample MGYA00241903_ERZ509170 | MGnify/ENA primary metagenome ERZ509170 (study PRJEB26280, sample SAMEA2338784) | human gut metagenome | biome: human gut; feature: human-associated habitat; material: faeces...
CTGGATGCGCAGGCCGACGCCCTGCTGAGCGAGTATGTCCCGAAGGCGGACGCCGTGTTTGCACAGGTCACAAAACAGCTTCGCACCTGACCCGACGGTGGGCGGGGAGAAAGCTCCCCACACGCCATACCGCATTACCTGAAATGAGAGGAATACAAAATGGCAAGCATCCTGAAGGGCGCGCCCGTAGTGGCCGCCATGAACGAACGCAACGCTGCTCTGTGTGAGCAGCTCAAGGCAAAGAGTATTGTGCCCACGCTGGCCGTGGTGCGCGTGGGTGCGCGCGAGGACGATCTTTCCTATGAGCGCGGCGTGATGACCCGCTGCGGCAAGGTGGGCGTGGAAGTGAAACAGTATCTGCTCCCCGCCGACGCAGCACAGGATGACCTGCTGAAGGTCATCGCAGAGATCAACGCCGACGATGCCATCCACGGCTGTCTGCTGTTCCGCCCGCTGCCCAAGCAGTTTGATGACCGCACCGTGCGTGCCGCACTGGCTCCGGAAAAAGATATCGACGGCATCACCGATGGTTCCCTAGCCGGTGTGTTCACCAACACCGATCTGGGTTACGCTCCCTGCACCGCACAGGCCTGCCTGGAGATTTTGAAGCACTACCATGTTCCCCTCTCCGGCAAACGCGCCGTGGTGGTAGGCCGCAGCCTGGTAGTGGGCAAGCCCGCCGCCATGATGCTGGACCGGGAAAATGCCACCGTGACCATCTGCAACTCCCGCACCCAGGACCTGCCCCAGATCTGCCAAGAGGCGGATGTGGTCGTGGTGGCCATGGGCCGGATGGGCGCCGTGGGTGCTGACTGCCTGCGTCCCGGCCAGACCGTGGTGGATGTGGGCATCCATCTGAACGACGAGGGCAAGCTGTGCGGTGACGTGCGCTTTGCCGAGGCGGAGCCTGTCGTGGATGCTATCACCCCCGTGCCGGGCGGTGTGGGCACCGTGACCACCTCCGTGCTGGTGGGCCATGTGGTGGAAGCAGCGGAGAAGACACTTTTATAAAAGTTTCATCTATTTATTCATTTTCAATCATAAAGCACAAAACGCAAAACGCGCCCGGGCGGTGAGGAACCGCCGGGCGCGTTTTGTGCTCTAGGGGTATGCCGGGAGGTAGAAAAGAAAATAGGAAAATAGGAAAAAGATAATGTCAGATGTTACGCGGCGTTCTTTGCCGGGGCAAAGACCAGCGCTTTTTTCCGCTTGTTCTGCATCGAACGGACGATGCAGCTGAGCGTGAAGTTGATGATGAAGTAGATAACGCAGGCGGCACCGAACAGGACCATGACGTCGGAAACATTCACGGTTCCCAGACCGTTGTAGGTGCCCGCGGCACTCAGCAGCTGGCGGATGCGGGCCATCAGCTCGATGGTGGCCACGTTTGCCAGATAAGACGAATCCTTGATGGTGGTGATGACCTGGCTCAGCAGGGTGGGCACGATGTTGCGGTATGCCTGGGGCAGCACGATGTAGAGCAGCACCTCAGCGGTGTTGAAGCCCTGTGCGTAACCGGCCTCAAACTGGCCCTTGGCCACACCGTTCAGGCCGCCGCGGACGATCTCCGCAATGACGGAGGAGTTGAACAGGATCAGAGCCAGCGCTGCCTTGAACAGGAGCTTCATCTCCACGCTGGTCAGGCCGAACATTTTCCGGGCAAAGAATGCCGGGCAGGGGCAGAAGACCACGCAAACGAAGATCCACAGCAGGTAGGGCGTGTTGCGGAACAGCTCGATGTAAGCGGCGCTCAGCCAGCCCAGGACGCGGGCCGGGCCATGCTTGCAGTAGGTGCGGGCCAGTGCCAGCAGGCTGCCGACGATGAGGCCCAGAATAACGCCCAGCACCGAGATGATGCAGGTAAAGGCCACGCCGCGCAGCAGGTAGAGCATCACACCCTGCTGGGTGAGGATGGAAAGGCTTGCAGCAAGTGTTTTCATGTTAAGCAGCCTCCTTGAGTTCCACCTTTGCGGCGGTCTTGAGGGCGGTGTTCACGCGGCCCTTGCGTGCCTTGAGGGAAGCCTCCCAACGGGTCGCCAGCGTGGACAGCGGGAAACAGACCACAAAGAAGATGAGGCCGCAGACGATGTAAGCGGGAGCGTAAGCGCCGCCGGTGGAAGCACCGGTGACAAAGCTGTAGGTCACACTGATGAGGTCCGCACCACCCACGATGTAGAGGCAGGAGGTGTTTTTAAAGAGGTTGACCACCTGGTTGACCATGGGAGGCAGCATCACGGGGATGCTCTGGGGCAGGATGATGTAACCCATCCGCTGCAGATAGTTGAAGCCCTGTGCCTGTGCGGCCTCAAACTGGCCCTTGGGCACCGACTCAATGGCCGCGCGGACCACCTCGCCCATGTAGGCACCGGTGTAAACGCCCAGTGCAATGATGCCGGTGCGGATGACGCCGAGGCTCAGGCCCGCAAAAGCCAGCGCGTAGTACAAAAAGCAGAGCTGGAGCAGCAGCGGGGTGTTCTGGATGAACTCCACATACACGCGGGCCACAAACTTCAAGATCTGATTGCCGCTGGTGGCCATCAGGCCCAGCAGAGCGCCAATGGCAAAGGCCAGCGCCAGCGCGCAGACAGCGGTCTGTAAGGTATTGCCCAGACCCAGCAGAAAGCTCTCTTTATGGTTCCAAACCGTACTCCAAGCGTCCATCGAAAATAAACCAGACATGGCAAACGCTCCTTTCCCTTTCTATCCCTCAATTGCAAAAGTGGTTTTTTAGCTCAGGCCGTTCTCCTTGATCAGGCTCTCGACCGTACCATCGGCCAGCCAGCCCTGCACCAGCTCATCGCACAGGGCGGAGAAATCGCTGCCTTTCTTGGTGGCGATGCCGTACTCCTGCGGGCTGAACTCCGCATCCACGTAGCTGCGGCCATCGGTCTTGTAGATGGCCAGAATGGACTTATCCACGCAGAAGCCCTGGATCTCGTTTGCGCTCAACGCGGTGCTGATGGCGGGATAATCGTCGTACTGACGGAACGAGATGCCCTCTTTCCAGGTATCAGCGTTGAACGTGTCGGCGTCAAAGTTTGCACCGTCCAGCACGCCCGCGTCGATCATGGCCTTGACCAGAGCACGGGCAGAAGTAGAGCCGGAGGACACGCCCACGACCTTGTCTTTCAGGCCTGCCAGATCCTTGATGCCGTTGGAGTCCTCGACCAGAACGGAAACATAATCGGTGTAGTAGGGAGTGGTGAAATCCCAGCTCTTCTTGCGCTCCTCGGTGATGGTGAAGGTTGCCAGAACGGCGTCGATGTCGCCGGAGTCCAGCAGCTCGCCGCGGGTAGCAGCGGTGACGGTGGTGAACTCGACATCCACACCCAGATACTCGGCGATCATCTCAGCCAGACTATCCTCCAGGCCTTTGTACTCACCCGTCAGGGTGTCCTGGAAGCTGAAGCCCTGCACGGCGTTCTTGACGCCGACCTTGAGGACGCCGCGATCCACGATGGCCTGGGTATCCGGGCCAAAGCTGGCGGCTGCCGCGCTGGAAGCACCGGCGGTGCTGGCGGCGGTGGAAGCAGCGGTGCTGCTGGAAGAGCCGCCGCAGGCGGCCAGCATGGAAAGAACAGCGGCCGAGCCAGCGGCCTTGACGAAGCTGCGACGAGAGATCTTTTTCATAATCATACACTCCTCTATGTTTTTTGCAGCCTGGGCGGCTTTCCCTGCCCGCCCCGAAACCGGCTGCGTTTTATCAACAACGGCGGCGCACCACAACTTGTGCGCCCGGCCGTGTCAACCAAAATAAGATGTTACCGGACGATCTTGCTCAGGAACTGGCGGACACGCTCGCTCTTGGGGTTGGTGAAGAAGTGCTCCGGCGTGCCCTCTTCAATGATCTGTCCGTCCGCCATAAAGACGACCCGGTCTGCCACCGAGCGGGCAAAGCCCATCTCGTGGGTGACGACCACCATCGTGATGTTTTTCTCGTGTGCCAGCCGGACCATGACGTCCAGCACTTCCTGAATGGTCTCGGGGTCCAGTGCACTGGTGGGCTCATCGAACAGGATGATCTTGGTCTGTGCACAGAGGGCCCGCGCAATGGCGATGCGCTGCTGCTGGCCGCCGGAGAGCTGGGGCGGATAAACATCCGCCTTATCCCGCAGGCCGACTACCTCAAGATAATGATATGCAAGCTCCTCCGCCTCGGCCTTTGTTTTGTGGTGGAGCTTCATGGGGGCCAGCGTCAGGTTCTTGAGCACGGTCATGTGCGGGTAGAGGTTGAACTGCTGGAACACCATGCTGATGTTCTCCCGCACGACACGGGTCTTGTTTTTGTTGGTAAGCTCCTCCCCGTTGATATAAACATGGCCGCTGGTAGGCTCCTCCAAAAAATTCATGCAGCGGACGGTGGTCGATTTGCCGCTGCCCGAGGGTCCGATGATGACCAGCTTCTCGCCCTCAGCCACTTCCAGGTTCACGTCTTTCAGAACGTGCAGGTCCCCGAAGTATTTATCCACATGTTCCAGTTTGATCATGAAGCATTCCGCCTTTCCCTATCCTCTTTTTGCCTGTGCACATGCACCACAGACCAGTGCGCCCGGGGGTTGTCTTTTAGCATGAAAAGAAAAAAGGCGCAGAGTGAATAAGCTTCACTCAAGCGCCTTTGCTTTCGTTAATAGAAGTATACCTGTTTTTCGTCAAACTTTCAATAAGTAAAGTGCAACAATTTACCACGTGCACTTTTATGCATTTTGGAAAGTTAGACAAACATCATACTTAAAATCATTCATTCAGCGGGCCAGCAGCAGCAAAAGTGCCGATGCCACCGCCTGCAGGATCAGCCAGCGGGCCACCACCTGCTCATCGCTCCAGCCCATCCGCTTGCGCACATGGTCGTGCAGCGGGGTCAGCGTTTTTTTCAGGATGCTGATGTGCAAAAACCGCTTGAAGCTGATTTTGAGGATGCCCAGACTGCCGTCCACGATAAAGACCAGTGCCGCCAGCAGGAATGCGAACGGGTGATTGCTCTTGAGGGCCAGGATGGCCAGGAAGAAGCCCATGGCGCGGCTGCCGGCGTCCCCCATCAACAGGGTGGAGGGTTTGGCATTGGACCACAGGTAGGCCAGCAGGGCACCGATGAAGATGACGCCTGCCGTGGCATACTCGCCCAGCTCCTCCCAATAGGCCAGCAGGAACGTGCCGATGGACACCACTGCCAGGCTGGCCGAGAGGCCATCCACACCGTCGGTACAGTTGACCACATTGATGCTGGCCCAGATGAGCACGACGATGAGCAGCAGGTAGACCGGGTACGGGATGCTGAACGCCCAGTTCAGCAGCTGCACGCCGGTGCCGTTGAAGTTGAGGTAGGTGACACCTGCCACCACCGCGATGACAAAATCAATGAGGCCCTTTTTGTATTCGTTCCAGGCCGTATCCGCCGCATCGTCAAAATAGCCCGAGAGCATAGAGGCGATGAGGAGGGCGGTATAGATCAGGTACTCCACCCGGAACGGGATGACAGCCAGCGTCACCAGCGCAATGCAGAGCACAAAGATGAGGCCGGAACCACGGGCCTTGCCCTTGGACAGCTCGCCGTTGACAGCGAACGCGCGGCCATGGTCATGGGGCAGCCGTTCCCGGAACATGGAGTCCATCAGGGCGGTCAATGCAAACGCCAGCAGAAAACCCAGCGCGTCCACGGCACGGGTGCCGATGGTATCAGAAAGCATTTCGATCATAAGATTCAATTCCTCTTTCATAGTATTCTTCCCATGGTGAGAGTGTATCACGCGGAACCGTAAAAATCAATTGCCCTGCCGCAAAATCGTCCTTGATTGACAATCCTCTTCCTTCTTATTATAATAGGTATCGGCTTTTCCATTTTGTATTTGCAGAGGAGACATCATGACACTTTCACTTGATATTCTCGCGGCCCGGATGCGGCAGGGCGAGAGCATCCCGCTGGGCGACACGGCCCGCGTTGCCGTTGCCCTGAGCGTGCCCGCCATCCTGCAGCAGCTGGTGGTCACGGCGATGGAGTACATTGACGCGGCCATGGTGGGCCACATCGGGGCCGAGGCCACGGCGGCCATCGGCATCGTCAGCTCCAGCACCTGGCTGCTCCACGGCATTCTGGTGGGGTTGTTCACGTCTTTTGCCATCCAGATCGCGCAGTATCTCGGGGCCGACCGCCAGGATGACGCCCGGGGCGTGCTGCGGCAGTCCATGATCTTCAACATCCTCCTCGGCTGCGGCATGGCGGCGCTGGGCATCGGCATCTGCCGGTTCCTGCCCGGGTGGCTGGGTGCGGCCCCGTCTTTGCAGGGCAATGCTTCGGCCTACTTTGGCATCTGGTCCGCAGCCCTGCCGTTCAGCATGGCCATGGGGATGTACTCCGCCATGCTGCGGGCCACGGGTGACGCCCTGACGCCCAGCCTCATCAGCGTGCTGGTCTGCGTGCTGGACATCTTCTTCAACTTTTTCCTCATCAATCCCACCCGGGAGATGGAGCTGTTTGGCCAGACCGTCACGATGTTCGGTTTTGGCTGGGGTGTGCCGGGCGCGGCGCTGGGCACGGCCCTTGCCACCATGATCGGTGGGCTGGCCGCACTGGCGGTGCTCCTGCTGCGGGAGAGCCCACTGGCCATCCGCTACCCCGGCAGCTGGAAGATCACCCGCTCCTGCCTGATCAACCTGTGGCGGGTGGGTGTGCCGCTGGCGGCAGAGCGCGCCGCCCTCTCCTCGGCTCAGGTGCTTCTCGTCCGCATCGTGTCCCAGCTGGGCACTGTGGCCATTGCGGCCAACAGCCTGGCCGTAAGCGCCGAGGGCCTGTGCTACATGGCGGGCTACGGCATCCAGGATGCTTCCATCGCACTGGTAGGGCAGGCCGTGGGTGCTCACCGCCGGGACATGTCCAAGCGGTTTGCCTGGCTCTGCACCGGGATGGGCATGGGCATCATGGCTCTTTCCGGCATCTTGATGTGGCTGTTTGCCCCGGCACTGATGAGCATTTTTACGGCCGACGCGGCTGTCATTGCACTCGGGGCCCAAATGCTCCGCATTGAGGCGTTTGCCGAGCCCATGTTCGGGGCCTCCATCGTGGCCAGCGGTGCCATGCAGGGGGCTGGCGACAGCACCTCCTGCTTTGTACTCAACCTGTTCAGCATGTGGGGCGTCCGGCTGACGCTGGCATTCCTGCTGGCTCCCCGCTTCGGGCTGACCGGTGTCTGGACGGCCATGTGCGTGGAGTTGTGCACCCGGGGTGTGCTGTTTCTGCTCCGCCTTGCCCGGGGCAAGTGGCTGGAGAGAGGCGCGCTGGCATAAGCGATATAAAAAATACTCCTGTGCGGATGCACAGGAGTATTTTTCTTTCTGATCGAGTGGAATCAGCGGCGGCCATGCAGGATGGGCGACAGCGGCTTATAGATCAACATACAGAGCACAGCGTCCAGCAGGCCCTTGACCAGCGTGAACGGCAGGTTGAAAATGATGAGGCACTTGATGAGGCTGTCTGCCGAGGGCAGGATCGCCTGATACATACCCAGGATGGCTTCCAGCGGCATGTGGTAGAACTGCACATAGGCCGGGTAAACGACGAAGTAGTTGGAGGGCACGCTCAACACACCCATGGCCACGGCGCCTGCCACGGCACCGATGATGGCCGTCTTGCGGCTCTTGTGGTGCTTGTAAAGATAGCCGGCCACGGCAGAGAAGATGGCACCCAGGATAAAGTTGGAGAGCTCACCCACACAGGCCGTGGAGGTGCCCTTGATGACGATGTGGAGCAGGTTCTTCATAAAGCTGATGATCACACCATACACCGGGCCCAGGGCAAACGCGCCCAGCAGGGCGGGCAGGTCCGAGAAGTCCATCTTGATAAATGCCGGAATCAGCATCGGGATGGGAAACTCGATGAACATGAGGATGAATGCCACCGCGCTGAGCATGGCGGCAACGGTCAGGTTGTGGGTCGTGTCTTTTTTCATGATTTTTCCTCCCGGGGCGGCTGGCCCCACTCAAAATAAACTGTGGAAAGCCCTTTTCGCACCGATGGGAACCGGGAAGACAAACCAAAAGCGCCCTGCTGCAAAAACACTGCAACAGGGCGCGTAGACAAGCAATTTGTCTGCCGTTTCTTGCATCCGGACTATACCGTCGGCCTCGGAGTCTCACCGAGTCAGCACCCCATAGGGGTGGTCGCGGGCTATACCGCCGGTGGGGAATTGCACCCCGCCCTGAAACGAACTTTCTGGCACACAGTATAGCGCGGCAGTCTGCTGTTGTCAACCCTTATCCGCAAACGTTTGTTTTCTTTTTCACAAGTTGTGACGTTTGCTTCTGGACCACTGCCCCTGCACTGCGGCAAAGAAAATTTGAACCCTCTGCCGGAGTATGCTATACTGAGACCAATGTGTTCGACACAATCCACCCGAAAGGAACCATTTCTGTATGATCTTCACCATCCAAAACCTGGGCTTTGCCATTGGCGGCTTTTTGCTGGAGGGCTGGCTGGCCTTTGCGGCCCGGTGCGTCTGCGCTCTGGTGCTGCTGGCACTGGGCGCTGTGGCCCGTGCCCTGCTCCGCAAAAAGATCTTCCCGAAGCTGCTGGCCCACAGCTGGCACTTTGAGGCCACCGGCATCCTGCTCCGCAGCTTTGCGCTGCCCGCCGAGCGGATGGTCTGGCTCACGGGCATTTACTTTGCCCTAGCCAGCCTGCCCTGGGCCATTGCCCCCGTGCCCAAATTCCTGCTCGTCGTCTACCAGATGGCCATGACCCTCTGCATCTGCAAAGGCCTGTACCACGCCTCGGATGTCGCCACCCTGCTGCTGAAATCCTGCGGCGAGGAGATCCGCTCCAATAAGACGCTGCTCTCCCTGCTGGACACCACCTATAAGGTGCTGGTGGTCATTCTGGGCGTGGCGACCATCGCGCAGGAGAGCGGCTTCCCCATCGGCAGCATCGTTGCCGGTGCCGGCCTCATCGGCCTGACCATCTCCCTGGCTGCCCAGGAGACGGCCAGCAACATCTTCAGCGGCATCGTCATCCTCATTGACAAGCCCTTTGCCGTGGGCGACTGGATCCTTGTGGGCGATGTGGAGGGTGAGGTCATCGACATCAACTTCCGCTCCATCAAGATCCGCTCCCTGGATAAGACCGTGAGCGTCATCACCAACAGCAAGGTGTGCAGCTCCACCATCGTCAACTGCGCCATGCGCTCCACCCGGCCTTATAAGTTCACGCTGGGTGTCACTTACAATACCTCCCGTGCCAAGCTTGAGCAGCTGATGGCCGACCTGACCGCCATGCTGGAAGCCAGCCCTTCTGTGGAAAAGGGCTCTGCCCTTGTCCGGCTCACCAGCTTTGGCGATTCCAGCATCAATCTCCTCGTCTCCGCCTACCTGCTCACCAATCAGGCCGGAACGTTCCTCCAGATGCAGAACGACCTGAACCTGAATGTCATGGACGTGATGCAGAAAAACAATGTGGACTTCGCATTCCCCTCCACCACCGTCTATCTCTCCAAATAATTCTTTGCTCCTCCGTGCGGAGGAGCTTTTTTTGTTTACAACGCCACATCCAGCGCCATCATCAAAGCAAACCCTAACACAATGCTGATGACCCCCGCCGATTCATCCGGTTCAACGGCCTGCGGGATCATCTCCTGTGCCGTTACGCAGACCATGCACCCGGCGGCCGCGCTCATCAGCCAGGGCAGAGCCGCGCTCACCCAGCCTGCCACCGCAAGGGCCAGCAGCCCGCCCAGCGGCTCCACCAGCCCGGAGGCTGCCCCGGCCAGAAAGGCCCTGCCCCGGCTCTGACCAGATCTCAGCAGCGGCAGGCTCACCGCCGCGCCCTCCGGGATGTTCTGTAACCCGATGCCAAGGGAAAGGGCCAGTGCCCCGCTTACGGCCTCCGGGCTGCCCTCCAGCGCCAGCGCGGCGGCAAGGCCCACTACCATCCCCTCCGGCAGGTTGTGCAGGGTGACAGCCAGCACCATGTGCCCGCAGTGCCCCGGCCCGGCCGCAAACCAGCGCCCGGCCAGCGCTTCCAGCCGCAGCAGCCCCACGGCCCCCACAACAAGCCCCGCCGTGGGCGGGAACCACCCGGGCCAGACGCCCCGCTCCGCCCGCTCAATGGCGGGCAGCAGCAGGCTCCACACACTGGCCGCCAGCATGATGCCTGCCGCCATGCCGGAGGTCATCCGCTGGGTGCGGGGCTCCTGCGCGCGCCGAAACAAAAAGGCACCTGCCGCCCCTACCGTGGTGCACACGGCAGGCAGCAGCAGAATGCCCGCTGTAAAGATGATTTTTTCCACACCGCATTCCTCCTCTTCCCGCTGATGTATGCGGGAAAAGCGGCGGATGTGCAGCTTTTGGGTTATTTTGCCCAGGTGGGTTCCTGATCTTTGCCGGAGTAATCAAACAGGCCGTCGTTTTTCTCCTCCAACGCCTTGATCATGTGGTAGGTATACTCGTTGTAGGGGGTAGGGATGCCCAGCTCTTTGCCCATCCGCATCAGTGCCCCGGAGAACATGTCGATCTCCGTATGGCGGCCCGCGTCAATGTCCTGCAGGGTGGAGTACCGGGCGTCCGGCGGCACCGCACTACCCCGGCCGGAGTTTTTGTCCACAATGGAGAGGTCGATGCCCTTGGCGGCGGCAATGGCCATCAGCTCTTTGCGGAGGCCGTCACTGATGGCTTTCATGTGGACGCTGTCGCGGTAGCATCCCACACCGGCTCCCAGAATGGCCTGGGGCAGGTTGTTGCAGACGTTGAGCCGGAATTTGCTCCACATCTCCTCCCGGATGTGCTCGGTGGCGCGGAAATGAACGCCCGTGCCCTCAAACAGAGCCGCGACGGCCTGTACCCGCTCACTTTCAAAGGGTGCGGCCAGCTCGCCGTAAATGATGCCCAGTGTGGTGTCCGGGTCAAAGCGGAAGCCGTCCGCTTCCTTGTGGGAGACCACCTTGATGAGCGAGTAGAGCAGGTGATCCGCTCCTACCTCGGCCGCAATGATCTCCTCGCTGTCCACGCCGTTCATCAGGCTCATGACGATGGTGTGTTCCCCCACCACCTGCCGGATGCTGTCCAGCGCCCCGGGCAGGGCGCCGTATTTCAGGGCCACGATGAGCAGATCGGCCTCGTGGGCCTCCTCCGGGGTCCAGACCTCCGGGTGATACACCTTGCCGTTGATGCCGATGCCGTTTTGCAACCGCCGGGCACGCTCGCCCTCGGCCACCACGCCCAGACGGATGCCCGGTTTCTCAGACAGCCCCCAGAGGACATAGGCCCCCACGGCTCCCGCGCCCAGAACGGCCACTTTTTCGAGTTTCATACTGCTTCCTCCCCACTGTTTTGACGATTTTGTTCTGACTGCCAGGATAACAGATTTCTCCGGTTCCGAAAACCGGGTACACATCCCTGTCCGATGGCAGGAGCAGACGCTCTTTTTGCTTGCGCTTATTTGCGGCGGGACTTTTTCCGCCGGGGGAACGCGGCATAGGTGTAGCCGAACACCGTACCGCACACGCCGCCCACGATGTGCATAAAGTTGGCGACGTTGTCCCGCACAAAAATGACATCATACACCTGCTGGCCCAGGTAGAGCACCGCCACCAGCAGCATCGTGACCGGAATGCCACCCGAGAAACCGGACAGGGACGCCAGCATGATGAGCATGAACACGATGCCCGACGCCCCCAGCAGGGCCGAGTGGGGGAAGAGCGCGCACTGCAGAATGCCCGAGATGAGGGCCGTGAGCAGGATGCCCCTCAGCAACGGGATGCTGCCGTATTTTTCCTCCATGGGCGGGCCGATGACCAGCAGCAGGAGCATGTTGTTCAAAAAGTGATCCCAGCTGCCGTGGCCCAGCACATGGCCGAACAGCCGGACATAGAACAGCGGATCTTTCAAAGAAGAGCGGTAGACACAGAACAGATGGGTCGTTGTCCAGCCGCCGGTCCACTGCCCCAGGAACAGCACCCCCAGCGAGAGCAGAAAAAACGTGAGGATGACCGGGGAGTTGTATTGCAGCTGCAGCGTAAATTTTGGCTTTTTCGTAAGCGTTTCATCCTTTCGCAGCCCACAGCGCTGCCGCAGGCCCTTCAATTTGGTCTTAACAGATTTATTGTAGCACACTCCGGGTAGGTTTTCCACGGGTTTCTCTGCCGGGCGTTCCGCTCTGCTGTACAGCCACTCTCCATGTTCAGTAAAATTAAACATCCATTTTTGTCTTTTTCTGGGATGAGAATTGTATTTTCGGGAAGCATCTGTTATATTCGGCCTGAAAATTTTCACTTTTATCACATCATTCGAGCACTTTGCACAACATATCTGTTCATTATTTGTTTACAACATGCATTATAATTGAACAGATATGCAGTATAATTAAACACAGAATAAGCGTCGCTTAACGGTAGGTATGATGCACGACTTCAAGCAGCGCCCCGGCCCGGTGCTGCGCCGTGCAGACGTGAAAGGAGAAGTTTTTCCATGGCAATCAAAGAGTATGCAGCAAAGCTGATCGAGCAGGACGCTACTTTAAAGGAGATCGCGGAGCAGAAAGAGACTCTGTGGGTCAACCCCAAGTTCCTGCCCTTTGAAATGACCGACGCTGTGTGCCAGCTGGTCGTCTCGGACGCAGACATTGCAGATGCAGAGGCGCGTCTGGAGCGGTTTGCCCCGTTCATCCGCAAGTGCTTCCCGGAGACCGAGTGCACCAATGGCATCATCGAGTCCCCGCTGAAGCCCATCCCCGAGATGCAGAAAGGCCTGATCGAAGCAACGGGCAGCCCCATCTCCGGCAATCTGTTCCTCAAGATGGACAGCCATCTGGCGGTGGCAGGCTCCGTCAAGGCCCGCGGCGGCATCTATGAGGTGCTGAAACACGCCGAGGATCTGGCCATTGCAGCTGGCAAGCTGAAAGTGACGGACAACTACGAGAAGCTGTGCAGCGACGAGATGCGCGCATTCTTCAACCAGTACACCGTGCAGGTGGGCTCCACCGGCAACCTGGGCCTGTCCATCGGCATCAGCAGCGCCGCCATCGGCTTCAAGGTCAAGGTGCACATGTCCGCCGACGCCCGCCAGTGGAAGAAAGACCTGCTGCGCAGCAAGGGCGTTGAAGTCATTGAGTATGCCGATGACTACTCCAAGGCCGTGGCCGAGGGCCGCAAGCTCTCTGACGCCGACCCCATGAGCTACTTTGTGGACGACGAGAAATCCGTCAACCTGTTCCTGGGCTATGCCGTGGCCGCTTCCCGCCTGAAGAAGCAGCTGGAGGAGCAGGGCGTTGTGGTGGACGAGCAGCACCCGCTGATCGTTTACATTCCCACCGGTGTGGGCGGTGCTCCCGGCGGCGTGGCTTATGGCCTGAAACGGGTGTACAAGAACGCTGTCCATTGCTTCTTTGCAGAGCCCACCCTCTGCCCCTCTGTCCTGCTGGGCTTTGCCACCAACCGGTACGAGAACGTCAATGTGCATGACTTTGGCATCGACGGCCTGACCGAGGCCGACGGCCTGGCCTGCGCAAGCCCCTCCGGCTTTGTCACCCGCATTGACTCCAACCTCATCTCCGGTGATTTCACCATCGAGGATGCAAAGCTGTACGACTTTATGCGTCTGCTCCACAAGACCGAGGACGTGCTCATTGAGCCCTCCAGCTGCGCCGCGTTCATCGGCCCTGTCCATCTGGAGAGCACCGAGGCCGGCAAGGGCTACCTGGCAAAGCAGGGCCTGACCGCCGACGTGATGAAGAACGCCACCCAGATCTGCTGGGCAACCGGCGGCCGTCTGGTTCCCGATGAGGTCTGGAAAGAGTACCTCGTCAAGGTCGTCAAGTAAGAGGAGGTTTGTTTATGGGCTCTACTGTATCTGTGATCCTCGGCCTGGTATTGGCCGTTCTGGTGCTGGTCCTCTTCACCGTTAAACTGAAGATCCACCCGTTCTTCGCACTGATCGCCACCTCCGCCACCTTTGCCATCGTGGCCGGCATGAACATGCAGGACATGCTCAGCGCCTTTACCAGCGGCATGGGCGGCACCATCGCTGATATCGGCCTGGTCATCGCACTGGGCACCGTTACCGGTACCCTGCTGGAGAAATCCGGCGCTGCCGAGACCATGGCCAAGACCATCCTCAAGATCACGGGCAAAAAGCACGCTGCTCTTGGCCTGGCCATCACCGGCTACTTCGTCTCGATCCCCGTCTTCTGTGATTCCGCATTCGTTCTGCTGAGCCCCATCGCCCGCCGCCTGTCCAAGGACACCAAGATCTCCATGACCACCATGGCCATCTCGCTGGCAATGGGCCTGCACGCCACCCACATGTTCGTGCCTCCCACGCCGGGCCCTCTGGCTGTGGCCGGCATCCTGAACGCGGACTTGGGCATGGTCATCCTGTTTGGTGCATTGGTCTCCATCCCTGTCATGCTGGTGGGCTACTTTGCTTCCCTGACCGCAGGCAAAAGATACTACTACATCCCCGAGGATGACAGCGACGTGACCGAGGAAGAGGACGAGAACGCCAAGCTGCCCAGCGCGCTGGCTTCGTTTATGCCCATCCTGGTCCCCATCCTGCTCATGCTCCTCAAGACCGTGGGCGACATGGTCGCTTCCGAGAACATCCTGCTCTCCATCCTGAACGTCATCGGCACCCCTGCCGTCGCTCTGCTGATCGGCATGCTGCTCGCTGCTTACACCTACCACAACATCCACCCCGAAGACAAGCTGGCCTGGAGCTTTGACGGCCTGGTGGCCGACTCTCTGAGGACCGCTGGCCAGATCGTCCTGATCGTTGGCGCGGGCGGCGCGTTCGGCGGCGTGCTGAAAGCTTCTGCCATGCAGTCCGTCCTGACCAATGCATTCTCCGGCCTGACCATCGGCATCCTGGCTCCGTTCCTCATCGGCTTCATCTTCCGTACCTGCGTTGGTTCCGCTACCATCGCCATGGTCACGGCAGCTACCATGATCACCCCGCTCATCGACGTGCTGGGCTTCTCCAGCCCCATGGGCCGTGTCATCGCCATGCTGGCCTGCGCTGCCGGCGGCATGATGGTCTTCCATGGCAACGATGACTTCTTCTGGGTCACTACTACCACCTCCAAGATGGATACCTCCGTTGCTTACAAGACCATCCCCATCATCAGCGTGCTGCAGTCCCTCACCGCTCTGGTCGTCGTCTTCGTCCTGAGCCTGATCTTCCTGCACTAAGCACTCTGTAATGAGAGCTTTCTTCTAAACAAAACCGGCAGACAGGGCTGTACCTCTCCCTGTCTGCCGGTTTTTTCTGTTTGATTCTAATTTATCATGGGTTTGCCCTTGGTCTTGGCCGCCAAACATGCTATAATGATATTATTGAGGAGTGTGCCCACATTCTATTTTGATTCGGGCTGCCGCCTCGAATTTTAAGATAAGGAACATGTTATGGTCAATTTAAATATCGGACAAAAGATCCAGAGATATCGGAACCAGCGGGGCCTGAGCCTCCGCGGCCTGGCCGAGAAAACGGGCATTACCGCTTCCATGATCAGCCAGATCGAGAACAATTCTGTCAACCCGTCCATCAACACCCTGAAGACCCTGGCCGAGACGCTGGACTTCCCGCTCTACGTCCTGTTTCAGGAAGAAAACGACCCGGAACAGGAGCTCATCGTCCGCAAGGGCGAATACCGCTCCATCGGCAACCGAAACAGCGAGGTCGCCTACAACCTGCTGACAGCGGACACCCGGGGCAGCATCGAATTTGTGCTGATGGAGATCCCGCCCCAGACCTTTACGGCGGACAAAGAACACACCCACACGGGGGAAGAGACTTCTTATGTCGAATATGGCGATGTGGACATCTGGCTCAACGGTGAGAAATTCCGCCTCCATGCCGGCGATGCCATCCGCATCCCCGCCGGGACGCACCACCGCTGGTTCAATCCTGGCGACGAGATGGTCCGGGTCATCTTTGCGGTAACGCCGCCCAGCTTCTGATTTTTATGTTCGGGTCTGCTCCCAGTAGGCCCCCATGCTCTGGCCGGGCTGGTCCGTCACGTCGTCGTTGAGGTAAGCGGCCAGGCCTACCGCCTCCGGCCGCCAGGCACGGGCGGCCTCCACGGTGGGGTATTCCACCTCGGCATACCAGAACTCGGTAGGCTGGCCCTCATCCACATGGTTCACTTCCAGTACCATGCCGTCCGGCAGCTGATAGCTGCGGCGGAGCTTGGGGATGAGCGGTTTGCCGATGATCTTCTCTTCGAGCCGGGTGAAGAGCTCTTTGTCGATCTCCCGCTCGATCTCCTCCCGGGCCAGCCCGCTGCCGGACTTGAAGCAGAGGATATACTTCGTCTCGCCGCCGGTCAGGGCTTCCTCCCGGATGCGGACCGTGGGCCGGACGCTGATATAGCCCTGCCGCATGGCAAATTCTTCTTTTAAGGGCAGCGGCTGCTCCGGCCAGCCGTTTACCATCCATTTCCGTTCAATTTCCATTGTGGTTTCCCCCATTTCGTTTTTGCTTATTCTAGCACAATTTTTCAGGATTATGAAGAGGTCTATCGAATGAAAGAACGCGCTTATCCCGTCTACCAAGTCAACAAACACGCCGAGGGCCTGCTGGTGGGCGGCCACCCCTGGGTGTACGAAAACGATATTACCGCCGCGCCGGAGACGCTCCCGGAAAACGGCACCCTGGCCGATGTGGTCAGCCCCAAGGGCGCTTACCTCGGCACGGGCTTTGTCTCCCACCACAGCAAGATCCGGGTGCGGCTCATCTCCCGCAACGCCAACGATACCTTTGACGCCAGCTTCTGGCGCCGCCGGGTGGAGTACGCCTGGGCCTACCGCAAGACCGTGCTGGAGCCCGCCGATCTTTCCGCCTGCCGGGTCATCTTTGGTGAGGCCGACCAGTTTCCGGGCCTGACGGTAGACCGCTTCAACAAGATCCTCGTCACCCAGACCCTGAGCGCGGGGATGGAAAAGCTCAAGCCCGTTCTCTTCCCCATCCTGGCGGAAGTCCTGCGGGGCGACGGCCAGACCATTGACGGCATCTATGAGCGGAATGACGAAGCCCTCCGCGCCAAGGAGGGGCTGGAGCAGAACAAGGGCTGGTTCGAGCTGTCCGGTGAGACCCACCCCGACTCCACCCAGACAGAGATCCGCGAGAACGGCGTGTATTACCACGTCGATTTTGAAAACGGCCAGAAGACCGGCTTCTTCCTGGACCAGAAATATAACCGCCGGGCCGTGGCCCGCATTGCCGCCGGGCACACCGTGCTGGACTGCTTTACCCACACCGGCAGCTTTGCGCTGAACGCCGCCAAGGGCGGGGCTGCCCGGGTCACTGCCGCTGACATCAGCGCCGAGGCCATTGCCATGGCCCAGCGGAATGCCCAGCGCAACAACCTGACCAACATGGATTTTCTCTGCGAGGACACCTTTGAGCTGCTGCCCCGGCTGGAAAAAGAGGGCCATCCCTACGACTTTATCATCCTTGATCCGCCGGCCTTTACCAAGGCCCGCCGCACGGTGGAAAACGCCATGCGCGGCTATAAAGAAATCAACTACCGCGCCATGAAGCTGCTGCCCCGGGGCGGCTATCTGGCCACGGCCAGCTGCTCCCACTTTGCCACGGAGGAGCTGTTCATCAAGATGCTGCACGCCGCCGCAAAGGATGCCCACCGGCAGCTGCGGCAGATCGAGGTGCGCCAGCAGGCACCGGATCACCCCATCCTGTGGGGCGTGCCCGAGACCAATTACCTGAAGTTCTTCCTGTTCCAGGTGATCTGAGGGTCAGCGTTCTAAGGGCAGCGTATCCTCCGTACAACCTCTCAATCGGGCTTGCGCCCGATTAAGAGGTTTAATCCGTTCTAAAAGTAATACCAAATACGATATCTCCCAAAAAAACGAGAACGTGTTTGTGCAGAATCGTCAGTTTTGTCAATTGCCTTTTGAGCCGTTCCGGGATATAATCAAACCATAGACAGCAACGGCGCTGTGGGTCACCTCCTGACTCGCAGCG
>ENA-ORSM01001552-ORSM01001552.1-human-gut-metagenome-genome-assembly--contig:-NODE-1552-length-17842-cov-3.176365_pt1 | contig 17842 bp, 9 predicted proteins | sample MGYA00241903_ERZ509170 | MGnify/ENA primary metagenome ERZ509170 (study PRJEB26280, sample SAMEA2338784) | human gut metagenome | biome: human gut; feature: human-associated habitat; material: faeces...
TGCACGGTAAAAAATTATTTGAGAGTTGTTGAAAATTTAACTGCGGATTTGAGGTACATATGAATATGGACGATAAAAAGATAGATGAACTGATCAATAAAGCCCTCCAAGAGGAACAAGCTTTACCCGAAGGACTTTCCCGTAGACTGGAAAAGCAGATCGACACCTGGGCTTCCACGGAAGAAAAGAAGACCCGTTCATTGACCCGTAGACGGACTTTATATTGGTTAAGTGGAGTTGCCGCCACCATCCTGTTGTGCATCAGCTTTTTACAATACAAATCGTCGTATCAAGCTCACGACCGGCTCAGCGACACTTACACCAATCCGAAAGATGCCGCCGCCGCTGCCGAAAAGGCTTTACTCCTACTCTCGCAGAACCTCAACAAAGGCATCAGCCAGGTGGATAACGCCGGGCAGGAGATAGATAAAGTAAACAATATTTTAAACAAACATTTAAACGATTAATCTTATGAAATTAAAGAATATATTCCTGATCCTGTTTCTTTGTTGCACCAGCTTGTGCTTTGCCCAGGATAAACTGTTCGAAAAATATGCCGATATGGATAATGTAACATCTGTCTTCATCTCCAAGAAAATGTTCGACATGATCCCTAATGTAGAAAGTGGTGGCCTCAACCTGATGAATCTGAAAGGGAAAATAAACAATCTTCAAATCGTCACTTCCGACAAGCAGGAAGTCCGGGACCAGATGCGAAAAGAATTCAGCAGCCTTATCAGCAAATCACATGAAGAACTGATGCGGGTCAAGGACAACGATACACGCGCCTCTTTCTACATCGTCCAGAACGGTGACCTAATCAACGAAATGATCATGCTAGCCGACACAGATTCAGACTATGTGGTCATCCGGATAACAGGCAAATTCACATTAGAGGATATACAAGAAGTGGCAAAAAGTTTTTCCCAAAACGATAAAAAAGAGGTAACGATCAGTTACAACTAAAACTGGAAAAGTATAAATATCCCGAAAAGATAATTATGCTTTTGTGAATACCTTAGTTCTGGTAGAACTAAGGCTATTCTTGTCTGTTGTTTGCTACCGTGACAAAATTAGCTATATAAAACTACTAGATGTTTTCAAAAATGATATTAAAATTAGTCAAATTGATATTCTTTCAAAAAAGATATTCTCCTTTTTCCCTTCCAGAAGACTCCAATAACCTCCACAGATAAGCCAAAACCGATAATCGAGCCTACTTTTTTACAACTATCCGTACTGTATAGTTCATAGTTCTACCAGAACAAATTCAATTGCAATCTTAAATCATTAGCCTATGGAGAGAAGTAAATAACACACCTAAAAAGTTTTTGTAGAGAAAATTAGAGTATTTCAACTGTTAAATTAAATTTTAATATTATGATCAAATCGATATACAGCAACTTATTGCCTAAAGCTGTACTATTATCAGTATTTTTAAGCCCCGGATATGTGATTTCAAAAGCTCATGCAAACACAGATTCCATCAGTGGTATAGAACAAACGAACGGTAAACTGTCCGGACGGGTTATCGATGCAAAAGGAGAACCTATACCAGGTGCAAACATTTCCGTCAAAGGCACCACCATCGGTACCATTACAGACATGGACGGTAATTTTTCCATTGATGTTAACCCCAATCAAATACTCACCATCAGTTTTATCGGATATGAAACAAAAACAATCCCTGTCTCCAACCAGAAAACATTAAATGTCGTTCTGCAAGAAACTGTAAACCAACTGGACGAACTTGTTGTCGTTAGCTACGGTACACAGAAAAAAAGGGATTTGACCGGATCTGTTTCCAAGATAGATGCAGGAGAATTAGAAAGTTTTCCTGTAGGACAATTTGCCCAAAAACTTCAAGGACAGGTAGCAGGTGTACAAATTAACCAATCTACAGGACAGCCGGGTAAAGGTATGGGATTCCGTATCCGTGGTGCAGCATCTATCAATGGTGGTAGTTCACCTTTATTCGTGGTCGATGGAATCCCTATCAATATGGACCTAAGCAGTATCAATCCGGATGAAATTGAAACCTTTTCCATCTTGAAAGATGCCGCTGCCACTTCTTTGTATGGATCACGTGCCGCCAACGGTGTCGTACTGATCACAACGAAAAGAGGAAAACAAGGTAAAACTCAAGTGGATGTGAATGCTTCATTCGGTATTCAGACTTTAAAGGGACTAAAGACTCCGGATGTTATGAACGGGGAAGAATTTGCCCAATACAAAAAAGAATACTACGAAGATGCTGCCAGATATGAAGGTTATACCGGAGGAGTTCCAGAACAATATCAAAATCCATCCCAATACGGTACTGGAACCAATTGGTATGACTTACTGACACGCAATGCCGCCACACAGAATTACAGTATCAGTGTGACAGCCAATAAAGACAAGTTCAATACAGCTATCGTATTAGGCTACTTCCGCCAAGACGGTGTTATGTACAATTCTAATTTCGAACGTTACTCTTTACGTGCAAACAATGATTATCAAGTAAACGACCGCTTAAAATTAGGACTGAACATAGCTCCCACCTTGCAAATCAAAAACAACCAAAATACAGACGGAGGTTGGCAGATATTAAGTGCTGCGTTCTTGGCTGACCCAACTGTAAATCCTTACGATGAAAATGGAGAACCTATTCTTTCTCTAAACTCTCCAGGGATGTTCCCCCAACCTAACTGGATACGTGTTTTACATGAAAAAACAAGTAAAACACAGGATTTGGCCTTATTAAGCAATGCTTTTGCAGAACTGGATATATGGAACGGTATCAAATATAAATTCCAGGCTGGTTTCGATTTAGGTGCCAAGAACTATAGAGATTTTACACCTTCGACAGCCGGTGGAGCCATGTTTACTGCTCCCCCTCAAAAAGCAAGTGGACAATACAACACCAACTTCCACTATAGTTGGACTATCGAAAATATGTTGATGTATAACCATAAATTCGAAAACCATAATATAGATGCACTGGTCGGTTATAGTGCACAAAAATATTCCAACGAATATAACCAACTAACAGCAACTGACTTTCCAAGTGATGATATTCCTTGGATGGGTGCCGGTGCTACAAAAAACGGTGACAACAACATCGAGCAATGGGCATTAGCCTCTGTCATTGCACGCGCGAATTATAGCTTCAAAGACCGCTATTTACTCCAGGCGACATTCCGCCGAGATGGTTGCTCCCGTTTTGGGGCAGGCAATAAATACGCAAATTTTCCTTCCAAATCCGCCGGATGGATTGTATCTGACGAAGCCTTCATGGAACCAGTAACCAATGTTATGAACTACCTGAAAATAAGGGCCAGTTATGGACTAACTGGTAACTACAACATTGGTAATTACCGATATATTGCGGGAGTTAGCACTTATAACTATGTCTTAGGTGGCTCTTTAGCTCCGGGAAAAGGATTAGGTAATTTAGGGAACAATGCTCTTACTTGGGAAGAAACAAAACAACTGGACTTAGGTGTCGATATCGGTTTCCTAAACGATCGTATCTATTTGATGTATGACTATTATAATAAAAAAGTCGATGGACTTTTGTATCAAGTCGATATTCCAAGAGCTTCCGGCTTTTCCAACATTTATTCCAATATCGGTGATTACAAAGCATGGGGACATGAAATCACTTTGCAATCTCGTAATCTTGTCGGTGATTTCAAATGGACTACCAACTTGAATATAGCCTTCAACCGGAATGAAATAACCAAAATGGGAACAAACAACACCCCAAAAGGTGGATATTCCAATCAGGAAGATTTCAACCGTTTAGCAGTAGGAGAACCTATCGGTATATTCATGGGATATGTATTTGACGGCGTATATATGACCGAAGAAGAGTTTAATTCCCAACCAAAGCACGCCTCATCTGAGATCGGAACGGTCCGCATGAAAGATGTCAGTGGTCCTAACGGTGTTCCTGACGGTATAATCGACAACAATGACCGTGTAAAAATTGGTGATCCGAATCCGGATTTTATTTATGGTATGACAAATGAATTTTCCTGGAAGAACTTCGATCTGAGCATTCTGATCAGTGGACAAGTAGGTGGTGACATTATCAATTCAAACTACGAACATACCTTGAATATCGACGGTTGTTTCAATGTATTGAAAAAAGTTGCCAATCGTTGGCGCTCTCCGGAAAATCCGGGTGACGGACAGGTTCCGAGAACAAAAGCCGGTACCACGGAATTATTCCGCTTCAATAATAGCAGTTGGGTATATGATGCTTCTTATTTGACCATAAAGAATATCACTCTGGGCTATACAATTCCGATTAAACCGAGTCAATACCTCTCTAAACTCCGGGTATATGTAACAGCTCAGCAATTAGTCACATTCACTAAATACCCAGGTATGAATCCGGAAATAGCCATGAATGAAGATATGGGATGGAACGGTTTAGGAGTAGATCGTACAACTTACCCGGTTCCAAGAACATTCAGTATCGGATGTAACATTTCATTCTGACAGAAAAACAAATTATAAATTTAAAGCGAAAGATCATGAAAAAGATATTTAGTTTAGTTGTTGCATTGTTGACTTTGGTTTCTTGTTCGGAAGATTTTCTGAATCTGACGCCTCAATATTATCCGAATGATGCGACATTCTTTAAAACTCAAGAGCAATTCACTCAAGCAGTGAACGGAGCCTATTCCGCTCTACGGGGAGTATCGGCAAGACAAGGATACCTGATGGGAGAAATGCGTTCCGACAATACACATTACACCCGCTATAAAGCAGACCGTGGTCTACACATCTTGTATCGTGAAAATATCGCGGATTTTGTTGTAGATGACCAGAACCAATGGACAAATGAAATGTATTATGCATGTTATACGGGCATTTCAAGAGCCAACACCATTCTGAACCGCATTGAAGGGACGACTTTTCCCGATGATTTCAAAAATAAAACGATCGGAGAAGCTAAATTCATCCGTGCTTTCATGTATTTCCAATTGGTGCAATGCTACGGAGACGTCCCTTTGCATCTGGAAGAAGTGACAGGAGCGGACAACGCATTCTTACCTCGTTCATCTGTTAACGATATCTATACAGCCATCGTTGATGATGTGAAAGATGCCATAGAGAAACTTCCGACGGTCAAATTCCCGCAAAATGGTGCTGCAACCAAAGGAGCTGCCAAAATGCTCTACGCTTATGTATTAATGACAAAGCCAGATCGAGATTATGCAACAGCGGAAACGCAGTTAAAAGATATCATGAATATGGGATATGAATTACTTCCCAATTATGCCGATATATATGACACATCCAAAAAGAACGGAAAAGAATCGATTTTCGAAATCCAGTATCAAATGGGAGATCAGGGACAGCAAAGTGATTGGTTATACTACTTTATTCCCAAAACAACGAATGCAGAAATTATTACAGGTGTTCCGGATTGTAGTACGTTACTGACAGGAGGCTGGAATGTTCCGACACCGGAAATGATCGCTTCTTACGAACCTGGAGACCTGCGTGTCGACCCATCTATCGCTGTTGCAGTCGGTACACTGGATGCAGCAAACGCCTTAGTCGTAGCTGATGTACTAAAAGTCGGTGATCCCAAGATCAATGATTATCCAGTTAATTATCCATTTATCAATAAATACCGTCACGCACACTCCAAAATAGAAAATACAGACGATAACTGGCCTGTTTACCGCTATGCGGACTGCCTGTTATTGTTAGCTGAATGTCTGGTGGAGCAAGGACGTGCAGGAGACGCAGCACCCTATGTCAATCAAGTACGTGCGCGTGCAGGTTTACCTGCTGTTACAACAATCAATGCCGAGGTAGTTGCCAATGAGCGACGTCACGAACTCGCATTTGAGAACCATCGTTGGTATGATTTATTGAGAACAGGAAAAGCTATTGAAGTAATGACTGCCTACGGAAAATATATCAAAACGATTGATACGGAACTTCCTGAACGTACCTATCAGATAAAGCCGGAATATTTGCTTTATCCGATACCTTATAACGAGTTGCAATTAAATGACCAGCTCAAACAAAATCCAGGTTATTAATTATCATATTAACAAAAAGACCTTTACTTTTGTAGTAGAGGTCTTTTTACTATTAGCACCATGAATACACAACGTATTATCAAAAACTTTATATATACCGTCGCAGGAGGTATCCTGTCTCTCGGAACGACTGGTTGCAGTGGCAACAAAGCGGAAACGACAGACAGTTTTTCCACTTTGGAAGCCCAGTTTTCCAACCCTTCATCCGAGTACCGTACAGCCCCTTTTATGGTTTGGAACGGAAAAGTTACAGAAATTGAAATCGACCGTATGCTGAAAGACTTTAAAGATGCAGGCTGCGGAGGTGCGTTTATCCATCCCCGTCCGGGCATGATCACGGAATATATGTCGGACGAATGGTATTCCCTCTACCGTTATGCCGTCGATAAAGGAAAAGAGATGGGACTGGACATCTGGATTTACGATGAAAACTCCTATCCCAGCGGCTTTGCCGGAGGACATGTTCCCGAAGATATGCCCGAATCCTACAACCAAGGACAAGGACTTGAGTTGACAAAAACAGATCTTCTGCCTGACAAGACAGACGAATATTTCATCATCCTTAAAAAAGAAGGGGACAAATGGGCAGATATCACGAACGCCCTGAGCCAGCATAAAAAAGCAAAAGGAGAATATTACCTCTACAAAAAGACCTATTTAGGCAAATCAGACTGGTACGGAGGGTATTCTTACGTAGACCTGCTCGTACCCGGTGTGACTGAAAAGTTCATCGACCTCACGATGAAAGGATACGAAAAAACAATAAAGGACGAATTTGGCAAATCTGTTTTCGGTATCTTCACAGATGAGCCCAACATCAGCAGTCCCGGAGGCTTGCGCTGGACACCAGACTTGTTCGAAGTATTCCGGAAACAGTGGGGATACGATCTAAAACCACTACTTCCCCTTCTGGACGAAGAGACGGGCAATTGGAAACAGGTACGTCATAACTATATGGAAACCCTGTTGCAAATGTTTGTCGACCGCTGGTCCAAACCTTGGCACCACTACTGCGAGACGAACAACCTGAAATGGACCGGACACTATTGGGAACACGGTTGGCCGCAAATGAACGACGGACCGGACAATATGGCAATGTACGCCTGGCATCAGGTACCCGCTATCGACATGCTGTTCAACCAGTTCGACGAAACCAACCCGCAAGCACAGTTCGGCAATATCCGTGCAGTAAAAGAATTGCGCAGTGCCGCCAACCAAACAGGTTGTAACCGTACCCTCAGCGAAACTTATGGTGGTGGAGGTTGGGACGAAACTTTTAAAGATTTCAAACGGTTAGGCGATTGGGAGTATGCACTCGGGGTCAACTTCATGAACCAACATTTAGCCCATATGACACTAACAGGAGCACGCAAATACGACTATCCGCCGGTATTCACCTATCATTCTCCCTGGTGGCCCGACTATCGCGAACTGAATGACTATTACGGACGCCTTTCATTTGTTATGAGCAAAGGCATCCAGAAAAACGATATTTTGGTTCTGGAACCCAACTCGACTTTATGGAGCTATTACGTCCATGCAGGAAGTTCCCCGAAACTCATGGAGATAGGAACCAATTTCCAAGCTTTTGTTACAACTTTGGAAAAGAACCAGGTAGAATATGACCTCGGTTCCGAAAACATCATCAAAGACCTCGGAAAGGTAGAAAACGGGCGTTTCATCGTCGGCAATGCCTCCTACTCGACTGTCGTTCTGCCTCCCATGATGGAGACCTTAAACAAGCCTACCTTCAACCTCTTGCAACAATTTGTAGAACAAGGTGGACAGATCATAACCTTCTCCGCTCCCACCCGGATAGACGGGGCTGTCAATGACGAACTGGCCGGACTGTTGACCGGTACAACCGTCACATCACTCCCGGAACTATCCAAAGATGTAATCGCCCGGTATTTCTCTTCCGATAACTTCAGGATTACTTTCAACAGTGGTAACCTGTATCACCATCGTCGCCGGTTTGCAGACGGAGAATTGGTTTTTCTCGTCAACTCTTCTATGGATGAAGTTGTTGACGGCACCCTTTCGACGCAGGGAAAAGCCATGTTGGAAATGGATGCTCTGAACGGGGAAATCTATACGTATCCGTCTTCAAAAGAAAAAGGCATACTAAGTACATCTTTCCGGATCGAACCGGCAGGAAGCCTCTTGCTTTACTGTTCTGACAAGAACCCTAAAAACTATCCGGAACGCCCCGGAAAAGCGGGAAGCAGCCCGGTGACGGCAACAAGCCGGACCACCGTCAGCCGTTTACGCGACAATGCTCTGACAATTGACTTTTGCGATGTTACGGTTAAAGGAAAGACTTACAAGAAACAACATTTCTCCCGTGCCGCCGATATCGCCTTCAAAGCGCACGGATTCACCAACGGCAATCCTTGGAATACCTCCGTACAATACAAACGGAATATCCTCGACCGCGACCACTTTAAGGATGGCGGCTTCACGGCCTCCTATCATTTTACGGTAAACGATGCTTTCGACTATTCCGGTATCAAACTGGTTTCCGAACGCCCCGAACTATTTACCGTAAAAATCAACGGAAATCTCGTGAACGCTCTTCCAGGTGAATGGTGGCTGGACCGTTCTTTCGGCGTTTATCCGATAGGCGGACAGGTGAAAAAAGGTAGCAATACGGTAGAACTCAGCATCAACCCGATGCGTATTTTTGCAGAGATAGAACCGGTCTACATCATCGGAAACTTCTCGGTCGTACCCGAACAAGAGGGATGGAGCATCGGTGCACCACAGGAATCGTTCACACTGGGTAGCTGGAAAGAACAAAAGCAACCGTTCTACTCATGGGATATGAGCTATAGCAAAGAATATACCCTCGATGACCTTACAGGCAGATATGCCGTCAAACTGAACAAATGGAACGGGACGGTAGCAGAAGTATACGTCAACGGACAGAAAGCCGGTATGATCGCCTTCGACCCCTGGCAACTGGATGTAACATCCTACCTGAAAGAAGGCAGCAACACGATCGATGTACATGTGATCGGCAGTTTGAAGAACCTGTTAGGCCCGCATTACCGGAATCCGGCTCCCGGCCTGGCATCTCCCTGGCATTGGAAAAACGTAGACAAACCGATATCCGGAAAAGAATACCAGATGATGGATTACGGGCTGATGGAAGATTTTGAATTAATTCATTAAACATACACGAAAAGAGGGTGCGTGCTTTTCCGGAAAAGCATGGCACCTTTTTCAAAAAAGGACGGCAGCATGAAAGACAGGAAAGACGAAATCGTCACGATAGGGCTGCACGGACTGGCCAACGTGGACCGGGAACTCAAAGGCAAAAAGATCGGTATGTACCGCCTCCCCCAATTCCGAAAAGAATTTACGGTTCAAAAAACGGTAAAACGAGCGACCGCCTATGTCTCCGGACTCGGACATTTCGATATGTTCCTGAATGGAGAGAAGGTGGGTAACAACTTTCTCGATCCGGGATGGACAAAATATGATAAATGTGCGCTGTATGTCACTTTCGATCTGTCCGGACAGCTAAAGCAAGGCGGAAACGCAATAGGCGTCATGTTGGGAAACGGCTTTTTCAATATCCCGCGGGAACGTTATTTCAAACTGCTTGCTTCATATGGCGCTCCGCGCCTCTTGATGAAAATACAAATCGAATATGCAGACGGCAGTACGCAGGACATCGTAACCGGTACAGACTGGAAAACAACCGAAAGCCCCGTTACCTACAGCAGTATTTACGGCGGTGAAGATTACGATGCCACGAAAGAACAGACCGGATGGATGCAACCCGGTTTCGACGACCGTACCTGGAACAAAGCCCTCGACACAGGCTGGAAAACCCGGCTCCTCTCCCAACGCTCCGCACCGCTGACCGTACGTGACCGAATCCCCACCGTCCGTCTTTTCAAGACCCGGAAAGGACAATGGGTGTACGATTTGGGACAAAACTTTTCCGGCATCATACGGCTTTCCCTGCATTCAAAGGACACGCATCCGGTTAAGCTCTATCCGGCCGAACTGCTGAATCCGGACAGTACCGTAAACCAAAGCGCGTCCGGCGCTCCTTTCTGGTTCGGTTACACACCGAAAGGAAAAGGTATTGAAAGTTGGCAACCCCAGTTTACCTACTACGGTTTTCGTTACGTGCAGGTCGAAGGTGCTGTTCCCGCCGGACAACCCAATCCGGACGGACTACCTGAAATAACGGAAATTACCGGTCTTCATACTTGCTATTCGGCCGAAGATGTCGGCAGTTTCCATTGTTCCAAACCGTTGTTCAATCAGACATACGAACTGATCGACTGGGCGATCCGCAGCAATATGGCAAGCGTGCTGACCGACTGCCCGCATCGTGAGAAGTTGGGTTGGCTGGAAGAAGCGCACCTGATGCAATACTCCGTACAATACCGCTACAACCTGGCACGCCTGTACGAAAAGACATTCAACGATATGCGCTCCACACAAGCAGCCAACGGCATGATACCGACCATTGCTCCCGAACTAGTCGAATTCGAAGGAGGCTTCAAGGATACGCCGGAATGGGGAAGCACATTTGTCATCAGCCCTTGGTACATCTACCAATGGTATGGCGATACGCGCCCGATCGAAACCTATTATCCGGATATGCAACGCTACATCGACTACCTTTCCTCGAAAGCCGATAACCATATTATCGCCTACGGCTTGGGAGACTGGTTCGACATCGGTCCGGAAAGTCCGGGAGAATCGCAACTGACCTCCAATGGCGTAACGGCAACGGCTATCTACTATTACGACGTCACCCTGATGGAGAAAATGGCAAACCTTTTAGGGAAGCCGGACGATGCACGCAAGTACCAGGAACTGGCGGCCCGGATCAAACAAGCCTTCAACCGGACTTTCTGGAACCCGTCCACCCGTACCTACGACCGCAACAGCCAGGCGGCAAACGCCGTCGCACTCTACATGGGACTGACGACTCCGGAAAACAGGCAGCAGGTATTCGATAACCTGATAGCCGATATCCGCGGACGCAACAACGCCCTGACGGCAGGCGACGTCGGCTACCGCTATGTCTTGCGTGCCCTTGAAGCCGGTGGCGCTTCGGATGTCATTTACGATATGAACTGCAAGTACGACACACCGGGATACGGTTGGCAACTGGCACACGGAGCTACTGCTCTCACCGAATCCTGGCAGGCATACGGCTTCGTATCGAACAATCATTTTATGTTGGGTCATCTGATGGAATGGTTGTTCAGCGGCTTAGGAGGCATCCGTCAGAAAGAAGATTCCTTCGGGTTTAAGCATATTGTCATCAAACCCGAACCGGTCGGTGATGTCCGCGACGCACAGGTTTCCTACGAATCGCCTTACGGACAGATTGTTTCCGACTGGAAAGACAACGATAAAGAATTTATCATCCGAGTGGAAGTACCGGCAAACAGCAAAGCCTCCGTCTATCTCCCGTCTGCCGACACGAAACAAATAACCGAAAGCGGTGTACGATTGGAAGATGTCCCCGGAATCAGTTGCAAACAAGAAGGAAATCGGTATGTCGTAGCAACAACAGGTTCCGGTACTTATACTTTCAAAGTGAAGAAAAATAAATAATGAAGAATACCATGAATACAACAAAAAAGGAAGTTAAAGTCGGACTGATCGGAGTCGGATTGAACACCTATTGGAATCAATTCGAAGGGCTTCTCTCCCGATTGACGGATTACCAAAGAATGATAAAAGAACGTATGTCCGGCTTACAGGCAACCGTGATTGACGGGGGAATGGTAGACAGCCCGGAAAAGGCAGCCCGGACAGCAGAAGTTTTAAAAAGTGAAGACATAGAAATCCTCTTCATCTTTATTTCGACCTATGCCCTTTCCTCAACGATCCTTCCGATCGCCCAGCGCATCAAGATTCCGGTTATCCTGCTCAACATACAACCCGTAGCCGCCATAAATTACGATTATATCAACGGATTAGGCGACCGTGGAAAAATGACCGGCGAATGGCTGGCTCACTGCCAAGCCTGTTCCACTCCGGAATTTGCCTGCGTATTCAACCGTGCCGGCATCAAATACGACATCCTGACCGGTTACCTCGAAGAACCATACGTATGGAACGAAATCGAAAACTGGATCGATGCGGTAAGGGCCGTACAAGGGATGCGTAACAACCGGATGGGTATTCTCGGACACTATTATTGCGGTATGCTGGACGTTTACACCGACATTACCCGGCAATCCTTCACTTTCGGCACTCACATAGAGCTTCTCGAAATGTGCGAACTCAAAGCTTACCGGGATGCTGTAACGGAAGACGAACGAACAGCAAAACGTCTGGAATTTTCCATGAAGTTTGAAGTCGACCCGCATTGTGAAGAATACGAATTGGATCGTGCTGCCCGCACCTCTGTCGCACTCGATAAACTGGCCGAAGCCCACAACCTCAGTTCAATGGCCTACTACTACGAAGGTTGGAAAGGAAACGATTATGAAAATATCGTGACTTCCGTAATAGCCGGCAATACCCTACTTACAGGACGCGGCATCCCGGTAGCAGGCGAGTGCGAAGTAAAGAACGTACAAGCCATGAAGCTCCTTTCTCTTTTAGATGCCGGAGGTTCATTCTCTGAACCGTATGCCATAGACTTCAATGACGATGTTGTTTTATGGGGACATGACGGGCCGGCTCATTTCGCCATTGCTGAGGGAAAGGTCAGCCTCGTACCGCTACCCGTATATCACGGTAAACCGGGCAAAGGATTGTCCATTCAGATGCGCGTCAAACAGGGACCTGTCACTTTTCTTTCCGTATGTGAAAATAATGATGGCGTATTTTTACTTATCGCAGAGGGAGAATCGACCGACGGACCCACCCTGCACATAGGAAACACGAACAGCCGCTACAGGTTCAGTTGCGGAGCCCGCACCTTTATGAACCGATGGAGTAAGGCGGGTCCTTCACACCACTGTGCAATCGGTATCGGACATGTTGCGGATAAACTAAAAAAGATAGCTTTCCTGTTAGACATACCTGTTATCCAGGTTTGTTAAAAGATAAGAAAAAAAGAGAGAGGCTCTTTATCTATCACGATCTTTTAGACACGGATTTCACGGATAAATTATTTTACTTCCGTGTAATCCGTACTTAAATTATGGCTATCAGTATGCAGGATTTTGTTTCGACATACCTTTCAGATAAATACCCTATGCGACATAAGAGAGACCTTATCTTTTATGGTGAGGAGATCCCCCAGATAAACACCAGTAGTCGTTTTTATTTCCCAGTAATAATCCTTCGTATCTCGCTCAGCTTATTCAGGGCTTCCAGCGGCGTCAGGTTGTTTACATCCAGGTTCTTGATCTCATCCCGCACCTGGCTAAGTACCGGATCATCCAATTGGAAGAAGCTGAGCTGATAGCCGTCTGCCGATGAAGCGATTCCTTTTACAGGCTTGCTTTTGATACTGCCTTTGCGTTTTTCCGTGGCAATCCCCTCCTGACGGTTTTCCGTTTCCAACTGTTTCAGGATTTCGTTGGAACGCTTTACGATGCTTTTCGGCATACCCGCCATCTTGGCCACATGGATACCGAAACTGTGTTCACTGCCTCCGGGAACCAGTTTGCGCAAGAAGATCACTTTGTTATTGACCTCCTTCACCGAAACATTGTAGTTCTTGATACGCTTGAAAGAAGCCTCCATCTCGTTCAACTCATGATAATGCGTGGCAAACAATGTCTTCGCACGGGCATTGGGATGTTCGTGGATATATTCGACAATCGCCCAGGCAATAGAAATACCGTCGTATGTGCTTGTCCCGCGTCCCAATTCGTCAAACAGGACAAGACTGCGGGAAGACATGTTGTTGAGGATATCCGAAGCCTCGTTCATCTCCACCATGAAAGTGGATTCTCCGACCGAAATGTTATCCGAAGCTCCCACACGCGTAAATATCTTATCCACAATCCCGATACGAGCGCATTCGGCTGGGACGAAACAACCGATCTGCGCCATCAGCGTAATCAGAGCCGTCTGGCGAAGCAAAGCGGACTTACCGGCCATGTTCGGTCCGGTGATAATGATAATCTGCTGCTTTTCATCGTCCAGATAGACATCATTGGCAATATAAGGTTCGCCGATAGGCAACTGTTTTTCAATCACCGGATGGCGGCCAGCCTTAATATCGATCACCTGCGAATCATTCACATCCGGACGGATATAACGGTTGCTTTCAGCCACCTTGGCAAATGAGAGCAGACAGTCCAGACGACCGATCAGGTTCGCATTCATCTGGATAGGCGGAATATATTCGGAAAGACAAAGCACCAGTTCGTTAAAGAGACGGGCTTCCAACGAAAGTATCTTCTCTTCCGCTCCCAATATCTTTTCTTCGTATTCTTTCAGTTCTTCAGTAATATAACGTTCGGCATTCACCAAAGTCTGTTTGCGTATCCATCCGGCAGGAACTTTGTCTTTATAGGCGTTACGCACTTCGATATAATACCCGAAAACATTGTTGAAACCGATTTTAAGGCTCGATATACCCGTCTGTTCTATTTCCCGCTGTTGTACCTTCAAGAGATAATCTTTACCCGAATAAGCGATTGCACGCAACTCGTCAAGCTCGGCGTTCACGCCTGTCGCAATCACGCCGCCCCGGTTCAGCAAGGAAGGCGGATCGTTGTTGATCTCTTTTTCTATCCGGTCACGGATCAGGGCACAGGCATTCAACTGTTCGCCGATACGGCAAAGGCTCGGCTCATCGCTTGCCGTACAAGCCTCCTTGATCGGCTCGATGGCACGAAGAGCGACTTTCAACTGTACCACTTCGCGGGGAGAGACGCGACCGACCGCCACTTTGGAAATAATACGTTCCAAGTCGCCGATCTGTTCCAGTTTCTCTTCCAGCAGCTCCTTCACTTCGGGATGGCGGAAGAAATATTCCACTACGTCCTGACGCTCATGGATCGGTTTCACATCCTTCAAGGGGAACAAGATCCAACGGCGCAACATACGCGACCCCATCGGGGAAACGGTCTTGTCCAGCACATCCAGCAAACTCGTCCCCTCCTCGTTCATCGTGCTGACCAGCTCCAAGCTACGCACCGTAAACTTATCGAGGCGTACATAGCGGTCTTCTTCGATACGGGAAAGAGAGGTGATATGCGAAATATGGGTGTGTTGCGTCTGATCCAGATAATACAGGATGGCCCCCGAAGCTACGACTCCCAATTTCAAATGCTGGACACCGAAACCTTTCAGGTTCTTCGTTTCGAAATGTTTCAGAAGCCGGTCGTTGGCAGCTTCCGAAGTAAACACCCAGTCATCCAGTTCAAAAATAAAGAACCGAGGACCGAAAGCCTCTTCAAAACGTTTACGGCTACCCCTTTCGACCAATACTTCTTTCGGTGAAAAATTATTCAGCAGTTTATCCACATAATCAACGGTTCCTTCGGCTGTCAGGAACTCGCCGGTAGAGATATCGAGAAATGCAATTCCACAGACATCCTTACCAAAATGAATGGCAGCAAGGAAGTTGTTTTCCTTATGGTTGAGTATATTGTCATTGATAGAAACACCCGGAGTTACCAATTCGGTGATACCGCGTTTCACTAATTTCTTTGTGAGTTTCGGATCTTCCAGCTGGTCACAGATAGCTACGCGCTTACCGGCACGCACCAGTTTGGGCAGATAGCTGTCTAATGCATGATGAGGGAAACCGGCCATCTCGATCGTTTGCCCCGGTCCGTTCGCTTTTTTCGTCTGTACGATACCCAGTATTTCGGCTCCGGTCACAGCGTCTTCGCCATACATTTCGTAAAAGTCGCCTACACGGAATAACAGGATTGCATCAGGATGTTTTGCCTTTATATCGAAATACTGCTTCATTAAAGGTGTTTCCACTATCTTTGCCACTGTTCTTTTCTTTTTATCTGTTCGACTGTACAAAGGTACGATTTTTCATCTTTCAAAAAATTCACGGATTGCTTTTTCATTTATTCCTTAGAAAAAATATAACTTTGTAAGCATCCTAACAAAAAACATATATCATGAAACAGGCAATTCTAATTTCGACCGGCCTTTTGCTGACAACTCCTTTCATTCACGCAGAGAAGAATAAGGACAAGAAACCGAATGTCGTTTTTATCCTTGCAGACGATTTGGGTTATGGCGATCTAAGTTGTTACGGACAAGAAAAGTTCGAGACGCCCAACATCGATAAGCTGGCACAAAGCGGAATGCGCTTTACGCAGTGTTATTCGGGGACAACTGTCAGTGCCCCTTCCCGCTCTTGTCTGCTGACAGGCACGCACAGCGGACATACCCCTGTACGTGGCAACCTCGAACTCGATCCGGAAGGGCAGTTTCCGCTTCCCGACGATGCCCGCACCATCTTCGAAGTAATGAAAGATGCAGGATATAAGACATCCGCTTTCGGCAAATGGGGACTGGGCTATATCGGTTCAACCGGCGATCCTAAAAATCAGGGTTGCGATACTTTCTACGGATACAATTGCCAATTGCTGGCACACAGTTATTACCCCGACCACCTCTGGGACAACGACAAACGAGTGGAACTCGAAGACAACAACCTGAATGTACAGTACGGAAAAGGGACTTACTCTCAAGATCTTATTCATGGAAAGGCACTAGAATATCTGGACAATATGAATCCGGACGAACCGTTCTTCATGTGGTATCCGACCATCATTCCGCATGCGGAGCTGATCGTTCCGGAAGACAGCATCATACAGAAATTTCGCGGTATGTACCCGGAAAAGCCTTACAAAGGAACCGAACCGGGCAGCCCGGCTTTCCGCAAGGGAGGTTACTGTTCGCAGTTCCATCCACATGCAACTTTCGCCGCTATGGTCTACCGTCTGGACGTCTATGTCGGGCAGATCATCCAAAAGTTAAAAGACAAAGGTTTATATGATAACACCATCATCATCTTTGCGAGCGATAACGGCCCTCATATGGAAGGGGGCGCCGATCCCGATTTCTTCAACAGCAACGGCATTTATCGCGGATATAAACGGGATCTGTACGAAGGCGGTATCCGTGTCCCGATGATCATTTCCTGGCCCGGACATGTCCAACCGAATACGGAAACCGACTTTATGTGCTCTTTCTGGGATGTATTACCGACCTTCGAAGAAATCATCCATCCGAAAGCCAAACAGAAGGAAATGGACGGCGTCAGCATGCTTCCCCTCCTGGAAAACCGGAAAGGACAGAAGGAACATGAATTCCTGTATTTCGAATTCCAGGAACTGAACGGTCGCCAAGCCGTACGCAAAGGACCGTGGAAATTGGTCCACATGAATATCCGCGGCGACAAGCCCTATTATGAACTGTATAACTTGGCGTCCGACCCGTCGGAACGGCACAATATATTGGACCAGTATCCTGAAAAAGTAGCAGAACTGAAAGATATCATGGTCCGTGAACACAGACCGGACCCGAACTGGCCGCTATTGAAAGAGGAAAAGGCGAAATAATAGGGAAAATTTATAGAAAAGGATGTCAAAATCCAAGACAACCGCATCAACATTTTCCAAGGTTGTGATCTACATACGAAGTTTTCTGCAAATCTTCTATCACTCTATCACTACAAAAGTTTCAGATATTGATATTCAAGTGTTATAGCAGTGATACAGGATGTTTTCCTGTATCACTGCCTCTATCACTCCTGAAACAGGACATTTTTATCATATGATTGGAAACCAACATATTACCTTCTGTTACTTTTGAAAAAGCATATAAAATAATCGAATAAATAAATGTAAAAACGAATATAATAGATA
>ENA-ORSM01001553-ORSM01001553.1-human-gut-metagenome-genome-assembly--contig:-NODE-1553-length-17816-cov-3.081527_pt1 | contig 17816 bp, 13 predicted proteins | sample MGYA00241903_ERZ509170 | MGnify/ENA primary metagenome ERZ509170 (study PRJEB26280, sample SAMEA2338784) | human gut metagenome | biome: human gut; feature: human-associated habitat; material: faeces...
GGTTGTAATTGTCCACCCGGGGGGCGGGCAAATAAGGCCGGATGCCCGACGTGTGAGACAACAACCGGCGTAAAGGAATCACGCCTTTCGGGTCGCCCTTGAACTCCGGCAGCCATTTCTCCACCGGGTCGTCCCACGACAGTTCCGTCCGGTCCACCACGGCGGCCACCACCGCAGCGGCCACCCACTTTCCGGCAGAAGCCACATAAACCGGAGTATCCGGCGACACGGCACCGTATGACTTGCGGAACAAAACCGCCGTATCCTGTTTCACACAAATGGCCGCACCGGGATAATATCCCTTATCCACCCAACCTTGAATCAACGAGTCAAGCCCCGTAAAGTCCGGCTCCTCCCCGTGCGCTCCGTTTCTGCCGCCGCAAGCGGCCACCATGCCCCCTAACAGGCATCCCCATATCCAAACTCCGATTTTCTTCATACCTTTCATGTTTATTTATTCCACCTTACTGATAAACTCCCTTAAAGCCTTGTTGAACTCCTCCGGACGCTCCATGTTCATCATGTGTCCGCAATCCTCCAGCACCAACATCCTGCCATTGGGCAAGTAATCCAAGATTTCCGGATGTTCCGGAAACTTATTCCCCGGAGATTTTCCCTCCACAATCAAGACCGGCACATCGGGCTTACGGGTTTTCAACTGCCGAAAAGCATCCTTCCCCGCCACGACACGGACTTCCTTGTGTAAAGGTTGCCAGGCATCCCAATCCTGAATCATCTGCCAAAGCGGCTTGCGCATCCGTTCACGCCGACTTCCTCCGGATTTCATCAGCCCCTCGAACCATTCCCGTTTCATCACGTCTACGCCTTTCCGCTTCAATTCCGCAATTTCACGATCGCGCCGGGCTGCCTCCTCCGCGTCCATCGGTTCGCTGGGACCCGGAGACATGCGCACATTTCCGCTGGCTAAGAAAGCCGACAACATCCGTTCCGGAAACCACCCCAACATGTCGGCACCGATATAGCCTCCTAACGACAAGCCCACGACGTGCGCCTTTTCGATATGCAACGAATCCATCAACGCCACTAAATCTTCTACATGGGTGAACTGGAAATCCTCCGTTTGCGGAGATGAAAGTCCGTAGCCTCGCAAATCATAACGGATAACACGGTAATCCCGTGCCAAATCTGCAAATTGTCCGTCCCACATACGATGGTCTAACGAATGACCGTGTACCAGAATGACCGGTTGACCTTCACCGCATTCTTCATAGTACAACGTGCCGTGGTCTACTCCGACATAAGCCGACCGGATCTCACCGGGCCGCCGGGCTTGCATGCACCCGACGATCAAGCAAAAGCAGCCCCAAAGCCATACCTTTCTACTATTCATGCCTTTTATTTCAAACGAATCAGATAACTGTAACTGTATTTCTTGTCCCACAAACGGTACGGATTCTAGGGAAACATCCCCCAACTGTTATCGCCTCCAAGCCCACGTTGTTTCAGATCCACATGCAAAAATACATCTTTTTGCGGTATCGCATCAATCGTATGCTGCATCTTCCGCGTCAGGCCGGGGTCTAAATCTTCCGGGGCATAGTGCAAGGCCGAAAACGCAATGGGTTGCGACACACCCGTGATTTCCACTTCCGTCCCCTCGCCGTCCGACAAGGAAAGCCAACGCACGTCCGTCTTGTTCCCCGTCTCTTGCGGACGGGCATACGGGTAATACTGGTTTTCCACTTTGTCTTCATACCGGCCGACGAACGCAGACGACCAACGGTCGATATAATTCTCCTGCGGTCCACGCCCGTAATAACAAAGGTTTTCATACCGGCCTGCCAACTCCATGCGCATGCCGAACCGAGGCAGTTCCGGCAATTTCTTCCCGGTCATGTCCATCGTGCCGCTCACCTGCAACGAGCCGTCATTACGTACCAGAAATTCCATGGTGTAGGGGACTTGTATATCGGTCAATATCCATTCCACCTTCACGGGAAGCCCCTCCGGAGTCCGTTCGCCCACGGTGACGTTTTTCACGTAACGGTTGACATGGGCCGTACGCCATACCCCGCACGTCCACGGCATCTTGTTCCCGAAATCATTGTCCACCGGAGCACGCCAGAAGGCCGGTTCCGGATACTTCTTGAACGGGCGCACGCCCCGGATGGCGTAATCGGACAAGACACCTTTCTTCAAATCTATTTTCCCGGACACGTCGCCCGATGCAAAAACCAATACGCCATCTTCCACACGGTACTCCAAATTTCCGGAAGCCCCGGGCATACGGGTAAAGAAATCTCCCTCACCCAACTTCAACTGCTCTTTCGCCACTTCATAGCCCGCAGGCAATAAGCCGGACGCTGCCTTCGTATAAGCATACAGGTTCAGGAAATATTCATTTCCGTCATCCGGAATTTCCGGCAAGTCCAAACGGATGTCTTTCTGCCCGTGGGGAAGCAAATCCACAGAGAAAGTGCCCGACGCGGTCTTCTCCCCGTTCCTGCATATTTCCCAAGCGAAAGCATAGTCTTTCAGGTTGGTAAAGTCGTGGCGGTTCCGCACGGTAATCCACCCGTACGCGGCATCCTTTTCTTCAAATTGGATATACTGGTACACTTTTTTCACTTCCCAAGCCTGCGGCTTCGGCGTACCGTCGGCAGAAAGGATGCCGTCCGTACCCGTATTCCACTCGCTCGGCTTGTCTTCGAGCCATTTGTAGCTTCCCATTTTCCCGTTGTACATCCAAAAGACGCGGCCATCCTGAGGGTCTGTCTCCATTCTGAAACCTTGGTCCTTAAAGTCCCAGATGAAACCGCCCTGAAGGTTGGGACTGTCGTAAATGACATCCCATATATCCTTGAAATTTCCGTTGCTATTGCCTTGCGCATGAGCGTATTCGCACATGATGAAAGGACGCTGTTTGCCGGACTTCCGGTAGTCCTTGATTCTTCCCATATTGGGATACATCAGACAGACCACATCCGTATTCCAATCCTCCCACGCCTGTTCAAACTGCACAAAGCGTGAAGGGTCGTAGGCTTTCAACCGTTTGTACTCATCATGGAACACCTTTCCGTTACCGCACTCATTGCCCAACGACCAACCGATGACACAAGGATGGTTCTTGTCTCTCTTCACCATACGGTCGATACGGTCTACGTGCGCCGCATACCAGTCTTCCCGATAAGCGGGATGGTTGACGGTATCCTTAAAATAAGGCACGGAACCCATGCCGTGGTTCTCTATATTAGCTTCGTCCACCACGTAGAAACCGTAGCGGTCGCATAAGTCATAAAAGTCCGGATGGTTCGGATAGTGGCAAGTCCGGATAGCGTTGATGTTCAAGCGTTTCATTTGTTTCAGGTCGTCCAATATCAAGTCACGCGTCTGCACATGGCCTAAGGTGTCGCTATGCTCGTGGCGGTTGACTCCTTTTATATATACGGGCATCCCGTTTACCATCAACTTGGCATTCTTTATTTCTATCTTCCGGAATCCGGTCTTGCAAGCCGTCACCGACGTATTCCCCTCCTCGTCCCGCAAGGTCAGGATGCAGTCGTAAAGTTCGGGAGTCTCGGCTGTCCATTTGGCCACATTCTTGATTCGCCCCGAAAAGGAAAGCGTTTCCGCCTCCCCCTTCATCTCGAACTTCCGCTTTTGTGCCCATACGGTCTTACCGGTCTTATCCACCAGTTTCATCTCTACTTGGCCTTTTCCGGGCTCGCTGTCTGCAAATGCACGCAAATCCACCGTGGCATTGAAAATGCCGTCCCTGTAACGGCTGTCCAAACCGGCATGCAAGAAAAAGTCCCACACCGTCGACTTGGGATAAGCTTGCAGGTACACGTCGCGCTCGATGCCCGTCAAACGCCAGAAATCCTGGTCTTCCATGTAACTGCCGTCATGCCAACGATACACCCGGACGGCCAACAGGTTCTCCCCTTCGCAAAGGTAAGGCGTCACGTTGAACTCAGCCGGTGTCTTGGCCGCCTTGGTCATCCCGATCCTTTTCCCGTTCAGGAAAACCTGTGCATAACCGGATATGGACCCGAAATGCAACAGGACTTCGCGGCCGTCCCAGCCTTCCGGCACGGTGAACACCTTACGGTACGTCCCCACCGGATTGTCCACGTCCACGTAAGGAGGGTTGGCCGGAAAAACATACTGGATATTGCGGATAATCGGTTCGCCGAACCCTTTCAGCTCCCAATTCGAAGGGACGTCCAAATCGGCCCAAGAGGAATCATCGAAATCTTTCTTATAAAAGCCCTCTTCCGCGTCCTCGATGTCCGGCACGTATGAGAACTTCCACCGCCCGTTCAGGGATTCATGCCACGGTGACTTAGAGAAATCGCCAGTCAACGCTCCCAGTTCATCGTCATACCACATGAAGACCGTATGTGGACTTTCCTTGTTCCACTCATATTTCTCCGGATTCTCCCACTCGTTTTGCCCTGCACAAAGTCGCCCTGCTCCCACCACCAGTAGCAGTAACACCCCATAAATAATCTTTCCCATATACATTTTAATACGTTCTTTTCTATTTACCACTACGTTGCTAACGTTTAAAATACCTACGGGAGAAACATTTTTTCAGAAATATGACCGATAAATCACAAAAAGCCGGACTGTCTCACGACACCCCGGCTCCACCATCTAAATTCCTAAAAAATAAAGAATCTTGCTGTCAACGGATGAACAGCAATTCGCGATACTTAGGCAATGTCCACATCTGGTCGTCCACAATCAACTCCAACTTGTCGATATGGTAACGGATTTGTTCCAACATCGGCGCAATGGTGTCGTGGTAGGCCACGGCCTTTGCCCGTTCGCCTTCAATCTTGTTGGCTACCTTGCGGGCTTCGACCATCGCATCCACGTGCTCCTTGATATAGGCCGTGCGTTCGGAAATCTCCCTGATGATGGCCAGGTTCTCGGCAGACAATCTGCCGGCTTCTTCCGCGCTGAACAGTCCCTTCATCTTGTACACGTTGTCTATCAACTTGCTCTGGTACTCGATGGCTACAGGCACGATATGGTTCATGGCCAAATCACCGAGCACACGTGCTTCTATCTGGATTTTCTTGGTATAGGTTTCCCATTTCACTTCATTGCGGGCTTCCAGTTCCACTTGGGTCATCACCCCGGTAGACCCGAACATGGCGATGCTGTCTGCCGACAAGTAGTTGTCGAAAATAACGGGACAGCTCGTCTCGCAATCCAGACCGCGCCGCTCTGCTTCGGCCTTCCACTCGTCGCTGTAACCGTTCCCGTCAAAGCGGATGGGCTTGCAGATTTTGATATATTTGCGAATCACCCGGATAAGGGCAGCTTCTTTGCCCTCGCCTTTTTCCATCAAGGCATCCACTTCGGCCTTGAAATCCGTCAACTGTTCGGCCACGGCGGCGTTGAGGGCTATCATCGCGCTCGCGCAGTTGGCCTCCGAACCCACGGCCCGGAACTCGAAACGATTTCCGGTAAAGGCGAAAGGTGACGTACGGTTACGGTCAGTATTGTCTATCAACAACTCAGGAATCTGGGGGATGTCCAGCTTCATCCCATGCTTGCCCTCCAAGAGGACCAGTTCCTCGTCGGTGCTCTCCTCCAAATGGTCGAGCACACGGCTCAACTGCGTGCCGAGGAAAGAGGAAATGATGGCCGGGGGTGCCTCGTTGGCTCCCAAACGATGGGCGTTGGTGGCGCTCATGATGGAGGCTTTCAGCAAACCGTTGTGCCGGAACACGGCCATCAGGGTGTTCACGATGAACGTGATGAAGCGCAAGTTCTCCTCCGCCGTCTTGCCCGGAGCCATCAGCAGCACGCCGGTATCGGTGCCCAACGACCAGTTGTTATGCTTGCCTGAACCGTTCACGCCCTTGAAAGGCTTCTCATGCAACAACACGCGGAAACCGTGCGTGCGGGCCACCTTGCGCATCAGCGACATGATCAGCATGTTATGGTCTACCGCCAAGTTGCACTCCTCGAAGATAGGAGCAAGCTCGAACTGGTTCGGTGCCACCTCGTTGTGGCGCGTCTTCACCGGGATGCCCAGTTCCAAGGCCTGTATCTCCAAGTCCTTCATGAAAGCGGCCACACGGGTCGGGATGGCTCCGAAATAATGGTCTTCCAACTGTTGGTTCTTCGACGCTTCATGCCCCATCAGCGTACGCCCGGTCAGCAACAAGTCCGGACGGGCGGCATACAAGCCTTCGTCCACCAAAAAGTATTCCTGCTCCCATCCCAAATAAGAAACCACCTTCTTCACGGACGGGTCGAAGTAATGGCACACTTCTACCGCCGCCTTATCCACCGCGCGCAAAGCCTTCAGCAAAGGTGCCTTGTAGTCGAGCGACTCGCCGGTATAAGCGATGAACACGGTAGGGATGCACAGCGTGTCGTCTACCACGAATACAGGCGAAGAGGGATCCCAAGCACTATAGCCGCGCGCCTCAAACGTGTTCCGTATGCCCCCGTTGGGGAAGGACGAGGCATCGGGTTCCTGCTGCACAAGCAACTTGCCCGAAAATTCCTCCATCATCCCGCCTTTGCCATCATGTTCCACGAAAGCGTCATGCTTCTCTGCCGTACCTTCCGTCAAGGGTTGGAACCAGTGGGTGTAGTGCGTCACCCCCAATTCTTCGGCCCAACGCTTCATGCCCGAAGCCACCTCGTCGGCCACGCTGCGGTCCAAAGCGGCACCATGGTCCATGGCATCCACCAACCTCGCATATACGGTACTGGGCAAATACTTGAACATCTTCTCACGGCTAAACACATATTTACCGAAATATTCGCTGGGTCGTTCCGCCGGAACGGTCACTTCTTTCGCCTTCGCGTGGAAAGCACTCTCTACAACTCTGAATCTTAATTCTGACATAATCACCTAAGTATTTTGATTTTCATATTATTCTTGCCTGTTACGGACTGTCTTACAAATCGTAGGCTGATTCGCCGTGTTCGTAAATGTCAAGCCCTTCTTCTTCCACTCTCTTGTCCACACGGATGCCGACCAGTTTGTCTACTACCTTGAACAACACGAAGGTCATCACCGCACTGAACACCATCGAAATGACCGTGGCCGCAATCTGAATCCACAACTGGTTCCAATCCCCGTAAAGCGCACCCTGCACGCCACCTTCACCGGTCACGAACTGCGTGGCAAAAACACCGGTGAGCACAGACCCGATGATGCCGCCTACCCCATGCACGCCAAAGGCATCGAGGGCATCATCGTAACCGAACTTGGGCTTCACGACAGCCACCATCCAAAAACAAACGGCCGAGGTTATCAAACCGATGAACAGCGCACCGACCAAATCTACCGAACCGGCTGCCGGCGTGATGGCCACCAAACCGGCCACGGCTCCCGTACAAGCCCCCACCGTAGTGCATTTCTTGTTGACCACCCAGTCGATGGCCGCCCAAGTGACCGCTGCCATGCACGTGGCGATATGCGTCACCAAAAACGCGTTGGCTGCCAGACCGTCGGCCGCCAAGCCGCTTCCGGCATTAAACCCGAACCAACCCAGCCAAAGCAATGCCGTGCCTAAAAAGACAAAAGGAATGTTGTGCGGAGTAATGGGACGGCCCGCCCTGTAATCCTTACGACGGCCGACCATAAGCGCCATCACCAATGCGGCCACGCCGGCATTGACATGTACCACCGTGCCCCCGGCAAAGTCCACGGCTCCCATTTCCATCAGGAAACCGCCACCCCATACCCAATGAGCCATGGGCATGTAGACCAGTATGCTCCACAACACCGTGAAGCACAAGAAACCGGCGAACCTCACACGTTCGGCGAACGCACCGAGAATCAAAGCCGGCGTAATCAGGGCGAACATACACTGGAACATTACGAACAGCATTTCGGGGATGCCGGTCGCCGTCAGCGTATCCAGACCGATGCCGTTCAACATCACCTTATCGAATCCCCCGATGCCGTACTTGAAGAAACCGCTGCCTTCATATCCGGTGCCGAAGGCAAGGCTGTAGCCGAAGACCACCCACAAGATGCTGACCACCCCGGCTATGGCCAGGCTCTGCATCACCAGGCTCAGCATATTTTTCTGGCGCACAAGGCCGCCGTAGAACAAGGCGATTCCGGGAATCGTCATCATAAACACCAAAAGGGTTGCCACTATCATCCAAGCCGTGTGGCCTGAATCCAATATCACTGATGTATCCATAATCTTACTTTTTTATCATTCAACCATCTTTTTAACCTTGGCGGGAACCGTCCCGCCTCACTTCTCTTGTTCCGCGTTGTAAAGCGCAATGTCGCCACGCTCTCCCGTACGGATCCGTATGGAATCCTCCACCGGAATGATGAAGATGCGCCCGTCGCCGATTTCGCCCGTATAAGCGGCTTTCGTCACGGCTTGCACGGTCTTCTCCACATTCTTGTCGCGCACGACGATGGACAGCAACATGCGCTCGATGGAACTGGTATCGTAGGCCACCCCACGGTAAATACGCGCCTCACGCATCTTGCCCACGCCCCTCACTTCGTAATACGAGAACCATTCGATGTCTGCCGCCAACAAGGCGTCCTTCACGTCGTCGAACTTCGTTCTCCGAATAATCGCTTCGATCTTTTTCATAATTATCCCCTTTCTTTTATTAATTCTATCCTCTCTTTTTATGTTATCCTTTCAAACAATCTTATTTACCCCTTACAAAACATACCTTTTGGAACCTATCACATTTCTGTTATGCTTAAAAACTGAGTCCTGCCGTAAAATAGGCGTTCTCGGACGCCGGATTCCATGTAACCTGGGCAAACAAGGGCAAGGCAAACGACTCGGTCACCCGTATCTCCTTGGCCGCCCGCAAGGCTACCTCGGACACGGCAAAGCCCGAACTGCCGCCGTTGTAGAAAGAGGTCTCCCACGGAGTGGCGCCTACCGTGGCATCCCAGTCCAAACCGCCCAAGCGGAAAGGAGCGGAAAGCGAGACATAAGAAGAGTAGGCCCGTTTACCGTCCTTCTTCAGCCCGTCGTTGCCACCGATGTTCGTGTACCAGTTCACGGCCAGGAAGCCGAAGTCATACCCAACCTGCGCTTCGTAGACATGCAACGTGGAATTGCTGCCGAAATGGAAATATTTCCCGCTGATATCGGTGCCCGTCTTGAAATTCGTCCCTTTGCTGAAACTGTAATCGGTAACCGACACACTGAAACCTTTTACGGCATAACCTAAAGTCAAATCGAACTCTTTGGCATATTCGCGACCCCAAGAGGCCGAACCCCACACCGTAAGCGAAAGACCTTTCCACGAAAGCGAAACGGAAGGCTGTATGCTGACATCGCCCAACTCTTGCCCGCGCCAGATATAACTGCTCACCAGATCCGCCCCCACGGATGCCTCGACTTTGTCTTGCCCTTCTGCGGCCACAGGGAATGCCACTGCCGCCGCCCATAGGAACATGGTTTTCTGAATCTTCGTTTTCATTCTTCTCACCTTGTCTAATTACACATTATTGTCAAACACTTCCCTGCGCATGGAAAATTCCTTTTTAAAGCAAAACCACTTAATAAGCAAGCAATTTGCTTTTGTTTTATGCAAAGTTATATCTTTTTGACAACTCAACAAGTAAATATGATATCCTTTTTATAGAATAAGCCTAACCGTATTTCGATTTATCAGTATTTACATGATAAAACCTTCCAAATTATAACCACACATACCGAAATCCTCGTATTTTTTCACCGACATGAAACCTTTGAAAACTTATCTACCGGAAATGCCCATGCTCTTAAGGCCTGTACGTCCACATATTATTGGAAGAGATTTCATAATCCGCTCTACGCATTTTACAAATTGTCAAAACGTCAAGCCGACCACTGCGAGAATCGCCCATATCCCTTCCGCCGCCGACAGACACGAAAAAAACGAAATCTCGCACATCGGACTTTTATCCCAATACAACTTATATCCGTCTTTCGTGCACACGCTGACAGACGAAAAAGCCATTGAACCGCACACCGTCCACCGGCACGTAAGTTTCATCCCCGAATTTGGTGACATCCTGATTTCCATATCCGTCACTCGAACAGCCCCCAACAAGAGAAAAAAACGGGGAAAAGGCCTCGTTTCTTTCCCGAAACAAGACATTTTCACCTCTATTTCAGTACACACCCGTAGCAACAAGAGGAGAAAAAAAATTTTTCTTCCTGCGATTGAAAAATCACTCTCTTGAGATTAAAACGCATATATACAGAAAAAGGCCGCATATATGCAGCCTAAAACTTATATTTATTCAAAACCCGCGTTTTTCCGTCTTATTTTATCCGGTTTTCACTTCACAGAAAAGAGGAAAAAGCTGTCATTCGGCAATAAAAACGAGAACAAACGCGGCAATTTGTCAGTTCTTGTTATCCCCCGGTACAAACCGGCCATCCCGAAGGTAAAAGAAACTGTGCCGGAAGACCTATACAAGTATTCCGGCACAGCCTTATCGGATGTTTCTTATCAGAAATAGAAACCTAATCCTAACTTCAAACCGACCTTACTTCCGTCTGAGAAGTCATTCAGACTCATGTGGTAATACACAGCCGGCTCTATCGTGATGAAACGGTTCACGAAAAAGGCATATCCCACTTCGGGACACAACTGCAAATTATTCACGCTCTTGGTGGCATGCTCATACTGCAAACCAAGGCCCATATAAATGCCGTTCTGCGTGAAATAATAACGCCCGCCTACTCCCATCTGGAAATGGTCGGTATAACGCGTATGATCATACCCTAATTTACCATAGAGCATCCACGCGCTCTGCACGAAATAACCACCCGTGAAATCCAGGCCGAAATTCAATTTCTCGCTGGAACTATAGGATAATCCCAAACTCGTAGTGGATGCCGCCACATACGTAGTACCCTTTTCAAATTGTGCCTTCGCACCCATTGCCGCCATCATCAGCAGCAAGGACAGCATTAACTTTCTCATATTATCTTTTTTCTTGATTAATATCCACATCATGCTCACGTTTGTCCGCCAATTTTTCCCGCCGCCGGTAAAGATACCACAACGCTACCAGAATCACGGCATTCAAGGCCATCGTAGCCCAAATATGCCGGCTGCTCATATCCGTACGGGGGATGAAATAAGCATATACCGCTACGGAATATAAAGTAAATCCCAACAAGATAACGGTGGATTTCCGGAACCGTCTTCTTTTCATACCCTTGTCTTTTTAAATTGTAAATACCATTTCATGAACATTCCGAATAAGAGTACAGCCACCCCTCCCCCGACTGCGCAACTCAACACGTAGGACAACCCGAATCCTTCGGGAGCCACCAGTATATAGGTCGTACAGACAGCCGTCATGAACAATGCCGGAAACAGGGTCACATAAAACGTCTTTCCTTTCCGCGCAAGCCATACGGTAACCGCCCATAACGTAAAGATAGACAAAGTTTGATTAAACCACGCAAAATAGCGCCACAATATATCAAAGTTGATATTCATTAACACTGCGGCGATGACAAACAAAGGCAATGAAATAATCAAGCGGCGCAAAATGGTGTCTTGCCTGTAATGCAGGAAATCGGAGGCTATCAGACGTGCGCACCGGAAGGCCGTATCACCGGAAGTGACAGGGGCCGCCACCACACCGAGTATCGCCAACACGGCTCCCCCCCCCCCCCCCCAAGTCGAAGAACGGAAAAGACCTGATTGACCACAATGGCGGGATTGGATTTTCCCGACGGCGACATCAGTTCGGCCAACGCCTCATAACTGCCTGCAAACTTAATGGCCGCAGCCGCCCATATCAAAGCCACCACGCCCTCTGTTATCATGGCACCGTAGAACACGCGCCGCCCCAGCTTCTCGTTCTTCATGCAACGCGCCATCATCGGGCTTTGAGTGGCATGGAAACCGCTGATGGCTCCGCAGGCAATCGTGATAAAAAGCATGGGAAATATGGAGAGATTCTTATCGGGATGATGGCTCTCGAAAGCCGATGTAATCTCGGGCATCCAACCGTCGTGGGTGAAAATGCCGACCAACACGCCGACGGCCATAAACAACAAGGCCACGCCGAAAAGAGGGTAGATGCGTCCGATAAGGGTATCGATGGGCAGCAAGGTAGCCAATACGTAATACACGAAAATCACCACGCTCCAAAACAAAGCGGAACCCCATACGCCCCAGTCTCCGGTCATGGAAGCCAACAACCCGGCGGGTGTGGTGACAAATACCGTGCCGACCAAGACCATCAGAATCAGGGAAAAGACACGCATCACCAAGCGTATGCCCGCCCCCAGTTCGTCGCCCACCACTTCGGGCAGACTGGCTCCGTTCTTCCGCAGGGAAATCATGCCGGACAGGTAGTCGTGTACCGCCCCGCCGAATATGCATCCGAACACAATCCACAAATAAGCCGCCGGCCCGTAAAGGATACCCAGAATCGCACCGAATATAGGTCCCGTCCCGGCAATGTTCAGAAACTGGATGAGATAGACTTTCCACGTAGGCATCGGTGTATAATCCACACCGTCAGCCATCGTATAACAAGGTGTCTTTCGGGAGGCATCCGCCCCGAATACTCTTTCGACAAAGGCGCCGTAGACCACATAGCCCAATACCAGAAGCACCAATGCCGTAGTGAATGTTATCATATCAGGTTATCAATTAAATTACGCAAAAATAATAAATTGTATCGTAAACCATGGCATTTGTCCCCGAAACTTTCATTTTATACCCCGAAAAGCTTAACTTTGCATCTGATAAAGCTGCATACACCTACATGAAAAGATATATCTTCTCCTTATATATATGTATCACCGGCTGCCTGGCGGCAATGGCCACGCAACGTTTCGCTCCATTGTCCTTCCCCAAACGGGAAACCCGGGCCGTGTGGTTGACCACGTTCAGTAGTTTGGACTGGCCGAAGAACAAAGCTACATCCCCGGCCGGCATCAAGGCACAACAGGATGAACTGTGCCGCATCCTCGACCGGCTCAAGGAAGTGAACATCAACACCGTGCTGCTGCAGACCCGCGTGAGGGGGAGTGTCATCTATCCTTCGGCCATCGAACCGTGGGACGGCTGCCTGACCGGCACTCCGGGACGTGCGCCGGGATATGACCCCTTGGCCTTTGCCGTCCGGGAATGCCACAAACGAGGGATGGAACTGCATGCGTGGCTTGTAGCCATACCTTGTTTCAAGATATCCGCTGCCACACGTATGGGAAACCGTTCCGTACTGAAAACCCATCCCAAACTTTGCGTACGCCATGGAGACAGTTGGTATCTCGACCCGGGGCAACCGGAGACCGCCGACTATCTGGCTTCCCTCTGCCGTGAAATAGCTGCGAACTATGACGTAGACGGCATCCATTTCGACTATATCCGTTATCCGGAAAACGCGGCGAAATTCAACGATGCGAGCTCTTACCGCAAATACGGCAAGAGGCAAAACAAGGCCGACTGGCGTCGCGACAACATGACCCGCTGTGTACGGACGATGTATCGGGCCGTGAAAGCTGCCAAACCTTGGGTCAAGGTCAGCTCTTCGCCCGTGGGCAAATTCAGCGACCTGAGCCGCTATCCGTCCTATAACTGGAATGCCTACTCTGCCGTGCATCAGGATGCACAGGGCTGGTTGCGTGAAGGAATACAAGACATGCTGTTCCCGATGATGTACTTCCGGGGCAATCATTTCTACCCTTTCGCTATCGACTGGAAAGAAAACGACTACGGCCGACCGGTCGTCCCGGGATTGGGTATCTACTTCCTCAGTCCGCAAGAAAAAGACTGGCCGCTGGAGGATATTACCCGTGAGTTGTATTTCACGCGATCTTTAGATCTCGGAGGACAGGCTTTCTTCCGTTACGCGTATCTGAACGACAACCACAAAGGCTTGTTTGATTTCCTGAAAGACGTATATTACCCCTTCCCGGCACTGCCATCGGCTTGTAACAGCCAGGACAGTATCCCACCGGAACGTCCGGGAAATTTGCACAAAAGCCGGGAAGCGCAAACGTATGTGCTCCGATGGTCGCCGTCTGTCGATAATCTATGTGGAAAAGATGTGAGATACAACGTGTACGCTTCACAGACCTCTCCCGTGGACATCGCTTCCGCACGAAATCTTATTGCCGTGAATGTGGATTCTTGCAGCCTTCCCATCCACGAGGAGTTTTGCGCCCTCAACGGTATCAGTTTCGCGGTAACGGCCATAGACCGTTTCGGAAATGAAAGCGAACCGGCACGGCTCCCATCCGGATGGTCCGACAAACCGAACCTCTCAGGGCGGTTCCTCCCGCACGACTCGCAGACCTTGGACATCCCAGAACAGGACAGCCCTTACGTAGCGGTTGTAGATGCGTACGGGCGTATCGTCAGTACGGCACCTTACAGCCGCCGTGTCCGTATCGGGCATTTAGCCAAAGGACTGTACGAAATCAGGACCTTAGCCAAGAAAGGACGCTCAAAACACATCGGATATTTTATCAAATAAATTCGACCGTCTTATGAAAACAGTCAGACTTATCACCTGTGACGGAGCCTTTCAAGCCCGTTTGATTCAGGGGGCGTTGGAAAACGAAGGCATTGCCTCCGTCCTGCACAACGAAAACACGTCCAACATCCTGCGCGGATTCACTCCCACGATTTCCGGAGTGGATATTTTCGTGTATGAAGACGACTATGAACGTGCCATGGCCCTGCTCGAACGCAACCAGATGATACCGGAACAATTAAAATACTGCCCCTGTTGCCATTCGCCCCACATCAAGTTCGTATTGAAAAAGTCTCATAGTTTCAGGGCGTTCATGGCCGCCATATTCAGTATCCTGGCCGGCGCACCTCCGGGCACGACGCATTGGGAATATGTATGCAAAGACTGTGAAGCGCACTTTGAAACGCCCGTGGCACGACAAAGAAAAGAGACACAAGACACCACCACACCCGACACAAAATGAACATCAGACCTGCACAATTCACCGATATGCCCGACATCATGGGCATATTCGACCACGCCCGGAAATTCATGAGGGAAAACGGAAACCCCTACCAATGGACAGACGGTTATCCTCCGGAAGAACTCATGGAAACGGAAATCCGACAAGGACACTGCTTCGTCTGCGAAAACGAAACGGACGGCGTGGAAGCCACATTTTGCTTTTCGGCGGGAAACGACCCTACCTAATCTCATATCGAAGGGAAATGGCTGAATGAGGCTCCATACGGTGTGATTCACCGCCTGGCATCCAACGGAAAGGCCAAAGGTATCGCCCGGCAATGCATCGCATGGTGTTTTGCCCGACACCACAATTTACGCGCAGACACCCACGCTGACAACCTCATCATGCAAAACCTGTTAAAGACCAACGGATTCCGGGAGTGCGGCATCATTTATACCCGTCAGTCACCGCGCATCGCTTATCAAAAGGTCACGGATGCCGCTCCATCCGGATTCCAAGCATAACGCCGCATATCCACGTTTCCGTTCCTTCTGAAAGCCACACCTTCGGCTTCCAGCAATGCTTTCTGTTCCGGCCAGGACGGAACAAGGCGTCCACAGCCATTCACCACCCGGTGGCAGGGAAGGCCTAGCGCATCCGGTACGTTACGCAAAGCCCTACCCACCAAACGGGCATGTTGGGGAAAGCCGGTCAGAACGGCAATTTGCTTATACGTCGCCACCCGACCGGCCGGAATCTCTTTCACGACGCTATACACATCCTGATAAAAAAGGGAAGTATCTACCATGCAATCTGCAACAGTTATCTGCTATCATCTGATGTTTCACTCTCACAATAAAGTGTACGATACCGAATCCACGTCTCTACTGTTCGTCCCCACCATGAAGGTGAAGTCGCCTTTCTCCACCACAAAATTCATCCGATTATCATAAAAGCCTAACTGCTCGTCCGTAATATCAAACACGACCTCCTTGCTCTCTCCCGGCTTCAAGGCTATTTTCTCAAAGCCCTTCAATTCTTTGACCGGACGGGTTATAGAAGCAGCCTCATCTCTCACATACAATTGCACGACTTCCTCTCCCTCATAGCGTCCGGTGTTCTTCACTTCCACTCTCACACGTGCGTGTACCTTCCCGCCATCGCCTGGAAGTACCTTTAAGGCTGAATACTCAAAAGTGGTATAAGATAAGCCGAACGCAAAAGGATAGGCCGGTTCGGAGGGTATGTCAATGTACTTGGCACACCACCCGCTGTTCGCATAAGGACGTCCCGTACTTTTATATTGGTAATACAAAGGAAGCTGTCCCAGATGCGAAGGAAAGGTCATCGGCAATTTACCGGAAGGATTATAATCTCCCCACAACACGTTGCAAATGGCCGGTCCGGCCTCACTGCCCAACCACCACGTACACAAAATAGCCAATGCCTGCTGACGTACCTCGTTGAAAATCACGGGACGACCGCACATCATCAATACAATCACCGGCTTACCTGTTTTTACCAATTCCGTCACCAACCGCTGCTGCTGTTCCGGAATAGATATGTCTCCTTTGGAAGTCATCTCTCCGCTCTCCCCCGAACGTTCGCCCATGGCCACGACAACAACATCAGCACGGCGGGCAGCCTTTAGCGTTCCTTTTAAATCTTTAATTTCATTACTTTCCAAATCATAGCCCTCGTGAAAGTCTACCTCCACACCACGCTCTTGCATGGCTTCGTAAAGTGTTACCACCTTACTCTCGTCGGCACACGTCCATGAGCCGCACATGTCCTTCTGCGACTTGGATAAACCACCAATCAACGCCACGCGTCTCACCGATGAAGCCAAAGGCAACACTGCTCCCTCATTCTTGAGCAACACCACAGAGCGCTCCGCCATATAGCGTGCCTCCCGGCGCGACCGCTCCGCTCCGATGACAGTACGCTCCCGTTCTTCATTGCAATAACGGAAAGGGTCGTCAAATAGGCCCAACTTATATTTCTGCTCCAAAATACGGCGGACAGCATCGTCCAGCAAAGCCTCCGGCACTTTCTTTTCGCGAACCAGATCTGCCAAGTTTTGGGCATAACATTCCGACACCATCTCCATATCCAAACCCGCCATGATGGCCTTATTGGCGGCTTCCTTCTGATCCTTGGCATAACGATGGTTAACCATCTCTCCCACAGAACCCCAATCGGACACAACGAACCCTTGGAAACCCCACTTTTCTTTCAAAAGACCACGCAACAAATCTTCGTTACCGGTACACGGGCGATTCTCGAAATCATTGAATGCACTCATGACCGTAGCCGCTCCGGCTTCTACACCAGCCTTGTAGGGTGGCATATAGAAATTGGCAAAATGCCCCCAAGACATGTCCACACTATTATAATCCTTTCCGGCCACCACCGCCCCGTAACCCACAAAATGCTTGATACAAGCCAAAATCGTACTGTCGGCCGACAAGTCATCACCTTGCAAGCCACATACACGGGCTGCGGCCACTTTAGCACCATAATAAGGATCTTCGCCCGCTCCCTCCATGACACGTCCCCAACGGGCGTCCCAACCGATATCTACCATCGGGGCAAAAGTCCAATGCAATCCGGCTGCTGCTGCCTCCCGTGCGGAGCACCTTGCACCCATTTTGATAGCCTCCAAATCAAAGCTTGCCGCCTCAGCTAACGGCAACGGGAAGCCGGTGCGGAAACCATGAATGACATCCATACCGAAAAGCATGGGAATCTTAAGACGCGACTTCATGGCCGCCTCTTGAAACTTACGGGTCTCTTTCACGCCGCAAACGTTCAACATGGAACCCAACAGTCCCTTGCCGACCTCCTCAGTACGGCTTATCTGCGTATTGTCCGGCCCGGTAGCGAAACCTCCTGAGCACTGGCTCAACTGTCCGACTTTCTCTTCCAGCGTCA
>ENA-ORSM01001581-ORSM01001581.1-human-gut-metagenome-genome-assembly--contig:-NODE-1581-length-17621-cov-2.785267_pt1 | contig 17621 bp, 27 predicted proteins | sample MGYA00241903_ERZ509170 | MGnify/ENA primary metagenome ERZ509170 (study PRJEB26280, sample SAMEA2338784) | human gut metagenome | biome: human gut; feature: human-associated habitat; material: faeces...
ATTGCGACATTTCTTGTGGCGCTGCTTCTGATTACATTTATTCCTCAAATCAGTCTTTGCCTGCTTTAAAAACATTTTGTCAATGATGGAAAAGGAGCGATCAACCGATGAAAAAGTTAACTTCAATCTGTCTTGCCGCCTGTATCACTTTGGGATTGTCGGGATGTGGAGGTGGGATCTCTCCCACAGAATCAGGAAGCCCTGCTACTGCCCCTGGGAACAACACTCCCTCTCCGGCATCTGAAATCCAGGTGACAGAATATCTTTCAGGAGACTATACCTCGCTCCCAGAGGATGGTCCTACCGTCAATCTTTCTCTCGGACATGCAATGCAGGAGTCCACGGAGAGCCATAAAATGCTGGTTGCTCTGAAAAATGCGTTGGAAGAGTACAGTGATGGAAAAATCATCCTCACGATTTACCCAAATGGCCAGATGGGGAGCGACTCAGAGATGATTGCCTCCTGCGTTGCCGGAGACATCGACATGGTGTATCAGTCTGGATCGACCCATGCTACTTTTGTTCCAGAGACTATGATCTTTGATACGCCCTTCCTGTTCAGCGGGTATGACCAAGATACTGTGGAATCTGTCTTAACTGACAGTACTTTCCGGGATCTGTATAATCAGGCGAATGAGGCAGGTGGGTTGGTCTGCCTGATGCTTCGCTCCAGCGATACTATGAATCTGACTGCCAACCGTTCTGTAACTTCCATGGAAGAACTGAAAGGTCTGAAAATCAGGACCGCCCAGTCCGAGACCCGTATGGCGATTTGGGATGCTTTAGGCGCCAATCCCACGCCTTTGGCTTTCAATGAGCTTTATATGGCGCTTCAAAATGGCACTGTCGATGCCCAAGATAATAATCTGATGAACGCAGTGAACAGCGCTTTGTACGAAGTACAGGAATATCTGGTCCCCACTCGGCACATGACGCCCAGCTTTGACCTGACTATGAATAAAGATACCTTTTACTCCCTTCCTCAGGAGTATCAGGATCTGATCTGGGAAATCTGCAAAGATTTGTCCGCCTATGATTACGATGTCGCCTTTGTCATGGAAGAATACTATTATGATGCCCTGGTAGAGCACGGGATGCAGGTCTGTGAGATCACCGATGAGTTTTTAGCTGATATGCAGACCGCAGCCGCTCCCGCAGTAGAGAGCGCAAAGGCGGCCGTGGGCAACGACGCTCTTTATGACACACTGTACCAGCTTCTTGACGGCGGCGAATCCGCCTGACCTGCCCTGCTTTTCATAAAATTTCATGTTTGACTTCTCTATCTCTTCTCAAGTCAGGAGGGGCGGCTTCTCCATTGCGGGAGGCCGCCCCTCCCGGCTGAACGGCTCCGTCAAAGGTGTCTGGATAAAAAACATATCCCCTCTGTCTCAGCTCAAGCCCAAAATCACCCTCATGGCGGCTCTTGCACGGAGCTGGGCGGCAGGCTCCAAAAAGAAAGGCATCTGCAAAAGCAGATGCCTTTCTTTTTGGCAGGATACGAGGATTCAAAACCCCTGGGCTGTTTACAGTTTACCTGATCAATTCCCGACCGGCTATCTGGCCGGCGGCGCTTTTGCGCCGTAAATCCGGAACTGCGTCAGCGGCGGAGAATGCGCAGGGACGGCTTCGCTACCCTCACGCATCAAAAATACCGAAGGAGGGCCCGGTCAACGGAAGCAAACCCCAAAACAAAATGCGACTTGTTGAAACAAGTCGCATTTTGTTTTGGCAGCGGGAGAAGGATTCGAATTAGAAATCAACTCTTTTTATGAGTAAAATGCAGTAAAATGACGGGTTTTCGAAAAGAAATCTCCTCAAAAAGTTAATTGCAGTAAAAAGCAGAAAATAGCGAGAAATCGGTTAAAGGGTATTTTAAAGGGTCAAAAAATGGGGGCTGCTGACTTTAATAGCGGTTGTATATCTGCCCTCTGCTCCCGGCGTCAATTACATATACGATCAACTCGCCATTGTCCACGGTGTAAATAATACGATATTCACCAACACGGAGCCGAAGAAGTTTGTCGTGTCCTTTTAGCTTCTTTATATCCTCTCCATTTGGCAACAGCTCGATAGCAGCAACCACTCGGCGGCGTTCATTGACCGGGAGGCTGTCAATAAACTTTTTTGCTTTCTTCTTGATGATGATTTGATACATCAAGCAAGCCCCCATTCCCGCTTGCACTCATCCAGGGAGTAGCCTTTGTCCTTTTCGGGGTCTGGGTCGTTCTCGTAGTTTTCAAGCATCCGCTCACAAAAGAGATCATCTGCCTCCTCGTCCGCAGTGATTCCCTGTACGTAAGCCAACACATAGCCCATTTTATACTCTGGTACGCTATCCAACAGAGCGATTATTTTTTCACGGTTACTCATGGTCTACACCTCCTTCCCGCTCCATCTTTTCATCTATGGCCTCATTGATAAAACCATTGATGCTTTGTCCTGTGTGCTCCGTGTGGGCCTGTATAGTTTCTTTTTTTCCTTTTGGCATCCGCACAAGCACTTTATCGTATGCTTTATCCTCATACCGCTTAATACTCTCATAGCTATTTTTTCCACCCAATAGTCTCACCTCCTCGTATTGCATTATACATTAAATGTAGTTAGATATCTATATGCAAAATTGACAAACAGATATAGATATCTTTATGCACTTTACCACTTTCATATAGATATCTATATGCTATAATAAGACCATAGCAAGGGGGGACACCCCAAGCGGGACAAGCGAAAGTGGACGATAGGATCAAGACCACTACATAAGACCGGAACGGGATACAGAATGAGCCCTGCAAGATGGGAGTCCCCTGTAAAGCCCACCGGCGCTTGTCCCAGAGAAAACAAGGAGGAAATTTGTAATGAGCACAAACGAATTAGAAAGCAAGGTCCGGGAGCTGCGCCAGCTGCAAGCCCTGATCGCAGAGGCTGAGGCAGAGACGGAAACCATCAGAGACGCTATAAAGGCGTTTATGGGCGATTCTGAGGCCGTGCAGGCTGGGGAGTATAGAAGCACGTAACTTCCACCAGAATGGACACAGCGGCCCTTAGAGCGGCCTTGCCGGAGGTGGCGGCCAGATTTACCAGGACCACGACCACACGCCGCTTCTGTGTAGCATAAAGAGAGCCCCCATATCCCAGCCGACCAAAGCAAGAGGATATAGGAGCCTGTAACCCCGGAGGGGGCTATGGTGATAGCTTACCACAGTCCCCTCCAGATTTCAAGATGGAGGAGATACCGATGGAAACAATACATGGCAACCTAGCCACTCTCAAGAGCGTGGAGGCCATAATGGAAGAAACAGACCGGGCCATTGTCCCTGTGGTGGGTGACTGCCTGGAGGGGGCTGGGGTGCAGGATGGCGGACGGGTGGCTGTGGCCTTTGACAGATACCCGGCACCGCCCAGACACAAGAGCAGAGGCGGGGACGGTTCGGAAGATCTATGCTTGTGCTATGCAACTTTCCCCGGCGCCAGAAAGCCCTCGGTCATGCTCAAGGCTTATGATGGTGTGTGGGGCGCTTACCAGATGGTGGGGACCAGATACAAGAGCATGTGGGACGGGGATAGGTTCCGCCCAAACTGTGGTATGTTCGCAGAAAGGATCTTCGGTGTGATTTTCGCAAGCTGGGACAAAGATGGGAATCTGTTGTGGGAGCGGGATTTGAACAGCTTTCCGGCCACGCTGGGGAGCACGTCGACCATCCACGGGGAGGTGGAGCCGGCATGAGAGTATCACACCGTGCATCTGAATATTTGGCCCTGTTCGCTGCGGGCTTTACAGTCACAGAGATCTCCCGCCGCTGCGGGGTCTCAAAGTCTACAGTCTCCACCCTGTTGAAAAAAGCCAGAGCCCCGAAGGTACAAAGAGAATCCGCTTCGAGGTCATGCCCGTATAGCTCAAGCTGCTTTACCTGCCCCATGCGTGATTGCGTTGTTGAGGGAACGGAGATAAATGCTCTTGTCTCTTGGGAGGAGGTTGCTGTATGAGCACATCAGCAAAAACGCTTATTGCTGCCCCGGTTATCTACAATGAACTCAAAGACGCAGAGGAGAAAGCTATTGCGGTGCTTGGTCTTTTAGAAGATGTAATTCAACCTGCTTTTGGAGATTTGAGGTGTGATGGCCTGTTAGATCAGAAAGGGAAAAGCCGGGGAGATTGTGCAATCGACTGGGTAGAGAAAAACTTTAACGCCTTATACTCAGCCTGTTATGCGGCAAGAAGTTTAATCGAAGATGTGGCCGATACTCTCCAGATGCTTCCTGTACAGCAAGAGACAGAAATAGGAAAGGAGGCCGCACAGCATGACTAAAGAAGAGCGCCGCCAGAGGGCGGAGAGAGCCCACCAGGAGCGGGAGAGGGAGGCTCAGATTGCCGCCCTGCATCAGATCAGGGACGACCCACGGGCCACGCCGGGGGAGCGACTGGAGGCGGTGAAGTTGCTGCTAGAGCTGGAATAAAGAGATGAAGGAGGGGGCTGCCCGCACGAGCGGCCCCCTTTTTCTGTATAATGTTTCAGAGTTGGAAAAAGTTCCCCTCACCGGTCCCTTAGCGAGATTCCCAAAGGGGGTAGGGGTGGGGGGGATGTACTATCGGCATATCCGGGCCAGATCTTCCATCAGCCGCTTTCCGTGCCGGAGCTGATATTGTGAGAAGCGAATCAGGTGGCGGCGGTATGTTGTTTCGTGCATCCCCTTCGGCTTATCTGGACGAAAACCCAAAAAGGAAAATCCATCTATAGGCCACGGTGGGAGGGTCAGATATTTCTTTGCGTATTCCATCCCCTTCCAGTAGTCCACCATCCCGTCCTTTGTCTGCTGCTGGCTTTTGTAATTCAGCCGGGCGCACTTCCGACATAAGAACCCCCGCCGCCCGGTCAGGTACAAGAACCGCACCCGCCCGCCACATCCAGGGCAGAGGAAAAAGGTCTGCCGCCCGCCATAGCCGTTGCGCTTGTGGGATAGATAGATCTTGTATTCGCTTGGAGGAAATATCTCACAAAAGCTATCTTCCTGGTATATGTCCAGGTATTCCCAACCACAGAATAGCCCGCCCCAGGCATGGGTAAATGCCAACTCAAAACTATCTATTCGGGGTGTCCTCTCAACCTGTTCATGGGTCTTATTCCACCCTCCAGCATTACAGCGAAAATACAAAGCATCACCTTCTTTTGTGCCTAAACACTATGTAAGATATGCTCTCAAGTCTCTGGATACCCTGGGATGTCGCAGAGCCCGCAGAGCAGCGGCGTGTATCTTGTGGTCCACCTTCTGCTCCAGCCAATACCGCCGCCGGATCACCGTCCTCTGATGCTCTGGCAGGCCGTCCACAGCCCTGTGAAGTGCTTCCCACTCTCCGATGCTCTCCAGGGCTTCCTCCGCTCTGGGGTCCGGTATCACGTCCTCCAGGTACAGGAGATCTCCCTCCCTGTCCGCAAGGGGCGTCTCCAGGCTGACCGCTGATTGAATGGGGTCCAGCTGGTCCCGCTTTGTACGCTGCCCGCTGGCCTCAGAAAAGGCCCCTCTGAGCTTTAGACCGTACCATGTGAGGAATGACCCGCCCCTATCCTCCCAGCCCTCCAGGGCTTCCAGAAGGGCAAGAAAGGCCACCTGCTCAAAATCATCCACAGACAGCCCCGCCCGGCCACCTACTGCCATAGTCCACCGATACGCCCGATCATGGGCAAACCGCCGCACGGCTCCCCACAGCTCCAGCAGCTTCTCCTTATCCCCGCCCTGGATCGCCCTCGCTAGTTCTTCATTGGTCATTGATGTCCGGCCCCTTTCGTGGTAGAATGTGGGTGGCAAGTTCACACACCATCACGGGGCCGCTCTCACTCGCTGGGAGCGGTTTTTCTTGGTTCGCTCTGGGTTTGATATAGCTCCAGCCAGTCCCCCAGCTTCATCACCACCAGCCACGGGGAGCGGGAGCGGCGGAAGAACACGGCGGGGAGGCCATCACCAAAGCGCACGGCGTCCCGCTCCGCCTGTTCCAGCCAGGAATAAGGCCGCAGCTGCTCCGCCCGCTTGCACTCGATATGGACGCCGGGGAGGCCCACGATATCGGGAGTGCTCCCGTAACTCACCGCCCGCCCTGGCTCCACATTGTACCCATATTCCTGGAGAAGCCGGGCAAGCTCCAGCTCTCCCGCCCGGCCTTTTCTCTGGCTTGTTCTACCCGTTAGAACCACCCCCAGCCGCAAGCACTTCCTCTATACTCTCCAATACATCCGCAATTCGCTCCAGTTGCTTCACAATCGCTAAAGCCTGGTTGTCCGTCATGTTTTCACCTTCTTCCCGTTTGGAGTGAACATCATTCCAACATCACCGCCGCCCAAGTCGATGAGCTTAGCCCCCATCCCCTGGGCCGTGGTCAGGAAACAGCCACCACCGGGATGATCTATGTAGCGGTCCGGGCAGTCCTTTTCACAGGGCTTCCCATCCAGGGGACAAATTATATCTTTCATACTTTGCCATCCTCCGGTTTCTCAAATTCCCTTTTTATTTCCTCACGAAAAGCCTCACCTGCAACAGTTGTCCTTGATCTATCAACGGGGTAAAATGTTCTTGTTGACCAATCCGGCAGATTCTTTGCCATTCTTTCTTCCGCACAACTCCGAACAATATCCAAGTGATAAGTTAGCTTATACAACCGATCCCACGTTTTGGAATCCATGACGCTTGCATAATCTTTGTCGCATTGGATTTCCACAATTAGATCATGAAGCGCAGCTAATTCCAAGCCCAGCCGTTTCCAGATTTGAGGGTCCTTCGCCTTTTTCTTGTCCATGTCGTTCTCCTCGATACCTTTTATTATTTTCTATACTTGACCACTTTGGTTTTCACGCACCGTCAGAGAGACGCTAGGTGGTCTAGTACGGTCTAACCGTTGCGACACAAGGGATTGCGTACTTGACCAGGGTGGTCAAGTACAAAATCTGTACTCGCCATTTACAGCCGTACTAGACCAGGGTGGTCAAGTACGGAAACCCTTGATATCACTAGAAAAACTTCGTACTAGACCACTTTTGAAATGTCTGACGGTGGAGCACTGTCAAAGGGTGTCGGTATATCCTCTCGCAACTCCTCAAAATTAGAGGTTAGATCGGTTAATGCCTGGATGTGCCACACCCTCCTATCATTGCTTCCAGTATGGAAGTACCTCACATTGCCCTCTCTCTTTAAATCGGCCTTTGCCCGCTTCAAAGAGCTAAAGCTATACCCGGCGGCGGTTATCAGCTCGTCCAAATCAGCAGTAGGCATTGCACCCCCGGTTTCATGCAGAGTTTTCATAATGAACGCCTTGCAATCCTCCCGCATTGGTGAGGACTTGGCCTGTTCCGCCCCCATGACATACTCACGATCTCGCCGCCAGCTTGTCCCCTCTTTATGTATCTGCTCGTCGCTGTCAATGGAGAAAAGGACTGTTTCCTGCAACTGGGCATAATTGTTTTTCTCATTGGACAGGTAGCGGACGCCCTGATCCTCGGTAAATCCGGCCATAAGCACAGACCGGGCAATATCCCAAATGTCGGCGCTGTCAGCAATACGATCCCGCCCACAGGCACCTTTGCGTTTGTTGGTATGGCAGACAATCAGCGCCGTGGTGTTGATGTCCTCTCCGATGGTGATAAGCTGAGCGGTACAATCCCGCATTTCGTTCCGGCTTCCCATGTTGACGCGCGGTGGGGTAAAGCCCTGTATAGGGTCAAAGACACATAGCGCAGGACGGAAGTAGCGCAGTACCCTCTCCAATTCCTCAGAACCGAACTTTAACTTATGGAGCATCCCAGAACGATCTCCAACAAAATCAGGGGTAATGATATTTTTCATGTTGGCCCCGGCAAGGCGCAGTTTTTTCCGCAGTTTCTTCCTTACACTGTCCTCCGTGGTCAAGAACATAATTTTCATTGGTTCACGGGTATATCCCGGCGGGTCAAGTATGCAGGTTGTACCATTGCTTAACGCCGCAATTATGTGACACCACAATGTGGTTTTTCCTATTCCCCCATCCGCCGCAATAACTGATATTTGTCCCGCAGGTATCCACCCCGGAATAAGCCATTTGGCGTCCTCCTCTGGAAAGTCCTCCAGTGATTTGAACAAGGACAGCAAAGGATCTGCCTCTGACGGAGGCGGCTCCCATTGTGGTGTTGTGCTGATGAGCTTAGCAATCATATCACATGATTTCTCTGCTCCAAACTTTGCGACAAGATCGGATATATCCCCCTTTTCAGGCATATTGGTCCATACTTGTGTTAAGTCCAGCACTTGCACACTAGAAGCCACACCATGAATAGCGGCGGCGGTCTCCTGTGCATAGTCCTTTCCCGTTTGGTCGTTGTCCTGGAATATCACCACAGAGAGGCCCTTTAGCTGCTCGGTATACTCTGGCCTCCATTTCCCCGGTCCAGCTCCGTCTTCTCCGCTGACAGCATCATAGCCTAGCTTGTGGAGGGTATCACAGTCTTTTTCTCCTTCGACCACAAAGACGGCTCCAGTCAGTTGACCGGCTATGTAGAGGGAGTGCGGGGCGTTGCCCCGTCCTTTCTTCCATGCGCCGTTCTCCAGGTGGAACCAAATCCCGTATTTTGACCCATCTGTCCGGCGATACATGACCTTTTTGACCTGTCCGCCTGGGTATATATGCTCCCGCTCGGCCTGTCCATAATCCTGTTTCCTGGGCGGCTCCTGGATATTAAATTCTTTTTTCATCCACTCCACCGCCTCAGTGTTTGATATGCCAAGATACTTTGATACAAGATCAACAGCGTCCCCATGCTCACCACAACCAAAACACTTCCAGCCATCAGCGTATATCTGTAAGCTGGGGTTTTTGTCCCCAGCATGAAGAAAGCACCGCACCTTGTCCTGTCGGTTCAAATCCAGCCCCAGGCGGCGGGCTACCGTGCGGCAATCTTCCCTTTTCAGTTCTTCAAAGTCGATTGCCACGCATTACACCTCTGCTTTCTCGATTGCATCAGCGGCTTCCAGAATCTCCGCCGCTCTACGGCGAAGCGAATCTACACAGCGGTCCTTTTCTTCTTTGCTAGATGGGAGGTAGTATCCGTCCAGGTTGTTGCTGAGGATCGGGATATGCCTCCGTCGCTCTATGTGGATCTGCTTTCTTACCTCTCTCTCTGAAAGCTGAGTAATCCGCACCAGGTCCCGGAGATGGAGCCCTTGTCCCGCTCCAGCAAGCAGAAACTGGGAAATATATCCCGCTTGCGTCCGGCCCTGGTCTGATGTACAATAGTTTTGGGAAGTGGTGTCCGCCCGTGAAGCCGACCCCGTTTCCTCCGCCCGTTCCGGTGCTGCAACACTGGAGCGGGTTTTTCTTTGTTCACTCATTGTTCGTTCACCTGCTTTCTAATCCATTCCTGCAAGCCAGCCACACTGACCAGTGTTCGGTTGCCCAGTTTGAAGGATGGAAAGTCCCCACGGTGGATGTACTGATAGATTGTGGGTTTACTTACTCCCAGTAGCCGGGCCGCTTCGGGTGCAGAGACGGCCAAAGGCTCCAGTTTTTCCATCACTGCACCTGCCTTTCCTGGGCGGATTTTTGTGCTTTCCGTTCCCAGTAGCGGAGGTTGTTTGCTCTGACTTTTTCCTTGTTTTTCCGTCGCCATTCGCGCTGATATTCCCGGCGTAGTTCTAGGGCCCTCTCGTTTAACTGCTTTTCACCCATGTTTTCTTCTCCTTTCTCTTGACTAGTGATTTCTCTAATGCTATACTTACAACGTAATTATAACAAACAAAAAGAGAAAATGGAACACTTAGAGAAAATCTTTCGGCATATATACACTAAGCGAGAATAATTTAGGAGGCTTTGAGTATGAGTAGAGCAAAAAAAGACACCCCGCCTCGCTTTCCAGAGTTTCGGGCTGCCTTTCTTGAATTGATGGGAGATATGACATTAGATCAATTTTCAAAAAAACTGGAAATGTCCCGTGCTACCGTGGGATTTTATGCAGCAGGCCAGAGAATCCCGGACGCTCTTGGACTAAAGAAGATAGCTAAAAAATGCAATGTTTCGGCGGATTGGTTGCTTGGATTATCTGATGTTAAAAGTGTAGATATGGACATTCGAGTTGCATGTCAGTCTACGGGATTAACAGAAAAGACCGTTAAATTATTACACTATGGGAAAGAAGGCTTTGATTTCGCTGGTGTGAAGGAATTTTTTAATTTTTTAATGGGACTACCTGCTGTTACAGTATTTGAGAACTGTCTCCAAAGAGCAGCACTAGCTTCTTTAGCTTATGAAAGGGTTCCACCAGAGGAGGGCGGAGGGCTCAATTTAGATGAACTCCGCGAATTGCCTTATGATGATTATAAGCAAAAAATGCAAGAACTGGACGCTTTAGCTACAGAAAGAGAACGTCAAATGACCGAAGATTTACTAAGTGGTTATTGCATAAAAATAGGGTTTGATGAAGCAATAGATTTTTTTACAACTCGTGCGACTGCAATCCTTGATGGTGTTACTAATGTATGTGTGGGAAATATTGCAAATAGAATTACGGATGATAAATAAAAAACCGCCCCCAGTGCTACCAACACCAGGGACGGCTATAGGGGGCAGTAAACTTGTGGGCCTACTGCTCCTCCATTCTACCACAAACAAAGGAGGAATTGCAATGGCGAGAAAGAGCAACACCAGAGCCGCACAGGGGAGTGGGACGATCCGACAGCGGAAAGACGGACGGTGGGAGGCCCGTTATACTGTGGGCCGTGATCCCGGCACAGGGAAACAGATACAGCGGTCAGTCTACGGGGCCACTCAGCAGGAAGTGAGAAAGAAGCTGGCCCAGGTCACCACTGCACTGGACTGTGGAGACTACTTTCAGCCATCTAAAATGACGCTGGCCAGATGGGTGGAGTTATGGCTTCAGGAGTACACCAGCGACAAGAAGTATCTGACCGTCAAGCACTACACGGCGCAGTGCAAGACCCACATTGTACCCAGCTTGGGGGCGGTGAAGCTGGCGGAATTGACTGCACCCCAGATACAGGCTTTTTACAATGGACTTCTTCGTGATGGTATGGCCCCCAAAAGTGTTCGGAATATCCACGGTATCCTCACCAAATGTCTCTCAACCGCAGTCAGCGTGGAATACATTCGGGACAACCCTGCAAGCCGTGTCACACTCCCCCGGGTGGAGAAAAAAGAAATTCACCCACTCACAGATGAACAGGTGAAGGACTTTCTCCGGGTATCCGCTGGGGATGAATATGAAATTCTCTTGAAGGTGATCCTTTTTACCGGCCTGCGGGAATCGGAGGCCATTGGTCTAACCTGGGACTGCGTGGACTTCAAAGCGGGGACCGTGAAAGTCTGCAAGCAGCTCCAAAAGCGTCCGCTGTCTGATGGCGGCTTTACCTTCGCTCCGCTGAAAAACGACAAGACCCGCACACTTCGCCCCGCCCCCTTTGTCTTGGAGCTATTGGAGCGCCGCAAACGAGAGCAAGCAGAGCAGCGGCTCAAGGCCGGGGAGCTGTGGGTGGGCTGGCAGACAACCGATCAGCAGAAAAGCGCCCTAGTATTCACCACAGCGACGGGGAGCAATCTCAGTCCCCAGACGGTCTATAACCATTACAAGAAGCTGGCCTCTCAAATCGGGGCTCCAGATAGCCGGGTACACGATCTCCGGCATACCTTTGCCGTCCTCTCCCTCCAGAATGGGGACGACGTAAAAACTGTTCAGGGAAATTTGGGGCACGCAACGGCGGCCTTTACCCTAGATGTTTACGGCCATGTGTCAGAACGCATGAAAGAGGATAGCGCCGCCCGGATGCAGGAATACATATCGAACCTGTAAAGGGTCAATTAAAGGGTAATGGTCCCAAAAAGCAGCAAAGAAAAACCCTAGAACCGTTGAGGCTCTAGGGTTTCTTTATGGCAGCGGGAGAAGGATTCGAACCCTCACAAACAGAGTCAGAGTCTGTCGTGCTACCCTTACACAATCCCGCTATTTCTTTGTAGCTCTCGCGAGCACGAACGTTATTATAGCAAATTGTGCGGAATTGTCAAGGGGTTTTTGGAAAAATTTTTTCTTTCTTTTCTTCCGTCTCCCGGCCGGCCGCCGCGGGGGCCTCGGAAAACAGAATCTCCTCCGCCTCCCCGGCCCCGTAGCAGGCATTCAGCACCGCCAGAAGGCCGTTGGCGGTGAGGTGCTCCGGCAGCTCCAGCCGGCGCAGCAGGGCCAGGCGCCGGGCGCCGCTGTCGGGGCGGCCTGACAGCCCCGCCGCGTACAGGTCCGCCTTGGTGAGCCCCGGCGACGGGGCGCACGTCCCTCCCTCCTCCAGGAAGGTGGCCCCCGCCCGTCGGAGGGACTGGATCAGCACCTGGGGCGGCATCCCCTCCACTCCCAGTTTGCCCTCCCGGCCCCTCTGCTTCTTCCGCCGCTCCTTGCCGTACACGTCCGGGATATAGGCATGCTTCAGATACTGCCCCGGGATACAGCTCTTGATCCGGCTTCGGATCACAAAGCCCGCCCCGTCGGAGTCGGTAAGCACGATCAGCCCCCGGCGCTCGGCGGCCCGGCGCAGCAGGGCCATCTGGTCCCGGTCCTTGAAGATACCGAAGCCCGCCGTCTCCAGGATCAGGGTATCCACCACCTGGGACAGCGCGTTTTTGTCATACCGGCCCTCCACCACAACAGCCTCCCGGATGTGAAGCAATCTCCTCTCCTCCTCTCATTCGCCTGCGGACCGTTCTCAGCCCCGGGCCCCCTGCCGCCCCGCCGGCCGTGACGGAGCCGCCAGCTCCAGCAGCAGGCCGGTCAGCAACTCCTGGGCGTCCTGTCCGGTGGACTTCATGGCCAGGTCCGTCTGGCCGCAGCGGACCACCGCCCGCCGGCACCAGCTCAGGGAGAACCGGCGGGCCGAGGTCATCAGCTTGTCCGCCGGGTAGGGCTTCAGCCCCCACAGCCCCGCCACATAGGGGGCCCCCTTCCCCTTCTCGATGGCCAGCCGGGCGGAGTAGAGCTGGCGCATCTGCCGGCCCAGAGACCACATGATGCGGATGGGCGGCTCCTGCATCTGGTACAGCTCCCCCAGCACCGAGGCCGCCCGGTCGAAGTTCCCCTCGCCGATGGCGTCCGTCATGCGGAACACCACCGCGTCCAGCTGGGGGGTGGCCACCGCGTCGATGTCCTCCCGGGTGATCCGCCCGCCCTTGGCATATGCCCCGATCTTCTCGATCTCCCCAATCAGATTTGTCATCAGGTCCCCGCACAGGAAGATCAAATCGCAGGCCAGCCGGGTGTCGATCTCCTTGCCCAGCGCCCGGAAGCGCCGGCGCACCCAGTCCACCAGGTCCCCCTGGTCCTGCCGTGCGAAGTTGACCACCGTCCCGTTCTGCTTGATGGCCGCCGCCAGCTTGGTCCTGGCATCCCCCTTGTAGGGGATCAGGTCATAGACAAAGACCAGGCAGCAGTAGTCCGGGAGCTGGGCAAAGGCCCGTGCATACTCCTCCCGGTCCTTCTCCCCCGCCTTGAACAGGTCAAAATCCCGTACCAGCACCAGGGTCCGGGGCGCCATCATGGGCAGGCAGTCCACCGCCTCCTCCAGGCGGCGGGGGGACATCTCCCGCGCCGGGATGGTATGGAGGTTGAATTCCCCCATCCCCCCGGTGAGCAGCAGCTCCTTCAGCCGCCCCAGGTAGTGGTCCCTCAGATAGGTCTCCTCCCCGTGGAAAAGATAGAGCCTCCCCGGCTCTCCCCCGGCCAGATCCTTTTTCAGCTGCTGATATCCGGCCGTATCGGCCTTCTGTTTGGGCGGCATAGCATTCCCTCCGTCTTTTCTTTGTACGCTCACCGGGTCCTCACGGTCACGGTGCCGTCCCGGTCGGTGCGATAGATCTCCGCACCCGCGCGCTCCAGCCGTTCCAGCGTCTCCGGGGCCGGGTGCCCGTAGGCGTTGTCCCGCCCCACTGAGAGGATGGCAGTCTCCGGCTGAAGGGCGTTCAGCAGGGCCTGAGAGGTGGAGGAGGCCGACCCGTGGTGGCCCGCCACCAGCAGCTCCACGTCCCGGAGCCCCGCGTGCTCCACCAGCATGCCCTCCACATCCCCGCTCATATCTCCGGTGACCAGCAGGTCCAGTCCGCCGGCGCCGGCCAGCACGGACAGCCCCAGCTCGTTGGCCTCTCCCGCTCCCAGAGGGGGATACAGCGTCAGCTGCCCCTTCTCCAGCTCCACTGTGGTATCCCGGCGGACCCACCACAGCGGGATGCCCTTCTCCTCCGCCAGCGTCAGGATCTCCCGCCGCAGGGGGCTGTCCTCCTCCACGTCCGGCAGGGCGATGGCGGACACCGACAGCCGCTCCAGCAGCTCGGGCACGCCGTTGGCGTGGTCGTCGTGGAAGTGGGTGAGCACCAGCAGATCCAGCCGGTCCCGCCCCAGCCCCTGAAGGCAGTCCGCTGCCGTGTCCCCGGGGTCGTCCGGTCCGTCCCCGCCGCAGTCCACCAGGGTGTAGTGGTCCCCCAGCCGAATCAGGACGCTCTGCCCCTGCCCCACATCCAGCACCGCCGCCGTCATATCCCCCGCCTGAAAGCTCCGGGCGTGGAACAGCAGGCTGGCGCACAGCGCAGCCAGGCAGGCACAGACAGGGGTCTTCCATCCCTTCTTCCCCCGGTACAGCAGCCCCAGGAGCAGCAGGACATAGACGAACAGCAGCCAGGCCAGATAGTAGAAGGAGCTGGTGCTCAGTGCCGAGAAGGGGGCCCGGGCCAGCCGGGGCACCACCCAGTCCAGATAGCGGACAAAGGGGAGCACCGGGAGAGCCAGCACCCTGCCCAGTTCCGGCAGCACTGCCCCCGCCGCTCCAGCGATCAGCCCGCCGCTGAAGGCCGCAGACACGGCCCACAGGGTCATCAGATTAGCCAGGGGGGAGATCAGGGACAGGCTCCCGAAATAGAGGGCCGTCAACGGCGTGGTGAACACCATGGCCCCCAGGGTGGCGGACAGGGCCGCCGCCCCGAAGCGGACCAGCGCCCCCAGCAGCCGGAGCGGGATGGAGTCCTTGGGCGGCCGCTTCCACCCCCGCAGCATCCGCTCCTGGAGCCGGTCTGAAAAAAGCAGGATGCCCGCCACCGATGCAAAGGAGAGCTGAAGTCCGATATGGGCTGCGGAAAAGGGGTTCCAGGCCAGCAGGAGCATCAAGGCCAGGGCGAGGGCCGTCAGCGGGTCCCGCTCCCGCCCCAGCAGGGCGGCCAGTTGCAGCAGGATCAGCATCACCGCCGCCCGCACCACTGAGGGCGTGCAGCCGGAAATGAGCGTAAAGACCAGCACCACCCCGCAGGTGACCAGGGCGGAGCGCCGCTTTCCCCGGCCCAGCAGGCCGGAGACCAGGGCGGCCAGGAAGGACAGGTGCATCCCGGACACCGCCACCGTGTGGGACAGGCCGGTTCGCTGAAGGGAGGAGGTGTAGTGGTCGGTGAGGTTGTCCCGGTTCCCGGTGGTCAGTGCCCGGATCAGGGGCGCCGCATCCTCTGGGAAGGCGGCGTCCACCCCCTGTTTGAGCTGGTGGGCCAGCTCCGCCGGGAGATACCGCAGCGGGAGCCGCTCCGGCCGCGTCACCCGCAGTTCGCCGTAAGCCTCCGCCCGCAGAAAGATGCCCTTTGCGGTGTAGTAGGTGATCTCCTCCCCGCCGAAGGTCCGCTCTGCCAGGGTGCAGTGGGCCACCGTCTCCACCCGGTCCCCTGGCCGCAGGTCCGCCCCCTGTTCGTCCGCATAGACCAGCGTGGGCACCGGGGCCCCCGGCTCCCCGTCCGCCCGGACCAGCACTGACCAGCCGTAGTCGGTCTCCTGGGGGTACTCCATCACCGTGCCGGACAGCCGGATGGTCCTGTCGTCCAGCGCCCGGGCCGGGGCATAAAACACCGCCCCATAGGCCGCCGTCCACAGCAGTCCCAGGGCCAGCCCGCCGCAGATCAGGGCCCCTCTTACTCGTGCCCGCCCACGGAGGCACAGGAGGGCCACGGCGCACAGCGCCGCCAGGGCACAGCTCAGCGGGAGCAGCGCCCCCTCCAGCAGCGGGATGCAGTGGGCGGCAAAGACGGCCAGAGAGAAGGAGCCCGCCGCCGTTGCCAGCACCCGCACAGCCCTCTCCTCCTCTCTGTCCGCCTTTTGTCCGTTCTCTCAGATCAGGGGGAGCCGCCCCTTCTCATCCAGCTGTCTGGGGATGACCCCCATCTGCTGGAGGATGGGCAGCAGCGCCTGGAACAGTACATATATCACCAGGGTCTTGGGCAGGACGGTCACCAGGTTCTTGCCCAGGCTGGGCAGGAACCACCCCCAGTAGACCCCGCCCCGGAGCATCAGGTTCCACAGGGAACCCATCAGGGCGTTGACCAGCAGGTTCACCACCAGGTTGGCCAGCACGATGCGCAGCACCGTGATCCGCGCCCGGTAAAAGCACAGGGCATAGACCAGCACCCCTGCCATGGTAGACAGGGTGTAGCCAGGGAAGAAATCCCCGGTGGGCTGGAGGATAAAGCCCAGGATATCCTCCACAAAGCCGAACACCAGTCCCATCACCGGCCCGCAGACCAGGGCGCACAGCGCCCGGGCCAGAAAGCCCCAGGTCATCTTGGTGTGGGCGATGGGGATGCCGGGGATGAGGGACAGCGCCCGGGCCATCGCCACCATCAGTGCCGCGAACATCAGCAGCTTCAGGCTTTTCATGGCCTGATTCCCCTCCAGCCACCAGCCGGGCTGGAGCGGGGTGCGGTACAGGGTCTTGGAACATTGGTCTCGATACATAAAGAAAACGCCTCCTTCTGCGATCCGGCAGCCCTTTCGGGATTGCCGCACAGAGGAAGCGGAGGTCCCGCCCCGGTATGCGGCAGCGGGATGCGGGACACACACTGCGGACTCGCGGTCCTTTCGTCCGAAGAGCAACTCCCCGTCTCTCCAGCACTGGATGTACACGTATGTCCCTACTCTGCCTGTTAGATATTGTCCATTATAGGACTTTCGCGGAAAAAAGCAAGGGTTTCCGCCGTTTTTCCAGCACACCTTGCGGCAATCCGGTCCATGTGTTAAGATGACCGCAACCCGAATGGGAGAGGAGGCGATCCGCAGATGGTTCTTTTGATTACCGGCGCCTCGCACACAGGCAAAACCCTGCTGGCCCAGAGACTTCTCCAGACATACCGCTATCCCTGTCTCTCCATGGATCTTCTGAAAATGGGACTTATCCGAAGCGGCAACACCCGCCTCACGCCGGAGGATGACCAGGAGCTGGAGTCCTATCTGTGGCCGATTGTGCGGGAGATCATCAAAACCGCCATTGAAAACCGCTAGGATCTGATCGTGGAGGGCTGTTATGTCCCCCCACGCTGGAGTCAGGACTTTACGCCGTCCTATCTCCGGGAAATCCGCTTTTGCTGCCTTGTGATGACCAAGGCATATATCGAGACCCATTTTGCAGACATACAAAAATATGCCTGTGCGGCAGAGCGGCGCATTGACGATTCCACCTGTACGAAAGAGACTCTCCTCCTGGATAACGCGCACTATCAGCAGATGTGCGAGACCTGGGGGTATCCCTGCATTCTGATCGATCAGGCGTACGAGGTGGATATCCCCCTGTGAAAAAACGATCCCGGCCCTTTCGGCCGG
>ENA-ORSM01001588-ORSM01001588.1-human-gut-metagenome-genome-assembly--contig:-NODE-1588-length-17585-cov-3.271078_pt1 | contig 17585 bp, 19 predicted proteins | sample MGYA00241903_ERZ509170 | MGnify/ENA primary metagenome ERZ509170 (study PRJEB26280, sample SAMEA2338784) | human gut metagenome | biome: human gut; feature: human-associated habitat; material: faeces...
TAAAAATAGTTTTTACGGTCAAATTTGCAGTACTGGTTGATCTGGCAGTTTGCAGCCAGACCTACTGCCATGGCATATTCTACCACCTGTTTATTTAATACAGGCAGAGAACCGGGCATACCGGTACACACCGGGCATGTATGGGTATTTGGCGCTCCTCCGAAAGCGGTAGAGCAGCCGCAGAATATTTTCGTCTTCGTGGCAAGCTCTACATGCACTTCCAGACCAATTACTGTTTCATATTGTTGTTCTAATCTCTCTGCAAATTCACTAACCTGTGCATTATTTGCCGCTAACTTTATTTCTTCAGCATCTAATTCATTCTTCTTTCCCAATTTTATATTCTCATTAATTGTATCTGAAAATAGAAAAACATCCTGCATTACCGGAGCAATACTCCCCCTAAGTTGTTTAATGGTAAGGTTGCGTATATCAACTCCATCTAATTTTATACTTCCCTGGGTAACATCATAGAATCTTAAAAGCAAATTAATAATTGTACTTTTACCGGATCCTGTTTCGCCCATAATACCTAATGTTTTACCAGGATTTAAATCAAAGCTGACATTTTCCAAAATATTACTACTTTCATTTTTCTTTAATGAGACATTTTCAAAAGTAACTCTTCCCTTTACTTTTTCAAGCACAACTGGATTATTTATTTCTTTAATTGATGATTTTTCTTTATAAATTTTTTTGATTTTTAATATTTACTATTTTATATAGTTTAAAATATAATTATATTAACTAAAAAATTAACCACTAATCTGAAGAAATCTCCCTTTTGTTAAACAAAACATATGTCTAACAAAGGAAGATTTTCAGATTAGTGGTCAATTTTTTAGTTGCACTGCGTGCTATCTAGTACCTGCACCTACTATACCCGCAAAATGGTTGGATAGAGATAATAGTAGCCAAAACCACGAGTATAATTTCCTTTTATCATCTCATTTTTACAGTATCCGTATTTCATATAATCTAATTCCATTATGAGATTTTCCCGTCGGGCTACAATGAATTGAAATCTTTTTTGTTGTTTTGACAACTTTACCATTCATTAACTGCTTTACCGTTGCAGTTCCTGTTGCTGTCGAGCCATTTTTCTGAAATAATTTGGAACTAACTTCCCAGTGTGAATTAACATACTTAATTTTTAAAAAATTTTTTTAACATTTTACCTCTCCTCTTTTATGACGGTAATCGTTTCTTCTTTTGTAATATTTGAATTTCTAGTTGCCTGATATTCTTTATAGTAGAAATAACCGCAAAAAATATTTAAAATAATTATACATGCTGTAATCACAAAAATAGATATTCGTACATGATTTCGTATCCTTAGCTTTCGAAACAAATAGTCTTCATCTATTTCACAAAAATAATCAGACACAACAGATGTTGGTGTTCCAAATTCTTTTACAATATCTTCTTCTGCAACATCCGGATATTCATCACAATAATCTTGTAAATGCTCCTCTAACTTTTTTATATAGGCTCTTTCTTTACAACCATATACAGGAAGGCTTTGTCGAACCTTCCTGATATACTGTTTTTCAATTTTTCTGTTCAATATTTTCTCCTCCCATTGCTATTTCCGATGAAGACTGGTTCTGGGACAAAATTAATTCAACACCTAATTTTACCTGATTATACTCTTCAAGTAATTCATGGAAATATATTACTCCTGCTTCCTCTAAGTGATAGTAGACCCGCATTAACCGTTTTCCTGCCGGCTTTTTATAATCTGTCAAATATCCTTTATCCACTAATCGATACAAGATCGGGTATAGTGCCCCTTCCGTAACCGTAATAATACCATTGGATTTATCGCATATACTCTGTGTAATCTGGTATCCATAGCAATCTCCATCTTGCAAAATAGCTAATGTTAATAATTCTATTGTTCCTTTTTTAAAAGAGTTTCTTTTGGCCATCTGAATTTCCCTTTCGTTTTAAATGCAATTATACATTAGCATATGTTATATTTGTTTTCAATATATTTTATTCAAATATATTATTGACAAAATATAATTTCTATTATAATATACAGATGTCAGATATCTGAATAAATAGCGGCTACAAGCAAAATAGAGTTTTTTAACATGCTTTGAGGAGGAGATTTCTATGAAATTGAAAAAAGTTCTACCATTCTTTACATTTATCCTGGCACTATTATTTTTTAGTACTTTCCCAACACACGCTGCTCAAAATAAACCTTTGACATCCAAGAAAGCGTATCAGCAATTTCTACATAAGAAAGTTGGGAAAAAGAAATATTTTCAGATTGTAAATATCGGAAATAAAAATGCTCCTGTCTTAATCATTGGTTCAGGGAAAAAAGAAGCTGTTAATGGCAAAACATATTTTAATAATTGCAAAGTATATACATTTTCAAACAGACAGATTAAAGCGATGAAACCTTTCAAAAATTATGGTGGAAGATTTATCAGCTTAAAAGAAAAAAATGGGAAATATTATCTCTGTAACGGTGGCTCTGATTTTTCTTTTTTATACACTATAAACAAAGGAAAAGTTATCACTCATGAATATTTCAACTGTCACAGTGCAAAAGGGACAGATCGGACAAGTCAATCTGTTTTTAAAAAGGATAAAAAAATTATTAAAAATCTTGGTTATTTAAAAGCAGCAAAGTATAATAAATATAGAGACTCTTACAAAACAGTGACATCTTCTATCAATTTTGTGAAGAATACATCTGCTAATAGAAACAATATTTTAAAAGCAAATACTCGCACAGCAAAATAATTTAATTCATTAAATAATGATTTTTTCAACAAACGACAAATACAACCATAGGAAATGTGAAAGTAGTCGCTATACAAAAAATGCGTCCCAACATTTTTGTTATTCCAATATCATATTTCTTATGGTTGTATTTTTTATTTTTCTGTGTATTGGCCAAATTATGTAGGAAAATAGTTCAGATATAGAATCGGTATTCAATTACAAGGATTTAGTAATTAATTATTACAGCGAACGGATAGGGGAGGATCAGAGAATAAAAATCAGAAAAACACATAGTTATATCGCGATAATTTTAATAGTATTTCTTCTTTCTGCCTGTCAAAAAAAAGAATCAAATTTTAATTCAATGAATAAAACAAGCAACTCTACCGAATCTACAAATAGTATTCCTGATGAAATTAAAAGTTTATTGACCCTTGGGAAATATTCTGATAACGTAGAATTAAATGGAAAAAGAGATTCTCTTTCTATAATAAAAAAGAATCAAAAATTTCTTTTTCCAAAATGTCGGATACTCTCTGTATCATACAGTACCTTTTCTGAAGATTCTACATTTCTGTCTCTAAATAAAAAAGAAATTCTCAAATTAATAGATTTGATTGAGAATAGTCCTATTTTAAAAGATGGTGATTCTCTCAGTAACTATGGTATAAACGATAATACGCAGGAAAAATATGCAAAACTTTGTATTGTATACGAAAACAGTCATGGAGATTTACAGAATGTGTGGTTGAATACTTTTAAAGGAAATATTCTGCATTTTTATGACACTTCCAGAGAAGATTACCGTATAGGTCCAAATGAGGAACTTGTAAAATTTATCACAAAACATGCCGGTTACAGAGTGCTGTCCGCAACAGATTTTGATAAAATTAAAAGAATTACTGTAAAATATAATGAAGAAGAATATGATCTTTCAGACGATACAACAAAAAAATTTGTAAAAGCACTGAAAAAACTAGACAAAAGACAGGATGAGTTTCACGATTCTAACCTTGCAGCAATTGCTTACACTTCAGATGGAGATACGTATCATATAAAAGTAGCAGCAGGAGAATATTCTGAGAATGATATCGCCATAGAAGGGGCCTGTTATAGCAATGCCGAAAATCTGATTCATTTGTTAGAAAAGTAGAAGTAATTCCATTTTCCACTCAGAATGAGAAAGAATTTACAGAAAAAACTTGACAAACCCTATTTTTCAACCTTCTCTCCCTTTTCAAATATACAATATTAAAATTAGAGATTTAATTTAAATACATATCAATGTCAATAACTGCATACAAATAGTTCACAATGCTTAGAAATCTTTTCTCAAAATAAATTGCCGGCAAATTATCTCTCTCAAAAATTGAAACTATCTCAAAGCAAACTTCTCCATTATTTTCTTCGCATATTTTTTTAATTATCTGCAATTTTCCTTCCAACATTTTTAATAAATCATCAATTGCTGGTTTTATATCTAATTCCTCAAATGTGTTTGTAACCAACGACCAGTATGCCTCTAAATGCTTATTTTTATCAAATGGTGACATTCTCGTTTCATTTCTTCTTTTACAATCCGAAGGCTTTATATTTAATTCTTTTTCGATTTTATATACATCAAAATCGTTATCGAAAAACAAATTCATTTCTATATATACCATTTTTCACCAAAAAACCTCCTCCGATTGTATCTACATAAGACACAACCAAAGGAGTCCAGGTGTGACATTTTATTTTATATTTTTTAGTATTTTTATGAATTCCGACTCTTTTTCTGTACTAGACAGGCTTATGATACAGCCTTTGTCTTCATAGTAGCAGGAAGTAATATTTTTGTCTTTCACAATATAAACATCTTTTCCATTTACTTGAATCTTCTTTTTTCCTGTTCCATCATACGTCACATGAATATCTACATTTTCTTTAAATCCCTGGGTAAAACTAATGTAACTATCGTTTGAGCCTTCATAATAGGCATTATACATCGTTACCGGATTCTCTGTTTCATATAATAAATGATAGCCTTCCGGTATATAGGTCAGTTGTAGCTGTTGAAATGTTTTTTTGGAATCCTCTGTTTCCCCGGAATCATGGATATAGATGTTGTCCTCAAAAAAATGAATGATAAGTGTTCCTACTTTTTCCCGTAAATCATCATTTGCCAGAACGATGCCGGCATTCAGTATCAGAAGAATCGCTGCAACCAGCAAAATATGCACTCGTCTTTTTTTCTTTGCTTTCTTTTTTTCCTCGCGAATTATCCCCTTCATCTTCTCGTTGAATTCTTTAGAAAATTTATATGGATAATCCTGAGCTTTCGCTGTTATCTCTTCATAATCCTGCCGGGCGGCTTTCTGCACTTCCTGCTTCAATAATTGTTCAAAATCCATATTCATAAGTATATCCTTTTTTTAGCATCTTTTCTCTTAACTGCCCCTTGCCCGGCTGGATATTTTTCTTACATTTGCCGGACTGATTCCTAAAATTTCTGCAATCTCACGGCTATTTAATCCATCATAATACTGTAAATATATCACTTCCTTATATGGATACTTTAAGCCTCTGATCAACGTGTTTAGAAATGCACCCGCTTCTTCCTTTATTAACTGACTTTCTAACAAATTACATATCTCTGAGGATTGTTCGAATACCTGCTCACTTTCTACCAGACTTAGCTTCTTATTTTTCTTTATAAAATTGTAGCATTTATTTTTTAATATCGTGACGATATAATTCCATGTTCCAACAGGATCTTCCTCGTTAATCCTGTCTAAATAATCAGTCAAAGTAAGAAAGGTATCATGGACCATATCTTCTGCATTTAACTCGTCTTTTAAAATCATATTCGCTGTATAATGCATTCGATTTCTATAGGTATCGTAAATTTTAACGAATTTTATTCTCTCCTTTTCTGTATCAAGCGACATTAAATAGATAAGCATATATATAAACCCCTCAACATTATTTTTCATATTCTATCACAAATAACAATTTAATTCATTAACTAACAATTTAAGCCCTTTCTTCTACAGCCAAAAAACAGAACCGTGAAAAAGTCCAATATAGAAAATATAATATGGGAGCAGCAAAAATGCGACTGAGCATTTTCTGCGTCCGCGACGACTTTTATATTTTCTATATTGGACTTTTTCACGGTTCGTCTGTTTTGCCTAATGAATTAAATTGTTACTTAAACAAGTACTTCGTTCATACTCCCGGTTCGATATCCTTCCAGGTCGATTGTAATGTAAGTAAATCCATATCTTTTTAATTTATCTACGATTTCTTTTCTAAGATTCTCATCCAACATTCTTGGAATATCTTCCGGCAGGAGTTCGATGCGGGCATTTGTTCCATGAATACGAACCCGGAACTGACGAAATCCCTGTTCTCTAAGAAGGTCTTCAGCCCGTTCTACCATGGCAAGTTTTTCTTTTGTTATTGTCTCACCATAAACAAAACGGGAGGCTAAGCAGGCAAAGGATGGTTTACTCCATGTTGGAAGATTCATCTGTTTGGAAAGTTCCCTAATTTCTGCTTTGGTAAGTTCTGCCGCTCTAAGAGGACTTTTAATGCCAAGTTCGGTGATTGCCTGCATTCCTGGACGGTAATCTCCAAGATCGTCCATGTTAGAACCTTCTGCTACGCAGACCATCTGGTTTTCTTTCGCTTTTTCTAAAAACTTCTGAAATAATCCTTTCTTACAAATGTAACATCGGTTTGGCGGATTATGCTGAAATGATGGAAGTTCCGTATCTCCAAGATCAAGCACAATCTGTTTTACGCCAATATTTTTACAAAATTGTTGTGCTTCCCCGGATTCGCTTTCCGGAAAAAGACAGGACTTTGCCGTTAACGCAATCACATTATCCCCCAATGCTTCTTTTGCCGCTGCCAGAAGAAAGGTGGAATCTACTCCTCCGGAAAAAGCAACTGCTACTGATTCAAGTCCTTTTAAATAATCCAGTAATTTCTGATATTTTACTTCTAAATCGCTCATATCTTCTTTTTCAGCTTCTTTCCTTTTATCTTAATTTTTATCTTAATCTCTATCTGTTTTTTCTATATTTCTTATAATTTCTATGTTTCCCTTGTTTGTATTTTTTTACTCCTCTTGCGCAAGTCTTGTAAAGAAACAGGTACGGTTTCCTGTATGACAGGCTGCTCCGATCTGCTCTACTTTTGCTAAAATCGTATCTTTATCACAGTCGATATCTAAAGACTTCACATACTGATAATGTCCGGAAGTATCTCCCTTTGTCCAAAGTTCCTGACGGCTGCGGCTAAAATAAGTCATTTTTCCTGTTTCCAATGTTTTTTCAAAGGATTCTTTTGTCATATAGGCAAGCATCAATACTTCATTTGTCTTATAATCCTGTGTAATAACCGGAATCATTCCATCACTGTTTAATTTGAATTCGTCAAAAGAAATGGTGCTTTTCATTTATAGTGCTCCTTTCGTAGAAAGTACATCTGTAATTCTTGGATCATAGGAAGAAGCTTCATCTAAAGCTTTTGCAAACGCTTTAAACGCGGCCTCCATAATATGATGATTGTTACTTCCATGTATTAATTTTAAATGCAGATTCATTGCTGCACTGTAAGAAACTGCATAGAAGAATTCCTGTACCATTTCTGTATCAAACCCACCGACTTTTTCTACGGTAAATGTCAAATCACACACGCAATATGGTCTTCCGGATAAATCTACCGCACCAAGTACAAGAGTCTCGTCCATTGGAAGAAGGAAGTTTCCGAAACGGCGAATTCCCTTTTTATCTCCCACCGCTTCACGGATAGCCTGTCCCAGTACGATTCCAGTATCTTCAATCGTGTGATGGCAGTCTACCTCTAAGTCCCCATCCACTTTACAGGTCAGGTCAAAAAAGCCGTGTTTGGCAAAGCTATTTAACATATGGTCAAAGAAACCGATTCCGGTATCAATATCATATTTGCCGCTGCCGTCTAAATTCAGGTCAACAATAATCTTTGTCTCACTTGTATTTCTCTCTACATGTGCTTTTCTTTCTGCCATTTTTACTCCTCCTCAAAACGAACAGCGATGGAGTTTGCGTGTGCAGTCAGTCCCTCTGCCTGTGCAAATGTCTCAATATCTTTGTGAATTGCTTTTAAAGCATCTTTTGAATAGTAGATGATGCTTGATTTCTTTACAAAGTCATCGACATTTAATGGGGAGAAGAACTTCGCAGTTCCATTTGTAGGAAGAACATGGTTTGGTCCTGCAAAATAATCTCCAAGTGGTTCAGAACTGTACTCTCCGATAAAGATAGCTCCGGCATTTCTTACCTTTGTCATTACTTCAAATGGATTGGCCGTTACGATTTCAAGATGTTCGGACGCAATCGCATTTACTACTTCTAATGCTTCATCTAAAGTCTCTGCCTCTAAAATATAACCAAAGTTTTCAAGGGATTTCTCGATAATCTCTGCTCTTGATAACTTCTTTAAGTATCCTTCAATTTCTTCTTGTACTTTTTCGCCAAGTGTCTTACTTGTTGTCACTAAAATCGCACTGGCAAGTTCGTCATGCTCTGCCTGGGAAAGTAAGTCTGCCGCTACGAAATGCGGATTTGCAGTATCGTCTGCAAGAACAAGAATCTCGCTTGGTCCGGCAATAGAATCAATACTTACATGTCCGTATACCGCCTTTTTCGCAAGGGCAACATAAATGTTTCCAGGGCCTACAATCTTGTCAACCTTTTCAATAGACTCTGTTCCATAAGCTAATGCACCGATTGCCTGTGCTCCACCGACTTTATAAATATGAGTTGCACCAGCTTCATTTGCGGCAACTAAAGTAGCTGGTGTTACTTCTCCCTCCTTATTTGGAGGGGTTACCATCACGATTTTCTCTACACCTGCAACCTTTGCAGGTACAATATTCATAAGTACAGAGGATGGATAAGCAGCTTTTCCACCTGGTACATACACACCAACTGAAGCTAACGCTGTCATTTTCTGTCCAAGAATTGTTCCGTCCGGTTTGGCATCAAACCAGCTGTTTCTCTTCTGTTTCTCATGATACTCACGGATATTTACAAGAGATTTGCGGATAACTTCTACTAAAGAATCATCTACTTTTTCATATGCTGCCTTGATTTCTTCCTCTGTTACCTGAATCGTATCTTTTGTCAGCTTACATTTATCAAACTTTTCTGTGTAAGCAAAAAGAGCTTCGTCTCCTTTTTCCTTAATCTCGTCTAAAATGCCCTGCACGGTTCCGGCATACTGGTCGTAATTATTAGGGCTTCTTTTTAATAAATCACTTAAAATATTTTTTGTATTTTCTTTATTTACCTTTAAAACTCTCATTTTCTTTTCCTCTGGAATTTTTCTATTTTTGTTTTTATCTTTTCTTGGAAATATCACCAATCATTATCAGTAATTGATTTTTTAATATCTAATATTATTTATGCCAATATATCTCATACTAAATAGTATAATAATCTGTTTATTCTGCTACATCAACTCATTTAATATAAATATAATAAAGCGATGCAATAACTAAACTAGCTTATATTATTTACTGGCTTTTACTTACTATCCCCTACTAATATTTATCTCTATCAATTTGATACTTATCTAAAGTCATTAGCCTATTGCTGTTTCAGCTTACGCAGGTCATAAATCAGTTTACGAATTCTCTCCTGTTCCATCTTAAGACTTACCTGATTTACTACCATACGGGCAGAGAGATCACAAATTTCCTCTAAGACTGTAAGCCCGTTTGCCTTTAATGTAGAGCCAGTCTCTACGATATCGACGATAACTTCGGAAAGCCCGACAATCGGAGCTAACTCTACCGAACCGTTTAACTTGATAATCTCTACGGTCTGGAACTTTTTATTGTAAAAATAGTCTTTGGCAATGCTTGGATATTTGGAAGCAACACGAATCAGCTCACCATGCTGTAACTTTTCTCTTGCACTTTCCGGTCCACAGACACACATCTTACACTTTCCAAAACCCAGATCCATTACTTCGTAAAGGTTTCTTCCCTCTTCAAGAATCGTATCTTCTCCTACGATACCGATATCCGCTGCACCGTACTCTACATAAGTAGGAACGTCAGAAGCCTTCGCTAAGAAAAACTTAAGCTTTAAATCTTCATTGACAAAAATAAGCTTTCTTGTCTCTTTATCACGAATGGAATCACAGGTAATACCAAGTTTTTCAAACATATCCATTGTTTTATTGGCAAGTCTTCCCTTTGCCAGAGCAAATGTTAAATAGCGCATCTTAATATTCCTCCCTGAATTCCTGTAATGTCTTTGTCTCCTGTTCGCCGGAAGCCATATCATAAACAGTGACATTCTCCCCATCTAAATAGAGGATTCCTTCTGCTCCCTGATTCTTTCCAAAAGCCAGATATTCTTCTAACGTCTTTCCTTCTGTCATGGAAACGAGTTCCGTCCGCACTCCGGCATCTCTTAACTTTACAACTAACGGAATCGCATTCTGTCTGTCCTCTGATTTATAAAGAAGTAACGAATAGGCATATTCTTTTAAGGAAATGCTGATATTCTGACGGCTTAATGCAGATAGTACATCATCAATCAAAATGGTAAATCCACAGGCACTTGCTTCCTTACCAAACTGCGCTAAAAGGTTATCATAACGTCCACCTTTTCCGATCGCATCTCCAGTTCCATAAGTATATCCCCGGAAAATAATTCCTGTATAATAATCAAAATGGTTCACCATGCCAAGATCAAAACTTACATATTTTTCGTAACCGTAAAGCTTTAACACTTCATACACTTCCTCTAGTCTGGCAATTGCTGCCTGACAACGAGGATTTATCGTAAGCTTCTTTGCCTTTTCAAGCATGGTAACATCACCATATAAATCATTATACTCAAGCAGAATGTTACGATAACAATCTTTCATAGATAAATCCGATAAAAGAATTTCCATTCCAAGAGCATTCTTATTCTCGATATATTCGTGAATCTGCTCCTTAACTTCCTCAGAAGCTTCTAACGCATCCATAATTCCTTTATAAAACTCTGCCTGCCCGATATCTATACGAAAATCCGTAAGACCTGCCGCAAGGAAACAGTCAATCATCATGATGATTCCCTCTGCATCTGCTTCCGGACTATCATCATTAATAAGCTCTGCTCCCATCTCTGTCTTCTCGGTAAGCTTACCTTGATAACTTCTGTTATTTAAAAATGTATTCCCGCGGTAAGAAAGACGAAGTGGAAATTCACAGGCACTATAATACTTTGCCACACTTCTTGCAATAGAAGGCGTCATATCCGGGCGGAGAACTAATGTATTATTATTTCTATCAAAGAACTTAAACATCTCTACAGAACTTACAGTTCCTGTATCACTGTTAAATATATCAAAAAATTCAAATGTTGGTGTCTCAATATCCTGATAGCCGTAAAGCTCTAATATATGATGAATCCGCTTCTCCACCGCTGACTTTCTCTTACATTCTGAGTTATAAATATCTCTTACTCCCTCTGGAGTGTGGAGCAGTTTTTCTTTCATTAATGTTATCCTCCTAAATTAAAATCTCATTCACCACTTTTATAAAATTGTCTGAGCTATTCTCATAAAAAAATAATTATATTACCTGTTTTCTCTTTTAATTTATAAAAATCTATAAAAGAAAGAGCCTGCATTCACAGACTCTTTTGTGACAATCTTCTTGCCCTTTAAATACTCTGTCACAATAAAGTGGTAACGCATTAAAACTGTTTATGATTATACTCGTGACCGCCCATTTTGTCAACCAGAGAACAGAACTTTTTCTAATTGATTCCTGTAAAATTAATTGAAATTATGGTCATCCATATCTCCATCCCCATCAAATTCAACAGGATCAATGTGTGTTGTCACTATTACAAGGATACAAATCTTTTACCTCGCTTGTAATATAGGAACACAATTTTCCATCCACTCTCCCTGATGTGTTTTCATATCGTTTCTTTGCATTTTCAATTTCGTCTTTGAATCCTGTTTTATATATGAAAATTATTTTATAGGGATCTTCTTTTCCATTCTCATCATAACCGCCGATAATAACCTTTTCGACAATACTTTCAAATATTTCTCTATCAAACTCTTCCAATGTCTGATTTTTTAGTAATGCTTTTTTAAAATCTTTAAGTCTCTTTTGCAAACTGTTTTCACTATTGTATTGTTGTTCCAATTCAATCAAATCTTGGTTTGCTTTAAATATTTTTTTATCTAAATCTAAATCTGTCTCTTCATAAATATCTTTAGCAATACCTCCATCTAAATACTTGTCTAATAATTTTCTTCTCCTATATTTCAAATTACGAATAGACTGATCTATCTTTTTGATTCTGTCTTTTATTGAATCGCCAGACAATGTCTCTTCAATCCTTTTTATAAATTCTTCTAATACATCTTTGTGATCAGAACATAGCATCTGATAAGATTCAACAAAAGCTTTTTCTATAACTTGTTCTGGAATGCCTTTAGCTTCTGGACAAAAACGCTTTCCTTTTCTTATATTCCTTCCACAATGCCATATAATTTTTTCGTATTTTGAATGACTATGCCAACATCTCCTTGATACAGTCTCTCCACAAAAGCCACATTCCAACATACTGCTGAATGCATATTGTCTACTATATTTTTCTCTTTTTCCAGTCTCTACTCCATTTACCCGCCCCTTACTCCGGCGCTGACGAATTTCTTGAGCTTTTTCAAAAATTTCTTTTGATATAATAGCTTCATGGTGATTTTCTATATAAAAACGGTCTTCCTCACCCATATTCGTTAATCTTCTTTTTGAAATCGGATCTACGGTGAAAGACTTTCCTAATAGTAAATCTCCCATATATTTTTCATTATTAATAATTCCCATCACACTTGAAGGAGACCACCGATTTCCATGAACTGTTGGAATTTCTTGTTCATTCAATTCTCGTGCAATCATAGTGGAACCTGCACCAGCTACATATCTCTTAAATATATAGCCTACTGTTTTTGCACCTTCTTCATTAATAGAAAGTGTTTTTGTTAATGGATCATAATCATACCCTAGACATTTTTGAAACCCTACAAGCTCTCCTCTTTTCATTTTCATTTTTAAGCCTTTTTTTACATATGCAGAGGTATTTTCTACTTCTTGCTGTGCAACAGAACTTAAAATTGTTAATAAAAATTCTCCATCCTTCAAGGTATTAATTTTTTCTACTTCAAAATATACCGCAACATTTCTTTCCTTTAACATTCTTACATATTTTAAAGTATCTAATGTATTTCTTGCAAATCTTGGAATACTTTTTGCAATTACTAAATCAATTTTGCCAGATAGACATTCTTGAATCAATCTCTGAAATTCTTCACGTATATCTGCCTTTGTTCCTGTGATTGCCTTATCTGCAAATATTCCTGCAAATACCCACTGTTTATTATTCTGTATCAAATCTGTATAATATTTAATCATAGACTGATAACTCTTAGTCTGGTCTTCATCATCAGTACTAACACGACAATAGGCTGCTACTCTTAATCTCTCTATCTTTCTTTTTGAAGAAAGTTCTGTAGGTGTGTTAGCTTTAATTATTTTAACTTCCATATCCTCGCCTTTCTTGTATTCCTATCGTAGTGATACTATAATTGTATTATAATACACAGAAATAGTCAAGTAGTAATACTCGATACTACACTATAATCTTTTTTTATTGTTTTTTCTATTAATTGATACTCTTTTTCGCTTATAAGTTTCAACTGTAACAACTGTTTAAGCATTGATAACTGCAAGCTGTATCTTAGTAATTTTGTATTATCCATTTTCTCCTCCCGTTTAGCTTTGACCCCAAAAGAATGTGGCAGGATTACTTAATAAGTCATATCCTGCCACACGGCTTTCATTGTCAAATTCGGCATAAACTATGAAAATATAATTTATAGGTTGTTTTGTATACCCATTTGCTGCGTAATCATTGCAGATTACCTTAACCATAAAATTGTATGGTTCCGGCTCTAAGGTCTATGAGCCGACTGCCCAATCAGAAGTATCATTATATCTTTGCTCCACCTCACCGGTATCCTGGCATAAGTCTGTTACATACAAATGGCAAAATCATTTGATTTTCAAAGTACAGTTAGTTATCTAAGAAAGAAAGTCATCGCATATTCAAACTAAGCAGTCTCAAATTCTAAAGTCTTAGCAATCAATTTTGCCTCCAAACGCTCTCGCAGTTCTTCATCAATGTAGCTTTTATCACCATCTGTCCGAATTGATAATTTCGCTATGTAAGGTTTATAATGCTTTAAAATTTTATCCATCGCATCTACATCTCCTTCCGTAGCTGCCTTAATCGTTTCAAAAGGTAATAATCTTTCTTCATTTTTTCTTGAATCTTTTTGCATTCTAACTATTCCTCCATTCCTCTTTTCTCCAGTTCACTTTTCATCAATTTAAGTGCTTTTTTCTTATGCTCATGTATTGTACTGTTTACTACACGCATTATTCTGGCAATTTCTGTATCGCTCATACCCAAGAAAAATGAAAGTAATATAACATCTCTTTTCTTTTGTGATAACAGATGTAATACTTCAGCAAGTAAATCACTTTTTATCCCTATGTCATATTCCAATACTTTAAACAGATGATCATCTGATCTGTATTCATCTGATACATAAAGTTCACCAGATTCTTCCGATGATAAACTCTCAATAGATTTCTCATGTTTTTGCAAATAATTTACATAACGATAATAGTCAACTGCTTCACCTCGCAAAATTTTATAACAGTATGCCTGAAATTGAATTTGAATTTTTCTTTTGTAAGAAGGTGATTGCTCCATTAAGGCTCACCCCCTTCCTACAAAAAGCAACGATTTCCCCCTTTCATTCTTTATCCCGAATGGGACCCCCTGTTTTTTCGGTTCTTTTTGTAAAAAATTATTTTTTTGCAAAAAAAAAGACGTTCTGTGTTTGCAGAACGCCATAAATATTTTAACATAGTATTTATTTTTTAAATAGTAATAATTACATAATATATATTATTATATTTTTCTATTAAAATAGATATTTTTTCATCTCATAAGCATTAGTTATTTCTAGTATTTCCCATATTGTCTTTCTTGTTAACTTCTTTATAAATATTTCAATTTTTATATAATTAAAATTAAATCTAACTCTCTCTTTATCTGCACAAAAAAAGAAACAGCCAAACATATATGTTTGAACTGTTTCTTCATTTCTGAAGACCTCTAAGCATCGCTAAAACTGTCTCCTGTTCTTTCGTGCTTAAATTGTCCCATATTTTAAGTATTTCTTTTTGTGATTCCGTTAAATCTACTGGATTTTCTTCTCTGAAAAATTGTGATAAAGTTACTCCCAAAGCTACACATATTTTTTCAAGAGTAATCAATGACGGCAGACTTTCCTGCGTCATAATCCTGCTAAGCGAAGACTGAGAAATCCCGGACAACTGCGATAATCGGTATTTGCTGATGTCACGCTTTTCACACAAAGAAATTATATTCTTCGCAACATACTTCTCTATATGCAAGTAAATACACCTCATTTCCATCATTACATGATTCTATTGTACCTGTAATGATGCAAAATTATTAGATACCTATTTTGCAAGTATTTAGTTTTAAATCCAGAAGTATATTTTTAAAAAAACAAGAGCATATGGAAATGAATCCATACACTCTATGATTAATAAGCTTCATATTTATTTTATAATGTCAAAATACCCGATAATTCCTATGCATACGTCTTTCTTCATAGGCGACCACAGCGTATGTAATTTCATTTTATACATCTGACTTTTATTTTCCACCGTCGCTTTTATCTGCACAGAGATTTCTTTATTTTGTACAGATGTCTGGTGTAACAAAACCCGAATATATTGAACGTCTTCTTCAATTACCCCAAATTCTTTGAACAGATCAAATTTCGGATTATTTCTCTGACATAATACCTGCTGTTTTCCGTTTAATATAGTGAGCTGACCTGAAACCACATTGTAATCAATCGAATTCGTGCCACTGTTTGATTTGAAGAAATCGATTTTTTCCTGCATGACTTTGACAAGACTCTGTGAATAAATCTGGTTCGGTAAGGATTTATCACTGAGTATTTCATTCGAAAGTCTCTGTATTTCATGAGAATATTTATTATCGTCCATCTCTTTATTAAGCATTTTTGAAAGCTGAAGACTCAGTTCTTTCAGACACTTAAGAAGAATGGGATTAAATTGTCCGCATTGTCCATCCATGATCATTTGAATCGCTGTATCATGCTCAAATGCTTTCTTATAGCATCTTTCACTTGTAAGTGCATCATAAACATCAACAATCGATACCACCTGTGCGGAAATTGGTATTTCTTCACCTTTCAATCCATCCGGATAGCCCTTTCCATCCCATCTTTCATGGTGCCACCTGCAGATTTCCCATGCGGTATGTACCAGTGGATGACCTTGTGAAAAGTCCATATCCTTAATTATAGCTGCGCCAAGCTCACTATGGGTTTCCATAATCTTAAATTCTTCATCGGTAAGTCTGCCCGGTTTGTTCAATATTTCTTCCGGAATACGAATCTTACCAATATCATGAAGGGAAGAAGCAGTTGTAATCAAAGCAATATCTGCCTCTGTCAAAGGATAAGCATCTGTTACTTTTACCAGTTGTCTCAGCATCATCTCCGTTGCTGTTTTAATATGCAGGATGTGCTCTCTGCTCTCGCTGTTACGGGATCCCAATATATTACTCATAATCTGGATCATGATATTATTATTTTCTTCTTTTTCGTAAACCTGATCATAAAGCACATTGATTCGCTTCTTGCAGTACTGCACGAACTACTTTCTCCTCATAGAATCCCTTTTTTCCTTGTATAATACTGTCAATATCCGCTTCTTCTAGCAACACATCATAATCCGCATGCATCCGAGCTGTAATCCGGTTGTAAAGACTAATGATTCCCGTTTCCATAGAGTCGCAGATCTCCATATCCTCAATTCCGGAACGGAACATCAGATAATCTGTTGTAAATCCGCCAATGTCCACACCTACTACTTTAGGGTAAGAACGTATCTCCCGGTGCTGCAACATAATCGCCGCATAATCCTGGGGAAATGCCCTAACATCTGTGATAGTTACATGATATTCTTTTTGCTTATAATTAAATTGAAGCATTTCTCCAGTTCCCCGGAAAAACGTCTCATATTTATCATAGAGTTCCGCAAAATGCTTCGGCGGCAGTCCTATTGGCATTTGAACTTGGATTAAATCACCTTTTTCGATATTCGGGTTTAATTCCAGTTCCTTTGCTATTCCTAAAAGTGTCAATAAGAAAAATCTTTGATCGGCAGTCTTATCTCTCTGATATGGGATTCTCCTGTTACTCGGCACGTAAAACTTTCCGTTATACTCCAGATAATCAATTCCCCTGCCTGTGCTAATATCGCTTTCACTGATTCCAGTCGTAAATACTGTATGAACCGTTTTGATATTTCTGTTTCCATGGTCGATTGCAATTCTGATTTATTTTATTATATAAAATCTCTCCTTTTTCTTTTCTATTTATTACATACTTTTCCTACATATGAAACGCAAAATGATAAATAGAAAATCACAAGAAAAGATTCTATATTTTAATATATGTCTTCTTACAACCATCCTTTGCCTTTTTCTTGATGTTCCTTTAGTTTAAGGAAAGATTCGTCACTGATGCAGTGTTCAATACGGCAAGCCTCCGTTTCCGCTATATTAGGGCTTACTCCAGCAGATATAAGTTGCTCCTTAAAAAATTTATGTCGCTCATAAATTTTCTCCGCAACCTTTCCCCCCTCCTCTGTT
>ENA-ORSM01001601-ORSM01001601.1-human-gut-metagenome-genome-assembly--contig:-NODE-1601-length-17457-cov-3.026549_pt1 | contig 17457 bp, 12 predicted proteins | sample MGYA00241903_ERZ509170 | MGnify/ENA primary metagenome ERZ509170 (study PRJEB26280, sample SAMEA2338784) | human gut metagenome | biome: human gut; feature: human-associated habitat; material: faeces...
AAGAATTGGAAGAGTTCATCCGCCGTTTCAGTGCCAACGTAGCGAAGTCTAAACAGACAACCAGCCGCAAGAAGATGTTGGAGAAACTGAACATCGAAGAGATCAAGCCTTCTTCACGACGCTATCCGGGTATCCTGTTCACGCCCAACCGCGAACCGGGCAACCAGATATTGGAAGTAAAGGGGCTGACAAAGTCCATCGACGGGAAAGTCCTTTTCCAGGACCTCAACTTCAACGTGGAGAAAGACGACAAGATCGTATTTATCAGTCACGACCCGCGTGCGATGACCGCCCTTTTCCAAATCATCAACGGAGAAGAAAAGGCCGATGCCGGAACGTACCAATGGGGACAAACCATCACGACGACCTATCTGCCGCTCGACAACTCCAAGTATTTCAACTCGGATTATAACCTGATCGACTGGCTGAGCCAGTTCTCGCCCGACACGAACGAGGTCTTCCTGAAAGGCTTCCTCGGACGTATGCTGTTTTCCGGCGAAGAGCTGTTGAAGAAAGTGAGTGTACTTTCCGGAGGTGAAAAGATGCGTTGTATGATCTCCCGCATGATGTTGACGGATGCCAACTGTATCATCCTCGACACGCCGACCAACCATCTGGATTTGGAATCCATCCAAGCGTTCAACAACACATTGCAGTCATTCAAAGGAAACATCCTGTTCTCCAGCCATGACCACGAGTTCATCCAGACGGTTGCCAACCGCATCATCGAGCTGACTCCGAACGGCATCATCGACCGTATAATGGAATACGACGATTATATTACCGATCCGATGGTTGCCGAGCTGAGAGAAAAGCTTTATAAATAAACAAGCATCGATAACTTTCCAGAAAAAGAACCAGATATGTGGATGACATATCTGGTTCTTTTTCCGATACCTTCCCTGTATATGAAAAAAAGAATCCTCTTTCTCCTTGCCCTATATTTCATGTGGTTACCGCTACTGGCAATCCAGAAGCCTGTGTTTATGCTGTACCACCATGCCTTAGCGAGCGGATGTTCGCTAATCGATTACCTTAAGGTAATTACACACGGGTTACTGTTGGACTGTACGATAGCCGGCTATCTGACGGCGTTACCTTTGCTGATGACGTTAGTTTCGGTATGGTTGCCGGGGTCTTTTTACAGGAAACTGCTGAAAGGATATTTCGGAATCATGGCGGTATTGATCGCAGCGATCTTTTCCGTGGATGTGGCTTTATACGGCTACTGGGGATTCAGGCTGGATGCGACTCTTTTCTTCTATCTTCAATCACCCGGCGATGCGATGGCAAGTGTACCGCTGGGGCAATTCTTTGCCCAATTGCTGATGTTCGCCGTATATGCTTTCGGGATATATTGGGTGTTGAAGAGGTTTATCGTTCCGCTCTTCCCAGAAACACAGGTGAGAAAACGATTGGGCGGAAGCCTTATCATTATCCTGTCAGGAGGGATACTCTTCATTCCGATACGAGGAGGCGTAACGACTTCGACGGCGAACGTGGGGATGGTATATTTCAGCCAAAACCAATTCCTCAACCATTCGGCAATCAATCCTTGTTTCAGCCTGATCGCTTCACTTAGCAAGCAACAGGATTTTGCGGCACAGTTCAATTTTTTCCCGGAAGAGGAAAGGAAGGAGGTAATGGATACTTTGTCTCCGCACTCGACGCGGGGACACAAAGGGACGAATCCCGCAGATGCAGATTTACAGCAAAAGCCTCTGCAATCCCTTCTCAATACCTCACGACCGAATATATTGATTATCCTGATGGAAAGTTTCTCGGCAAACGCGATCGGAGCGGTCGGCGGAGATTCCATCATCACGCCTAACCTGAACCGATTGAGTCGGGAAGGAGTACTTTTCACAAACATGTATGCCAATTCGTTCCGGACAGACAGAGGAATCGTTTCGGTGTTAAACGGATATTTGGCACAGCCGACCACTTCCATCATGAAGTATCCGGCAAAAAGCCAAACACTCCCCTCTATCGCCAAAACTCTGACAAACGAAGGATATGTTGCCGACATGCTGTACGGAGGCGATATCAACTTTACCAATATGCAGAGTTATTTCTTCAGTTCCGGTTACAGCCGGATCACGGCAGACCGTGACTTTCCGCTCACCAGCCGCTTGAGTAAATGGGGAGCGAACGACGATGTGACATTTCGCCACCTGTACGAAGACATCAAAAACCGGGACAACCAAGCTCCCTGGCTCAGCACTTTCCTGACATTAAGCAGCCATGAACCGTTTGAAGTTCCCTACCACCGGTTGGACGAAATGGGGCTGTATCCGAACTCGGTTGCTTTCACGGACAGTTGTATCGGCAACTTCATAGACAAATTGAAAGAATTGCCTGTATGGAAAAATACGCTGGTTATTTTCGTTTCCGACCACGGATATCCTTATCCGAAAGATGTGGTCAACTATGAACCTCGCCGCTACCATATTCCGATGCTTTGGGTCGGCGGTGCGGTGAAAGAACCTGTCGTGATTGACAAATTAGCCAATCAGACGGATCTTGCCGCCACCCTATTGAACCAGTTAGGGATTGATCACGACACTTTCACTTTCAGCCGGAACATCCTAAGTCCCGATTATCCGGAATATGCATTCTATACTTATTCTAACGGATTCGGGTTTATCGACAGCACCGGTATATCCGTCTATGACAACGAAGGGAACAAACCTCTGATCGAAGCCCCCCGAAAAGGCAGTGACTTGCGACTCCGCAAAGGAAAGGCACTCTTGCAAACCTTGTATGACGATTTAGGGAACCGATAGCCTTTTTATTGCATTCTGCATAAGTTTTGCAGGAATACTGCAATGCCTACGCAGAATGCAATGGTGATCCCCACGCTTACTCCTCTTGCTTCTCTTCCGTCAACAGCTTGCCATCATCATCCCAAGTACGCCAAATGCCGCTTTTCCTTCCTTTAGCATAAAACATTTCGAAACGAAGAATGCCTTTATCGTTCCACACCCGCCAAGGTCCGTCTTTTTGCCCATCTTTATAGGAAGCAATACCGGTCAGTTGCCCGGCTTCGTTATAAGTACGCCATTCTCCATGAAAAATGCCGTGATAATAAGAACGGACTTCCGCAATCTTTCCATCAGGATAGTAAATCACATAAGTTCCTTCGGGACGGCCGTCTTTGAGGAAAAGCTCCATCTTCAACATACCATCATCGTAAAACTCGGTATAGCGGCCAGTGTAAGGAGTTGTTTGAGACTCGTCCGTATAATACTGGCCTTCACTAAGGAACAAGTCCTGCGCCTGGATTGCCAGGGCAGAACTCGCCAATAATGTTGATGTCAATAATAATCTCTTTATCATCTTTTTAATATTCAGTGTTCTGAGGATCCCAGTTCGTCCAACCGGCTGTCCAATCGTTTGTTCCATCAAAAGCTCCTTTGTAAGTTACTTTTTCAAAGAAGCTGTTATTCAAGACTTCATCAACAAATTCGGCTCCTTGTACGGCAGAAGCAACGACAGAAGAATAGTCACCGTCTTTTGAAATAATTTCGTTGGTGGTTGCCAAAGTAGTATTGTTATCAGCGCGGTTGAAGAAGTTCTCGCTTACCTTTTCGTCATCGTAGAAGTTCTTCCACATACCGGCAAAGATTACATTCTTAACGGCGATACCATCATTTGCCGTACCTTTCTTATCCGTTGCACGAAGTCCGTAAGGCCATCCCGTGAATACGGAGTTGTAGACATTCAAACTCGAATTACGGCGCAGGTGCATGGCAGCCTGGAATTTACCTCCTTTGGCTCCATTAGCGGCATCGGCTGTCTTTGCTTCAACCTCGGCTTGTGTCATATCAGAAACCTTTCCATAGAACGGACCGATCAAAGTCACGTTGGAGAAGACAGGCTTCGTAAGCGGGGTATTGGAAGAACCACTTGCATCATTATCGGATTCGAAGCCGTTAGAGTCGGAAGTATCAGCGATGTCCTTGTCACGCACACTCAACAGAAACTGCAAGTTACCCGTATAGCCGTAATCGGTATCGAAATCATCGTCCCAACCTTTGTAAGCAACCAAATGCTTAGCATTGACCGTTCCACCGAACCATTCATACGAATCGTCATTAGAATAAGACACCTGTACGAACTCCACTTCCGTACCACTACCGACACCACCGAATGTCAGACCGTTGATCTCCTTGTCGGGTTCCAAAGGATAGCCAGCAAATTCAATACGGACATATTTCAACTTACCAGAGCTTTCACCATTAAATTCATCGGAGGTCGTGTTACCATATTCCGTTCCGGGTCCACCCTCGATAACCGGTCTTTTTGTCTGGTTTACACGAGCATTACCGCAGATAATCAAACCTCCCCAGTCTCCCGTCGCACGCTTGCCCGGTTCTTTATCGGAAGTAAAGACGATCGGTTTGTCAACCGTACCTTCAGCCATGATCTTCGCACCCGGTTCGATAATCAAAGAGGCAGCCTTTTCACCGGAAGAAACAGATATACCCTTGATGACCGTTCCTGCTTCGATTGTCAACGTAACACCCGGTTTTACATAAACAAAGCCTTTCATATAGTTTTTATCTGCAGCATTCAGCGTAAGATCGGAAGTTATCTCTCCCTCCAAGATCACTTCTTTGGAAGACGGAGCATCATTAGAAACAGTCACAGCACAAGTTGCCGTCTTATTGCCATCTTTTGTCGTAGCGGTGATCGTAGCAGTACCCTCGGTAACCCCTGTCACCTTACCGGCATCTACTGTTGCCACCTTTTCATCGGAGGAACTCCATGTTATCGTTTTATCCGTTGCATCGTCCGGAGTAATGGTGGCAGACAATGTCACGGACTCGCCAACCTTGACAGTTGCAGTCGTAGGACTTACGGCAACAGCCGATACAGCTATAGAGCCATCAGGCTTGTCATCATCACTACAAGATACAGTTCCAAACATAACGGCCAACGCACATACAGAGGCCAAACCTTTCAATAGAAATCTGTTCATAATAAAAACATTTTGTTTGTAATAGAGATATATTCTAATTCACTTTAAAACTTGAGGGAAACACCGACATTAATATCCACTCCCGGACGGTAGCTGCGTACCAGCTGTTCACGTTCACGCTTGCCGCCGTTCTGGTCCGTCAACTTCACGAACTGTTTGTATTCGATTTTAGAGTTCAGCATATCCTGAATCCCAGCTTTGATCTCGACAGCTTTACCGATCTTCTTCGAAAAAGTCAAATCCAGGGAATTACGAGGCATCTCATATATGTCGGGAATATCTTCATTCTGATCCTGCATCGGGACACCGACCGACTCGATGCGCTTCCCGATACGGTTGTAAAGTAGCGAAGCGGAGATTCCCTTGTCATCGTGCTGATAAAACAGACCGGCATTCACCAGATAAGGAGATTGCCCCGCCAATGGCCGGTCACGTTCAGGCGCTCCTTCCTCAAAGCGGACACGGCTATGGATATAGGCGGCATTACAGACCAAGCTCAACCCTCTTAATCCGATAAAGTCAAGGCTTTTCTTCATATCCAACTCAATGCCGAACGTCTCGGCATTCTTCGCATTGTGATAGGTATATTGCAAACCGGAACCCGCCTCGTTATAAGTTTCCTCGATCGGATCCTTGAACCGTTTGTAGAATGCACCGATTGTTATCATCTCGCCGGATGCCGGATAGAATTCATAACGCACCTCCAGATTGTCCGCATAAGCATTCTTCAATTCGGTATTACCGACAATATTCGCATCCCGCTCGAAATTAAAATATACATATGGTACTACCTCACGGAACTACGGCCGGTTGACCGAACGGCCGTAAGCAGCACGCACAAGGTGTTTCGCAGACAGGTTGTAAGAGATATTGACGGAAGGGAAAAAATCGCTCGTCCGGTTATCCAAGTGAACAGGAGTCGTACCGTCTGAACTGTAACCATCCATTTTAAGGTTATAATATTCCATACGGACACCGATATTGGCATTCAGCGCCTCCCCGTAGTTCAACTTGGCAGAGACATAAGCGGATCCCAAAATATTTTCGGAAGTATAGGAGTCACTGTTCGTCGTCGTCTCACGCATCCATATCCGGTCTGCCGAAATGTTCTCATCACAGAACAGCCCCGTATAATCCCAATCGGCATATCGGTCATACCCTTTACCTAACAGATTGTAACCGAATCGGCGAGCATCGAACGTACGACTCTTATATTCTCCATAGACACCACCGTCAAGAACAGGGGCGAACTTGTCGGATACAGTGAACTTATGTTCATAATTGGCAGCGAGCGAAATACCGTGATCCTTCAAGTCCTGGTAATAGCGCATCGGATCGGAGACGTAATAATTCGGTAAGTCCGTCTTCGTCTCGTCGAGGATGGAATTGACGATCTTGCGGTCCGGTTCCCGATAGGCAGCAAAAGCATAGCCGGCAGTCCAGTCCACTTTGTTGATATCCTCCTGTAACGTATGCGTGCCGCCAAGCTGCCCTGAATAGGTCGTACGTCCGGTATAAAGGGATTCCCACTTGCGGATCGCCTTGTCAGAATAATAGTTCATCCCCTCCCTCTGTGTCAGGGCGGAAACACCACGCTGGCTGAAAAAGTTACGAAACTCGTATTTATGATCGCCTTTCATAAACGACCAGTTGAACAAGGCTCCTAACTTGGAAGTATTCTTATAGCGGACATCGTTGTACTCAAAGCGCGGACGTGAGAGATCGTTCGCCACATCATAGGCGATATAGTTGTTATTCACCGTCTCCGAATAATCGTAGCCGGTACTCCAGTTCACATTCGCGATATTCCCGATCTTCCAGTCGCCCGCATCGAAGGAGCGGTGTGAAGTGAGCGAAATCTTTTGGTCCGGAATAGCCGTGAACCTGCTGATTCCCCACCTCTGGTTGATCCGCCGTGTAAAGGCTGCGACTTCCTCTGTCGAATAATCCCCTAAATGAGAAGGGAAAGAAGAGGGCAAACTCCGCACCCCGGCCCCAAATCCGAGATAGTCCTTCCAACTCCCGTCCGTCAGCTGGAAACTCCGGAAAGTAGCATTCGTATTAAATCCCATCTGGTAAGATACGTTGAAGGTATTCCCGTCCGGTATATTCTTGGTCATCACTTGCACGAAACCACCGGAGAAATCGGCCGGCAGCTCGGCAGACGGACTCTTATAGACCATCATATTGTCGATCAGCGAAGAAGGAAGCACATCGAACGAGAATGCCCGGCTGTCCGTCTCGCTCGAAGGAGTGGTCGCCTCGTTCAGCCATACATTATTATATCGTTGCGCCAACCCCCGGACCACCACAAAACGGTCATCCACGATCGTAAGCCCCGGAATACGGCGCAACACCTCGGCGGCATCACTGTCCTGTGTCTTGCCGATCTGTTGGGCTGAAATACCGCTTACGACCGGCAGGCTTTTCCGTACCGTATTGATAATGGCGGTTTCCGTTCCCAACTTTCGTTGTGCCACGACCACCACATTCTGAAGTTGCAGGTCGGCATCGGACAGTTCGATTCTCAGCACCGACTCCTGATGGGCTTTCACCACGACATCACGAATGGTTTCCGATTTATAAGAGACATAAGAAGCGACAATCGTATATTTTCCCGGTTTGACATTCTCTATACGGAAGTTTCCCTCCACGTCGGCAATGGCCCCCACCGTAGTCCCTTCGATCACGACCGAAGCACCGATCAACGCATCTTTGAATTTGGCATCCGACACCGTTCCGCAAATAACGCCTGTCTGCGCCCAGGCAGACAACGAAAGAAAACTCCCCAACAACAAAAGAAAAAACCTCTTCACATTGCCTGTTTCACACTTGTTTCCCATTCCTTATTACTTGTTACATTTATTTGCCGGCAAAAGTAGAAGGGACGTATTGCAAGAAGATGTAAACAGAATTACATTGTAAAAACGATTATTACAATCCGTTGACAACAAAAAGAAAGCAACCATTTGACAAAGCGACCACCCATAGCTGATTTTACGAGAAAAAAGGCTGCTAAGAAACTATTTATAGTATCTTTGGAAACAATTAAATAAACAATATACGATGAACTAGGTCATGCGCAAACTCCCAATCGGAATACAAACCAGCCTCCACAGGTTCGGCAAAAGAAGCCTCATCCCCTACCAAAGTGACAGACGTGACATCGTCAAAGTCTGCATGGAATTTGCCGAAGAACAGAATATCACAAGATGGCTATGTGAATAACAAAACTATCACAACGACCGCAGAATGGACATACACACTTTATACATCATCGCTTATGCCACCAGCACCACTTCCAGCCTGGGCAGTTGCGCCATCCTGCTGTTCTTGAACTACGGCAATATCGAGACAAACCCTGTTTACCTGAAGGCACGGCGGATCCTCGCATTTGCGACCTTCCTCGTGGCCATCGGTCTCCTCATCTCGCTTACCACCAGAAAATGGCAACCCGTCGGATGGGACATCGCCTCGTTTCCCGTCACCCTGATCGCCTCCTCGCAAACCCTGCTGTTCACATTCTCACTGATCCTGCTGTTCAACGAACAGTATGCCACCCGGCAGCGGATCCTGCTGCACGCAACTCCTTCCCTCCTCTTCACCCTAGCCTACGCCGGAGCATGCCTGATCTGGAAAGACCACCCCGTCTATGCTTACTCGGAATGGAAGTCACTGGTCACGAATCCGCCTTCCCTGATCCGCACGCTCTATCTGCTTGCCTACATCATCCAGTCAGGCATCTATGCAAAACTATTCCTGCACGAACGACATACTTACCTCTCCCTCTTGGGAGGAGTGAAGACAGAAGACAGGTGGCTCAAACTCGGACAGGTGACAAGCGCGTTCTTCCTTGCCTCAGGCATCGGCCTTTGTACGCTGAGCCTCGCCTTGAATCCTTACCTGCCTCACGAAATCACCGTGACCTTCCTATTCACCGTTTTCTATTTCGCCTTCGGAATCTTCTACGCAAACTTCAGTTCCACCTATCGGGATGTCCGAACCCGCATCCGTGAACAGAACTCAGCCTTTTCTCCTCCCGCCGGAGCGGACATGGAAGAATTGATCTGCTACCTCCAACCGGATGACGACAACAACCGTCTCTTCAAGGACATAGAAGCCTATTTTCAGAAAGAGCAGCCCTATCTGGACCCTGACTTCAGGATATCCGACCTGCCCAGGACCATCGGTGCAAACCCACACAAGCTCTCGACCGCTGTCGGCCGTGCCACCGGGCTGACGGTCCAAGACTACGTACTCCGCCTCCGCATCGGCCACTCCGCAGACCTGCTGCTACTGCCCGAAAACGCCGAGCGCACGATCGAGGACATCGCTTTCTCGTCCGGTTTCCAGTCTACAAGCACCTACAACCGGAATTTCCTGAAACTGATGAAAACAACCCCTTCCCGGTTCCGGAGCCGCACATGACAGGAATACCCCCGCCCTCCCGAGAGGAACACCCCTGTCCGCCCGACGGACAAAACTACATCATACTCATCATTGCTGATTTCGGGCACAACTTTACGGATTTTGGGCATCCTTTCTGTCCTTCTCTCCCCATCTTTGCCTCCAAACGGTTAACGCCCGGCCAACCACCGGGCACTTAAACATTGGAATCATGACCAACGAAGAAGAACAGATCACTCTCAACATCGATCTCTACGACAACATCATGACGGAGAAGGAAGGCGACTACACCGGCCGCCCTCGTATCACCGGCACTCTGTACAACAAACAGATAGCCGCCCGTATCGTGAAAGCAGGTACGGAGTACAAACAGGAAAGCATCGAGTATATCCTCGATCGTGCCGACAAAGCGAAAGTAGAAGCCATCGCCGAAGGTAAGAGCGTAATAGACGGCGTCGGGCAATACCTCGTCACCGCACGCGGCTCGTTTATCGGTGAAAACGCGCAGTTCGATCCTGTCAAACATTCCTTAGGCGTTTCCTACACGCCCGGTCAGCTTCTGCGCAGCCAGCTGAAAAAAACCAAAGTCGTCTGCAATGGCACAGCCAAAACAGGTCCGGTCATCAATTCCATCACCGACAGCACGACCGGCAGCGTCAACGAGATCATCACCTCGGCAGGCCCCGCCGTGATCAGTTGCAGCAATGCCAAAGTGATAGGCGACGACCCGTCTGTCGGCGTCTTCCTGACCAAGGACGAAGAGGGTGCAGCTCCGATGAAATGCCCGGTCATCATCCGCAACGCCCCATCCGAACTCACCGTCATGCTCCCCGCCATCGAAACAAAGGTTCTGTACACGCTGAGCGTGACAACACAATACAGCAGCAGCAACAAGATGCTGAAAAACCCGCGCACCTACCGCTTCCCCATCCTCTTGAGCGACGGGAAAAGCAATGACGAGGAACGCCCCGGCGAACTCTGACAACGATGGAGACGTTTCCTTCGAGCCAAGGGAGAGGCTCCCTCGCCTCGAAGGAAACATCTCCACTACCTCCAAGTGAATCTCTCCCTTGCATCCAAAGGAGGCATTCATCAAATTGGATGCTTTTTTCATAACACCTAAATAACTACATACACATGAATAGAGATTTAAATATCAAAAGTACAATACGCCAGATTCTTGGCGTATTGATTAGTATCATGATACTAATGCCATTTACGGTATCCTCTCAAACCGTCACAACCACCATCGACTGCGCAAACGCTACAACAGACATAAACGGCAACGGATATCGTTGGGACCTCAGCAACAAGATACTGGCTCTTGACGGAATAGACCTAAGGACAAGTCAGATGATGGGCATAGAGCTTCCTCCCAATTCAACAATCACGCTACAAGGAGACAATTACATCGAAGGAGCAAGCAGGGCCATCCTCTTCAATATCGGTTCCACAGAGCAAGACCCAGGCGGAACCCTGACTATAAAGGGAGACGGGACCTTAACCCTGAACAGCACGAACACCCCCAGCGCCATTTTTAACGCAGGTACAAGCACGATCAAGAACAAAGCCATACTTGTGATAGAAAGCTCGACCGTCATCACAAACGGCCTGTCGGTAGGAGGCAATGCCAAAGACGAAAACGGAGAGTGGGGAAAAACGGGTGAAACAATCCTCAGGAACAATGCATGGTTGGATATCACTTGGGAAAAAACGACCAATCCTTCCGGTTTACCTCTCTACAACCACAACATAAAGGTGGAAAATTCCGTTCTGTTCTACAACTACCGGAACACCTGGACATTAGGATATTATGGTGAAGTATACGGAGACGTGACGCTGTCAGGAGACTGCACCATCAAGAACGGACAGACGCTTTTCATCCCGACAGGCTGCTCGCTCACCGTAAACGGAACACTGGATAATCAAGGAACCATATATAGCAAAGGCGCACTGACCGCAAACCAGATAACAGGAAACACGGTGACCAAAGACAAGGTTGACCTCAACGGGACAAGTTACAAAACATGGGCGGAGGCAACAGCTGCACTCGCAGGTTCCGAAGAACCGATCAATATCATCACTCTGTTAGACGACGAAACAGCTACAAGCACACCTCCAAAACCCTGTATCATAACAGGCGACGGAAAAACGTTGACATATGCCGGCGACCTCGAACTGCAAGCCGCCCTTACCTTCAAAAGCATCAAACTGAACATGAGCACCATTTATGCCAACGGCCACGATTTGACATTCGACGAGTCTGTCGATTGCCGCCCGTCGACATACACCAACAACGGCAACCCCCTGACCGGCATACGTAACATCTGGGGAGGAACTAAAGACAACAATACGATCGACAAAACCAATATCGTAATCAAAAGCGGACAATTCGGCTGGATCTACGGCGGCGGCAATGCCGGTAACATCACAGGGACAACCAAGGTGACCATATCGGGCGGAACCGTGAACAACTCTGTTTTCGGTGGAAGCCATGCCGCAGGAAGCACAGTCGGCAATACCGAGTTGAACATTACCGGAGGAACTCTAAACCATATCTACGGAGGTGGCTGGAACGGGGACGTCACCGGTACAGCCACGACGAATATCTCTGGCGAAAACACGGTTGTCAGCGGCTTTATCATCGGCAACACGGAAGGAACCGGCACGGCAGGCAACACGGATGTGACACTTGACACATCCGCAGATAATCCCATCCAGGAAGTACACGGAGCTGGTATTAACTACAATAATACAGTACACGGGAAAGTTTCGGGAAATGTCAATCTCACCGTTCTGGACGGCAGAATCACCGGGAGTCTGATCGGTTGCTCCTCAGCCGTCGAGGGGAAGATCAACATAAACGTGAAAGGAGGAGAGGTCAAAAGAATAAGTGGCATCGACTATTCCTTGTCTGCAGATTCACCAACTCCCACTTACAGCGGAATAATCCAGATCACCATAGAAAAAGGCCATACCACCATCGGACAAATAGACAGCAACAATAACCACAAAACACATGTAACCTACAGAAACTGCGGAACAGCCGACACTCCCTATCTGATTTCCGAACTGCGCTCCATCGATAAAGTCATCCTGGAAAACTCTTTTATCAAAGAAAAGGACCAGACATCGGCATTCAGGCTCGACATGGGGAACGGAGAGACTATGGAAATAGAAGGGACCGGACTGACCGGAGATTTCCATCTGGTCAATTTGAACGGAAAAGCATCGGATAATCAGTCGATTATCACGGCTTCCGAACTGTCGGGTACATACAGTTTCACCCATAAGGCCGACAATAAGATGCTCTATAAAGCCGGTTTCAACTACCGCTATCCGGGTAACGCCACATTGTGTGCCATCACCCTTCCGACAACAGTCGAGAACGGCACGCTAGCTCTCAAAGGTACGATCGGAGCCGACCAGGGAGAAACCCTCTTTGAAAACGGTGACCAGGTCCCAGCAGGCACACCGATGACAATAATCGCCACTCCTTCACCAGGATATAGTATCAAAAGCTTCTCTGTAAGACAGGGTAATAACAATGTGACGGTTGATACAGATGGCAGCTTTACTGCTCCCGACGGTGATTTTACAGTCGCTGCCGAGTTTAAGAGGATATATACTCCGCCGGCAGCCACCTACTACACCGTCACTCTCCCCTCCGTAGAAGGTGCGACACTCAGCAAGCAGGCAGGTGACCATACGGTCGAGGAAGGATACAGTTTCACCTTCGCCATCACCTTGGATGAAAACTATAGTGAGTCCATCCCTATTGTCACCACCGATCGCGGCGAGACGATCATACCGGACACGAATGGCAGATACAAGATCAACAACGTGGCTGAAGACATTGTCGTCTCTATCTCCGGCATCGTGAAGAATCTTCCAACAAGTATCAAAAGTATCGAAACAGACACGAAGATATGGACCGCCGACGGCACGATCTTCATCCACACCTCTTCCCCGCAGCAGGTACAGGTGGTAAACCTCGCCGGAAGCACTCTCTTCTACCGCAACATTCCGGTAGGCGACACACGGCTCAATGGATTGGCAGCAGGAGTCTACATTGTACACCTCTCAAGAGAAATGCCACGGAAAATAATCGTACGCTAACCCTGTTTATTATAAGCAAACTGAAGGCGATCGCGAACCGCCCCCACATAAAAATCCCCCTCTCTGCACACAGCCGGGAGGGGGATTCACGAACAGTTCAAAGACGAGGTGCTGCCGGACAATAAATTGTAAAATATTTGTTACATTTGTGACCTTAAAATTATTGCTCGATTGGGCACAAATAATCTATAGTATGAAGAACATTAAAATCTATCCGAAAGATTGGTTGCAGTTGCACCCTTATAAACAGTCAGATCCGACAGATTCCTATTATACCAATATCGCAAACCGTATTTACGGCATGTTGGAAGAAACACGTCTTGCCTATTCTTTTGAGAAGGACGAGGTCAAACAGATCAGTATACGCATGGCTGCCTATTTCGAAGATGTGATTTCCGGTCTGAATATCTGGCGCTCATTCATCACGGAACACAAAGCCTTATACGGTAAATTCCTGCCGTTTTATACACCTGACGATCACTATTATGATGACGAGGTCAACTACGAAGATATCCGGTTCTTGCTTTGGCATTACACACAGCAGTATCACGGGTTTCACAAAGGCACATTCGTCAGTCCCGACAATGCGGCAAACGGCGACACAGCCAAACTGATCTACCAGATGTTCTGTGACGAATGGACAACTGCACCGGAGAACGAACGGCTGCAACAGCTCTTTGCCCCGGAAACCCGCTATGAGGATGTCGACAAATATAACGAGTTGCTTCACTGGTTTCATTACCAATGTTACCTGTTTACCGATTCACACCAGGAACTGACAGATACAGTCAAAGAATATTGGGAACAAACGAAAGAGAAAGACGAGCAGTTCATCATGACCGCCTACGAGGCTCTGGCACATATTTCCAAAAGTGCATTTTTGGCTTACACGGCTCCCAAATGGCTTTCGCTGATCTTTCCGGCAGACCATCCGGATCACAGCTTGTTCGTTGAAGAAGGTGAAAAGTCACAGGCATTCAAAGAACCGGTGTCCGAAGAGAGCAAGAAAATGCTGACCGAGCACTTTGAGAAATTCACGGCAGCGGCAGAAGGAAAAGCACTCCTTTATTTCCAAAACAAGCGTGAATTCCTCGACTTCCTGACGAAGATCGGCATCGAGACGGAAGGAGCGACAGGCGATACCGCCTCCCGGAAATTTGCCGTTTATGCCACTCCGTCAGAAGGTTTGCAAGTCCTGGCCGATGGTGTTGAGTATATCAAAGACGAAAACAATCCTTTCTACAATCAGAAAAAGGCGGAAAACCAAGGTTTGTCCTTCTTCATGATCCGGAAATGCAGCCCGTATCTGCTGAGAATATTGGAAGAAAAAGGCATGTTAGCCGATGCGCAAGCGAAGAGCCTGGCCGGTGAAGAACGTAGCAAAGCGATCGTTCACGAGAACTGGGAGTTCCTGATGCGGTATTTCCTTCGGGAATATTGATTGTTACTTTTCTCTTGGGAGAAAAGTAACAATCAATATCGATCAGCCGGATACCGGATTCCCAACTGCCTGCGCACCTCATCGATGATCTCCAACGTGATCAGGGAGTGTTCGTGGCTGTTGATTCCAGACTGGCGTTTGCCGGACAGAACCAGATCGATAAACTCCGCCATCTCATAATAATATTCATCCTTGTCCGTCACGACGCTTATATCCTGAGCTTCGGCAGAGGGACCTCTACCGGAAGCGGCCGCCAGACGGGGAGTATATTTTACCTCTCCGATTATATTGATCCGGTCGAGCGTTATGTTTCCCTCTTCTCCCTGTATCTCTGTCGGCAAGGATGAATTGGCTATCTTGGAATAGAGAACGGTCGCATTCATCCCTTCGTATTCGAAATTGACGGCTCCCTGTCCGTCCGCACCGGATGAAAGAACGATTCCTGAAGCATCTATCTTTTTCGGACGTCCGAACAAAACGACCATCGGATAAACAGTATAAATCCCGATATCCATCATCGCCCCGTTCGACAATTCCGGCCTGAATGCGTTCAGCACAACTCCCTCCTTGAACTTATCATAGCGGGAAGAATACTGACAATAGCAGGAAAAATAACGCCGTATCGTTCCCAAGCGTCCTAAGTTTTCCCGCACAGACCGAAAATTCGGGGTAAGGGTCGGTTTCATCGCCTCCATCAGCGTAACGTCATATTTTGCAGAGGCTGCGATCATCTCCCTCACCTCCCACGCATTCGAAGCGAAAGGTTTCTCACAGAGTACATGCTTTCCATGCTTCATGCACAAGATACTCTGCTCTGCATGAAGGAAATTAGGCGATGCGATATACACGGCATCGATCAACGGGCTTTTTGCCATCTCTTCCAAAGAGGTAAAAGTATAAGGTATCTGATGTTTGGCGGCAAAGGCATCCGCCGTCTCCTGCCTACGGGAATAAACGGCGACCAATTCAAAACGTTCATCCTGCCGTGCTCCGGCAATCACCCAGTCGGTTATAAAGTTGGTTCCGACCACTCCAAAACGAACTTTTCCGGTATGTTTTTCCATATATTCCATTTCTTATCAGCGTAATATTAATGTATCTCCCTCTATCGAAAGTTCGGGAACCTTATCCGTAATACTCAAAGTCAGGCAATAGGGAACAGCATCTTCGAGATGGTTCGCTTTCAAGCGTCCCATATGATCCGTCGTATCCAGATAAGCAAGCAGGTTCGCCTTGTTGCCCGTCCACATATCCCGGGCAATCACGGCAGCATCGCTGCCCGCCTCATACAAACTGGTATTCAGTAACGCATCCGTCAAAGCTCCTCCAAAAAGCGTATCTTCTATATTCACCTTATCCTGCCAGCCGGAACAGAGCACGACTACATCCCGCTTATGGCGGACACAGTAACCGGCCACCGCCTGCAGATTGATGAAAGCTCCCGTTATGACCCGGAAAGCGGATTTGGCGATCGTGATCGCACGTGTACCGTTGGTCGTGGTGAACACAATATCTTTCCCGGAAACCTTTTCCGCCGTATAATCAAACGGGGAATTTCCGAAATCGGCAAAACTACATCGCTTCACATTCCGTTCCGCTCCGACCAGCCAGCCTTTTGCCTTATATGCCTCAGCCTCTTCAACGGTAGCGACCGGACGGATACTACGCACTCCGTTACTAAAAGCGGCGGCCATCGTCGTCGTTGCCCGAAACACATCCACGACCACCACGATAGCTTCCGGATTATGATAGACCGGATATAATGCCGGTGAAAAACAAACATCTATTTTCATATCAAACGATTATTATACCTGCAAAAATACGGGAGATTTTAAACATTTCCCCTATCTGCTTGTTCTTTTATTACATTTTTGAATAAACGTTTTAAACTAAGTCGTATGAAAAGAATTGTATCTATGATGGTGATCTTCACCCTTCTGTTGGGTGGCATGACACATGTGCAGGCTCAGACAAGTAAAGCCGCAGAAAAAGCTGAAAAAAGCAGGAAAGAAAAGAGAAAAAAGAAGAAAGGTTAGCTAAGGACGCCGTTATGGGCGAAGAAGCATTCAACAATGCCATGCAGGCTATCACAAACCGGTCGTTCGTGCTCGAAGCCAACTCCGTACAACCGTTGAACGGACGTGTTTACTATGTAAACTCAAACACTAACTTCGTTTCGTTGAATGACGGACAGGCCATGGTTCAGATCGCATCCAACTCTCCTTACCCCGGTCCTAACGGATTAGGCGGCATCACCGTACAAGGCTCGGCATCCAATGTACAGGTCAAACAAGAAAACAACGGAAACGTGTATCTGTCCATGAGCGTACAAGGTATCTTTATCTCTGCAACCGTAAACCTGGTATTATACAGCGGGACCAATAATGCAATGGTTACCGTAGACCCGAACTTCTCAGGAAACAATCTGACAATGAACGGAACATTGCTTCCTTATTCAGACTCCAATGTTTTCCAGGGAACCACTTACTAATTCATATATATATAT
>ENA-ORSM01001612-ORSM01001612.1-human-gut-metagenome-genome-assembly--contig:-NODE-1612-length-17341-cov-8.315168_pt1 | contig 17341 bp, 10 predicted proteins | sample MGYA00241903_ERZ509170 | MGnify/ENA primary metagenome ERZ509170 (study PRJEB26280, sample SAMEA2338784) | human gut metagenome | biome: human gut; feature: human-associated habitat; material: faeces...
GGTGGCGCAATTTTCAACTGGAATATTGGCGCACTTTTCAATTAGTATCTACAAACGACTGCAAAACGTCCTTCAAACAACCCCGCAAATAATTGCTCAAATCCGTAAGAAAAAAGATTTCCTGCGAAGCCTGTTTCCGGACGATAAAGTGGTATCGGTGGAAGTGGGAAAACTCAAAGCCTCCGAGCCGGAAAAAATCGAAGACCTGTTCGTTCCGCTCTCGAAACGCATCGAAGCCGAAGCGGATGCCCTCCGCCAATCACCCGACCGTACACAATCGGACATGACACTCCGCATCGGAATCAACGGCAAAGAGTTCGACATTATAATTGTTTTACGACGGAATTACCTTTCCAATGAAAAGGAGCGCATCAACCGCACGATTTATTACCAATGCAACGAATGGCGCGACCTGCAAGGCGAAGCCGGAGCTAAGATGATTAACGTCATCAGCCAAGTCGAAAAAGTGCTCTCCGGTGAGGAGTACGACGCCGAAATACAGAAGCGGCAGCTCGGAATGGAAACGGCACAACAAGCCATCGAATATTTACAGACGCAGGTCGGCAATGGATTTCCCAAACAAGCAGAGTTGGAGGCGGCAGAAGAACGCATCGCCGAGCTGGAAGAGCAGATGAAAGTGGAACTGGCAGCGATCGAAGCACAGGAGGAAACCGACAAGTCCGGAACCGCAACCATAGACATCGACCCTGACGAATTGATTGACGACAATGCAGGAAACGGCCTCCGCTTCCGCGACGGTGGCAATCCGTTCGGTTCCGACGCCCCGGCAAGCGATGCGGAGTTGGCTCGCCGCGTTCGCCGGATCGCCCGCACGCTGAACACTCCGGTCGAGATTATCGACGACCTCGATGCAATTACCGATTCCGACCCGCTCGTGCAACGTCGTAAACGACACTCAAAAGGTTTTTACGACCCGCAAACGGGACAAACGTTCATTGTCCTGCCCAATATTACGACACTCGCCGATGCCGAAGCGACCGTATTGCATGAAATTGTCGGACACATGGGCTTACGCTCGCTGATGGGCGACCGTTTCGGCGACTTTCTCGATAAGGTTTACAATGGTCTCGATACCGAAGGGCGCAGCCGTGTGGCCGACATTGCCCGCGAGCAGGAGCACCAATCCTCCGGCGCCAAGCACCGCCAGGCAAATACCCGCCGTCTGGCAACGGAAGAATACCTCGCACATTTGGCGGAAGGCGACATCACGCCGAGCCGCTTTGCCCGGATCATCGGCCGTATCCGCTCGCTGCTACGCGACATATTGCGACTTCCGCTGCGTATCGGCGACCGCGACATCGCTTATTTGTTGTGGTTGTCGAAACACCGCCTGCAAAAAACACGCACGGCCGCCGAAGCCGTCGCCGCAACAGCGACCGAACGACGCATCCGTAAACAGCTTTTCGGTCGTTCTGAAAACGTGCGTTACCGTGCGATATTCGACGACGCTACACCTGAAAATATCGAACGGTATAGCATCGAACGCTACATCCGCGAGCATCATATCACCGGAGTTTTACTCGGCGAACATAATGCCGATGACTTCGCTATGCGTGTATATGGACTGCTTGATGACATGGGCCGAGCCATCATTGACCGCATGGGCAATGATCGTTTGAAGGCCATGCGCAAATACCTCGCATTATTCGACCTCCAAAAGCTCACCGATCAAGAAAGCTATCGCAGCATCATCGACGAACTGGTGAAAACCTTACCCCAAGAGACGAAAGAGCAAATCGTGCGCTCCATGCGCAAACACCTCGATTTCGTCCTCTCCGACAACTACCGCACTCCGTTGCGGCGACGCACGATGAAAAGCGAACGACCTCTACCGGAGAATTTCAAATATGCGAGCGAGTATGTCGAAGAATTGCTTAAAAAGAAACGGGCACAGCCCGAAATGGCTCCGCCGGCCGGAATCGAACCGACTGTGATTTACGACAAGCGGAATTGGAAAAGCCGTCAGCAACTCCGGTTCATAGATAGCACTTTACCCGTCGAAAGATTACAGGAAGAAGTCGTGCGGCGCGGAGGCAGCATCGACGACCTCACGGACATACACAAACATTTGAACCACTTGACAAGCATCGCCAAAGTCGCAATCGACAAATACACGAAAGAGTATTTAGACCCCATACTCGACCAAATCGCAGCCATAGCCCGTGAAACAGGCATGACGGAAACACACATCATCGACTACATCACGGCCGAATCGTCGCTCGAACGGCAGGCAACGGGGATTGCGGCCCTATCCCTCGACCCGCGCGATGCGTGGAACGAAACGCTGGCCCGAAGTATCGTCGCAGATTTCCGCCGCCGGGCCGGAGAGATTCCGACACAGCGATTATGGCAGCGAATCAATGCGGCTAACGACCGCGTGCTGGAAATCCTCGTCGAGGACGGAATGTTAGCCCCCGAACACCGCAAGTTGATAAAGGGGCACGGCTGGGACTACTATGTACCCTTACGGGATTATGATTACAACTACCGCGACCAGAAAGGCGAGCCGGTGGCTTTCGATGCGGCCGACGTGTACGACTTCATCGACGACAGTGCGGGGCCGCGCCCCTTACGGAAAGTGCTGCACGAAGCCGAAGGACGTATCGCAAAGCCCCGCAATCCGATCGCTCAAATGGTGAATATCGGTATCGGAGCGATCATCGCCGCCAAAACCAACAGGGCGAGGCAGTCGGCCTTACGGTTGGTGCAGAACAACAGCCGCAATTCGGAAGACTTGTTCCGCGTCGATAAGGTCTGGTTGGCAAAAGGCATCGGCAACAGATGGGTTACGACGACCATAGACCCCGCCGTCGAGGACATCGAACTATCGAAGGCGGCACGTAAGGAGATCGCCCGGCTGAAAAAGGAGATGAACGCGGCACTTCAAGCACACGATGATGAACTGGCCGACTACCTGTATAACCGTATCGAGGAGACCGAACGGTTCAACATTGTCCGCGAAGCCGAATCGGGCAGTCGTTTCGAGCACGAAGGACACTTGGGACATTCTTACGAACGACAGCGCAATGTGGAATGTTACGTGAACGGTATCCGTTATGTGATAACCTTCGCCGATCCCGCCGTGGCGAACGCGATCAACCAGTATAACCGGCTGGCGATTCCAAAATGGCTGGATGATACGGTCGGGAACGCGACACGCTGGCTGGCAAGAGCTTTTACCTCCCGAAATCCGGCGTTTGTCGCAGCGAATTTCCTGCGCGACGTGCAGCACGCCGCGCTGGTACACGCCATCGACAAAGGCGGGAATCTCGAAGGATTCGTGCGTAACATCCCTGCAAGTATGGCCGCAATCACCCGCGAACTGCGAGGCAAGGCCGAGCCGCTGACCATCGCCGAAACCGGGACGCTCGACGTACTCGACACCGCCGATCGGCAGGAACTAATCCGGCAATTCGGCCGCGAACGGGTCATGGACACGCTTTACGACTATTTCCGTGAAAACGGCGGGGAAACGGGGTTCGTACATAGTAAAGACATCGCCGAGGCCGAAAAGGAGATCAAACGTTACGTTGCATTCCGCACGGGGCGTATAGGTGAACTGCTGAAAGCAACGCAGCGCAGCGAACGCGCCGGGGTATGGCTCTCGTATGCTGCCCGCAAAAGCGGTATGCAAGCAATAGGCGTCGCGCTGGAAAATGCCTCCCGCATTGCCGAAAACACATCCCGTTTGGCGACCTTCACCACATCGCTTGAACAAGGAAAATCGCTCCTTACGGCTATCGACGATGCAAAAAACGTTACGGTGAATTTCAACCGTCGCGGTACGGCAACCCGGCCGCTCGGCATGTTCTACGTCTTTTTCAATGCTTCGGTACAGGGAGCGGCACAGGTCGCACGAATCGCCATGCGTAACCGGAAAAGATTTGCACAGGCTGTTGCCACGCTGACGGCGGCTGGATTTCTCGACAGTCTGCTGCTTGATTTCTTCCTCGCCGGAAGCGGAGGCGACGGCCGCGATCTGGCCGTTACGGAATACGAAAGACATAACCACCTCATCATCCCCGGCATGGGAAAGCGCGGTTACTTGAAGATTCCGCTTCCACAGGGATTCCGGGCTTTCTTCGGCATAGGAACTGCCTTGCATGACCTTTACCGAGGAAAACTCGGCTCCGAAGATGCCGCACGCATGATGCTTACGATGCTCTATGAGGACTTCTCGCCCGTAGCTTCGCCCTCATCCAAAGGAGATGCGACACGTGTACTGATTCCTACGGCTTTGACGCCGTGGTACGACATCTGGTATGCCGGAGAGGATGCGTTCGGTTATCCTGTCGGACGCCGCAGCTACTCGACGACGGCAAACTATCCGCTCTCGGAAATGGGACTGAGAAACGTAAACAAAGCGATTTATTACCTCTGTCGAGGGATCAACAGGTTAGGCGGCGGCGATGAGAACACACCGGCCGGACTACGCAAGAACGGAGAAATCGACCCGCTGCTGCGGGGTATCTTCGAGTACAACCCCTCGCACGTCGAACACGTATTGACCTATTACGGCGGCGGAATGGGTAAGTTCATCAAAGACATGGTGCACACCTCGCAGGCGCTATTCACCGGAGAAGAAATCAGCAGCCGCGATCTGCCCGTAATAAATCGCTTCTATGGAACGGCACGCCCCGAAAATCCAGCCGAACGGTATTACACCCTCCGCGACCGTCTGACGAATATCGAAGCCAAATATAAACGCATGGGGCCGGCACTCGACCGCACCGATCCTGCCGTACAACGGAATCTGCAACGTATCGCAATTTTCAAGGCACACCAAACGGCGGTGAACAAGCTGCGGGCGATACTTGCCGATACGCGTCCCAATACCGCAGCTTATGACCGATTACAAGAAGAATTGAACGAAACGATGATGAACGCATTAAACGAGGACGACCATGTTACGGAATATTGATACCCGGCGGTTGAAACTGTTGGCCCAAACGGATAAAAGCGTCGCTCGAACACGCCGCGAATGGGAGCAAGGCACGATGCGCTACGCCGACGACAATCTAACGCTCCTGTGGCGTTGTGCGCGGGATTGGGACGCAATGGACTACCTGCGCAAAGAGCACTCCCGGAATCTGCGATACAAGAACGGCGACCAATGGAGCGACACGGTACCCGACCCCGACCATCCGCACCGGACGATCCGCGAAGATGCGCTGATCTCCCGCAGCGGGAAAGTGCCGCTCAAACACAACTATATCCAGCAATATATCCGTAATATTCACGGACAACTCCTTTCGTCGCCCACGCAAACGGTCGTATATGCCCGCAGTCGCGACGACCAGCCGCTCGGAGAAATGCTGACCAACGCCCTGCAAGCGTGCCACCAGCTCAACAGAATCCGAAAAATAGACATCAACGTTGTTGAGGAACTCTGTCTGACGGGGATAGCCTGCGCGAAGGTACGCTACGGCTATTGGAGTACCAAGAACCGCACGGACGGAAAAATCGACCTCGTGAACATCAACCGGCTATTTTTCAATGCCGACATCGAAGATCCGCGACTGACAGACATCCGCCGCATCGGAGAGCTGCACGACTACACGTTCGACGATTTGGTGCGCAACTTCGCCACATGCCGTGAAGACGTGCAGGCATTACGCGAAATTTATGGCATCTGCCACGACCATACAAAGCTGGAAAACCTCTATGAAAATCACGCCTCACGGCTTCAAAATCTGAATTTCCTATACACGAACGACCTCGGCAAATACCGCGTTATCGAGGTGTGGGAACGCCTCGGCCGCTGGGTACTATACATACATGACTACGCCGACGGAACGGAGGAGATATACACCGAACTCACGATGCAAGAAGTCGAAGCGATCAACGCCTCGCGCATCGAGCAAGGTATGGCCGCAGGGATCGCCCCAGACACAGTGAAACTCATCTACGCCCGTGAACAGTACGAATATTATTGGCGGGTGAAATACCTTACGCCGAACGGCTACTGCATCAAAGAGACCGAAAGTCCCTATGCACACGAAGAACACCCCTACGTGCTTGCGGCCATGCCCGTAATCGACGGACGGTTCAAAGCCGTATTATCGGACGTAATAGACATTCAGCGCTATATCAACCGGCTATTGACCCTTTTGGATTTCATCATCGGAGCCTCGGCAAAAGGGCTGTTGATGGTTCCGCAGGAGTGCATACCCGACGATATGGACATTCAGGATTTCGCACGCGAATACGTCAAAACGAACGGCGTCATTCTTATCAAAAAAGGGGCCTACGACAAACTCCCGAAGCAAATATCCATGAACGGCACCAATATCGGAGCATGGGAAATGTTCGCGCAGGAAATGAACATCATGCAGCAAATCAGCGGACTGAACGGAGCGGTACAGGGGCAAGTTCCGCGAGCCAATACGCCGTCGAGTCTCTACGCCCAGCAAGCACAAAACTCGATGATGAATTTCGTCGTGCTGTTCGAGAATTACAATATGTTCTGCGAGGAACGCGACGAAAAACTGCTTAAAGTCCTCATGCAATACTACACGACCCGTCGATACATCGGCACCAATGGTAAAACCGCCGGAGAGATGGCGAAATTCTACGAGCCGGAAATGGCGCAGAAAATCGAAGATTTTAACCTCACGGCCGCAAAATCGAACGATACGCCCGTATTCCGGCAAATGACCGACGACCTATTGATGAAACTGCTCGAAAGCGGCCGCATACCGCTCGAAATATTCCTCAATAACTGCTCGCTGCCGGGGGCCGACAAACTACTCGCCGAGGTCAAGTCTTTCAACGAACAGGCCGCAGCCGGTCAAATCGACCCCGAAGCCCTTACGCAGTTGCAACAGGCGGCACAACAGAACGCCGACCCGAACGCTATGGCCATGATGCAACGGTATATGGATGCCAATTAACATATCTGCCAAAAATAAATTCACTTTTTTAGCGAATTTTTGAAAATAAGCACTATCTTTGCAATGTAAAAATCAGCAATAATGATTGTAAAATTCCAAAAAGAGTATCTATCGGAATTATACTACGAAGGAAAGTGTAAAGATAGAAAACACCGTTACCAACCGACAATAGTTAAACGCTACAAGCAACGTATAGATATTCTTAACGATGCAAGTTGTATCGAAGCTCTTTATCAGTTACATTCATTGGGGTACGAGGTACTGACTGGAAATAAAGAAGGTATTTCCTCAATCAGAGTGAATGACCAGTATCGGATTGAATTTTTGGTTTCGCACGAAGCCGACGGGAAAGAGCAAATAACGATTTGCAATATTATTGAGTTGTCGAACCACTATAAATAATTGCTATGGGAAATTTAGGTTATCCATACACTCCTACGCATCCGGGAGAAATACTGAAGGAGGAGATCGAATACAGAGGCATCTCGCAGAAAAAATTGGCCGAACAGATAGGTATTTCCTATACGATGCTCAATGAAATTCTGAACGCGAAACGCCCTGTAACCGAAACTATGGCCTTGTATTTCGAGGCTGCATTGGGAATCGAAGCCGAAATGCTTACCAATATGCAGACTCGATACAATATGCAAACAGCTCGCAAAGACAGTAAACTGACGGCTCGATTGCAACAGATTCGGAAGTTGGCCGCAATACTATGAAAAATTATGAGCATAGAGTGCATTGCAGCTAAAAGATTATCGGACAAACCAAGTAAAAGAATCCCGATAAATACTTATCGGGATTCTTTATTCATAAACGTCAATTTGCTATTTTACTTTACAGTCCTAAATAGACAATCTCGTCCTTTGGAAAAATCTTCTAAATAAGAATAAGCTATTTGAATATACTTCTCTTTGAACAAATGTTTTTTTCGAGGAGACCAATTTTGAATCTGTGTAATGGTTTGCGCCAAGTCAATATAAGTATTTTCTTTCCGAACATACGCAACAGACGCGAGAATTTCCAGAGACAAAGCCGATTGAAATCCAGAGATCAATTTTATCAATAATTTCAAACGATCAACCTGTTCCGACTTCAACTTTGTTTTCACATATTCGCTAACTTCCTTCATCGTGCTATATTGCAACTCCAAAGAATCGAAAGCTCCGATCTTCATCTGTTCGAGACCTTTGATATATTTCCCGTTAATGTCGTGCAGAATATATCCGACCTGAGTGCAATAGGGGCCATAATGTCCTGCAACGAATTTCAGTTTGCCAAATGAAGGTTCACCCAGCAATTGCATAAAATATGCTAATTTATTTGCGACGAATAAACTGCTGTTTTCTCCTAACGATTCATAATAAAACAGAGCGTACAGCAACATGGCTCTCGCCGGAGTTAATTTTGCCTCCCGACAATTCGTTTCCTGCTTCAACAATTCGCTGACGGCTTCGTTCGGCTGATAGATATGAATATCCACATTTAATTCCCCGAGATACTTTTCCATCAACTCTTTCACCTTGCTCCAATCCAATCCACCGTTGCCGCATCCAAGAGGAGGAATAGCGATACTTTTTATCCTATATTGATCAAGAACCCGCACCAAATCTTTCAGTCCTTCTTCAATATATTCATATTTGGAACGATGCTTCCAGTCCTTTTTCGTCGGGAAATTAATTATCCATTTAGAATCGGTCGAAAGGTTACTGTCTCGTGTTACCAACAATTTGCCTGGGAAAATGCTGCCCTCTTTACACGCTTGTTGATATACTTGAAAATTATAAGGATACCTATCCTTGAATTGCAAGGCGATTCCTTTACCCATAACACCAACGGTATTAACGGTATTGATCAAAGCTTCGTCGGAAGCAGCCAACAAATTACCTGTCACATAATGTATCATGGATAAAAATAGTTATTTTTGCTATCAACGTATATCGGTATCTCAATGGATAAACGAGATAAAATTGTTTTTACATATGCTTCACGGTCTGCCGTTTTGACAATAATTCCGGCGACACACGAAACCGGCACACAGTCTTTCACCAAAAATTCGGCCTGTTTTCTCCGCATCCGATCCATATTGGCTTCATCATTCCCCCAAAATTGCGTGCAGACGACTTCCCAATCCACATGGGTCAAATCCTTGATGTCATTATAAAATTCAGTAAGTTTATTCTTTGCATGTCCATCGGTAAAGCACCATGCAGGACATTGCGCAACAATATCCTTAATACGACAAACGATATAAATCAATTCGTCCTGCGGTCTTTTTCGGATACCCCGATACCCTGTTTTAATATTCAATAACATCGGAGAATGGCCTCCGAAATAAAACGGAATATAATCCCCTAAATCCCCGCCCGGAGGATCAATTCGAACATGAAAATTTTGTCGCTGTTCGATTAACTGAATATCCCCGATATTGATATATTCAGGATCTTTCATACGACTATTCTTAGTGTACAATCCATGTTTTAGAATGAATTCCAAATTGGAATAGTGGATCATTCTAAAAATGAATTTTGAAGTATAGTCTATTTGAATATCCATATCTTTATATCACAAATGTAAGAAAATTTTAACTTACAAAAAATTTCTATTGAGAAGAATCGCGTAATTTATCTATTGGTATTCAAATAGCGATAATATGAATTATTTTAAGGCCCACCTGTTTGATCCCATCGTCCTGCATAAGAAAATCCCGGCGGATACCGCTGGGATTTAATAAGAAACCCGAAAAGAGCCGGCCTGCATCGATGCGCCTCCGCAAAGCCGGTCTGTCCGGATTTCCCGTCATTTCATATCTTCAAAATCGGAGCATCTCCCCGAAACGTCCGTTTTTCCACAATCGTAAACCCATGCAGAAAGGTGATATTGCTGCGGTGCAGCGTGATCCGAAGGATAAAACCCTGCGGCTGCAAGCCGCAGGGAATAAATCCAATCAATCCAATGAATCGGATGGTCGCTTCGCGCCTATTCTTGGACGGGACGCACCACGAAGCCGTCGGAGCGGTAGTTGATGCTCAGCGGGTAGATGTACGACGAGCGGAAGCTCAGGCTACGGCCGTAGCTCGTCGAGTACGGCACGGCCGACCAGAAGTAGCCGAGGCTGCCGACGTTGTTCACCGTGCCCGCCGAGTAGCTGCGATAGCCCGAAGCCGGAAAGAAGATCGTACCGCCCGCAGTGTCGTAGCTCCCCTCGCCCGTCATCTTGTTACAATAAAACTCCCAACCGAAATTATCGGTAAAATCGGTGGTGGAGGTATAGGGCGAATTGAATCGGGAGCCGAAGTAAGAAGACCCGAAAACATTGCTGCCGTTATACGTAAAGCCCGTAAAGGCGTTCGACGAAGGCAGATGGTAGCCGACGGGCGAAGGATCGTAAATCGTCTTAACCACCGCATTGTCGTTAGCCGTCGTCACCGTATTGTCGCCGCTCCAAAGATTGGAATAGGACGTGGCGCACCAATCGTAGATCGATGAACTGCCGTAATTGTAGAATATATGCGGATGCTGGATGGAAACGCCGATGGCGACCTTGCCGGTTCCCGATTTGTCGAACGCATAGCCGTCGGAATAGCAGCCCTTATCGACTGTGGAGCCGGAAGCGTTGCGAATACCGGCCAACATCGGGTCCTTGCGTCCGAACTGGAAATAAGGCTGGTTACCGAAATTTACGACCGAATGCGATGCCTGGGTGAGCGTTATGACCTGCATGGCACCGGTCTCCGCCTGCGTGAAGCGAACCTTCACGCTGCGGGCGTCGTAGGTGGTGGTTTCCGCATCGCACCAGCCGATATTGACCGGCATCATTTTATACGCTATACCCTGGTAGTTGGTCACGGTCCTGACATCGCTGCCCAGCTCGTAGTCCGTCACCCAGATATGCCAGCTCCACATGATACGGCTGTCCGTGTCACGCACGGCCACGATAGCGTTGCCCTGCTTGATCGTCGCTTGCGGCACGTCGAAGGTCAGGCTGTGCTTGTCGGACGAAAGCCGGACATTCGTCACCAGATTTTCCTCGTCCTGCCAAACGAGTACGTCATCCAGGGGCGTACACCCCGCATTGTTATAGATATAGGGATCGGTGATAGCCGCATCGAGATGGTTTACGAAGGTCTTCAATACGTATGTTCCGCTGGACTGCGAAGTGTAGGCCGAAGCGTTCGTACCGCCGTCCTTGATAGCGTTACCATAGACCAACGGCAGGGAGTACTGTCCCGGGGCGTTGATGACGTAACAGTTGGCGGTCCGCATCGCGGTCGTGCCACCGGAGGTCGAAAGATCGTACGTGCCGCTGACAGAAGCTGCCATTTTCAAAGTTTCGTTATGCGAATTGGAAGTGACACCCGTTTGAGCCGCAATCGTAGCCGAGAACGACGTGGCCGACGTACCGCCGTTGCCGCTCGCGGTAAAAGCTGTGAGCCATTCCGGACGGGCGATCACGTTGTAGCCCCCGCTGCCGTCATCCTCGACAAATTCGGCGGTCCAGGCCACCGGAACGGTTCGCGTAGCATCGCCCGGACGGGAAACGGCGGCATAGCTGGTCACCGAATAATTTTCGCTGCCTCCGGCATAGGTAAAATCGGCCGGAGCCATCACGGTAAAAGTCGGAGTGATTACGATGCTCGACGTCGAAATCCGGTAAGTGACGGTTCTGCCCATCGGCCATTGGCTGCCTGCGATAGAGGCGGTTAAAGTTCGTTGTGTCGAAGTCAGGTCGTCCGTATAGACGACCTCGATCGAAGCGCCCGACGGAAGCGTCTGCGGCAACATCATGAAGGTCGCTGCGACAGGAGTGATCTCCTGGTCCGCAGACCCGTCCACAGTAGCCGCAAGTGTCTGCGAAAAGTCTGTCGTAGCGCCGTAACCATTCCACGAATCGGAACCCATCGTATGCGAACCGGAACCGTAAACGCCCTTGAGCGTGATTTTCGTAATGCGCCCGGACATCATATCGTCGCCCGTAGTGAAGCGTACGGCAGTGAGCGCGTGAGCGAAACTCAACGGAGCCGCCGCAGCGGTATTGCCGGCCATCCCGGAGGTAGCAGCGACCAGCAAATCCTGCTGGTCGGCGACGGCTGTCGGGACCGTATAGGTGATCGACGGAGTACCGGCCGACGTCTTATCCGAAAGAACGATCCCCTGGCCGCCATAGGGCGCGTAAGCGAAGAAACGGATGTTGCGTCCGGCACCGGGCCAGTAATAGGAGGTCGTCCAGGACGATGCTTCGGTCACCTCGACATCGTACATATAATCCGGCAAGCAGGAATCCTCGCTCCAAGTCCCCGTATAAACCGAAGCCAATACGCCGAACGAATCGTAAAAGGTCCCCGTTTCGACGGGCGTGGCACGCGTCTGCAATCGGTCGGTTTGCACATTCGGGTACGGTGCGGCGATTCCGTCGGCGACCGAGGCGTGCAGGAACAGCGTGTCCGCAGGGTTTTCTCCCCGGAGCGAAAATACTTCCGCGACGTTTTCCGGAGAGGCAGCGCTCTTCTCTTCCGACCCGGCAGCACCGCATCGCAACTGCGTATTCCAGCCGTCCGCTTCGGCGACTGCGAAACGAAGCATATCACCGTGCAGTTCTCCATCCACTGCCGGGTCTTTCGAACAGGAGGTCGCAGACACGGCTGTCACCAGAGCAAATACCCGCAGAAAATTGCGTAACGGGAAAGTTGCAAGAATCTGTTTCATAATTTACATTGACATTATATAATTCACGCGTTTTTCGGCCGAGCCGAACGGTAGCTCTGCGGCTACCTCAAGTGATCGGGAAGGGACAGAGGAGGGCCGGAGGCCTTCCTCCCCTCGCCTGCCGTACACTACACCTTCGGACATACGGCAAGTCTTTGCGGTCCAACCCCGCCCGATCCTAATTTATCGATTACATCGTAACATCCTCCGAAGCCGGCGTCCACGGAGTTACCGTAACCGTAAATTTAATGGCACTGCCCAATACATCCTCGCCCGGTTTGAACGGATCTGTCGGACCCGGCATGGGCTTTTCGGGATCGACCTTACCGGCACCATTCGAGAAATCCAGCGTATAAACGTACTTCTGACCGGGCTCCCACTTGGTATTGACAGCTACTGCGACCCAGTCATATTCGCCGACAGAAGGATAGACACGGGCACCGTCCTTGGTCGTAATATTGACCTTCACGGCCAGATATGCACCTTTGTTGGTATTGGTCTTGTCCGTGTCGGGAGTCCAGGCTATAAGCTGCTGCGGAATGAGCATCGCATTGTCGTCTTCCACCGCCATAATCGATGCGGCCGTACCGGTCAGCGTCTTTTCGCTACCCGCATAGGTCGCTTCATAATTAGTCTTTACCGATCCCAACTGCCAGGAGGTAGTTCCGAAATCGAACGTCGCCTTCGAAACCGGCTGTCCGATACGCACGCCCTGAACCTTATAAACATAACCGTCGTTCGTGTTTTTAGCCTTGATCTCGATCTGGGAAAGTCGGTGCCCGAACGTCAGGGCGACACCTGCCGCCTCATCGGTTTTGCTGCCCGTAGCAGTGGCGGTGATGAAATCCTTCTGGTCGGCGATCGTCGTTGCGGGCTCGAAATCAGCGAGCGTCTTGGTCGTCGAATTAATCGTCACGGTAGCATCCAAGTCCGCAGCCGAAGGAGAGTAAGCGAAGAACGAAAGGTTGCTGCCGTCGCTGGGCCAATAGTAGGCCGGAGTAGAAGTGAAGAAAGCGCCATCTTTGGTAAACTCCGCATCGGAGAAATAGTTGGCGTTGTTCTTGTCGAGTGCCGTCACGAAAAAGTTCGTGATGTTAGCCATCGTCGTTTCCGAAGCACGAGTCTGCATGGCTGCACGGAAATCGATCGCGTTGCCATTGTTGATGCCCGTCGATTCGTCCTTCGAGCACGATGCCATGGCAAGAGCCGCCACGACCACTAAAAATAATTGTTTTTTCGTCAGTGAATTAATTAAAAGGTTTAACATTGATCTATGCAAATTCCCCCCCCCATAAAATCGGGAAGATCATTAACATTTTACATCTCGATATCGACATCCACACTTTGCCACTCATCCACCGAAGGCTGGAAACCACCGCCATTGACGATAGGTTTGGGCAACGGAAGCCCGTCCAAAACGATATGCACATTACGCTGATCGGGAGCCGAATGGATTTGATCCGTCACGTCATAGGTGTAATACCACTTGCTCTCGTCCGCCAAAACCGCATAGATGGTCAGTTGATGTGCGTTCTGAGTCGCAGCACAATGTCCGAAAGCGAGCAAGCTCCCGGTAACGAGCGTCTTGTCGGCAGATACGGCGGCGTCAAACGGTATCGTGACGCACTCCTCGCTGATCGCATCGTAGCCTACACCCGGCAGCAAGCCTCCCGCCAGGCTCGACAACGAGCCGCTGATACCCGATACGTATTTCAGATTCTCCGCATTGCGAATTTCGACCGTATATCTGCAAACCGATAGCTCCGGATAAAGCACGATCGTCTGGGCCGCAGCCGTCTGCTTCAACTCGATCCCCTCCGTACAATCGCTCCAAAGCTCATCCGGGGGTAACGCCACACGCTCGGTTTCCGTACCGTCAGCACGAGGAACACCGTCGGACCGCACACCCAAAGCGGAAAGGCCGGACAACAGATCGGTCGTACGAGTAGATACTTCGAAAGTCGTCTTTTGATCCGTATTGCGATAAGTGACATTCTCCGTGTCGCTATTCAGGCAGAGCGCCCCGTAGTTTCCGACGGGCACCCGGATCGTACCGCCCCCGCAATCGGTGAACTCATAGCGCAGTGCCTCTCCTCCGTTTGTCGGGAACAGGTAGAGCGACATAGATTCAGGAGCTGCCTCGGAAGCATTCCGCCAATCGAAAACCACCTCTACGTCGATCGTATGCGAGTGGTCGTAACACAAGTCTTTATGTTCGCACGAAGCGACTGCAAGCGCTGCAAACAGATATATGAACAACTTTTTCATCGTTTGCCTCCTTTCTTTTCATTGTAGTTCCCGCGACCGATCAGCCAAATCAACGACACCTCCGCCTTCGTGGACCCGAACCAATGACGTTGCTTGGTCGATTGCCATACGTAGTGGCCGTCGGAGGGAATATATTCGTGGTACTCTCCACCCCAGTAACCCACGCCAAGCGTGAAATCGAGGTTTAAACGACGGGAAATGGGAAGCGAGTAACCGTACTCGACACCTATCGCATAGTTAAGTTTGTCCCACAACGTGCCGCCCGGCTTGCCGCCTATGTAACCTTTGTGCCCGGTCTCGAAGTCGTAGGTGAAAGCCTGACCGTAGATGCCGAGGTGGTGTCCCGTAAGCGGTTTGGTCTGGGCACGGCGCCCGAAATATTTTCGGATGTCCAATTCGCCGCCGTAGATGCGCCAGTAATTATGACGTTTGTTGCTGTTCCACCAAGCATACATCCAGTTGGCACCGACACTCCAACCCTTCCCGAGATAGAATTCTGCACCGATGTTAGAAACCAAGGCCGCATCGTAGAGCAGATTCGTTTTCAGCGACATGTAGAACGGCTTGCAGGCCGGCGATTCCGGTTGCACTGGAATTTCGACGGGAACGGAGGCTGATTCTACGACCGGTTCGGATTCGGGTTCGGGTTCGGGTTCAGGTTCAGGTTCAGGCTCAGGCTCAGGCTCAGGTTGAGGCGCCGGTTCCGGCTGCGAAGCGGATGCGGGACATTCCATCTCGCAGACCAAACGCACACCGGCACTCCGCAGTTCAGGAAAGAAATACTCCTCCATATACCTCCACGCGCGACCGCCACGAAGCATCCCCAACTGCCTGTTACGGCTATCTACGACTTTACCGTCCCGAATTACCCAGACAGGGGTATTGCGCAGAATTTCCAACACTTCGTCTCGATACGGCATGTCCGAAGCTACGACCTGTCTTTCCAACCTTTCCCAGTCGATACCCAAAGCCTGAATGTCGAGGGTAGCTCCTTCAAGCGAAATATACTCCTCAATCCAGGCTACAAGGTTCTTCGCTCGATTTTCCGATAAGCGTTTGTTTAACACGCTGACGCCTTCCGGAGAGGCTGTTCCCACAATTCGGAAGGTTTTCACACGACACGAGGCACTCCCCTGCAAGGTCCGAACACTGTCCACGAAAGCAGCCAAACGTTTTGCGTTGTCCCGATAATCAAATTCCAAAATCGAATAACCCTGACGGAAATAAACCTGAACGTTCAGGGTATCAACCAACACTTGTTCCTGCCCGCAACCGATATGACAATACCCAAGCAGTAACATAAATAACATCAATCTATTTATTCGCATACCTTGTAAAGTTGTTTTTCATACCTTCCAGAATCATTCTTCAAGCGAAATGCTGACAGGAATTCGCTCATTTTGTATTTTTACTCCCTACATTTCGTGGCTGTCTGTTTCGATCTCCGCCTCAATTCCGAAGGTGTCATACCAAAATATTGTTTGCAGAATACCGTGAAATAGGATGCAGTGGCAAAACCATAGCTTGTAGCAATTTCCGCAATGCTTTTATCAGTATTCCGAATATCACGCAGGATACGTTCGGCACGACGTTCGTTGAGCCACTCGCGTACCGGCCACTTAAATTCTTCTTTGAATTTACGCTGAAAATTGCGTACACTCATATGAGCCAACAACGCAAAATCACTCACGTCATTGACATGTTGATAATTTTCAAGTACAAAATCTTTAAAATTATCGCTGCTTCCAATAACGGATTTCAATAATATATAAAGGTCTTCCAGGCTATAATAACCACGTAGAAGAATACACAATTCCTCTTGTTTTAGCCGATGAAAATGAAGACAGTTTAGCCCTTCGTCGAGATTGTGGGAAAGATCAGAATAAAAAGCAACAAGTTCCTCACAAACTGCTAATTGCGGAAATTGTCGGGAGGGGGGGGGAAGATGCCTACCATTACGCTGACGCACCTGGTATTGCAGATCGACTAAATCGTATTTGTTGCAAAGAGGCAATCGCCCAGCAAAAAAACTGGCAATAAAATAACTTGAACCGATAGTTTGTCCGGTGAAGCCTATATTTTTCGGCAGAAACACCAACATACCGTGTTCAATGGTGCGCGACGTAAAATTTCCCAATGTAATCTGGAGACAACCTTCCGCAAGATAAAGAAGCACACTATGACTTTCGTTTATATCCGAAATATCCGTACTATCGGACAAACGATATTGTCGAAACAACGCGCTTTCATCCGTCGCATAATATACACAGTCCATGTGATCTTTTTTATTGTGCAGAGGCATAAATATATATCTTGGTTTTAAAATGCAAAGTTACTACAAAAAAGAGAAATGCGGAAGAATATGGTAATGGATTTGATTTACAGGGGTTTCATTTATGCTGCCAATTATTCCGAGAGCCATTACAATCCACGCCGAAGCCAAATCAAGACGG
>ENA-ORSM01001614-ORSM01001614.1-human-gut-metagenome-genome-assembly--contig:-NODE-1614-length-17319-cov-3.113705_pt1 | contig 17319 bp, 19 predicted proteins | sample MGYA00241903_ERZ509170 | MGnify/ENA primary metagenome ERZ509170 (study PRJEB26280, sample SAMEA2338784) | human gut metagenome | biome: human gut; feature: human-associated habitat; material: faeces...
ACCAGAGGTATGCAAACCATGTCTCTTTTTGTTTTTGCGAAACTTATTCTACCTGACCCGAAAAGGGAAACAAAAAGGGAAAATGAAGGCTGAAAACAACAAAGGAGCCTTGAAACCCAACAGTTTCAAGGCTCCTGAGGTGGTCGGAGTGGAATTATAGGATTCCACGAAATGAGAACAACAAAAATGGTATTCGGGCAATCGGCAATCAGTATTTCCACAACAAATAAAACTAAACTTCTATTGAGACGGAAAGGCCGCTAATTTTGGAGATCAGCGGCCTTTCTCTGCATTCCTATCCTACGATTTCAATTTCCTTCATTTGCTGGATGAGTTCATTTACTCTCCGATATACAAAATTCCGCCCCTGTCCGGCACCACAGTTAGGATGTTCACACACATTCATCAAGTATGCGCTACCCACAGTTTTGCTAAATGTATTTCTGAATTGATGGGGATATTTTTGTAAAAGCATCTTATCGTATTCGGGATTGTCACCAACTACATTCAACCCATAGTATTCAATTGTGGGATCTGCCATGTGTGCAAGGACTTGTTCCATGCTCTGGCTTTTCATCAGACGGTTCTTGTCCCAAGGATAAACCAAGTCGTCTGCGGTATCATCAGAAAATGTAATGTAGGTTAAAATATTAGTGTTCCGGTGGCAGCGGTAACATTCCTTCTTAAAGGAGTAAATCTTAAAAGGCAGAGAAGCTGCATCCTCGTCATGGATTTTAACATTATCAGAAAAATAGCCGTATTCTTTTCCACCCTCGGTGAATGTAATGTATGTTTTTTCTCCATCAATACGGAAAGAAAAAGCTGTCTTAACCTCACCTGTTTTCAGATTAGTGAAAGTAATCATATGTCAAATACTCCTATGTAATGTGAAAATGTTGATGGAAGAACTAATGACCAGTCAATCGGTCAATACACTATTGTACCATGCTTTGACACGTTCATAGTAATCGATGATATCTGTCATATCGGTTCGATCAATCTGTTCAGGCCAATTCTGATGTTTCTCGGAGAACGTGGCAAATTTAATGGCATTATCATAGTAACCAGAACAAGCGGGATTTGTGTTCATCTTTTCGATGCACTCGGCGATAGATATGTCCTTGTATTCATGATGATTACGCCAAAACTGAGGCCAATCTAACATCATAGGGCTTAGAAATTCCGACTTTTTGTCATTATCTTTAATGTTTCCTAAGTATGGGATAAAGTAACGATTATATACCGGATGATAATTGTTGAAGCTCCTGCCAAATGCTACGCCGATCGCATTTTGCGCCGGCTCACCCCGGGCAGCTTCTACCAACGGCTTGCCAAAAAAGATTGATTGGTGCTTATTCATAGTGGCCATACCGGTGGAGATACATCCACGGAGAGGAATACCAGCTTTAACTGCCTCGCAGAAGAACTCCATGCACACTTGCAGAAAAGACAGATAGATGGGGTGCTCTTGGAAAAATAGCGAACAAAACTCTGTGTTCTTTTCTCCAATCAGTAACGGATACGGTTCATAAAAAGAATCCCGGAGCCACCATGATGGCCTTTTGAACAGATAGTGCGTGTAAATCAAAAAGGTATCACTAAAGTGGCATACATGAATATATCCATTTGCATCTGCAATTAGCTGATTGTTTTTCCAATCTTGAGAAACGGGCACAGGAACAACACTGCCCGCAAGAGTTCCATTTCCGGAGTAGTTCGACTCCATTTTATGAATGATATCCAAAAGCTTATTATATAGATCCAGAACGATTTGAGTTCCGTTATTTTGAACCAAATTGGAAAAGCCAAGGATATCAAAAAGTGCGATGGAATATAATTGTTCTTGTTGCTCAATATCTCGAATGGCTTGCTCCATTGCATCCGGAGATGTAATTGGTAACCGTTCTTCAGCGGAAGGTATCTCGTGATTTTTCATGGTATCCCCTCGTATTTCTTTGGAATCAGGTTCATTATATCACAATTTTGCAGGATTGCTATTATAGTTTATATGATTAGAACATAAGCGCCGTCCAACAGGACAAAGGGCGACACTTTTCCTTTCTCGACTTCGGGACAAATTTGGTGTGCCCCCCGTCAAGTAGACAGGGAAATAATTTACACTTTACGCATGAAATTTCTGCCTACCAACCATACAGAGCAGGTACAGGTCTTTATGCGGCCAGTAGGCAGTCATGGACCTCCATAGGAGTCCGTACGCCCAGTCCGCGCTGGAGGCGGCGGAAGTTGTAATAGGTAATGTACTCCCGGATCATCTTGACCAGCTCTGCCCGGCTGGTGAAGCGCCGGCCATAGTAGCGCTCCCGTTTGAGGAGGCCCCAGAAGCCCTCCATGGGACCGTTGTCAGTACACTTTCCCACCCGAGACATGCTCTGGGTGATGCCGGCCGCAGTCAATTTGTCATGGAAGATCTGGGTGGTATAGGCGCCCCGGTCGCTGTGGAGCAGGAGATGGACGCCGGGATTTGTTTCTAAAGCCTGGTCCAGAGTGCTGTGCACTAGAGCGGTATCATTGGCATCCCGGATGGCAAAGGAGACGATCCTCCGGTCGCACAGGTCCAGGATGGCACTTAGGTAGAGCTTGTGCATAGTGGGGCCTACGTAGTTGCGTTCAGTATATTCTCCGCCAGATGCTTGGGAGAGGCTGCCGACCGGGTGCAGCCCCGGGGTGCATACTTCACCGCAGACTGAATTCCCAGGCTGCGGCAGATGCGCAGCGCCCGCTTGTCGTTGACCGGCGCATGGTAATACTTGTCCAAATCGTCCCGAATACGGCGGTATCCCTTGTCCGGGCTCTCTCGGTGAATTTCTCCAACCAGCCCGGCAATGCATTGGTTCTCGGTGACACGGATCCCGGCTTCCCCGGAGCGCCACTGATAGTAGCCGGCCCGGGAAACATGTAGCACACGGCAGGCCGTACTTACAGGAAAACCTTCGTCTTCCACACCACGGCGCACCGCTTCATACTGCGGCTCCTGCCGGAACTGCCTTAGTGATCCCCCCTTTCCAACTCCTTCACTTTTTTTCGCAGATACAGCTCCATTTTCAGCAATTCATTCTCCTGTTTTAACTGGGCATTCTCAATCCGCAAGGCCTCATCCCGGCTCCGGGGTGTCTGATCCGCCAGCCGGTGGCCGCGGCGATCTTCCAGTCCTGCTGACCCAAACTCCCGGTACTTTTTCACCCAGCTCCGCAGCGTTGCCTTCTCCACCTGATACGCCTGCGCTACATCCCCAAGCGGCTGCCCGCCGTCCAGACAGGACAGCATCGCCTGCAGTCGTTCCTCCACCGTATGTTCTTTTCTCATGACAGAACCCCCCGTCTCTTTTTTGGAGTTTCTTTCATGATACGCCTTTACCCAGTCCAATACCAGATTCCCCGAGCGAAGCTGATACTTTTCCGCAATGGCCATGCTGCTGCCCTGCCCGGACATGTATGCCTTCACTACTTTGCGCTTGAAGTCCTCATCGTATCGCCGCTTTGACTGGTTTCCATTCTCCTCTAACGCCGAGATCCCCTCCGAGCGGTACCGGCTGATCCAGCTCTCCATGGTTGAGTGCCCCACACCAGCCCGCCGTGCCGCTTCCCGCATCCGCAGCCGCCCCGTAAGGCATTCCTCTACCAGTGAGACTTTCTCGTCGAGGCTAAGCTCTTTTCGTTTGCCCATCTATACTCCCTCCCAATATTATTTTCTTGTCTGCTTTATTGGGAGCATACCAAGTTGTCCGGGGCAAACCCGCTGCTCCTGCAATACGCAAACAATAGGATCGAGGAGCTGGATGCGGAACGGCAAAAGCAGTTAAAGCTGGTGGCCGATCTCACCGCTAATTCCGTTTCGGACACGCAAATTGACTGTATCACGAATTACCTCAACGATTGGGAGTCCGTGAGTTTTGACGATAAGCGCAAGGTGGTTGATATTCTCATATCCCACATTGACGCAACCAGTGAGAGCGTTACAATCCACTGGAAAATCTAAAACCTACTTCACTTGGCATTATGCCTTTGTAAAAAATAGTTTACCTATTGTGACTTTCCCAGCGAGCACTGGACTCGCATCCGCACCAACAATGTTATTGAGAGGCTGAACCGTGAGATCCGCCGCCGCACTCGTGTGGTAGGCAGTTTCCCGGACGGCCATTCTGCTCTCATGCTGGTCTGTGCCAGGCTGCACCATGTGGCCGGCACCCAGTGGGGCAATAAGAAGTACATGAACATGAAGCACCTGGAGGCGACCCTTGAGGACACCTCCATTGCTGGCTGACTTCATTCATCCCAAAGGCTGCAAACCAATTTGCGAAAAACTCTTGACACTACCCACATGGCCGTAGACATCCAGGGTAAAGGATGCTGTGTGATGTCCCAGGTTGCTCTGGACGGTCTTGATATCGTCCCCAGCCTCCAAGAAAGCCACTGCGTAGCTGTGGCTCAGGTCATGAAGCCGTGTGTCAGGCACACCGATATCATTGGCGATGCGCTTGAAGTTGTAGTACGCGGTGCTGGGCGACAGGTGTCAACCCATAGCGTCGCAAAACACATAGAAATGGTCTGCCAAAGAATGGGGGAGCGTTTCTGACCACAGAACCTACCACACACCGCCTCTGATCACCATAGAAACACTATGTTCAAAGAGTTCTGAGAAAGAGCGGATTGGATATGAAACGCTAAAAAGCAACCACAAAAAGCAGAGAAAATTTCACAGAGTCCTTCGGATTCATAGGGCATCGGCTACAAGTTCCGCTACTCAGGCTAAAAATCAGCTGTTTTCGTATAAAAATAGCGAATTCTTCTTGCTTTATGTTGTAAGAAGCAAATTTTACAATTTTGATTTCACAGGCGACTGCCAAATACTACAGACGGTTTTCTGGCTTTATCACAGGAAGGGTGCCCCTTTTCACAAGGAGCACCTTTCCTGTTGGTTTTCTATGCCGTGGGTTCTGATTTCCCGCTAAGAAAAGATTGGGAAATCTATATACTATATATTGAAATTGGAATCCAGACGGCTTCCAACGGCGGCTTTGCTTTACGCCCCGGCATGTGTTTCTTTCCATTTACTTCCGGAATTTCAAACTACACCGGCTTATTTTGCGGCTCGAGAAGCGCAATATGAGAACTGGAATTCTTATCCAAGTTCATCCAAGATCTGCCGTAGCGCACTACAGGATTCTCCACTGTAACAAAGGCATCGACTGTCTCCAGCACATCATAGCCAAAGTTCTCGCCGCGATAGTGCATTGGAACCGTTATATTCGGCCGCAGCTTTTCTACAACAGCCCGGGCCTGGACGGCATCAATCGTATAGTATCCACCGACGGGAATCAATAGTGCATCAAGGCCTTCTAATTCCTCGATCTGTGACTGCATCAATTCGCAGCCTAAATCTCCCAAATGAGCAACGGTAAACTGGCCGTCATCCAAAATATGAATCAGATTGCTTCCACGCAGGGTTCCCTGCTGATCGTCATGCCATGTGTCGATGGTTCTTACTGTAAACGGGGAATTCATACCCTGGCGCAGAGTAACTGCCTCCTTGCCGTTATGGTCCCGGTGCTCATGGCTACACAACACCTGATCGGCCTACTCAGCAATTGGACGATAACCAGGTACGCTGCCATCCTGATAGGGATCTAGGATGATCTGGTATCCTTTGGATTCAATCTTAAAACACGAATGTCCTAACCATGTAATTTTTATAAAGACTCCTCTCAGTCCAAACAATTTGATATGGACAGATGCGGTATCATCCCACAGCGCTCGAACAAGGCAAGCGCGTTCCCACGAAAAATTTTTTCCTGGTCTCCTGCCCCGAAGAACGATTTCTGAATATAGGACATTTCTTTTTCCATATTCGCCCAGGGCATATCTGTACCAAATAAAATACGATCTGCGCCAAACTGCTCTGCCGCCCAATCAAACTTTTTTTGATCCAGATGCCGGGCACACAGTGCCGTATCAGTATAAACAGGCATAGCGGCAAGTTCTTTGATTTCGTCCTCGGCGCAAAACATTCCTGCCATGTGAGAGCAAATCACAGGTGCACCTTGAAATTCATCGATGCAACGGCCAATCGCTTTAGGAAGGACATGGAAATGCTCGGTGCGGATGGACCGTCCACCATGAATGACCGTCAGCATTCCAAGCTCTCCAATCTTGCGAAAAATTGGGCGGCAAATCGGATCATCCATATAAAATTTCTGCCGAATCGGCTGAAATTTTATTCCTCTGATTCCCTGCTCATACAACCACTCTACGGTCTCCACCGCATTGGGTGCAAAGGGATGAACTGACCCCAGGGAAACCACCTTATCTTCCAGCCCGTTGATCGATATGGCATATTGATTAACATGCTCCTGCTGTTCAGGTTTGTTGGCAATGTTCAAAACCATGATTTTTTCGATGGCATATCGTTTCGCCAGACGAAGTTGCCCTTCAATTGTTCCATCTGTTTCATATGTCCCGTACATATTTGTTTTCGACAGTGCACGGGGTGCCAGATTGCCAGGAAAACAATGAACATGCGCGTCGATCAAACCGATTCCTCCTTTTGAGAAACTCGGCGAACCGGAACAGGTTCCTCCATCAAACGCTTGTAGTAAGATTGCAGCTGATAGAGAGGAACCACAGGATTGTGTCCTGTCACACGATCTTTGGCCACTAAAGTAGTACAAATCGCGTCAGAATACTTATAAAAAAGGCTGTCATGTCCCACGCACAGACCAAATACAATGTTCAGCTGAGTCTGGTGCTGATTCAGCAGCTTGGCCTGCAAAACCGGATTGCAAATGTTCATCCCACAGATATCACAGCACTCCGGCAGGCCCAGTTCCGTCTTTTTCACTGCTCCAACCTTACAGGAAACCGTATATACTTCAAAGCCCCTGGCCCGGAGCACCTGGGTGAGAAGCTTCGCCTCTTGCAACACCCCCAAACAAGTGGCCACACCAATCCGCGTTACATCCATCCGCCGGGCAAATGCAATCGTATCTTCGATTCTGCACCAGGCTCCATAGCCCTCATATTCCACCAGTGCAGAGGCCATAGCCACACGCTGGTCTTCTCCCTGAAGGCAGCTCACTGTCTCACCTTTTAGGGACTCTGAAACGCCCTTGGTAGGGCAAAAAGGGGGATAATGATTTTCTTGCCCCCTACACCCCTTCATACCGCAGTCTGCACAAGAAGGCAGAAATAACTTCTTTTCCAGTTCCAATTTAAATCACGCCTTTTTCTTCCCACTCACGCAGCTGCTCCGGTGTATATCCCATAGCACTGTAGATTTCCTTGTTGTGCTCTCCCAACAGGGGAGCGCATCCGCGCACATAAGGATTCGTTTCAGACATTTTCAGAGCAGCATTGGTGATTCGTACTGCGCCTAGCTGAGGATGTTCCACTTCGGTATACATCTCCCGCTCATCCCGGAAATATGGGTCATTGGCCACCTGCGCCACATTCTGTACCGGCGCCGCAGCAATCTTGGCCTGCGCCAGCTGATTCAGTAGTTCCTCCTTGTCAAATCGGACAGTCTCCTGCGCAATGAGAGGATCCAACAGCTTACGGTTACGAACTCGGTCCTCCACATTTTTAAATTCAGGCCATTCCACCCATTCGTCATGGCCCAAAATATGTGCAAATTGGGGCCATGCATTGGCTTGTCCCGCACTGATCATGACCATTTCCCCGCTCTTAGTGGGGTACGTATTTCCTGGGGCGCTGGCCTCAAAGAAATTGCCCAGATTTTTGGGAATTTTATTGTTGGTAAAATAGATCTGGTTGATGCTCGACAGCGCCGTAATGCACGAATCCAGCAATGCAATGTCAATTCTCTGCCCTTTGCCGGAAACTCTTCTATATTCCAACGCTGCCAGAATACAAATCACCGTATTCTGTGCTGCCAGCACATCGGCAATCGAGGCTCCACAGCGAACACATTCCCCGTCAACAGATCCTGTAACACTCATCAAACCACTCATGGCCTGTGCCACAGGGTCAAAGCAGGCTCGCCCGGAATATTCTCCCTCCTGTCCATATCCGGACACAGAGGCATAAATAATTCCGGGATTCACCGCTGACACATCCTCGTAAGAAAGCCCCAGTCGTTTCATAACACCTGGCCGGAAATTTTCGATCAGCACGTCTGCATCCCGTACCATGTTTAGAAGGATTTCTCTCCCCTCTTCGCTTTTTAGATTTAATGTAACACCTTTTTGGCCTCGGTTGAACACCACAAAGTATGTACTGATTCCGTCCTTTTTCGGCAGCATGTTCCGGGCAAGATCACCGGTTTTGGGTGTTTCCACCTTGATGACATCAGCTCCCATATCTGCCAACATAGAAGCAGCCAAAGGACCGGCGATGACTCGCCCTAAATCTAACACCTTTAATCCCGCCAGAGCAGAACCTTTTTTGCGTTCCATAGAATCTACTTCCTTTTCTCATATTGTAATAATATCCACTGAATACCATGTTTTACGTTCAGGCCGCTTTATGGTTGTAGCTCCGTACAAATGCTCTGCCTGAAATAACGTACGCATCAGCATATTGCCGTTTGAGTGATTATTTTTCAACTCAAACGGCAATATGCTAGTTTACTTATAGGTTCTTCGCCTCGGTTTTCGCTTGTTCCTTGTCGTCTTTTTTCATATACCGCAGTTGAATAAAAACAATGAAACCACCCATGATGATACCGATCAAGTCGGTCAAGCCACCGCCTTCAACCAAAAGCAAGGCCGCCACGATGAGAATAATACGCTCAATAACATTCAAATTCCGATACATAAAGCCTTCCAGGCCGCCAGACAGGAAGTAAATTCCGATTACAGAGGTCACGCAAACACGAATAATTTCAAAGGGACTTCCCTGCATAAGCATGGCCGGAGTAAAGCAGAAGAAATACGGAATCAAAAATCCGGCCAAACCAAGCCGCGTTGCACAGAATCCGGTTTCCATTGGCTTAGCACCAGAAAGTCCGGCCGCAGCGAAAGCGGCCAGCGCCACAGGAGGTGTGATAGCAGACAGGCAGGCAAAGTAGAAGGCAAACATATATGCACCCATGGGAGTAATACCAAGCTGGATCAGCGCAGGTGCACACAGAGTCGAGGTGATGATGAACGCCGCAGTCGTGGGCAAGCCCATGCCGAGAATAATGCAGCATACCATCGTCAGAATCATGGTAGGCAGCTTAGCCCCGCCGGAAACGCTCAGCAAGATGGAGGTGAACTTCAAGCCCAGGCCAGTCTTGGTCAGTACGCCAATCATAAGTCCGGCCACAGAACAAGCCATAGCAACAGACAGCATGTCCTTGGCACTTCCTTCCAGCGCCTCAAATACCTTTTGAACATTTAATTTTTTTCCTTTGGGAAGAAAGAGGAATCCAATCAGTAAGATAACTGCAATGGCATACAAAGAGGAATAGTTGGCCGAATAGCCCATGATACACAAAGCCCAAATCAGAACTGCGATTGGGATCAGGAAGAGCCATCCCTCTTTCAAGGTTTTCATCCTGGGCAAAAGCTTGTCTTCAGGCAGGCCTTTCATGCCCAATTTGCCCGCTTCAAAATCTACCTGGAACGCAACGGCCAAAAAGTAAATCAGCGCCGGCATAATAGCTGCCACAGAAACTTCAGCATAGGAAATGCCAATCATTTCCGCGAGGATAAATGCACCGGCTCCCATAACAGGCGGCATGATCTGTCCGCCGGTTGAGGCCGTAGCCTCCACCGCACCAGCCAGCTTGGATGAGTAGCCACAGGACTTCATCAGGGGAATTGTAAAGGCGCCTGTCGTTACTACATTCGCCACGCCCGTACCGGAAATGGTTCCCATAGCCGCAGAGGATACCACAGCTGTCATTGCTGGTCCGCTTCTAAATTTCCCCGTCAGGGAATATGCCATATCGATAAACCACTGCCCGGCACCCGTTGCAGACAGAAAAGCGCCAAAAATCACAAAGGAAGCCACATAAGAAGACGACGTGCTGAGTGGCTGTCCAAACAAGCCTTCGCTTGTAAAAATCACAACGTCAACGATACTGCGCCAGGTGTACTCCTTGTGCGTAAGCAATCCAGGAAGATGATGGCCAAAAATTGCATAGAGTATAAAAATGGCACATATAATCGGAAGCGCATTGCCCGTTGTCCGTCTCGCGCACAGCAGAATCATAACAATAAGAATGGTACCGACAATCACATCCATTTGGCTCGGACCATTTAGCGTATAGGTCAAAGCATAATCAGCTCTCGTCTCATAGGTTAGGAAAATGCCGCATACGATTGATAATAAAGTAAATGCAATATTATATGTATCCGTTAGAATATTACTTTTAAAGCGAACAGGCTTATACATTCCTACCAGTGTAATGGCAAAGGTAAGATGGATCGCGCACCTCATATTGGTCACGATAAAACCATACCCAGCCACAATGATTTGGAATACAGCCATTATGATTGCTATAATCGTAGCAATACGTTTATATGCAGCAGAGTCAATGATACATCCCGACGGCATGCAAAATCTCCTTTCTTTGTGATAGATACAGAAGGAGCTTACATAAGCTCCCTCTGTATCATAATCAAGAATCACTAATTGCTCTGAGGCACCGCTTACTGTGCCTCAGCAGGAATCAGTTCTTCTGGAATTTCCACGCCTCGCTCGGTATAAAACTTCACTGCACCCACATGCAGAGGAACAATCAGACTGCCGATGTTGGTCTCGGTAATCTCGGCACAAGTGTTGTGAGACACCACCCACTCCTCACGGTTGTCAAAAATGTCACACATCAGGGCATACATTTCGTCTTCAGTAAAGTTGTCCCGATCCGTGGCAATGAACTGGCCAGTCGCCAAAGTGGAAATATCCGCATCCTGGCCATTATAAGTACCGGCAGGAATTGTATACTCAATATAGCCTACATACTCGCTCATAAACTTATCAATAAACTCTTCGCTTAAGTTCATCAGCTCAATATCTGTGCTCAGAGCCAACTCAGTAATGGCGCTGCCAGGTGCCTGAACCGGATAGAAGAAAGCATCAATCTGGCCGTTCTGCATGGCTTCAGGCATCTGGGACGGATTGATCATCTGCACCTTCATATCATCATAAGACATGCCGGCACAGGCAATCACTTTGCTGGCAAACGATTCATAGCCGCTGCCCGCAGTACCGACGGCAATGCTCTTGCCCTTCAGATCATCCAGGCTGTCAATGCCGGAACCGGCTTTCACTACAATGTGCATGGGAGAAGAAGGCATGGCGATCATGCTGCGCAGAGTATCACTGCCAGCCCCCTCATAGGAGTCAGTCGAGGTATAGTAGAAGTAACCCATATCGCAATTGAGCATTACGATATCCACGTTACCCTCCTGGAGGTTACGCAGGTTCTCACCACCACCGGAAGAAGCTTCATTTGTAATCGTAAACTGGCTGGAATTCAGGTTCACTGCGTTGGAAATGCCGCCGCCAATAATGTACCAGGCACCGCTGGAGGACCCTGTCCCCATACAAAGCGCACGTTTTTCTCCAGAAGAGGGTGTGCTGCCAGCCGTGCTACCACCGGATTCGGTCCCGCTGCCGGAACCGCAGGCTACTAAACTAGCGGCCAGAGCCATACTTACGGCCAATGCTAAAAATCTGCGTACCATTTTCATAAAACTACCCCCTCATTTGTTGAATCATTGACAATCCATCAAAAATTCATCGATTAATTTGCAAATCACTTCAGGCGCTTCCACCGCGATAAAGTGGCCATGCCCGGGAACCGGTACAAACTGAACTTTTTTCGCGTTTACCAATCCCTCCATGGCGGTATGGTAATAATGCTCAGGTACATTCCAGTCCTCTTCGCCGCGAATGAGGAGACAAGGACATGTGATCTTATTCAGATCGTCCGTGACGTCATAATTATTGTAGATGGACAAGTCAGCCTTCTTGGTACGCCCACACTCCTGGCACACCCCCCACATAATAAATTCGTGGGCTTCGGGCGGACACTTACTGCCAATCAAACTCTCGGAGAAATCCCAGTGTGAATGCTGGCAACTCACATAAGGATTATCCAGCAGATCCACCGTTGCGCCGTAGGAGCTGCCCATAGCCTTAATATAGGTAGAGCCCTGCATGGATACCATTGCCTTCACCGGGTAGTGCTCAGCAATATAGTAGACCATGTTGCCGGCCACAGAACAGCCAATCACAATGGGATCGGTAATATTCATCGCCTGAATAAAGTCCCAGACAAACTTTCCATATTCCTTATAGTCTGTGATACCCACATTGCCAGGCAAGGGCCAAGACTTTCCATGGGCAGGCATATCAAATGCAATTACGTTGAATTTGTCCTCCCACAGGTCCATCATACCGTGGTACTGCCGGCAGTCTCTGCCCGCTGTGTGCAGCGCTACAATTGTCCCTTTTGGGTTATGCGGACCATTGTTTGTTTCATAATATGTCTTGATCCCATTTACGATAATATATCCACCAGTAATAGCCATGTCCCATCCCCCTCTCTCAGTCGCAAATGGCTTTTGCAGCCAAACGCATTACCTGAGCCACAATGGTGTTATTCTGACGATTCGCCAAAGCGCTACCCAACTGCTCGAAGGGATGCTCACAGTGTTTGACCGAAATCGCCAACTGGAAGTTACGATGGGCAAAAAATGCTTCCCACTGTTCCTGGGTTCCGCAAATTCCCACATAGTAGCCGTTGGCAGGCATTCCAATCTGCACATCAATCATTGTCCCCTGATAAAAGTACATATTATATGGAGTTTTATCAAAAACAAACGTCATGTCGCCTGTAAAAAACCGTCCGTCCCAATAGTTTTTAAACTCATCAGCTTCAGGACCATTTATCATATCCTTCAGCTTTTGAAATTTTTCCAAACGTTCAATATCTGTCATACACATTCCTCAATTCGCACAATGTAGTATCTTTGTTTCTTAAAAGGGGAAGAACACCGGTGTAGCAATAACCACAGAAATAGCCGCAAGAATATTTAACCCTAGATTAACTCTGGTGTAATCTTTAAATCGGTAACCACCCTGCAATGTCATTGTAATAGGATTCGCTCCAATAGGAGTAGAGAAGGGCATATTTGCACCCATGATAATTCCCATAACAATAGTCGCAGCATTAAAATTCAGCACCTGAGCAATGGAAACCGCAATAGGAATGAGAATCAAAGCCGCACTCATATTCAACATTACATTGGTCATAATAGCAGCCAAGAACACAAAGATGGCCAAGTAAAGCCATGGGCTGGATTCTCTACCAAAAATATCAATGCATTTCTCTGCAATAAATACACCCGCACCGCTGTTATCAATACCTGCGGCAAATCCCACAGCACCGGCAATGGTAAACAGTGTGTTCCAGTCTGTGGTAGCCCACATACGCTTGACACTGATACACCGGCATACACATACAATCATAGCTCCCAGCAGGCCGCACAGCGCCATATCCCATCCATACAGGGTCAGCGCAATACAGATTATCAGAGTAACCAGCGGAATCCACATCCGAATGCTACGAGGATTTCCTTCCTGAAGTTCCGCCGCATTAGTCTGCACCAGTTCCTCATCCGGATCAGGAAAATCAAAGCTCTTCTGCTGAATTTTATACCCAATAAAATAATACCACAAGAGCATCAAAATAATCATGGGAACACCAGGGCCAAGGAAATCCCACATTTTAAAAGGTTCCACACCAAATTCTGGAAGTGCCGCATTCACCGAAAGCTGAACCGTGGATCCAACCAGGGTACAGCTTCCACCCGCTACCGCTGCAATACCAATGCCCATGTAGAAATTCTTCACTTTAAACCGACCATTAGAAGTTTTTGCCAAGATAGCTGCAATACTCATAAAGATAATCACAATGCTGGTGTTTGACAAAAACATAGAGAATGCCGCCGTCGCAGCTAAAATAATTACTAGTACTGTCCGTTCACTAAAGCGAGAAATAAACATAATACGTTTGCTTAAATAAGACAAGCAACCCGTTTCAGACAAGGCCGTACCAACCACTGCAATGCCAAAGCAAAATAGCATCGCACTATTAGAAAAGCCGGATGTCAGGTTCTTGGGGGTATTGATACCAACCAAAACCATTGCCAAAGAGGAAAGGATAGCCGTGATGGATGTTTTGAATGCTTCTGTAGCAAATAGGATAATTGTCACACCAATAATTGCTAGGGCAACATATACTTGTACATTCTCCATAGGGGGGATCCTCTCTTTCTCTTTTATCGTTTCTATTTTCACTTTTCTTATCCAAGTGATTACATATACTTGTCCTGCATCAATAATCTTGGTCAGTCCGCTTTTTTCTGTCTTTTCTCTTGTAATCTAACCTGCCTAATGTACCCCATAATTCCACCGCATTCAATCATCTGAATAATTTTCTCAGGCATCGGTTTACACTGAATGGTTCTTCCAGAATCCAAGAGATACAACTGACAGTTCTCCCAGTCAAACTCAATGTGCTCACCCAGTTTGATTTCATTCAAAATCCCCGGACACTCAATCAATATCGTCCCACGCATCGTATTTGCACGATAAAATCCCGGGCAAAAAGACTCCGCAATAAATGCAGAGATTCCATGTTCCTGCAGTCCCACTGGTCCACCAATATGTGGGTGACCGTATCCAAAATTTTCACCACACACAACGACATCGCCTGGTTCCACATATTTTTGAAAATCTGGAGCAATATCCTGCATACAAACCCGCTTCAGAATTTCCGGATCGGCAACCGTACAAGTATCCATTCCGCAGATCAGGTCTGTATCAAAATCTGCTTCATCAAACACATAGGCAACCTTACCCTTGATTTTTGGTAACATATCTTTCACCTCAAACAATATTGACAACGCTTATTTCTAAATCGTTTGTTGTCATTCGGTCCTTCTCTAATCCCACAATCTGCTTACAATACTCCCCGGGGATCAGTAATCTCTCCTGTCAATGCCGCCGCAGCAATAGCATACGGGCTAGCGGTAAAAATTTCAGCCTGCTTGCTCCCTAACCGACCAGGAGCATTGATCTGCGCATCAGCTAAACAGGTCTCCTCAGTTGCCAGAGGTGCCATCTTTCCATAGCAAAAATCACAACTAGGGTAATGCATACGGGCACCGCACCGAATCAATTTGGCCATCATTCCATTTTCTACCAACTCTTGTTGGAGCCTAATAGTGCTAGGAACACAGACCAGGCGAAAACCTTCTTTGACATGCTTGCCGTCCAGTATCTCCAGTACTTGCTTAAAATCCTCAATCCGACCTGAAGCACAGGATCCTACTAATCCCGCTTGAACCGGGCGACCAATGAAATCATCAATGCGATGTACATTTGCAGGCTTGGGAGGTGCCAACAACATCGGAGGGATCTCATCCAAATTAATGTCAAAAGTTTTCCAATAAACTGCATCGGCATCCGGGCTGTATGACTTATCCCATTGGACCCCATACTTGCGCAGATATGACCATGTATGCTCGTCCTGCTCACAAACCGCTGTCTTTGCTCCCAGGAACATGACCTGATTGCAGATTGTAAAACGGTCGTCCATAGTCAGGCTTGCAAAGCCGTCTCCGCCCATTTCCACACAAGCATTCATTGCACCGCTAGGCCCAATCTGCTGAAGCATCCACATCTGAACATCTCTAGCTGCCACACCTTTTGAAAGCGCCCCATGAAAATTCACACGGACTGTAGGTGGGCAGGTCAAATAGAGTGATTCCATCGCCAAAGGCTCAATAATCCCCGCACTTAGCGGAAACAGGGCAGCACACAGGGCACCAAACAAGCAGGCGTGTCCATCATGATGGGTCACAATCATACCAGGCTTTAAGAAGCGCTCGGCAATAACCTGATGACTGATACCCTCCCCCTCAATAATGTGGTATCCAAATTTTTTAACAAAAGCCCATGTAATCTTGTGTATTTCCTGTTCTTCAGGTGTTCCGCCAGGATAGCAGTGATCTAGGCCAATTACCACCCGCTCTGGATGTTTTGGTTTTTCTACCCCAAACTCCTTCATCTGGGCAGGAAACCGCTCCATATATGCCGGGAGTTCATAGGCGCATGTAAGATCCGGATAAATTAAAATATCCTCGTTGACCGCCACATCTCTTCCCGCATGTTCCGAAAAAATTTTTTCAATAATTGTTTTTCCCATATTGTAAATATCCCCCAGACTTGAAAATGATCCATTATGGCGGTGTATTAATGCTTGTAATATTCAGGATTAGCTAAAAATTCCAGTTTCTCACCGCTGAAGAACCGTCTAAATTCCTCTGCCAGTGCTAAAATCGTTCTCTCCATGCTCTCATAAGTGGAAGCCCCCACATGGGGTGTGACAATCAAATTAGGTGCAGTGAATAGTTGATATCCCTCAGGCGTAGGCTCTTGGGCAAACACATCTAGCGCTGCTCCCGCAATAACACCTTCCTGTAGCGCTCTGTGAAGGTCAGCCTCATTTACCAGAGCACCCCGCATCTCGTTGATAAAGTATGCGGTATGCTTCATCTTTTTCAGCATATCATAATTGACTACACCCACCATTTCTGGAGTCAACTGAGTATGGAAGGATACAAAATCCGCCTGAGTCAAAACCTCATCCATGCTCTCTGCTTTTTCTACACCATTTCCCACTTGCTGCATTTGTTGTTTGGAAACATAGGGGTCGTAAGCGATTACTCGCATATTAAATCCAAGTCCTGCCATTTCAGCTAGCTTTCTTCCGATCCGACCTAGGCCAACAATTCCCAGTGTCTTGCAGGAAATATCATGACCGATAAATTGGTCACGCTCCTGAAAATGGTTTTTTTCCCTCAACGCATAATCAGCTGGGATGGTCTTCTTGCTTAAATTCAGCATAGCATTAATGACATGCTCAGCAACAGAAACACAGTTTGCAGCCGCTGCCCGGGTCACTGCAATACCTTTTTCCGTAGCATAGTCCACATCTATGCCATCCAAACCAACTCCATGCATCCCTATAATTTTTAGGTTCGGAGCGGCATCGATTAGCTCCTGTCGGACCGGGGTCATGCGTGCAACAATTCCATCACAATCTTGGATGACCTTTTTCACATCCTCTACCCGGTTGCTTTCTGACCAGACCATTTTAAAACCAAGCTCTTCAAACCTTTTCTTTCCTGCGTCGCTGATTTTATTGGTAATTAAAATTTTAGGTTCCCGCATGAATACCTTCCACTCCTCATATGTTCAGTCCAGCCATATAAGCCAGCTTAATTAAATAACTCCATCCACTTTCATTTGTTGTATCTTTTGGGGCGAATACCCTAGGATA
>ENA-ORSM01001638-ORSM01001638.1-human-gut-metagenome-genome-assembly--contig:-NODE-1638-length-17140-cov-3.400936_pt1 | contig 17140 bp, 7 predicted proteins | sample MGYA00241903_ERZ509170 | MGnify/ENA primary metagenome ERZ509170 (study PRJEB26280, sample SAMEA2338784) | human gut metagenome | biome: human gut; feature: human-associated habitat; material: faeces...
GGATTAGCCCTATTTATAGGCTGGCTGGGGCTTCTATTTTATAAAGGAATAAAGAACAAAAGGTATGCTTGTTGCGGGGGATTGATGTCTATGGCTATATTCGCCTTCTCTTCTTATCCATTGCAATTGCCGGAGTTTTGGGTAGTATTGATATTCCTAGGGGTGATGAGCGTAACACCGGACAAGGATGAGATCCGTGAGAACCAAGCCGAATCAAATGGCCATAGATGGGGCAAACAGATATTTTTTATGGGAATCGCTATTCTTGGAATTGGTTTGTTCTGGATGCAAAAAGATCATTATAAGGCTTATCAACAATGGAATAAGGCGCAAATGTTTTACAATAATAAAGCTTACGAAGCGGCCTTGGAGGTATATGAACCTTTGTATCCATTATTGAAGCATAAACCGGAATTCCTTTTCGAGGTCGCTCAATGCCTAAGCAAGACCGGACGATACGAGAAAGCGAATGGATATCTGGAAAGAGCTGTCTTATTAAGCTCCGATCCCATGCTTTATTACGTAATGGCTAAAAATGAGCAGTGTTTAGGTGAATACCGACAAGCGGAAAAGCACCTGTTACATGCCATTGATATTTTACCGGAACGTATCTATCCGTATTATCTGTTAATGAATCTTTATACGGAACCATCTTATTTTCAACCTGCAAAATTGAAAAAGGCGATTGATTCCGTATTAACTAAGAAACCCAAAGTGGAAAGTTCCGCTATTAAAGAAATGAAAGAGAAAGCACGAAGTATGTTAAACAACACATCAATATGAATACAATATCCTTATTTTTATAGCAATTACGACTACATCGTAACAATAAATACTTATATTTGCGAATGACAAATTGTACAAACCGATCAATCATACGAGTATGAAATACTATAAATTGTTGACCTTTACGCTTTTATTCTGTTTAAGCGCATGCGGCGGAGAAAAGAAAGATACAGATGCCACACAGGATTCCGTAGAGACCGTATTGCCGGATGAGGCGAACGAAGTCACGATCATGACATTGAAGCAAACGGAATTTAATCATGAGTTGATAAGCAATGGTAAACTGTCCGCTCGCAAGTTGGTGGACTTACGGTTTGAGTCGGCGGAACCCATCGCCCGTATCTACGTGAAGAACGGAGACCGGGTAAACAAAGGACAGAAAATAGCGGAACTCGCTACTTTCCGGCTCACGAACAAAACAGCGCAAGCCAAAGATGCCCTAGAGAAAGCGAGGCTTGAATTAAAAGACGTATTGATCGGTCAAGGATATATGCTGGAAGACTCAGCGAAAGTCCCGCCCGCAACGCTCAACCTAGCACGGGTAAAAAGTGGATATGATCTGGCGCTCGCCCAATATCAACTTGCCCAATATGAGGAACAGAATGCGACGCTAATCGCGCCTTTCGACGGTATTATCGCAAACCTTTTCGCTAAACAAGAGAACGTGGCGTCTACGACGGACGCATTCTGTACCGTTATCGATCCTCATAGTCTGGAAGCCTCTTTCACCGTATTGGAAAGTGAGTTGCCGCTTATCCAAAACGGAGATAAAGTGGAAGTTACCCCTTTCGCCACCACCAGCTTAAAGACTGAAGGACGTATATCCGAGATCAACCCGCTAGTGGATGAGAACGGGATGGTACAAGTGAAAGCGGCGGTAAACGACAAAGGTAAATTATTCGAAGGCATGAATGTACGGGTTAGCGTACAACGCTCGCTTGGGAAGCAATTGGTCGTACCTAAAACGGCTGTGGTATTACGTTCCGGAAAACAAGTCGTATTTACTTTAGTTGATGGGCACGCTTATTGGAACTACGTGCGCACCGGACTGGAAAACGCGGATAGTTATACCCTTTTGGAAGGATTGAAAGAAGGGGATGTCGTGATTACAAGCGGCAATATTAATCTGGCGCATGAGTCACCGGTCAAGGTAATTGAAAATTGAGAATTGAGAATTGAAAATTAGTTGCGTATGATTCGCTTCCTGCTACAACGTCCGATAGCGGTATTGATGGCTTTTACGGCTTGCTTTATCGTGGGGTTGGTGACTTATTTCACCATACCGGTCTCCTTATTGCCTGATATCGCCATACCTGAGATTACCGTTCAGATATCCGGACAAAATACATCCGCACGGGAATTGGAAAACACCGTCGTGAAGCCGGTCCGTTTGCAATTGATGCAAGTGGCAGGATTACGGGATATCCATAGCGAGACTCGTGATGGAGCGGGTATTATCCGCCTTAGCTTCGACTTTGGCACGAACACGGATCTTGCCTTTATAGAGGTCAATGAGAAAATAGACGCCGCCATGAATTACCTGCCCCGTGAGGTAGAACGTCCACGGGTAGTCAAGGCGAGCGCTACGGACATTCCGGTGTTTTGCCTCAACCTCACACTCAAGACAATTGAAAATGATGCCGCTTTCCTCGATCTTTGCCAATTCGCGGAAACAGTGATCAAACGAAGGATTGAACAGTTGCCGGAAGTGGCGATGGTGGATATCACGGGCATATTAGGACGGCAATTACAGATCGTACCGGATATGAAGCTCTTGGATATGGCTGATATTACGTTAAATGATTTGGAATCAGCCTTGTCTGCCAATAATATAGAGCCGGGAAGCATGACCGTACGGGATGGTTATTATGAGTACAATATCAAATTTTCTACCTTATTACGTACACCGGAAGACGTACAAAATATCTATATCCGTAAGAATGACCGGATCTTCCAGATAAAAGATCTGGCAAAAGTAGCTGTCGTACCAGAAAAAGAAACCGGCTTATCGCTAGCCAACGGGGAAAGGGCCGTCACGTTAGCCGTTATCAAGCAAGCGGATGAGAATATGGACAATATGAAAGAGGCGCTTGCCGAGGTTACCGATTATTTCAAGTCTATTTACCCGGATATTGAATTTACGATCACAAGAAACCAGACCGAGTTATTGGATTATACGATCTCCAACCTCAAACAGAATCTATCGTTAGGTTTCTTATTTATCTGCATCGTGGCGATCCTTTTCCTCGGGGACGTAAAAAGCCCGGCGGTAATCGGACTAAGTATGGTAGTCAGTATCATCATTAGTTTCTTGTTCTTCTACCTTTTCAATATGTCCTTAAATATCATCTCCCTATCCGGATTGATTTTGGCATTGGGTATGATGATAGACAGTTCCATCATCGTGACGGAGAATATAGCGCAATACCGGGCAAAAGGAGATAATCTGGAAGAAGCGTGTATAAAAGGGACCACAGAAGTAATCACCCCCATGCTTAGTTCCACATTTACCACGATCGCCGTATTCGTCCCGCTGGTATTTATGAGTGGTATAGCGGGAGCGATTTTCTTCGATCAGGCGTTTGCTGTTACGGTTGGTTTAATGGTCTCTTATTTCACCGGAATCATGTTACTGCCTGTACTTTACAAATTAGTTTACAGCATACCGGAGATCAAGCATTCCTTTTTCAATCTGAAAATAAACAATTTGATCAAGGAGCATACGCTAGACCGATTCTATGACGGAGGGGTTGATTTCATATTCAGGCATAAAACCACTAGCCTACTATTTGTAGCTGTCACTATCCCCCTTTGCGCGATCCTATTCTATATGATCCCCAAAAGCCGGATGCCGGAAATCGATCAGAATGAGTTAATCGCACATGTTGAATGGAATGAGAACATCCATATTGATGAGAATAGAAAGAGAGTCACCGAATTATTTGGTGAGGCCGATCGGTTAGGTGCGCAACACACGGCCTATATCGGACAGCAACAATTCCTGCTAAACCGAGACAGGGAATTATCCATCTCGGAAGTAGAGCTTTATTTCAAGACAGAAGAGACCGATGCTATCGCTCCTTTACAACAAGAAATCTCCGCTTGGGTAAAGCGAAATTACCCGACAGCCGTATTATCGTTCTCTCCGCCGGAGACTGTGTTTGAGAAACTGTTCGTAACCGGTGAGGCCGATATCGTAGCCGAGTTCTATGCCCGTAACAAAGAACAAGCTCCGGATGCCCCTACTTTGCAAAAACTAGAGAAAACACTAGAGAGTAAGACCGGTCTCGCTCCCGTTGGCGTAGCTTTCGAGAATCAATTAAACATATCCATAGACCATCAGAAACTATTACTTTATAATATCTCCTATGAAGAGGTCTACCGGGTACTTAAGACGGCCTTCAAGGAAAATGAAGTCGCTACCTTACGCTCTTATCAACAGTATTTACCGATCACGCTAGCCGGAAACGAGCAAACGGTCGATCATATCCTACATAATACGTTAATCCGTACGCAACCGGACGAAAACCAAAAGACGAATCATGTCCCTCTTAGCGCAGTAACAAAAATTACTCCCGGAGAGGATTTGAAGATACTCACCGCTGGAAAGAACGGGGAATATATTCCTTTTAGCTTCTATCAAGTAGAGAACGCGGAACAGTTAATGGAAAATATTCGGGAGCTCGTCCGCTGCGAATCCAAAGATAAGACGAATTGGGACATCGATTTCTCGGGAAGCTTCTTCTCGAACCAACAAATGCTGAATGAACTGGTCGTCATCTTGTTCATATCCATTCTCTTGATGTACTTTATCTTAGCGGCGCAATTCGAGAGCTTCTTGCAGCCCTTGATCGTCCTGCTGGAAATACCTATAGACGTAGCCGCCTCCTTACTGATATTATGGATATGCGGGCATACCTTAAACCTGATGAGTGCTATCGGTATCGTGGTAACTTGCGGTATCATCATAAACGACTCTATCTTGAAACTGGACGCGATCAATGAGCTTCGGAAAGAAGGTGTACCCTTGATGGAAGCGATCCATGAGGCGGGTCGTCGCCGTCTGCGCCCGATTATCATGACCTCATTGACAACTATATTCGGTATGGTACCGCTACTATTCACGTTCGATATGGGAAGTGAGTTGCAAAAGCCACTCTCCATTGCCATGATCTCGGCGATGCTGATCGGTACGGTAGTCAGTTTATTTATTATCCCTTTGGTTTATTGGTTTATCTATAGGAGACATGCATTATGAAAAAAAGATACAAGAGGACATTCCTAGTTTTATACGCGTTCTGTTCGCTATTAGCCGAAGGAGTATCGGCCCAATCGCTCGTCCTTTCCCTTGAGAAGACGATCTCATTGGCCGCCGATAGCTCGCTGGAGGCTTTTCGTACGAAAAACCTATTCTTGTCCGGCTACTGGGAGTTTCGTAATTACAAAGCGGAGCGACTGCCTAGTCTTACATTGAATATCACACCCGCCGAATATTACCGGGATATCACGAAACGATACGATTCAGAAAAAGACATCGACGAATACCGTAAGCAACAGTCCTTTTATGCGGGAGGAAACTTAAAGATCAAGCAGAACTTCGATATGCTGGGTGGTAGTTTCTTCGTGGACACGGATCTGGGGTATATGCGCTATTTCGGCTCGAATACTTATAATCAGTTCACCTCCGTTCCAATCCGTATCGGATACAGCCAAGATTTATTGGGATACAATCCTTTCCGGTGGGAGAAGAAGATAGAGCCTCTAAAATATGAGAAAGTAAAGAAAGAGTTGCTTTATAATATCGAGACCGTCAGCGAGCAAGCCACCACTTATTTTTTCTCTTTAGCCATGGCTCAAGTAGAATATGATATGGCCAAAGAAAATGTAGCGACAACCGATACGTTATACCGTACCGGCCAAGAGCGGCATAAGATCGCGGCTATTAGTCAAGCGGATTTACTGACACTCAAGCTGGATGCGATCAATGCCCGCAATACGTTACAAAACGCCGATATAGCCTTGAAGCGAGCCATGTTCAGTCTGGCCTCGTATTTGAATTTCGATAAGAATACGGAGATACGGCTTCGGCTGCCGTCACGCCCCCATGATATGGATATTCCGGTGGATCAAGCATTGACGTTAGCCAGGGAGAATAACCCCAAGTTTCTGGAAGTGCGACAAGAGGTGTTAGAGGCCGAGCAACAAGTGGATAAGACCAAAAAGGAAACCTTATTCAACGCTTCCTTGAATGCCAGTATCGGTTTCAATCAAGTAGCGACCCAGTTTAAGGAAGTTTACAAGAATCCGCTGCAGCAGGACTTGGTATCGATATCTATCTCTATTCCCCTTATAGACTGGGGAGTACGGAAGGGTAAATACAATATAGCCAAAAGCAATCTAAATGTTACGCAAATATCCGCACGGCAGACGGAAGTCACATTGGAGGAAGACGTTATCATGACCGTCGGTGATTTCAATGTACAGCAAAACCTGATCGCCAGCGCCGAAGAGGCTTTGGATATCGCAATCATGGCCTATAACGAGACCAAGCAACGTTTCATGATCGGCAAAGCGGATATCAATAGCCTTACGCTCTCCTTGAACCGACAGCAGGAAGCGCAACGTAATTATATCACGGCCTTGCAAAATTATTGGTTGAGCTATTACAAAATACGTAAGCTCACCTTACATGATTTCGAGACAGGCATCTCATTAGCCAATGAATTTGATTACGAGCATGGGTTCTAAGCCGAACATATCATCCTTTACGATCATCGTCACCTTCCTTTGTATCGCATTGGCGGGGATCGCTTTCGTGCCTTTATTGCCGATCAAGCTATCTCCCTCCCGTACGCTGCCGAAATTAAGTATCAGCTATAATATGCCCTCCAACTCAGCGAGGGTTATCGAGATGGAGGTAACCTCCCGGTTGGAGGCGATGCTTGCCCGTATCAAAGGAATTAAAGAGATCTCCTCGACCTCGGGAAACGGATGGGGAAGGATTACCTTAGAACTAGATAAACATACGAATATAGACGCCGCACGTTTCGAGGCATCAACCATTGTAAGGCAGACGTGGCCGGACCTTCCGGAGGAATTAAGTTATCCGATTTTAGAGATGAGCCGTCCGGACGACAAGGAATCACGCCCGTTCATGAGTTATACCTTGAACGCTTCCGCTACCCCGATATTCATTCAGCGATTCGCCGAGGATCAGATAAAGCCCCGGCTTAGCAGCGTGCAAGGTATTTATCGTATCGATGTTAGCGGGGCAACCCCTATGGAATGGCGCTTGGAATACGATAGCCGCCAGCTACGGGATCTGGGGATCACGATAGAGGATATCCAATCGGCGATCAGCCAATATTACAAAAAAGAGTTCCTTGGAACCGCTAATATGGGACAAGGAGATATCGGCAAGGAATGGATTCGTCTGGCGTTAATGCCGGAAAAGATCACGAATGGGTTCGAACCATCGCATATCACCGTCGCAAACAAAGATGGTAGCTTAATCCGGCTGGATCAATTGATAAAGGTAACCCGGCAAGAAGAGGCCCCGCAAAGTTACTACCGGATCAATGGTTTAAACTCTATTTACCTGTCTATCCGTGCGGAAGAGACTGCCAACCAGTTGCAATTAGCCAAGAAAGTGAAGGAAGAAATGGAACATATCCGCACCTTGCTTCCTCCCGGTTACGAGATCCATACCAGTTACGACGCTACCGAATTTATCCAAGAAGAATTGGATAAAATCTACGTCCGTACAGGCTTGACCATCTTGATCCTCTTGCTCTTCGTTCTGCTGATTACCCGGAATGTACGTTATCTATTCTTGATCATCATCAGTTTAAGTATCAACCTGTGTATAGCCGTTATCCTTTATTATTTATTAGGGTTGGAGATGCAATTGTACTCGCTGGCGGGTATCACGATCTCTCTCAGCTTGGTGATCGATAATACGATCGTGATGACTGATCACATCCGGCACCATCATGACCGGAAAGCTTTCTTGTCTATTCTGGCGGCAACTTTGACGACTATGGGTGCCCTCGTGATTATCTTCTTCTTGGATGAGAAGATACGGTTGAATTTACAAGATTTCGCCGCTGTCGTGATCATTAATCTGGCCGTATCTTTGTTCATCGCGTTATTCTTGGTTCCGGCATTGATCGATAAGATGAATTTGCACCCGAAGAAAGCCGCTTCTTCTTCCCCAAAAGCTCGGAGTCATTGGAAACAACATCCGGTGGTCCGTCCGATACGGTCGTTCATACACCGTTTCCCAGTCTATTTCTCTCATTATTACCGGACGCAGATCCGTTTCCTTTGCAATTGGAAAAAGCTGGCTTGCCTTATTCTAGTACTGGCTTTCGGACTACCGATATTTTTATTGCCGGAGAAGATCGAGCCGGAAGAGAAGGATCTATCCGCAAGGGACTCTTTGTGGATCGCCCGCTACAATGAATTCGCAGCGAAAGATATTTGGAAGGAAACGATAAAACCTATCGTCGATAAGAGTTTGGGAGGAACCTTGCGCCTATTTGTCCAAAAGGTATACGAGGGAAGTTATTTTACCCGGAATGAAGAAACGGTATTAAGTATCAGCGCTTCCATGCCAAACGGTACGACCCTTGATCAAATGAACCACTTGATCAACCGAATGGAGGCTTACTTGAGTACCTATAAGGAAATACGGCAGTTCCAGACCAGTATCTATAACGCACGTCAAGCCAGTATCAACGTCTATTTCACCCGTGAGAACGAGCGAAGTGGTTTCCCCTACACCTTGAAAAGCAGGGTGATTAGCAAAGCGTTGGAATTAGGTGGTGGAAGTTGGGGCGTATGGGGACTTATGGACCAAGGTTTCAGCAATGATGTCCGTGAGAACGCAGGTTCTTTCCGGATCGAGATGTACGGATATAATTATGACGAGCTATACGAATGGGCGGAGAAACTACGGGAGAAATTGCTTACGTATCGCCGTATCAAGGAAGTATTGATCAATTCCGAGTTTTCTTGGTGGAAGGATGATTATCAGGAATTCTACTTCAACTTGAATAAATCCCGTATGGCGCAAGCGGATATATTGCCTATCGATTTATTCGCGTCTATCCGGCCTGTTTTCGGTAAAGATATCTACGCAGGTACCATCGTCGTTGATAACGAGACGGAAAAGCTAAAACTTTCTTCCCGCCAATCAAAGGAGTTCGATATCTGGAGTATGCAATATGTACCTCAAACCATCCGTGATAAATCCTATAAGTTGTCCGAACTCGCTATCGTCGAGAAAAGCCAGACCCCTCAACAGATAGCGAAAGTAAACCAGCAATACAGGCTCTGCCTGCAATATGAATATATCGGAGCTTCCTCACAAGGCGAGAAGATACAGAAAAGGGAACTTAGAGAGTTTAACAAGATCCTGCCTATGGGGTATACGGCTAAAGCGGAAAAGAACTATTGGTCATGGGATCAGAAAGATAATAAACAATATGCGTTATTATTCTTGATCATCGTTATTATTTTCTTTACGACCAGTATCTTGTTTAATTCCTTGAAACAACCGCTGGCGGTCATTTTTGTCATACCGATCTCTTATATCGGGGTATTCCTGACCTTCTATTGGTTCAAACTGAACTTCGACCAAGGTGGATTCGCCTCCTTCGTTTTATTATGCGGTATCACGGTAAACGCCAGTATCTATATCTTAAACGAATATAACCAAATTCGGGAACGGATACCCGCTATTTCCCCAATCCGTGCTTATCTAAAGGCATGGAACGCCAAGATCACGCCGATTTTCCTAACCGTTATATCGACCATACTCGGATTTATCCCGTTCATGCTAGGCACCGATAAAGAAGCCTTTTGGTTCCCGCTCGCCGCCGGAACGATAGGCGGCCTTATCATGTCTATCCTAGGCATCTTCTTTTATTTACCGATATTTACGCTGAAAAAAGAACGGCATTAAACAGGAATACGTATCTTTAACGGATAAATCGTTAATCAAATTCATTAAACTTATGAGACACATAAATTATTTAGTATTGCTTCTGGTAGCTTGCTGCGTAGGTGCTTGCAGTTCCCCGAAAAATGATACGAAAGATGCTTATCCGATGTTCTGGACTTGGTTGGATTACCAGCCCGGAATGAATTTCGACTCCATCTGCACGATCATGAATGAGGCGGGGATAGACGGTGTCATGCTAAACGCCCCTACTCCGGATGATTATCGGGCCGCTATTCCCATCGCCCAAAAACATGGGATAGAGGTCTACGCTTGGTTATGGACGATGAATCTGGAACATGACCGAGACGCTATCTTAAAAGAACATCCCGAATGGTTCAGCGTAAACCGTAACGGACAAAGCTTGGCCGATACGACCGCTTACGTGGATTACTACAAATTTATGTGCCCTGCCTTACCCGAGGTACGGGAGTTTATCAAGAAGAAAATAGAGGCTTACTGCGAGGTAGAGGGTTTGAACGGTATCGCTATCGATTACAACCGTTTCGTGGACGTTATCCTGCCGACTACCCTTTGGCCGAAATACGGTATCGTGCAAGATCAAGAATATCCGCAATGGGATTTTGGCTATCACCCGGCTATGATCGAGAAGTTCAAGGCCGCTTACGGATATGATCCAAGGGAACAAGAAGATCCCTCGCAAGACGAGAAATGGCTTCAATTCCGTTGTGACCAGATTACCGAGGTTGCCAATATGATCGCCGACGTGGTTCACTCCTATGGAAAGAAAATGGCGGCCTCTCCTTTCCCAACCCCCAAGATGGCATCCAAAATGGTTCGTCAAGACTGGGGTAAATGGAATCTGGACATTGTCTTCCCCATGGTATACCATAACTTCTACACGGAAGATATTAGTTTTATCTCAGACTGTATGATAGAGGATGTTCGGGATAAGAACCCGAAAACAACGCTTTACTGCGGCTTAATGGTTTCAGACGATATGCAAGCCAGCATGGACGCCGCGCTAAATCATGGGGCGGAAGGAATCTCTATCTTTACCGTATCCGCTTTACGCACTCCGGAAAGCCGTGCGATGTTCAAGGCTTATGCGGATAGTGTTCGTGCGGTTCGTGCCGAGAACAATGGGGTGAATCCGGCTTTATCCAAGAGTACCAAAGTAACGAATCCTTTCGAGAACATGGATATCTTGAACATGATAAACGCAAAGATCAAGGAGCTCGCCAACGTGCCTATCCCGAATATCGCCGATTATAAATTGGTGAACGAAAAAGGTGCCACGAAATACTACGAGGTCAAAGAGCTAAACACAGGAAAAACATTCTGCGTAGACTTTTACTTCTACGGAGGTATTCTTTCCGGATGGAATGTTACGGTTAAATAAGTACTTGATAATAGCTATTTTTATGCGGCCTACCTCGTAAATTCATGAGGTAGGCCGCACGCGTAAACACCCCTATTCCAGAACGCCGAAACAAACAATCACCTTTAACAAGAATACTTAATAAAGCCCGACGAGACGGCCTATTGGCAGATCATCAGCCCGAGACACCTCGCCTCATTGAAGGGAACTTGCCCTTATTACCGTCCGAACAAGAAAGTACGCTATGCCGCGGGATTCGTAAGCCTATTGGAGAGCTTGCCGCACAAACAGATGCTCTCCGTTATCCCGGGACTCATGAGGCACTTCAGCCGGCGTACTTACTACCGTGTCCGCAAGGGAGAAAGGCCGCTTTCACCCTCCGAACAACAGGTCGTATTGAATGCGCTTAAACGCTGTGGGGTGAAGGAACCAAAAGACTTCGACGCTTATTTCGAAGAGTACGACTGGTAAACCAAGGAAGAGAGGCTTGTGCCACTACCCATGTTACGAACGTGCCATCACCGTGGCATGCGTGTGCCATCGCAGTGGCACGCCTTTGCCATCGAGGTGGTACGGGCGTGCCAGCATGGTGGCACAACTGTGCCAATAGCATGGCACATCATTGGCACCACAAAGTACTATTAATAAAGCAATTGGATTGATATCACGGAGTCACCTCCCAGCATTTCCATCCTTTGTTGGCACAGATATATACAATGTAGGAACGGACATGGTAGTACGGGAACTTCTCCTTGGTATCCTTGGCGTAGGCGAGTACTTGCGCCACGTCCTCGGGACGGGGATCGCTGAGCGCCAGCATGCGCTCCGCCTCCTTCGCCTTGAAATACTTGAATTCCACCAACCGGTCATCCTTGTAATAGTCCGTACCGGGGATACCGGTCATCTCGAAATCCGAACGGCCCGCCGAATTGTTCTGCTCGATGGCGAACGTATAGTAGCTGCTCAGGTAACGGGAACAAAGCTCGAAGAAGGAGCAACGGATGAAATTCTCGTTGATCCTGTCGAACACCTGCGCCGGGAACTGCCCGAGGTATTGCTCGAAGTAGTTTTGTACCAGCGGCTCGACGACGCTCTTCCGTGAAACGCTCGTAAGTAGGCACATAGCGTTGGGCGTTTCCCTCTATATGATTCATCTCGTTATAATAGTCCATGTAGATGCTGCGCATCGTAAGGTTGGGTAGCACCATGCGGTAATTATTCCGCAGCGTGGTCATACCCAGATAAAAGAGGCTGACCGGATAGAAGTTCTTGTCGAAGAATTTCCTCTTGTTGAACTTGCTCGACAGGTCGGAAACGTTATAGGATAACTCGTCGTCAATCACCAACGCATCCAGCATCTCCTTGGAGTTCTCTTGCGAGAGGGTCAAGCGACGGATCCAACCGATATCCGTACGCAGGTTCTCATCCACCAGCTCACTCGGGATCATACCATCCATCGTGGCGAAGTTCTTAAAGAAATAGGTCAAGATCGTGGAATTGAACAAAGGCTCCGCGCCGGGACGGAAACGATAGCCGTCGTAGTTGTTCACGATCAGTTGCCAAAGTTCCTCAAAAGAGTCCTGCCCCGTGCCGTATTTGTCAAGGACATAACGAAGATAAGCGCTCGCTTCCTCATACGTAAAACCAAGCATATCCAGAAACCTCGGATGCAAGGTCAGGATCTCCGCTATATTATATCCGCTTGTCAAATCGTCCATCGTGACGGGAAGAACCCCCGTGCAGAAACATGTACGGATACTACCTTCGCCGATACCCGCTTTGATCACCTTGAAGAAAGTGCGCAGGAAACTATCCTTCGTGGTTACCTGCTCATAGAGCGGATCCTTGTAGGCCGTCAACAACTGATTGGTGAAATTATCGTACTCATCGATCAACACATACACTTTAGGCAGTCCATGCTCACGGGCGTACCCCAAAGCTTCCTCAAGCATCTTGGAGGCCTCTTTCTTGCTGGAGAACTGAAAATCCTTAAACAAGTCCCGGTTATGCGTTACCATGATCTCCACGGGAGAACGATTCAGATCGTTGAAATTCCGCTCCAACCCTTCCATGTCATCGGCCATCACCATCTTGGAAAAATCATAGCGCACGATCATATAACGATTATGCTCCTCCGTCGGGTGCTCCCCGATCCAAGTCCCGCCGAACAGTTCCTCGAACCGGTCGGCCTTGGTACGGTCGTAGTAACAGGTCAAGGTAGAGATAAACAGGCTTTTCCCGAAACGACGGGGACGCAAGAAGACTGGAGCCTTATAGTCTTCCAAGCCCGGAATGAAATCGGTCTTGTCCACATAGTAGAAATTGCGTTCCCGCATCTCTACAAAATCCGCTACCGCATAAGGAATCGTTATTCGTGCCATAAGCTTTCTTTTTTCTGATACAATACTACAAATTTAAGAAAATAACTTGTTCTTTCAAACAAAAGCCCTATCTTTGCCGAAATTTTGAAGAGAGAGCAGATGACAAACAAGACACATAAGGATAATCCGAAGTTCTATTCCGGTTATATGTCGGAGGTTGAGGCTCTTTTCTCTATTTTACGGGATTATAATTTGGTTATATAAGATGCGTTGGTTACTTTTACTAACGCATTTTTTTTGTGTCCATCGGTCCGGTGATATAATATAAATATAATATTCTAAAATCATTATAATAAACAAAACAACCCAAATTACTATGTCGAAAAGTGATATCAAAAAGGTGATTGTTCTGGGCTCGGGTGCCCTGAAGATCGGACAGGCCGGGGAGTTTGACTACTCTGGTTCGCAAGCGTTAAAGGCTCTGAAAGAAGAAGGGATCAGTACCGTATTGCTAAATCCGAATATCGCGACTATCCAAACATCCGAGGGAGTAGCCGATAAGGTATATTTCTTGCCTATCACTCCTTACTTCGTGGAGGAAGTTATCAAAAAAGAACAACCGGACGGAATCCTATTGGCGTTTGGCGGGCAGACCGCTTTGAACTGCGGTACTCAACTTTACACCAGCGGCACGTTGGCTAAATATGGCGTGAAAGTATTGGGTACATCCGTTGAGGCTATCATGTACACCGAGGACCGTGACCTATTTGTTAAGAAACTGAACGAGATAGAAGTGAAGACCCCGATCAGCCAAGCCGTAGAAAGCATGGACGACGCCGTGGCTGCCGCTTATAAGATCGGTTTCCCCGTAATGATCCGTTCCGCTTACGCATTAGGTGGTATGGGCAGTGGTATCTGTAAGGACGAGGCCGAGCTTCGCACCTTGGCGGAAAGCGCTTTCGCTTACTCATCCCAGATCTTGGTCGAGGAATCTTTGAAGGGTTGGAAAGAGATCGAGTTCGAGGTGATCCGCGACAAGAACGACCATTGCTTCACGGTAGTGAGCATGGAGAACGTAGACCCGCTAGGCGTACACACCGGCGAGAGTATCGTAGTAGCTCCGACTTGCTCCTTGACCGAGAAAGAATTAGATTTATTGAAAGAACTTTCTACCAAGACGATCCGCCACTTAGGTATCGTGGGTGAATGTAATATCCAATACGCTTTCAACTCCGAGACTTGCGATTACCGTGTGATCGAGGTGAACGCTCGCTTGAGCCGTTCTTCCGCCTTGGCATCCAAGGCCAGCGGTTATCCATTGGCTTTCGTTGCCGCTAAGTTGGCGTTGGGCTACGGATTGGACGAGATCGGCGAGATGGGTACTCCGAACTCCGCATACAAAGCACCGGAGGTAGATTATATGATCGTGAAGATCCCGCGTTGGGACTTGACGAAGTTCGTCGGCGTTAGCCGCCAGATCGGTTCCAGCATGAAATCCGTCGGCGAGATCATGTCGATCGGTAAGAGCTTCGAGGAGATCATGCAGAAGGGTCTTCGTATGATCGGACAAGGAATGCATGGTTTCGTAGGTAACAACGATATCCATTTCGATAACTTGGACGAGGAGTTGGCGAACCCTACCGACTTGCGTATCTTCGCCGTGGCGCAAGCCTTGGAACAGGGATATAGCGTAGACAAGATACATGAGTTGTCAAAGATCACACGCTGGTTCTTGGAGGGCTTGAAGAATATCGTGGATTACGCCAACGTATTGAAAGGTTACAACAAGATCGAGGATCTTCCGGAAGATGTATTGAAAGAGGCGAAACGCCTTGGTTTCTCAGACTTCCAGATCGCTCGTTACGTAGAGAACCCGGAAGGAAATATGGAGAAAGAGAATATCCGCGTACGCAACTTGCGTAAGAAAATGGGCATTCTCCCTACCGTGAAACGTATCAACACGATCGCTTCCGAACACCCGGAATTGACCAACTATCTATATATGACTTACGACGGCACGCCGCACGATATCACCTACTACCCGAATGAGAAGAGCGTGATTATCTTGGGGTCCGGAGCTTACCGTATCGGCTCGTCCGTTGAGTTCGACTGGTGTTCGGTGAATGCCGCCCAGACCGCTCGTAAGCTAGGTTATAAATCGATCATGATCAACTATAACCCGGAGACCGTATCTACCGACTACGATATGTGCGACCGTCTGTACTTCGACGAGCTTTCATTCGAGCGCGTGCTAGACGTGATCGATCTGGAATTGCCGAAGGGCGTGATCGTCTCCGTAGGTGGACAGATCCCGAACAACTTGGCGATGAAACTGTACCGCCAGAATGTTCCGGTATTAGGTACTTCCCCGCTATCGATCGACCGTGCTGAGAACCGTCATAAATTCTCCGCGATGTTGGATTCGCTAGGTATCGACCAACCTCGTTGGGCAGAGCTTACCAGCATGGAAGAGATCGACGCGTTTATCGAGAAAGTAGGTTTCCCGATCTTGATCCGTCCGTCTTACGTATTGTCCGGAGCGGCGATGAACGTTTGCCACACGAAAGAGCAGATGATCGAGTTCTTGGATTTGGCCGCTAAGGTTTCCAAGGAATATCCGGTGGTCGTATCCGAGTTCATGCAAGGAACGAAAGAGATCGAGTTCGACGCTGTCGCTATGAATGGCGAGGTGGTTGAGTACGCGATCTCCGAGCATATCGAGTTCGCCGGTGTTCACTCCGGTGACGCAACCTTGGTGTTCCCGGCTCAGAAGATTTACTTCGAGACAGCCCGCCGTATCAAGAAAGTAAGCAAGATGATCGCGAAGGAGTTAAATATCAGCGGTCCGTTCAATATCCAGTTCTTGGCGAAGAATAACTTCGTGAAAGTAATCGAATGTAACTTACGTGCCTCACGTAGTTTCCCGTTTGTATCTAAAGTATTGAAACGCAACTTTATCGAGACGGCTACCCGCATCATGCTGGACGCTCCGTATACGAAACCGGATAAGAGCGCATTCGATATCGACTGGATCGGAATCAAGGCTTCCCAGTTCTCATTCGCCCGTTTGCACAAGGCAGACCCTGTATTAGGTGTGGACATGAGCTCCACCGGCGAGGTAGGTTGTATCGGCGACGATTTCAACGAGGCTTTGCTTTCCGCCATGATCGCCGTAGGCAACAGTATTCCTAAGAAGAACATTTTAGTATCTTCCGGCGCAGCTAAGAGTAAGGTCGATCTATTGGAGCCTTGTCGCATGCTAGATGCCAAGGGTTACACGATCTATGGTACGCACGGAACCGCCAAGTTCCTGAACGATAACGGAATCAAGGCAACCGCCGTTTGCTGGCCGGATGAGGAAGGTGATTTGAATATCATGGATATGTTCAGCAATCACGCTTTCGAATTGGTAGTAAATATCCCGAAAGATCATAGCAAACGTGAGTTGACCAATGGCTACAAGATCCGCCGTGCGGCGATCGATCATAACATTCCATTGATCACGAACGCCCGTCTGGCTAGCGCCTTTATCGACGCTTTCTGCAATATGAACGTAGAAGATATACAGATTAAGAGCTGGCAGGAGTACAAGTAATCAAAATTTGATTATATTTGCATGTGTGTAATATAAAGAGACAAGGCTTTATGCCTTGTCTCTATAGTTTAAAGACCATGTACAGACGGCTA
>ENA-ORSM01001652-ORSM01001652.1-human-gut-metagenome-genome-assembly--contig:-NODE-1652-length-17074-cov-81.631882_pt1 | contig 17074 bp, 10 predicted proteins | sample MGYA00241903_ERZ509170 | MGnify/ENA primary metagenome ERZ509170 (study PRJEB26280, sample SAMEA2338784) | human gut metagenome | biome: human gut; feature: human-associated habitat; material: faeces...
TTTTTACGCATGTTACTAAATAAATTGTGTCAACTTATTTAGTACACTACAGTTTCATATCGAATGCACTTGCGTTTTTTTAAAACGTACTTGCGTTCTGCTGGTGCGAAAATAAACCTCGTATTTCTGGCTCGTTTTGTTTGAAAAATTGATATTTTTGGAAGAACGAATTCTAAAAATTACGATATCTATGGGAAAAATAAGTCAGTTTGTAAAGGCGGGGGCTTTGCTTTTAATGATGGCAGGATGTTCTTCGCCGAATTCCGGAGGAAAGGATGCGGAGATGGACCGCTTTATCAGTGACCTGATGGGGCGCATGACCTTGCAGGAAAAGTTGGGACAGCTGAATCTGCCGGCAGGAAATGATTTGGTGTCGGGAGCAGTGAAGAACAGCAAGATGGCAGAAGCTATCCGGGCTGGTGAGGTCGGCGGCTTTTTCAATGTGAAGGGAGTGAACAAAATTTACCAGATGCAGCGTATGGCGGTGGAGGAGACTCGTCTGGGAATTCCTCTGATAGTGGGTGCTGATGTGATTCACGGGTACGAAACGATCTTCCCGATTCCGTTGGCCCTGTCTTGTAGCTGGGATACGGCGGCGGTAACGCGTATGGCACGCATTTCTGCCACGGAAGCCAGTGCCGATGGAATCAGCTGGACATTCAGTCCGATGGTAGACATCTGTCGGGATGCCCGCTGGGGACGTATTGCAGAAGGAAGTGGAGAAGACCCGTACCTCGGTGCGCTGATGGCCGGAGCGTATGTGCGCGGTTATCAGGGTGACGGCATGAAGCAGAACAATGAAATCATGGCTTGTGTGAAGCACTTTGCGCTGTATGGAGCTTCGGAATCGGGACGTGACTATAATTCGGTGGATATGAGTCGTAATCTGATGTATAATGTGTACCTGGCTCCTTACAAGGGTGCGGTGGAAGCCGGAGTGGGCTCGGTGATGAGCTCGTTCAATACCATCAACGGGGTGCCTGCTACAGCCGACAAATGGCTGCTGACGGATTTGCTCCGCAATGAGTGGGGGTTCACGGGTTTTGTGGTGACCGACTACAATTCAATTGGTGAGATGAAAACTCATGGGGTGGCCGACTTGAAGGAAGCTTCTGCACGGGCGTTGAATGCGGGAACGGACATGGATATGGTGGCACATGGTTTTTTGCATACGCTGGAAGCTTCACTGAAGGAGAAGGCCGTGACGCAGGAACGGATTGACGAGGCCTGCCGTCGGGTACTGGAAGCCAAGTATAAGTTAGGATTGTTTGAGAATCCTTATAAATATTGTGATACGCTTCGAGGTCGCAAGGAACTGTTTACGGAGGCGAATCGTAAAGCGGCACGTGAAACTGCGGCCGAAACGTTTGTATTGTTGAAGAACGAGGCTAAGTTGTTGCCTTTGCAGAAAAAGGGACGCATTGCATTGATTGGGCCGATGGCCGATGCGCAGAACAATATGTGCGGCACGTGGAACATGGATTGTCAGACAGACCGTCATGTGACGATGTACGAAGCTTTCCGTCGTGCGGTAGGTGATAAGGCTACGGTTTCTTATGCCAAAGGAAGTAACGTGTATTATAGTGAGCATATAGAGAAAGGGGCGGTCGAACCTCGTCCGCTGACACGTGGCGATGACCGTCAGTTGCGGGCTGAGGCTTTGCGCGTGGCGGCTTCGGCCGATGTGATTGTGGCCGCATTGGGTGAGAGTGCCGAGATGAGCGGAGAGTCTTCTTCTCGTACGGATATTCAGATTCCGGATGCGCAGAAAGATTTGTTGAAGGCACTGGTGGCTACCGGAAAGCCGGTGGTGCTGGCTTTGTTTACCGGTCGTCCATTGGATTTGTGCTGGGAATCTGAACATGTACCGGCTATCCTGAACGTGTGGTTTGCCGGCAGTGAAGCGGGTGATGCCATTGCCGATGTGATGTTTGGTGACGTGTCTCCTTCGGGCAAGCTGACTACGAGTTTCCCGCGTGCGGTGGGACAGTTACCGCTTTATTATAATCATCTGAACACGGGGCGTCCGGATACGGATGATACCACTTTCAACCGTTATGGCAGCAATTACATCGACCAGAGTAATGAACCGCTTTATCCTTTTGGCTATGGTTTGAGTTATACCACTTTCCGCTACGGTAATTTGCAGTTGAGTGCCGAGCGTATGGCCAAGGGTGGTCAGTTGAAGGTAACCGTGCCTGTAACCAATTCCGGCGAGTGTGACGGAGTAGAGATTGTGCAACTGTACCTTCACGATGTGTATGCAGAAATCTCCCGTCCGGTGAAGGAGCTGAAAGCTTTCCGTCGTGTGGCCCTTAAAAAGGGAGAGACGCAGAATGTGGAGTTTGTGCTCGACGAGGATGATTTGAAGTATTATAACTCTCGTCTGGAATATGGATATGAACCGGGAGAGTTTGAGGTGATGGTAGGTCCGGACAGCCGGAATGTGCAGCACGCGACTTTTGTGGCTGAATAGTAGTCAGGTCATATAAAACAAAAAATGGTCCGCCTTTGTGAGAAGATTCAGAGGCGGACCATTTTTGTGTTATTCAAGTTGGACGTTGCGTACATGTACGTCTGTGCAGTGTAAGAATACCGAAGCCGATTCCCGGAATTTCTCGACCGATTCTGTGGTGAGAAACTCCCGTCGCTTGTTCTTGGAACAGCGTGCGTCCATGTCCGGATGACGCAACAGATAGTCTTTCAGGCTTTCGCTGACATACTCGCCTTGCGTTACCAGTCGGATGTGCGAGGGGGTGTACTGCCGTATCTTTTGCAGAAGCAGGGGATAGTGCGTACAGCCTAAAATCAGGGTGTCGATATCCGGATCTTTCTGCAGGATGGTATCAATGTATTTCTTGACGAAATAGTCGGCTCCGTCACCGTCGTATTCCTTGTTCTCTACCAGTGGTACCCACATGGGGCAGGCCATTCCTGTGACCTGAATGTCCGGAAAAATCTTTTTAATCTCCAGCGGATAGGATTCGGAGCGTACGGTGCCGGCTGTGGCCAGCAGGCCTACGTGCCCGTTACGGGTGATTTCACCGATGCATTCCACGGTGGGGCGTATTACTCCCAATACGCGGCGGGTCGGATCCATGTGAGGAAGGTCGTTCTGCTGGATGCTGCGGAGCGCTTTGGCGGAAGCCGTATTGCAGGCCAGGATGACCAGCGGGCAGCCCAGTTCAAACAATTTCTTGACAGCCTGTAGGGTGAAGTCGTAGACCACTTCGAACGAACGTGTGCCGTATGGGGCACGGGCATTATCTCCCAAGTACAGGTAATCGTACTGTGGCAGTCGTTCGATGAATTTTCCTAAAATGGTAAGACCTCCGTATCCGGAGTCGAATACTCCGATGGGACCGGTGTGAGGGGCAGATAGAGGGTACATGGGAAAACGGTTGAAAGGTTTGAAAAGAAAAATGTCATTCAGAGAAATCTTTTGTGTGTTTCTCTGAATGACATGTAGTCAGTACGACAAAGAGTTTCTTTAATTACTGAGCAGGAGTTGCTGCAGGTGCTGCCGGAGTAGCAGGAACTGCTGTCAGGCTGATGCCCAATTTAGTCTTGATGTCGTTTGTAATATCTTTTGACTGAGCTTCGTCAATGTAAGGAATGTCAGTACGGTTCAGGTCGAATACGTAAGTATAAGCACCAGCTTTACCTACAGCCTGTACGGCATCTTCCAGTTTCTTGTAAATCGGTTCCATCATGTCAGCGTATGCTTTCTGCAACTGCTGCTGAGCATCCTGCTGGAACTGCATACCTTTTTCACTCAGTTCCTGCAATTCTTTCTGGCGGCGTTCCTGAATGTTCTGCGGCAGGTTCTTCTGTTCCTGCTGGTATTCTGCATATTTCTTGTTGAATTCGTCAGAAGCACGTTTGATTTCGTCTTCATATTGTTTCTGCATAGTCTGGATGTCTGTCTGTGCCTTTGCGTATTCCGGCATTACTGGGATGATATCCATTGATTTAAAGTGCGCAAATTTTTGTGCGAATACACTCATCGGTGCGATGAGTAAAAGTAAAAAAGCAATTTTCTTCAACATAATCTCAAGTTTCTATTTGTTATTAATTAATTCGATGTATAAAACAGGGCTTATTATCACCCGGTTGCAAATGTATAAAATTAATTTGAATATCCTAGTTTTGCAAGAACCTCATTGCTTATATCAATGCGTGGAGAAGCAAAAATCATGCTCTGTGCCGAGGCACGGTCTATCACGGCATCGTATCCGCGCTGGGTAGCAATTTCTTTCACGGCGTTGTAGATGGCATCCTGAATCGGAGAAATCAGCTCCTGGCGTTTCTTCATCAGTTCACCTTCCGGTCCGAAATATTGCTTGCGGAGTTCTGCCGCTTCTTTTTCTTTGGCTACGATAGCTTCTTCCTTGCTGGTTTTCTGAGTCGCAGAAAGCGTGTTGGCGCTTTTCTGGTAATCTTCGTACAGCTTCTTCGCTTCGTTGGCTTTAGCCTCAATCTGGCTTTGCCATTGCTTTGACAGTGACTCCATCTGTTGGTTGGCCTGTTGATAAGAAGGTATCTGCTTGAGGATATACTCCATATCTATCAGGGCGAATTTCTGTGCTGAGGCCATACCCACGGCGGCCACTAACAGCATAACGGATAAAATGAGTCTCTTCATAATCATTGGTTTTTAAGTGTTAGAATTCTTGTCCGATGATAAAGTGGAACTGGCTTCCGCTGTATTGCATTGAACCGTCAATCTTGTCGAAACCGTAAGCCCAGTCAATACCCATCATACCAATCATCGGCAGGAAGATACGTACACCGAATCCGGCAGAACGTTTCAACTGGAAGGGGTTAAAGTCGGTCACGTTGTTCCATGCGTTACCTGCTTCCACGAAGCCCAGTGCATAGATACTGGTAGAGTTTTCCAGCATCAGCGGGTAGCGGAGCTCGGCACCCAGACGGATGTAAGCATAACCTTCACTTCCGTACGGAGTCAATGAACCGTTTTCATATCCACGAAGGGCGATGGTTTCGGATGCGTAGTTATAACTGTAACCAGTCATACCGTCACCTCCCACGTAGAAGGTTTCAAACGGTGAACGTTTGTATTTGTTGAAGTGACCGAGGATACCGAATTCTGTACGGGTCATGATAACCGGACATTTCTGGATATCCATCAAGGCTGTATAAGTCTTGGCTTTGAATTTCCACTTGTGGTATTCAATCCACTTGTACATGCTGGCAGCATCGTGGTAGTTGTCTTTACCGTAAGTAGAGTAGTCCTTCTTGCTGAACAGAGAATACGGCGGAGTAATCTGCAAAGAAGCCGAGAATTCTGAACCGTAACGCGGGAAAATCGGGTTATCCGTAGAGTTACGTGACAAGGTCAGGTTCAGGCTCAGGTTATTACAGTTACCGGTGTTCATGTACTGTCCGTTATTCAGTTTGATATAGAGGTAACTCCAGTCTTTCAGCATGAATCGCTGGTAAGACAATTCAGCCGACAAGGTAAAGTAGTCATCCGGCCAGCGCAGACGCTTACCCCATCCTACAGATACACCGAACATCTTGATTGACTTGTCAGGGTCGTAGTAAGATTCGTAGTTGTCATAATAGTTTCCATAACCTCCGTAGTATCCGTATCCGCTCAACATGTTGTAATAGTTGTTCATGTAAGCAGAGTTGTAATACTGGCTGCTCACGTCGGTCTGGATAGAGTAGAAGGCCGAAACAGAGAATGAGTTCGGGCGCTTGCCGCCAAACCATGGGTCGAAGAACGATACGCTGTATGACTGATAGTAGCGTCCGTTGGTCTGCCCACTGATGGTCAGTGTCTGTCCGTCACCTTGTGGCAGGATACCGCGGTAGTTGTCGTTTTTGCGGAACAAGTTCGCAAATGAGAAGTTGGTGAACTTCAAACTCAGCTTACCGATGATACCAGTCTGTCCCCAACCAGCAGAGAATTCCACCTGGTCGTTGGCTTTTGATTCCAGTCCCCAGTTGATGTCGACTGTACCGTCCTGGAAGTTCGGCTGTACATCCGGCTTGATATTTTCAGGGTTGAAGTGTCCCATCTGTGCAATTTCACGGTAAGAACGTTCCAGTGCTTCCTTACTGAAGAGGTCACCCGGACGTGTACGCAACTCACGACGTACGATATTTTCATACAGACGGTCATTACCGTTGATGCGTACGTGACTGATGCTGGCCTGCGGACCTTCGGTGATACGCATTTCCAGGTCGATAGAGTCACCGTCAATGTTTACTTCCACCGGATCGAGTCGGTAGAACACATATCCACGGTTATAGTAGTTGTTACCGATTGCATCTTCATCGTTAGAGATACGGTCGTTCAGCAACTTCTGGTTATATACATCACCGCGCTTCATGCGGAGCTGTTCGTTCAACAGGTCAGAAGGATATACCGTGTTACCTACCCAGGTGATGTCACGAAGGTAATATTTCTGTCCTTCGTAGATTTTCATGTAGACATCTACCGTCTTTTCATCGTACGGCGATACACTGTCTACTACAATCTGTGCGTCACGGTAACCCAGCTCGTTATATTTATCGATGATTTTCTGCTTATCTTCTTCGTAACGTTCATTGATGAACTTCTTGGCACGGAAAAGGTTAATCAGCTTACCTTTTTCGTTGGTCTTCTTCATGACACGCTTCAACTTCTTGTCAGTCAGTACCTCGTTCCCGTCAATGGTAATCTGGTGGACTTTGACTTTAGCTTTCTTGTCAATGTTCACATCTACATATACCTGTTCCTTGTTTTCCGGGTCTTCGCGTTCAATGATGTTTACTTCCGCATTCTTGAAACCTTTCTCGTCAAAATGCTTCTTGATCAAAATCTTGGCACGGTCAATCAAGTTCGGTGTAACCTGTGTACCTTTTGCCATACCCAGTTTAGCCTGCAAATCCTCACGTTCACTCTTTTTCACACCGTGAATCACGATGTCGGTAATACGCGGACGCTGTGTCAGCTGGATAGACAGGTAGATTTTATTGTCTACAATCTTATCCGCAGTGATTTTCACGTCAGAGAACAATCCATGACGCCAGTATCTTTTTACTGCTGAGGTGATGTCATCTCCTGGTACGGTGATAGTTTGTCCGACAGCCAGACCGGAAATACCTATCAGGACATAATCCTCATAGTTCTTTACTCCGCTGACCTTGATGTCGGCGATTTCATATTTTTTAGGTGTTCCGTTGTAAAGGATAACTGGCTTATCGCTTTGTTCAGTTGTATTATTGTCCTGTGCATATCCCCCCATTGGAGCAGATGAAAGACATGCAGCAATCAATAGAAGAAGTGAAAAACGGTTTTGCATTGTTCTTTGTTAAATTTGTTCACTGGTTTTGCCGAATCGGCGTTCTCTTTTTTGAAAGTCACAAATAGCCTTACACAATTCTTCGGCCTTGAAGTCCGGCCAGAAAGTGTCACAGAAGTACAGTTCTGCGTAAGCGCACTGCCAGAGCAGATAGTTGCTTAATCGGATTTCACCGCCTGTTCTGATTAACAAGTCCGGGTCGGGCATATAATGAGTGGCCAGACATCGGTCGATGGTCTGGTCTGTAATTTCTTCGGGAGAAAGGGTTCCTTCCTTCACTTTACGGGCAATTTTTTTGACAGCCTCCGTGATTTCCCATTTAGAAGAATAGCTTAATGCTAATGTCAGACACATTCCCGTGTTCTTTGATGTACGTTCGATACATTTGTTCAGTCGTGCAAGTACGTTTTCCGGCAATTTTTCTGTTTCACCGATGATGCGGAAGCTGATGTTGTTTTTCATGAAGGTTTCTTCTTCAATGGAGTCCATAAGCAAACTCATCAAGGCGGCTACTTCGTCTACCGGACGATTCCAGTTTTCAGTAGAGAATGTATAAAGAGTCAGATATTTCACGCCTAGCCGTGCGGCTTCTTCCGCAATGACATGTACGGTCTCAGCGCCAGCCTGGTGTCCGAAAGTACGGGCGTGTCCCTGCTGTTTAGCCCAGCGTCCGTTACCATCCATTATGATGGCAATGTGTGCCGGTATCCGATTTTTGTCTATTTGGTCTTTATATAGCATGGCTTGTTGTTTTTCAGGGTTCTTAGATTACCATTTAGGAGTAAATCCCAACCGATTGATGCGTCCTCTGCAGATACTTCCATCTTCCCACACAATCCAGATAAAATTACCTCTGGATGTTTCGCTCTCCAATTTCGGAGTTACGGCACATGAGTAATTTTTGCTATGTGCGGTATAAAGTTCACTGAATTCTGCAGGGAAGGCCATACATTCCGTTACAGGTCTCCAGCAAAGTCCGTTGTCGGTAGAGCAATAGAACTGGCTGAAAGGCTTGATTTCTCCGTAACCACCACCGAAAGCATACAACTTTCCGTCATAGTAAATCATGGTGACATTTTCCAAATTAGGAAGCGGCAGGTTCTGCATTCTTTTTTCCCATTTGTTGTCACTTGATATACGATTGAATACCAATGCTGCCGTATCATTAGCAGTAGTACTATTGCAGAGTGCTATTGTTGTGGTAATATCGCTGTTGTAAGACGCAGTAGTTGTATTGGAGAAGAAAGGTTTACCTGCCGGGAACAGTGTGAATGGGTTGGCATCTTCTGTCCATGTATTTTCTTTATATATACCACTTTTTCTACCTTTTTCCCCCTCTTTTACAGCGTAAAGTTCACTTTTTATGTCATTTTCTCCTATCAGCATTTCAAATGTTTCTCTGCCTACAGAAGTAATTTCATTGCTATTTACATCCAGTTTGTAAAGTTGCTTATTAGTTCCTGCCAGGAAATAGATGTATTCTGCACATGCAGTGGCAGAATAAGTATCGATGTCTGCAGGTACATTTTTTGTAACTGCTACCCAAGATGTAGGATTGTCATTTGAAACATCTGAGTATTCAATATGAGTACCGTTTCCATTCTTTCCGAATACATATACCTTTCCGTTGGCATATACAGCTTTCTGTTCACTTAAATTTCCGGCATTGAATAGTTGGGTATCAAATTTCTTCCATGAAATTGTGTCCGGTTCCTGCTTATGTACGTTAATGGTAATTGTATAAGGTTTTCCTTCTACACCACTATATGCATACACTTTAAATTCCACCGGGTCGGTAAAGTCAATAGAGTCAGTTGATGTCCAGATGGTATCATGATCTGATCCTTTTGGTGTGTAACCCAACATTCCCGCATCATATGTGATACTGGTAATAACCTTGTCTATGTGGGTTCCTACGGGGAGTGAGTCTTTATTTGTGATGGTTCTGTTGATTTGGTCAATGGTGAATGGATAGTTAGAACAATCAAGTGTATCTACATAAGGACTATCTAAACCATTTTTATCTTTTCCTACACGGTCAATGTGCAATGTTCCCAGTGAAAATCCTGTAATACTGGTTTCTGAGGTATACGTAATCTGGTCTATATCATTGTCCAAACACGATGTCATTATAGATGTTGCAGCAAAGAATACCGCAATCAATGGCAAAAACTTTATTTTCATCTGCAAATGAGTTCTTTTAATTACAAGTTGCAAAAGTAGAAAGTTTTTCTTCGATTCCTCTCTTTTAGGGGAAGTTTTATATAAAATTATATTGTTATCTCCTCTTTATCAAGCTCTGTTGCATATTGTCCTGTTTTGTTAAAGGGCACAAGACTGTGCAAAAAGTCGCTTTTTCAGCATATAATAAGAACTTTTTAGGGGTAAAATTTGTTTATGTCCCCTTTGTATATCGATATTGTCCTGTATAAAACGGTTTTATGCAATTTGTTTCCTGAAAGAACGGATAATTTTGTAATCCAATAAAAACGAATAAATAACTATGTACAGACAATTAATTTCTAATTCATGGAAAGCATGCCTTCTTTTCGTATGTGTATTCTTTTCCGGTATAACAGTGAAAGCAGATGATAGTTTATACTCTCCTAATAAGAAAATAGGAGTGAGCTGGGATAATCCGGCGAAAGGGTTGCGTGTGATTTATAAAAAAGGAGATACTTTGGTTCCGGTAGTTCAGTTAAAGAATATAGGAGTTCAACTTCAGTCTACATCCGGAGACGAATTTAATTATGTGTCTTCTTCCGCCGTGACTCCCATACGTGAGGATTATACCATGATAACGGGTAAACGCCGTCATTGCACGAATGAGGGAAACCAGCAGGTATTTCATTTCAAGAACGGCCAGAACGTATCGCTGGATTTGGAACTTCGGGTGTATGATGACGGTGTCGCTTTTCGTTATGTGTTTCCTCAGCCGACAAAAGAGATAGGTGTGACCGATGAAAATACAGCTTTTGTCTTTCAGGAAGGAATTACCCGATGGACACAGAAACTGAATCAGGCCTATGAAGACTTCTATCTGAAAAATAAAGGACGTGTGCAGGGATATACTGCAGCACAATGGGGATTTCCGGCATTGTTTGAAGTGGCAGATTCTGTATTTACCCTTATCTCAGAAGCGAATGTAGCGAAAGGTAATTGTGGTTCATGGCTGAACAATGCCTCCAGTGCATCGAGCTACAAAGTGGAGATGGCAGAACCGACCAACGTTTCCGGCAGATGGTGTTCACCTTGGCGCGTGGCCATTATCGGTTCTTTGGCTGATGTGGTAGAGTCTACCTTGGTGACAGATGTCAGTGAACCATGTCGTATGAGCGATGTTTCCTGGATTAAGCCGGGAGTCGTTTCATGGATTTACTGGGCTTACAATCACGGTTCAAGAGATTATCAGCTGATAAAGAAGTATATTGATTTTGCAGCAGATTTTCACCTTCCTTATATGCTGATTGATGCGGAATGGGGTGAAATGGGTAATGGAGGCAATGTAGAAGATGCCTTGGCTTATGCAAAACAGAAGAATATTGCTCCTTTGTTATGGTATAACTCTTCCACCGCGTGGTGTGCGTTCGGTCCTTTGTATCGTTTGAACAAGCCGGAAATGCGTCAGAAAGAATTTGCCTGGCTTGAGTCTATGGGAGTAAAAGGGATAAAAGTAGATTTCTTCAGTCAGGACAGCATATCTACGATGAATTATTTTGTGGACATTCTGGAAGATGCAGCCAAATATCACCTGATGGTAAACTTTCATGGAGCTCCTATTCCGCGAGGCTGGCAGCGCACCTATCCTCACATGATGTCAGTGGAAGGAGTATATGGAGCAGAATGGTATAATAATAAGGAGACACTGACTGATAGCGCGGCATGGCATAACTGTACACTGCCTTTTACGCGTAATGTAGTGGGTCCGATGGACTATACTCCTTGCACTTTTACGGATTCCCAGCATCCGCATATTACTTCGAACGGGCATGAACTAGCTCTGTTGGTTGCATTTGAATCTGCCTTGCAGCATTTGGCCGACCGTCCCGAAGGATACCATGCCCAACCAGCTGAAGTACGTTCGTTTATCTCTTCACTTCCCACCGTTTGGGACGATACGAAATTGCTGAGCGGTTATCCTTCCAGCTATGTGGTGCTTGCCCGGAAGAGTGGTGATTGCTGGTATATTGCAGGCCTGAACGGAACAAACGAGAAGAAATCGCTTGTTGTGGATTTGAGCTTTATTCAGGAACCTGTCAAAGAAATCACTTTGTATGCCGATGGAGAAGAACGTAATCAGTTTGATATACAGATGCTTTCTGGTTTGAAGAAATCTGTACATGAGGTGGACTGTCTGCCGCGTGGAGGATTTGTGATGAAGGTTAGTCTTGATTGAGTTATAGTTAGGCTATTTGTATTTACGTGGAGAATGCCTGATGCTTTTAGAATGAGCGTCAGGCATTTTTTGTGTGTTTTTCAGGGGTGATTGCAGTGACGGTATAAAAGATAGAGAATTATTGGTCATTTTGAGGAATGCTTTTGTATAAAAACTGAAATTAAACGGTCAATTCTCTGTTTCACACTGTGGGATATAAAAACCACAGTGTGGTATATATATTTCACAGTGTGAAATACAAATCTCGCACTGTGAAACAAAGAATATGCAAAGTCAAAATAGAGAATTTGTAGAGTAGTTTGGAAGATAGAGTAGGAACATTTAGTAGTAGCTAAAACACGTTTGTCGATAAATTGCAAGAAATGTCGATTTTGTCAATCTTTTATCGTTTTTAGGTTTGAATAATGTCGATTTTGTATTATTGAAAGATACTTTAATCCTATATTCGGGTTGTATGAATAATTAACTTTGCATTGTATAATTTAAATCTAAATAAAGATGAAACACAATTCTATTAGGCAAATGTGGCAAGCCTTGAGAGTATTTATGTTACTCTTTGCTTGTTGTGTGAGTTCCATTGCATGGGGACAAGGAACAAACAGTGTGAAAGGTCACATTACAGACGGAAATGGAGAACCCTTGATCGGGGTAAGTATTCTGGTAAAGAATACAAACAATGGTACTGTAAGTGATTTAGATGGTAATTTTACTTTGTCAGTTAATCCAGGAGACATTTTGCGTGTGACGTATGTGGGGTATGCTTCACAGGAAATTCCTGCAGTTTCGGGCAAAATAATGCGAATCGTTCTTAAGGAAGATACCGAATTGTTGGATGAGGTTGTGGTAGTGGGTTATGGAACCCAGAAGAAAGTGAATTTGACCGGTGCCGTTTCTGCAGTTACCAGTGAGGATCTGATGAACAAGCCGGTGATGAGTACTGCTCAGGCTATTGCAGGTTTGGCACCAGGTCTGAGTGTTGTACAGAATTCTGGACGTCCTGGTACGGGGGCAAATGTAAAGATTCGTGGAACAGGTACTTTCTCCAGTGCTGGTACAGATCCGTTGGTACTTATAGACGGTTTGTCTGGTAATCTGGATGATGTAGATCCCAATGATATTCAAAGTATTTCTTTCTTGAAGGATGCTGCTTCTGCTTCAATTTATGGTAACAGAGCTGCGAATGGAGTCATTCTGATAGAAACAAAGAAAGGTGCACAGGGAAAAACTGTTGTAACCTATAACAATTCATTTGGCTGGCAGCGGGCAACTGAACTTCCCGATTTTCTTCCGTCCTGGGAATATGCTACGTATTATAATATGGCCATGCAGAACATGGGTAAGCAGGATGCTTATTTGCCGGAGCAGATACAGAAATATAAAGATGGCTCTGATCCGGACAACTATCCGAATGTGAATCATCTGAAGTGGCTGTTGGAAAGCGGTTCAGGTTTCCAGCACCAGCATAATGTAAGCATCCAGGGAGGAAATGCGACGACAAGTTACAATCTGTCTATCGGCTATAGAAATCAGGAAGGACTTACAGCTAAGACGTCTAATGAACGCATGACTGCTTTGTTCTCTTTGAGAAGCCAGTTAAGCAAGTCTCTTACATTGAGTTTGAATATCAATGCTTACAATAACAAATACAATGCGCCGAACGGTGAGCCGACAAGCATTGACGGTATAATAGGTTATGCAGTCCGTGAGGCTCCTATCTATGCAGGACAGAAATCTGATGGAAGCTTTGGGTATCAGGATAATTATAGTCCGGAAGCCTGGCTGGCAAGTGAATCGTTTGTGGAGAATGTCAGCCGTAATATAAATGCTTCCGGACAATTGAGATGGGATACTCCGATTAAAGGATTGTCACTGACCGGAAAAGCTGGCGTAACATACTGGACTAAATATGATAAGACTTATCGTGCAGAGACTTATTTTGATGAAAATAAGACGGTCGGTCCTTCTACATTGAATATCTGGACATCAAATAATACCAATACCATTCTGGAAGCTTTAGTAAATTATGAAAAGACGTTCGGCAGTCATGACTTGAAGGTTCTAGCCGGTACCTCTGTAGAACAGACCTCCAATAAAGGTCTGGAGGGTTATCGCAATACCTTCCCTAATAATGCCCTGTATCAGCTTGGAGCCGGTGATGCATCAACTGCCACAAACAGCAGTTCTTTGGAAGAGTATGCCTTGGTTTCTTTCTTCGGTCGTGTGAACTATGCGTTTAAGGATAAATATTTGCTGGAGGCTAACCTGCGTTATGACGGCTCTTCCCGTTTTGCGAAAGATAACCGTTGGGGCATTTTCCCTTCAGTTTCTGCAGGATGGAGAATTTCTGAAGAAAATTTCTGGAAAAATACGCGTGCAGGTGAGGTTGTCAATAACTTGAAACTGCGTGCATCGTATGGTGTACTGGGTAACCAGAATATCGGAGTATATCCTTATCAGCAGACATACGATCTGGATCATAATTATCCGTTGGGTAATCCAGCCACTTTGGTCCCCGGTACTTATGTTTCTACTTACCGCAACCAGGATCTTACCTGGGAAAAGACAGCTATCACCAATGTGGGTTTGGACTTCGGGTTGTTCAATAATACGTTAAATGGTAGTATTGAATATTTCTATAAATACACTTCAGACATTCTTGCACCGGTTGAAAAAGCAGGTATTCTTGGGCAGAATGTGAGTGAATCGAATGTAGGTGCAGTATCCAATAAAGGTATTGAAGTAAACTTAAGTTATAACGGACGTATTGGCAGAGATTTCCAGTTTAGTATTGCGCCGAATTTTACATGGGTAAAGAATGCGGTGGAAGAACTGGCAAATGGGGCAACAGAAGAAATCAACAACAACCGTATTGTGGGACAGCCGATAGGTATTATTTATGGCTATCAGACAGAAGGATTGTTCGTTGATCAGGCAGAAATTGATGCGGCTCCTGAACAGTTAGTAGGAAAGAGTGACTTGAAACCGGGCTATATACGTTATAAGGATATTAGTGGTCCGGACGGTGTACCTGATGGAAAGGTGGATGCTGAATATGACCGTACAGTATTGGGTAGTACTACTCCCAAGTTCTATTATGGCTTGAACCTCTCGGCTTCTTACAAAGGCTTTGATTTCTCCGCACTGTTCCAGGGATTAGGCGGCTATCAGCGTCAGATAGGTTCTTATATGGCTTATGCGTTTTATAATGGTGGCCAGATTCAAAGATGGCAGGCTGAAAACTGCTGGACAAAAGAGAATCCAGATAAATGGGCAGAATATCCTCGCATAGAAACGATGAATATGAACCATCCGAACCTGCAGACCTCCGATTACTGGGTACGCAATGCAAGCTTCTTGCGTTTGAAAAACTTGCAGCTTGGCTATACCTTGCCACAGGCATGGACCAAGAAGATTGGTATTGAGAAGTTGCGCGTATATGTAAGTGGTCAGAATCTTTTCAGCTTTAACAGTTTCTATCAGGGATGGGATCCTGAGAATGAAATTGGAACAGGTGATTCTCCTTCTTACTATCCTATTACAGCCATTTATTCGTTTGGGTTTAACTTCAAGTTCTAATTACTATAAATCTATAAAGATATGAAACCGTTATTACAAATATTACATATAGCCAAGTTGTCAGTTTATTCTTTGGCTTTGTCTGGTGTGCTTGTCAGCTGTTCGGATTTGCTGGAGAAAAATCCTCCTTCTGCTATCTCGGACAATACTTTCTGGACAGGTGAGAATGATGCTTATCTGGCATTGGTAGGTTGTTACCGCTTTCAGACAGGTTGGTCCCATGATGATTTTGCAACTCCTCAAGGATTGTTGTACCTTGATTTTGCTGGAGGCAACGGTACGGAAAAAGAGAATTTTACTACTCTGATGGCCAGTTCCAATACAGTTGCGACGAATGGCAATATTGAGTGGTATTGGAAGAATGCCTATACACAGATTGCAAAATACAATAATTTTCTGGCTAATGTCGGGAAATGTCCAATGGATGAAGATACTAGAGAAAAATGGAGTGCAGAAGTAAAAACTTTACGTGCTTATTTCTTGTTTAATCTGGCATTTTATTTTAAAGATGTTCCTATGCCACTTGCACCGTTAACAGTGGAGGAGGCTAATACGATTAAGCAGACAGCACAGGCAGATGTGTATGCCCAGGTGGAAACTGATTTGAAGGAAGCTGCCAGAATTCTTCCGGACAGTTATGATGCAGAAGAATATGGTCGTCTGACAAATGGTGCGGCTAAAGTATTGTTGTCTCGTTTGTATTTGGCTCAGGACCGATGGGGAGATGCCGCTGACATTCTGGATGAAGTAATTATTTCAGGCAGCTATCAGCTTGATCGCAGAAACGGAGATGAGAGTTATGAAAAGTTGTTCCAGATAGGAGGAGAATATAGTCCTGAGACTATTTTCTGTATCATGGGTATTGCGGATAAATTTACAAATTCCCGCTATCAATATCTGTATCCGGAATGTGCTTATGGTGGCTGGCATCAGTTTGCTCCTTATAATGAACTGGTAAAAGAGTATTTCTGTACGGATGGAAAAGATATTGATAACTCAGGTGTGTATGATGATAATGATCCTTATGCAAACCGTGAAATAAGATTGTATGCTTCTATTTTCCTTCCTCCGTTGGGCTCTTATCCTGGAACAAAATATAATGATATAACTTATAATTGTTTCCAAGGACCTAATACGGCAGATAGTTACAATCGTTTTCCGTTGTTTAATGGTTATTGCCCAAAGAAAGGTTGTGATCCTTCCATAACGAATAATTTAGGTTCAACGCCTACTTATACTCCTCTTATGCGCTATGCTGAGGTGCTATTGAGTTACTTGGAAGCGTTGAATGAATCTAATCCAGGTGCCGTTGATCAAACAGTGCTTGATTTGACAATCAATGATATACGTAATCGCGTGAAATTGCCAGGATATCAAAAAGGTGATTTGCCGACTCAGGAGGATGTGCGTAAGGCAGTTCGTAAGGAAAGACGGGTAGAGTTGGCTTTTGAGGGATTTAGGTATTTTGATGTACTTCGTTGGGGAATTGCAGAACAGGAGTTGAACCATACGTTTACAGGAGTCAAACTTTCGGATGACCCTAGTGCTCCTAATTACCGTGGAAGTGGTTCTGCAGCCTCTCCGGTAGACCAAAATATGTATTATCAGTTTGAGAAACGTACATGGGCTGCCCATAACCGATATTTCCCTATTCCGCAAAGTGAAAGAAATGTCAATAAGAACCTGGAACAGAATGAAGGATATAACTAATTAATTTTTAGTTTCAATATAGCCGGCGGTATTCTTGGGGAGTAACGCCGGTTGTTTTTTTAAATAAACGATTGAA
>ENA-ORSM01001658-ORSM01001658.1-human-gut-metagenome-genome-assembly--contig:-NODE-1658-length-17044-cov-3.778209_pt1 | contig 17044 bp, 11 predicted proteins | sample MGYA00241903_ERZ509170 | MGnify/ENA primary metagenome ERZ509170 (study PRJEB26280, sample SAMEA2338784) | human gut metagenome | biome: human gut; feature: human-associated habitat; material: faeces...
CCATCGCAATTTCAGCAGCGTTTTCGTCATGGGAGGAACCGTCCAACAAGTCGAAAACGCTGCTGAAATTGCGATGGAACACAATTTGGGCCTTACCTGTGACCCTGTCGCGGGACAAGTGCAAATTCCTTGTATCGAACGAAATGCGATTGCTGCTGTGAAGGCGATCTGTGCCGCCCGCATGGCGCTTCGCGGCAACGGTTCGCACTACATCAGCCTGGATCAGGTGATCCGAACGATGTACGAAACAGGCAAGGACATGCAGAGCAAATACAAGGAAACGAGTCAGGGTGGATTGGCAGTCTGTATCGTTGAATGTTAAGAAAAGACTAGCATCATGAGTAATATTAGCGTTGTTTTTTCATTTGATGAAAATTATGTGATGCCAACGTTGGTTGCGGCTTTAAGTCTATTGGACTCTAGTTTGAAGGAAGGGAAAGGCGGGCGATATTCTCTGTTTTTCTTGACGGAAAAAGCTCTCGCTCCTTCCGTGATGAATGAGTACGAAAAATACTTGGTCTCATATTCGAATTGTTCTTTTGTAAAATTTGTGGTTGCGAACGGGACTCAAAAAGATGCATTTGAGAGTAGACATCTTACTCGAGCGACATATCTGCGATTGGAAATTCCCGAATTGATTGATTTGGATAAAGTGATTTATTCCGATGTTGATGTACTATTTCTTTCGGGTTTGGAGTCTCTTTGGGACGTTTGTGTTGATGATGTTTATCTTGCGGCAACTTTGGATGTTGGATTGAATCAAAAAGATAAGTTTAATAGAAGAATTCAGTTTGATTATTGGCAAGAATATTACAACGATAGATTAGGGAGTTATTATCAGGCCGGAATTCTGTTGATGAATCTTAAGTTAATGAGGGAAACTGAGATTGTAAAAACGTGGAGGAGATTGTCTAGGGAAAAATTTAACTATCACGACATGGACATCATTAACATAACATGTTACCCGAAGATAAGGAAGCTTAGCTCTAGATATAATGTGATTCCTGGATTCTTTGTGGAAAATTCGTACGAAAAAGGAGCAAACGAGGGTTTTCTTGATGGATTAGAGGTAAGAGAGGTACATGAGCGACCTGTGATGGTTCATTATGCGGGAGAAGCCAAACCATGGAAACATCCTTCTGTTCCTGGAAGTTGTGAGTATTGGGAATTTTTGAGAAAATTTCCGGACCTGGAAGAGAAAATGAAAAAAATGCATCCGTGGTCATTTTGTGACAAAATTAGACATTTTTTCCGTAAACCTCTTTTTGATAGGTAATCAAGTTGGATGCCATTTTAATCAATGCAACTCCGCGAGAAACTCGAGTTGCCGTTTTGATGAACGACGAACTTCAAGATGTTTTCGTCGAACGTTTTGTTGCTCGAGGATTGGTTGGGAATGTTTATCTGGGTAGAATCGTGCGGGTCTTGCCTGGTATGCAAAGTGCTTTCGTAGACATTGGGCTCGAGCGAACCGGTTTTTTGCATGTGGCGGATTTATTTGAAGCACATTCCGAAGACGGCGAAACCAAACCCATCGAACATGTTTTGCATGAAGGACAGGCTTTGATGGTGCAGGTCGCCAAAGATCCTATTGGAACCAAAGGCGCACGCCTCACGACCACGATCTCTCTGGCAGGCCGCAAGCTTGTTTACTTGCCGCGCGACCCTCATATCGGCGTCTCTCAACGAATCGAAGATGAAACGATGCGTGAGCACCTCAAAGAGTTGCTCACGAGCATTCGTCCGGAAACGGAAAAAGGCGGGTACATCATCCGCACCAGTGCGGAAGAGGGCGCAACCGCGGAAGAGTTTGAGCAGGACATGGCGTACCTCGGTCGGCTCTGGAAGGAAATTCGCGCGAGCCGAGAAACAAAACCGGCTCCTTCGTTGCTGTACCAGGACCTGTCGTTGGCGCAGCGAGTGCTTCGCGACATGGTTCATCAAACGACCGAAGCCATCGAGATCGACGACGAAAAGAGCTATGCGGAACTCGTGGAGTTTGCCGAACGCTTCGTTCCGGACGTCCGTGGGCATTTGAAGCTCTATAGAGGAGAACGTCCGCTTTTTGAATTACACGGTATTGAAGAAGAAATCGCTCGGGCGCTTGAACGTCGCGTAGATCTGAAAAGCGGAGGCTACCTCGTCTTCGACCAAACGGAGGCCATGACGACCATCGACGTCAATACGGGACGATTCGTCGGGAAACGAGACTTCAGTGACACGGTCTTCAAGACCAATCTGGAAGCGGCGCAAGTCATTGCCCGGCAACTTCGTCTGCGCAATCTCGGCGGCATCATCATCATCGATTTCATTGACATGGCTTGTGATGAACATCGTGAAGCGGTGTTGGCTGAACTGCGCCGTTCGATTGCGACGGACCGCACCCGCATGACGGTGAGCGACTTCACCGAGCTGGGGCTTGTCGAAATGACCAGAAAGCGCACCCGTGAGTCTCTCGCGCATGTTCTCTGTGAACCTTGCCCCGTCTGCGGTGGTCGTGGAGAACTCAAGACGGCCCGTACGGTCTGCTACGAAATCATGCGGGAGATCGTTCGTCTTTCGCGTCAGTATCAGGAAACCAAGGAATTCCGCATTGTGGCGAGCGAAGTGGTGATCGATATGTTGCTTGAGGAAGAGTCCGCCGCATTGGAGCTTCTCCAAAACTGTGTGCAAAAACCGGTGCTCCTGGAAGTGGAATCGAGCTATCACCAGGAAGACTACGACGTCGTCCTGGCGTAAAAGGAAAAGAACTCATGGAAGAGGCGAAGCAGACGTTTTATTGGTACGACTTGGAAACCTTCGGGCTGGACCGAAGACGCGATCGTCCGGCGCAGTTTGCGGGTTGTCGCACCGACGCAGATTTGAATTTTTTGGAGGGCGGTTCGGGCGAGACGTTGTATATGCGTCCGAGCGAAGACTATCTTCCCTCTCCCGAAAGTGTCTTGCTGACGGGGATTACGCCTCAGGAATGCCAGGATCGAGGACTCCCCGAGCATGACTTCGCCCGAGAGGTGTGGAGTCGCTTCAATGCTCCGGGCACCATCAGCATCGGATACAACACGCTGGGGTTCGACAATGAAGTTTGTCGTTTCCTCTTCTGGCGTAATTTCCAGGATCCCTATGCGCACCAGTGGATGAACGGTTGTGGCATTTGGGATCTGTATCCGGTGATCGTCGCGTACTGGGCGCTTCGTGGAGAGGGTGTCGTTTGGCCGGATTGGAAGGATGTAACGGTTCGACAACCGGAGGAAGAACGCAGTGGCGTTTGCTTCCGTTTGGAGGAACTCGCCAAGGCCAACGGAATCCTGCACGACCATGCACATGATGCTTTGAGCGATGTGTTGGCGACCGTGGGGTTGGCACGGCTTCTGAAGGAAAAAGCTCCGAAGTTTTGGCGTTGGGCTCTGACAAACCGAACGAAGGCGAAAGTTATCGAAGCCCTGAGTCAGGGACCGGTTGTCTGCGTAAAGACAATTTTCGGTCAGCAAAGAGGATATACGGCCATCGTCCAGAAATTGTCGGTAAATCCGCAAAACCCGAACGAAGTCTGGGTTTGGGATCTCTCGGAAGATCCTTCCCATCTTCCAAACTTGACGCAGGAGGATTGGCAGCGACTTCTTTTTGCCAAGAAGGGCACGCTACAGGAGGGTGAAAAGCGTCTGCCGATTTACCGTATCAACGTCAGCTCCTGTCCCTTTGTATGTTCCAACTTGAAGGTTCTCTCGGACGAACGGGCGGCAAAGTACGGGATTGATAAGGCTCGTTGCCAGAGACACTCCGAGATCCTGACCGATGTGATTCCGAAATTGGGCGGTGCGGTGACCGCGCACTGTGAACGCAAAGAAGCTCAGCCGGCGGATGCGGATGTGGCGCTTTATCAAAAAGGATTTGACTGCACGAGACATGATCGGGACCTGAAGAAGCGGTTTGCTTCCCTTTCGGCCTCGGAGCTCGGTGAAGGAAATACCGCCTTTGATGATGCGGATTTCAACGAACTGCTGTTCCGTAGCCGAGGTCGCAACGCTCCCGATACTTTCGATGAAGAAGAACGCAGGAGCTGGCGCAAACACTGTGCCGAGACCCTGCGGGACGGAAAGGGCGGAGCCCGAACCATTTCCCAGTACTTTGACGAAATCGACCGACTGCAGGAAGAACATCTCGACGATGAAAACGCTTGTGAGAAGTTGGAGCTCCTCTATGAGTGGGGAGAACGACTAGGCGAGAACTTCTCATCGTAATTGCACCGCGCCGGCGCTAGACTTAGAACCACAGAATTCTCTCGAGAACCGAATGTGAGGCATTTATGCTCAAGACCTACGGTATTGTTTCCGGTCTCGCTCCCAAAGGGGCCGTGACCATGAAGTCGGCTCTTCTTTCCGCTGCCGCTAACAAGGGCCTTCAAGTGGAAGTGGTGATGGACGACCGCATTCCGCCTGTAGACGCTCCCGATGCCCGTACGGCATTGGCCGATCGAAAAATTATGGTGATGGACGCCGTGTCGGCTTTGGCCGAAGAAGGCGTTGCCGCCGTGTTGGTGGCGGGACTTCAGGCGCAAACTTTCCTCTCTGAAGTGCAGACCGAGACGCAAGTTCCTGTCGTATCCCTGTGGAACGCTGTTGCTGAATATGCTCAAAAGAAGGGCGTCACCAAGATCGGTGTGCTCGGTGGCGTTGAGGCGGCGGAAAAGGAGGCTCTCGTTGATGCCTATGCCGACCTTGCGCTCGTCTTCCCGTCTGACGACATCGGGTGTTGCAGCAATCCCGAAGATCGCGAAACGCATGTCGCGCGTGTGGCGGAAGATCTGAAGGCGCAAGGGGCTCAGTTGCTAGTGCCTTGGTGCGAACACGCCGTTGAGGCGCTCGCGATGCTCGAAGACAAGGGCTTCCCTGTCTGCAATCCCTACGTCTTGGTCGGGGACTATGTTGTAGAACATGAGTGGAAGCGCCTGGCCAAACCCTTCAAGGTCGGGATGATCGGAGGTTTGGGACCGGCCGCGACCGTTGACCTCTACGACAAAATCACGCGTTTTACGCCCGCCAAGACGGACCAGGAACACATCAAGGTGGTGGTGGAGCAGAACCCGCAGACGGCGGACCGTACCGCTTGTCTGTTGCATGGCGGCGACGACCCTACGCTGGCACTCTACGATTGCGCGAAGCGCTTGGAAAAGGACGGATGCGATGCGTTGATTGTTCCCTGCAATACGGCGCACGCTTTTGTTCCCTTCCTGGAACGTCACGTGAAGGTTCCCTTCATCAACATGCAGCGTGTGACGATGGAAGAAATCCAGCGCAAACTCGGTAAGGATGCTCGAATCGGTCTGCTTGCTACGAGCGGCACCATTCAGACGGGCATTTACGCCGAAAAGGCCAAGGCCATGGGCATGCCCATCTTTACGCCGGACGAAGCGCATCAGGCCCGCGTCATGGCGGCCATTTACGGTCCGCAAGGTGCGAAGGCGGGTTATACGGACGGCGTGTGTCGCGAAGACCTCGTTTCCGCGGCGGAATATCTGGTCAAGGCCTATGACTGCAACTGCCTCATTCTCGGCTGCACGGAGTTGCCCTTGATCCTTGATGAAGACGATCACTTCCCCGTTGCCGGGAAGACGGTCTGCGTGGTGGATCCGACCGCGGTGTTGGCCCGAAAGGTTGTTGAAGTGGCGTTGGAAACGAACCGTCAACGCGGCATTTGCTGAGAAATCTCATTTTGTGCGGTCCTAATCAGGAGCCGAAGAAAGCATGTTGAAAAAATTCTATCCGTCTACCGTTTCGGCTCCTGTTGCCTTTATCGGTCTGGGAACCATGGGCTATCCCGTGGCGGGACACCTCCAAAAGGCGGGACATGAGGTGTGCGTGTTCAATCGCACGAAAGCAAAAGCTGAGACTTGGCAAAAGGAGTTCCAAGGGAAAACGGCTGACACGCCGAAGGATGCGGCAAGTGGAGCGCAGTTCGTCTTTTTGTGCGTAGGAAACGACGACGATGTTCGCTCCGTTGTGTACGGTGAGAACGGAGTGTTGGCGGGAATGGCGCCGGGCAGTATCCTGGTTGATCACACAACCACCAGTGCGGTGTTGGCGCGTGAGATCGCAGAGAAATGCTCAGAAAAAGGAGTGTCTTTTGTGGACGCTCCTGTCACCGGCGGCGAATCCGGTGCCAAACAGGGATTGCTATCCGTTCTGTGCGGCGGGGATGATCTGACCGTCAACCTTATTCGTCCGATTGTGGCGGCTTACTCGTCCTCTATTACGAGAATCGGTCCGGTCGGACACGGCCAGTTGGCCAAAATGGTTAATCAGATCTGTATCGCAGGTTGTGTTCAGGGCTTGGCTGAGGCTCTGGCATTTGGACAGCGGTCCGGCATCAATATGGAAAAGGTTCTTTCCGCCATTGGTACTGGCGCCGATTCCTCGTGGCAGATGAATAACCGCGGCATGACGATGTTGGAGGGAAAGTTTGATTTCGGATTCGCGGTTGATTGGATGCGCAAAGACCTCGGAATCGTTTTGGATGAAGCATCGAGGAACGGCGCGGATCTTCCCGTGACGAAAACGGTCGACGGTTTTTACAAAGAAGTCCAAGAAATGGGAGGCGGTCGCTTGGATACCTCAAGTCTCATCCTGCGTTTGTTAAAATAAGCCCCCACTGACGTCCTTTTCGATCCGCCCTTGCGGCACAAGATTTGGTTGCAGGGTAGCGGGCGTCTTACAAGACGCCACCCTTCCACCAAGGAAACTCGACCATGAACAACAAAGAAGACCTCAAAACCCCTGCAACGAATTTCATTCGAAACATCATTGAGGAGGACTTGGCCAAGGGAGCCAATCTTCCCCGTTACTGGTGCGGTCATCCTGCTCCGTATTCCGAACAGTTGGAAAAGGGAGAGCCCGATCACGTCAAGATCCGCACTCGTTTCCCGCCGGAACCGAACGGCTATCTTCACATTGGTCACGCCAAGAGCATCTGCCTGAATTTTGGTCTCGCTCGTGACTACGGCGGTTATTGCCACATGCGCTTTGACGACACCAATCCTGTGAAGGAAGACCAGGAGTACGTCGACGGTATTCTCGACAGCGTGCGGTGGCTCGGCTTTGACTGGGTGCACGAAAAGGAATCGAACCTCTATTTCGCGAGCTCGTACTTCGAATACATGTACGAGTTTGCCGAGCACCTTGTGAAGACCGGCTACGCGTACGTGGACGAACAGACGGCCGAAGAAATGAAGGCCAATCGCGGCACTCTGCACGAACCCGGCCGCAATTCGCCTTATCGCGATCGTCCCGTGGAGGAAAATCTGCGTCTCTTCCGCGAAATGCGTGACGGCAAGCACCCCGAAGGTAGCATGGTGCTTCGCGCCAAGATCGACATGGCGAGCCCCAACATCAATCTGCGCGACCCGGCCATTTACCGCATCCGTTTCGCCGAACACCATGCGACCGGCAACAAGTGGTGTATCTATCCGATGTACACCTTTGCGCATCCGATCGAAGACTCGTTGGAAAACATCACCCACTCGATCTGCACGCTCGAATTTGAAGATCAGCGCGCTTTCTACGATTGGGCGTTGGAGCGCATCGTTCCGGTTCTGCGTACGCCGCAGTTCGAAGAAGCCAAGCAAATCATTGCCTCCATGGCGAGCGGCGGCGACAGCCGCGCTATGGCGTTTGTTTGTGCGGCCAAGGCGGCCGAACAGAAGCTTGGGCATTCCGTTCCGGAAGAACGTGTACGCGACATTTTTGCTAAGTGGGAAACGATCCCCGATTCCATCGAAGATCAGAGCGTGACGACCTTCTTTGCGCTGTTGAAGGAATATCCGGAAAACTTCACTCCGCTCCTTCAGGCTGCTCTCGAAGTGGTTCGTCCGAACTTCTTCCTGCTCTCGCACCAGTACGAGTTCAACCGCTTGAACCTCACGTACGTGGTGGTGAGCAAGCGCAAGCTCATTCAGCTCGTTACGGAAGGCTATGTGGACGGTTGGGACGATCCCCGCATGCCGACGATCGTCGGTCTGCGTCGCCGCGGCTTCACGCCTGAAAGCCTGCAACATTTTGCGGAACGTTGCGGTGTCTCCCGTGTGGCGGGCGGTTGGATTGATTACTCGGTTCTCGAAGCTTCGCTTCGCGAAGACCTGGAAGATCGTGCTGAGCGCCGCATTGCCGTTCTTCATCCGCTCAAGCTCATCATCGACAACTATCCGGAAGGCGCCTCCGAGATGTTGGTCGCCAACAATCATCCGCAGAAGCCTGAAATGGGCACCCGCGAGATTCCCTTCTCGCGCGAACTTTGGATTGAACGTGAAGACTTTGCCGAAGTGCCGCCCAAGGGTTATCGCCGCTTGACGATTCCTGCCGACGGTACGCCTGCCAAGCCCGTTCGTCTGCGCTACGGCTATGTGATCGTTCCGACTTCTATCGACAAGAATGAAGCGGGCGAGATCGTTGCTGTGCATGCGAATTACCTGCCCGAAACCAAGTCGGGTACGGAAGGCTCCATGACGGTGAAGACGAAGGCCGCGATCCATTGGTTGGATGCCAAGACGGCCGTTCCTGCGGAAATCCGCGTGTACGACCGTTTGTTCCGCGTGCCGAATCCTGATTCGGGTGAAGGAAGCTTCCTGGACAACCTCACGCCCAACTCCAAGCAGGTGTTGCAGAGCTTCGTCGAGCCTTCGTTGGCCACGGTCGAGAAGGACGCCAAGTTCCAGTTCGAACGCAATGGGTATTTTGTTGCCGATCGCATCGATCATGAACCCGGCAAACCCGTCTTTAACTTGGCGGTTGGCTTGAAGGATTCGTGGGGTAAGTAAACCCTACTGAAGGGGAGAGGCGGCCTCTCAAGAAGGTCGCCTTTCTGCTCGCGAGAGGAGGTACCACCTTTGACGGAGTTGCTCCGAGCGGAATGAAGGTTTTCCTGTGGTATGATCCTTTCCAAGGCGGGAGGCCTCAAGGGGCAACCCGTTGAAAAGAATCCGTTCTTTGTACTTCAATGAAATTTGATTCATTTGATGGTGCAAGGAAGCCGGATGAGTGTGATCTCGTTTCAAAGGGATGGAAACGTTTGAGACGAGACCGCCTCTTACACAAAAATGAAGTTCCCTACGTCAAGGAAGAAATCATCATGAAGAAGTTGATCGTTCTCGCCGCCGCCGCTCTCATGGCCGCTGGCGCTCAGGCTGCCTACAAGGACGGTTCCTACACCGGTGAAGGCAAGGGCCGCGAATCCCAGATTCAGGTCCAGGTGGACGTCAAGGGCGGTAAGGTTGCCGCCGTCAAGGTTCTGAAGCACGGTGAAACCGAAATGATCTTCGCCGCCGCTGCCGAAACGCTCTGCCCCGCCATCGTCGCCAAGAACGGTGTGGACGGTGTTGAAAGCGTCGCCGGCGCCACGCTCTCGAGCGATGGCATCAAGGCCGCCGTCAAGGACGCTCTGTCCAAGGCCCAGTAATGATTTCGTTTGGACGCTCGTAACGGGCATCCATTGACGAATGAAAGAAAGAGGGATTGACACGTTCCGTGCCGTCCCTCTTTTCTTACGTATGTCCATCATACGTAAGAAAAGAGGAGTCAAAGAGAAGATGAAGAGACAAGGAATCCTGACTTTTGCCGTGATGGCTGTCTTTCTTGCTGGTGGAAACTTGAACACCGTTCAGGCTACCGAGCTGCAAGCGGCTCCGGTGCAAACGGAAGAATACGAGTTACCCTGGATGAGCCTTCACATGGGGACCATCATTTCCGGCAAGGTGTACGGTTCGAGCGAAGAGGAGGTTCTGAGACTTCGTCAGATGGTCGAAGACGAAATCGTTCGCTATGAGGACATGATGTCGGTGCACAAGAAGACCGCTCTGAACGAAGTGAACGATCGCTCCGGTGAATGGGTTATGGTTCCGGAAGAAGTCGCCGAGATGACGCTCGAAGCACTGGAGGTGGCCAAGGACTCAAATCAGGCTTTCGAACCAACGATCGGTCCTGTCGTCAATTTGTGGAAGATCGGTTTCGGTGGAGACACCGTTCCTTCCGATGAGGCGATTCAAAAGGCCGTCCGGTCGGTCGACTATCGAAAGGTCGAAGTCCGAGAAACGTCGAACGGTTGGCAAGTTCGTGTGGCACCCGGACAGAACCTCGATATGGGCGGGATTGCCAAGGGTTACATCGGTCAGAAGTTGGCCGAGCTCCTTCGCAACCAAGGTGCCGTACACGCGCTATTGGATTTGGGTGGAAACGTCGTTACACTCGGCGGGAAGTCTGAGGATCGTCCCTGGCGAGTCGGTTTGCAGCGTCCGGATCAGGCGCGCAACACCTATTTTGCCGTTGTCAACGCCAAAGACGTGAGCGTGATTACGTCGGGCGCCTATGAACGTTATTTTGAAAAGGATGGCAAGCGTTACGGTCACATTTTGAGTGCCAGGACGGGGCGTCCCGTTTTGACGGACATTGCCTCCGTCTCTATCGTTGACGCCAACGGTGCTAAAGCGGATGCATGGTGCACGGCCCTCTTTGCCATGGGCTGGGACGCCGCGACAGCGTATCTGTCGTCTCACAAAGACATCCGTGCCGTACTGATGCATTCGGATTTGAAGCGGGTGTTTGCGAGTGAAGCCCTTCGGCCCATCCTGATCGTGACGGATAAAACGCTCTCCGTAACTTATCGTTGATTTCGTTCACTTTTTTTCAGCATTTATTGTCATGGCCAATCCCCGCTTTGTACACCTTCGTTTCCATTCCGAGTACTCCATCATCGACGGGATGGTGCGCATCGATCCGATCATTGAAAAGGTGCTCGAGCACGGCGGTGTGGCGCTCGGGATTGCCGACATTATGAACCTCTTTGGTGGCGTGCGCTTTTACACGCACGCCATGAAGGCTGGTCTGAAGCCCATCATCGGTTGCGATATTCGCCTGCACAATCCCGCTATGCCGGACGAGCCGGATCGTCTGACGGTGTACTGCATGCATCGTGAAGGCTATCGCCATCTGTGCGAGCTTCTCACGCGTGCCTATCTCACGAAGGAAGACCGCCTGCGCGGGCAGATTAAGCTCGAGTGGCTCGAAGGGAAGCAGGGGGAAGGCCTTATTGCGTTGACGGGCGGTCCCGAAGGGGCGCTCGCGCGCCATTATGCGCACGAACTCCCTTCTCTCGCGGTGACGGAACTGCGGCGCTACAAGGAGATTTTCAAAGATCGTTTGTATGTGGAATTGCAACGCGCGGGACGCCCTGGAGATGAAGCGCTCGTTCATGAACTCGTCAACCTCGCGATCGAAGTGGACGTCCCGGTGGTCGCGACGCATCCCGTGCAGTTTTTGATGCCGGAAGACTACGAGTCGCACGCCATTCGCTGTTGCATCTCGGAGGGGTACACGCTCAACGACCCCCGACGCAATCAGACGTTTACGGAAGAGATGTACCTCAAGACCGAGGAGGAGATGTGTCGCATTTTCGCCGACATTCCCTCGGCCTTGGAAAATTCGGTGCAGATCGCCATGCGCTGCAATCTCGACGGCGTTCTCTCGAAGCCTCAGTTGCCGCTCTTCCCGACGCCCGACGGCATGTCCCTGGACGACTACATCGACTTTCTCGCAAAACAAGGTCTGCAGAAGCGTCTGGACTTTCTCTATCCCGACAAGTACGAACAGGCGGAAGTCCGTAAGGAATACGACGAGCGTCTGGAGTACGAGCTCGGCATCATCAAGAAGATGGAGTTTCCGGGCTACTTCCTCATCGTTCAGGACTTCATCAATTGGTCAAAGCGAAACGACATTCCCGTGGGACCGGGGCGCGGCTCGGGGGCTGGTTCGCTCGTTGCCTACGCACTCGGGATTACCGACCTGGATCCCCTGGAGTTCGATCTCCTTTTTGAACGTTTTCTGAACCCGGAACGCGTGTCGATGCCTGACTTTGACGTCGACTTCTGTCAGTACAACCGCGACCGCGTGATCGAATACGTGAAGGCGACCTACGGCGTCGATGCCGTCAGTCAGATCGCGACCTTTGGTACGCTCGGCGCCAAGGCGGTCGTGCGTGACGTCGCGCGCGCTCTCTCTATTCCCTACGGGAAGGCGGACAATCTCGCGAAGCTTATTCCGCAGCAGCCCGGCAAAAGCATCACACTCAAAGAGGCGCTCGAAACGATTCCCGAGTTCAAGGAAGCCGTCGAAAAGGAAGAGGACTATCAGGAACTCATTCGTCTCGCCATGCCGCTCGAAGGCATGACGAGAAACCTCGGCATGCATGCGGGCGGCGTGCTGATCGCCCCGGGGAAACTTACGGATTTCTGCCCTCTCTACAACTCGGACGGCAAGCCTGAAAACACGGTCAGCCAGTACGACAAGAAGGACGTCGAAAACGTCGGCCTCGTCAAGTTTGACTTCCTTGGGCTTACGACGCTTTCGATTCTGAAGAAGGCTGTGGAGTACATCAAGAAGCTCCATCCGGATATTCCCTTTGAACTCGCCCGCATTCCGATCAAGGACGAGGAAACCTATCAGCTCTTCCAGGACGCGAATACGGCGGCCGTCTTCCAGTTTGAATCGGAAGGGATGCGAACCCTTTTGAAGCAGGCGCGTCCGGACCGTTTGGAAGACTTGGTGGCCTTGAACGCGTTGTATCGTCCGGGCCCGATGGACCTGATTCCTTCCTTCATTAACCGTAAGTTCGGTCGGGAAAAGGTGAACTATCCCGACAAGCGCATGGAGGAAGTGCTCGAAGAAACCTACGGCATCATGGTCTATCAGGAACAGGTGATGCGTGTGGCGCAGGTGATCGGCGGCTATACGCTGGGCGGCGCCGACCTGCTTCGTCGAGCCATGGGTAAGAAGAACGTCGAAGAAATGAAGCGTCAGCGCGACGTCTTCATCAAGGGTGCGGGTGAACGAGGTGTCACGCCTGAAACTGCGACCGAAATCTTTGACTTGATGGAAAAGTTCGCGGGCTACGGCTTCAACAAGTCGCACGCCGCTGCGTACTCGTACGTTGCCTACCAGACGGCTTACCTGAAGGTGCATCACACGGCGGCCTTCATGGCGGCCAACCTTTGCATGGTGATGGACCAGAACGACAAGGTCTGCGCTCTGATCGAAGACGCCAAGGAAAACGGCGTCGCCTTCCTCGCTCCGGACGTAAACGAGAGCGACTGGTTCTTTACGGTGCCCGACGAAGGTCACATCCGCTACGGTCTCGGCGCCGTGAAGGGCGTAGGCGAACAGGTGGTCGAAGAAATCATGCGGGTCCGCAAGGAAAAGGGCCCCTTCAAGGATCTCTTTGACTTCACGGCCCGCGTGAAGGGCATGTCCGCGCGTGTGTTGGAAAACCTCATTAAAGCGGGTAGCTTCGATTCGCTTGATGAAGACCGAGGCAAACTCTTCGGAAACATTCAGCACGCCTTGAATCTGGGCCGTGCCGAACAGGAAAACGACACGCAGGACAGCCTCTTTGACGACATGGAAGAAGAGGTTGAACGCCAGGTTCAGTGGGTGGACGCCCCCTCTTGGAGCGATCGCGAGCGCCTGGTCAACGAAAAGAAGATGCTCGGCTTCTGCTTTACGGGACACCTCTTTGACGTCTACGAACGCGAAGCCCGACACTTCACGACCACCACGCTTAACCAACTCAAGGCCGGTAGGGAAAAGGTGCGCCTTTGCGGCGTCGTGACGGGCCTGCGCGCGATTCAGGGGAAGCGCGGCCGCATGGCCGCCATCACCATCACCGACAAGACGGCGGTGATGGATGTGGTGGTCTACAGCGAAATCTGGGACCGTATTCGCGGGTCCTTCGACGTCGACGACCTCATCTGCGTGACGGGGCGCGTGCGCTACGACGAATTCTCAAAGCGCCTGGGCGTCACGGCCGACGAAGTGTGGAACCTCATGGAGCTGCGCCGTCGTGTGGCGCAGTACCTGGAAGTGGAGGTCACGAAGGACAACCTCTCGGCGCTCGAAGATCTCAAGGCCGTGTCGGACGACCTCCGCATCTACCAACGTGTCCCCGTCCGCTTCAAGATCACCACCGACGGCAAGTCGGAAGGCGCGCTTTACGCAACCATGAAAGTATCTAATGAATGGGTGGATGCTCTACGAATTGCAGAATACCGCCCTAGATTTGTGTACTGAGATGGTTAGAACTGTAATGTTATTTTCCTTTTAGGGTGACGAAGAAAGAGAAGATGCGGAAGCGGAGATACTCTCTCAGAGAAATTAATTTGAGGGAATAGCCTTCCTTTAAGAGAGGGGATAATTTTTTGATGAGTTGTTTGTTGAGGAGGTTACTGTTGCTTTTTAATTTCTTTGCGATAGCGCACGCATTTAAAACTGAGGCATAGGGAGATAGTTTCTCGGTAAGGGGTAAGCAATTGATTCTAGCGAGACATAGTTTGCGAGAGAATGAGTTTGATCGCGATAGACTGTCGGACCTATAGCGATAGAGATATAAGGGTTGCGGAATGTGAGTGATTTTCACGGCACGGGTTGCTGCTTCTACACAAAACATCTCGTCTTCGTTGATATCTTTGTATTCGCGAAAACGAATGCCTTTTATTGTGTTTGCGTCAAACAGTCGGATACAGGAATAGCCTCCTCTGCCTTTAGTTTTTCGCCATTTTCCGAGGGAGAAGATTTGTTCGATGAAACTTTCGGGTCCGTAAGAGCAATAATTTTCGGTTTTTTGAGCGTCATCAGAACGAGAGCCTATCTGTTTAAAATGACAGCCGGATATTTGTGCGTTTTCGCTTATTGCGGCAGATGATAATTCTTCAAGCATAGTTGGCGCAATTATGTCATCACTGTCGCAAAATGAAATGTAATCAAATGATTTGTTTTTCTCTATTTCACATAGAGCGGCATTTCTAGCTTGAGAAACGCCGCCGTTCTTGGATTGTTTGATGATAACTATACGAGAGTCTAGTTTTTGGTATTCTTTTAAAATTTTTAGTGAGTTGTCTGTGGAGCAATCGTCAATGGCGAAAACTGTAAAATTTTTGTGAGTTTGTTTTAAGATTGAATTTAAACACTCTGGCAAAAATTTTTCCGTGTTGTAAACGGGTATAATAATGGCTATTTTGCTCTGAAGTTGTTTCATGGATAGTTTCTGATGTGGCTAGAGGGGTGTAACCGGTTATTGTGGTATTTGAAATATTTGGAAGTTTATCTTACCATTATGCTACCTGAATCCATATTGGTTGATAGTTGAAGGTTTTCATCAAATGTGGCTCCAATCGATTTGTCTATTTCTTCCATACGTACTGGTCGCTTAATGGAGTAAATTCGGTAGTGCTCTGTTATGAGGAGGAGTGTCAGCTGGGAATAAAAAGAAGACCGCTCCGAAGTGAGAATCTTCAGAGCGGTTGACAGTTTTTCTGATCGTAGCCTTCCGATTTAGAAAGACTGAGTCAAATTACTTGACGTTGTTGCGTTCAGCAATGATGTCTTCCCAACGGACCACCTGCTTGCGGACTTGTTCGGGAGCCGTGCCGCCGAGGTGGTTGCGGGCCTTGACGGAGCCTTCGAGCTTGAGGACTTCGTAGACGTCTTCACCGATTTCCTTCGAGAAGCTCTGCAGAACGTCGAGCGGAAGCTCTTCAAGACCGCAGTTGCGGTTGGCAGCTTCGCGCACCGTCTGACCGACGATGTCGTGAGCCGTGCGGAAGGGAACGCCGTGCCGGACGAGGTAGTCGGCGAGGTCGGTCGCGGTCGGGAAGCCAGCTTGGCAGGCCTGAAGCATCATGTCGGCGCGGGGCTCGACGCCGGCCATCATGTCGCAGAAGGCGCGAAGCGTGTCCTTCACCGTGTCGATCGTATCGAAGACCGGTTCCTTGTCTTCCTGGAAGTCCTTGTTGTAGGCAAGGGGCGTGCCCTTCATGAGCGTGAGCATCGCAATGAGGTCGCCGTAGACGCGGCCCGACTTGCCGCGGGCGGTTTCCGGAACGTCCGGGTTCTTCTTCTGCGGCATGATCGAGCTGCCCGTCGTGAAGCGGTCGGGGAGCTTGATGAAGGAGAAGCGCTGGCTCATCCAAGTGACGAGTTCTTCCGAGAGACGCGAGATGTGCATCATCAGAACCGACGAGGCGGCGCAGAATTCGATCGCGAAGTCGCGGTCGGAAACGGCGTCGAGCGAATTCTGAGCGACGGCTTCAAAGCCGAGGAGTTCGGCCGTGTATTCGCGGTCGATCGGGTAGGTGGTGCCGGCGAGGGCCGCGGCGCCCAAGGGGCTGCGGTTGACGCGGCGGCGCACGTCGAGGAAGCGTTCGCGGTCACGTTCGAACATTTCGACGTAGGCGAGCATGTGGTGACCGAAGGTCACGGGCTGGGCGACCTGCATGTGGGTGAAGCCCGGCATGATGATGTCGCTGCCGCGCTTGGCCTGCGCAACGAGCACTTCCTGGAGGTGTTCGATGCGGGAGACGATCGTGTCGATTTCACCGCGAAGATAGAGGCGGATGTCGGTCGCGACCTGATCGTTGCGGGAGCGGCCGGTGTGCAGACGCTTGCCGGCGTCGCCGATCAAAGCGGTCAGGCGGGCTTCGATGTTGAGGTGCACGTCTTCAAGTTCGAGTTGCCACTCAAAGACGCCCTTTTCGATTTCTTCCTTGATCTGAGCCATGCCGCGGCGGATGTCTTCGAGATCCTTTTCGGAAATCACGCCGATCTTCTGGAGCATCGCGGCGTGGGCGAGCGAACCCTGAATGTCGGCCAAAGCCATGCGCTTGTCAAAATCCACGCTGGCGGTGTAGCGAAGAACGAAGGCGTCGACGGGTTCCGAGAAGCGGCCGGACCAGGCCTTCTTCTTGGCGTGCAACGGGTCGTTCGAGAAATCTTCTTCAAAGCTCATAGCGGTTCCTTTTGTTTTGGGGAAGGGGGATGACTTGAGTCGCGCGTTATTGTATCGGAACGCCTGCGTCGGAGCGAAGAAATTCCGCAAGTGGGACTTCTCGCCCAAACCGAATGTTTGCAAAACGTTTCAAAATGCAACCTCTCGCGAGCGACTTGGGTACCATGCCTATAATGCACCCTTTCGGGGTGTAGCGCAGTCCGGTAGCGCGCCTGCTTTGGGAGCAGGA
>ENA-ORSM01001660-ORSM01001660.1-human-gut-metagenome-genome-assembly--contig:-NODE-1660-length-17041-cov-3.069116_pt1 | contig 17041 bp, 10 predicted proteins | sample MGYA00241903_ERZ509170 | MGnify/ENA primary metagenome ERZ509170 (study PRJEB26280, sample SAMEA2338784) | human gut metagenome | biome: human gut; feature: human-associated habitat; material: faeces...
TTAAAGTCCTCGCCAGCCATAAATGAACAGATCGAGTTATATAAGGATTTAGCGACAATGTACAGGCAAATGCCCAAGGAGATTGTTTACCTAAACAAAATGGCAGATGTGGCAAGCTCCACTTCGAAAGGTCATGCTTCCTTATATTACGCATGGGCCAACTTATCCCGCCATTATTACAATATACAAAACAGGGATAGCCTGATTTACTGGTCGCATAAGATAGATTCATTGGCCGCGGCCAAGAATGAGGTTCCGGACGCATTATTCGATGCGCGAGGATTTATTTGCCAAATGGATCTATGGGACGGCAATTATGAGTCAGCGATGAACGGGGCGATCAGCCTATACAACTATGCCCGTGATACAAAGAGTGAATATGGATTGATTTGTTGCAATGAGAACTTAGGTTTAATCTATCAAGAAATACATCGGGATAGTGACGCGATAGTAGCTTATCGGGAAGGTCTCGATTTATTACAGAAACGAGGTGACAATCCGAGATTCGAGATGCAATACATGGGAAACCTCATCGAATCTTATCTACGAACCGACCATTTCACCGAGGCCGAGGAATTATTAACCCGTTACGATGAAATGATCCAAGATAGGGAAAGAGAGAATGAAGAACAAGGCACCGCATTCCCCGTGGATCGTTGCCGTGCGCTAATGTATGTTTTTTATGCGGATATGTATGTCCTTCAAGACAAGCCCAAGAAAGCATTGGAGACCTTGTTGAAGGCGACACCGATCGTAGAGAAAACCGGAGATGATTATACGGAATTCTGCTACAACTTCGTTTTCGCCAAGTATTACTATTTAATAGGTAAGTATGGAAAGGCGCTGAATATCATAGACACAAATAAATTAACAGAAGAAGATATACGAACCTCGGAGCTGAAAGTCGAGATACTCGAAGCATTGGGACGTTATAAAGAAGCGCTCGCATTTAGTAGAGAAGTTGTAGAACATACCAAGATGTTGCATGACGAGGCCTTCAACCGGCAGATCAATCAGCTCCGGACATTACATGATCTAAACAATCAAGAGATGCAGGCATACGAGCTACAGCTACGTGAACAACAACTGCATACCCAAAGGTTGTTAATGATTATTCTACTCGTAGTATCGATCGTTCTTTTAGTGATGCTATACATCGTATACAAGTCCTATCGCTCCGCACGCCGCTACCAACGAGAACTTATGAAAGACAAGGAAGCCTTAGTAGAGTCCGAGCGTCAACTTCGTACAGCCAAAGAGATAGCGGAACACGCCAACCAGATGAAAAGCACGTTTATCGCCAATATCAGCCATGAGATCCGTACGCCGCTTAACGCGATTGTCGGCTTTTCGGAATTAATATCCGATGAATCTATTTCCACTGGCGAAAAGAAAGAGTTTTTCTCCATTATCAACAATAACTCTTATTTATTACTTAATCTGATAAATGACATTCTTGACCTTTCTCGCCTAGAATCCGGGAATATGAAGTTCATTATAGAGAAGACAAACTTATCGGATTGTTGCCGGAACGCTTTGGCAAGTGTAGAGCACCGGGTCTTTCCGGCTGTTCAATTAACCTATACACCTTCTGAAGACCCCTTACATATTCAGACAGATTCGATACGTCTCCAACAATTATTGATAAACTTATTGACCAATGCCTGCAAGTTCACGAAAGAAGGAGAGATTAACCTATCTTATCAAATAGATGAGGACAAACAGCATGTACGTATCACCGTAACCGATACCGGATGTGGAATACCGGAGGATAAGCAGAAAGTCATATTCGAGCGTTTCGAAAAGGTAGATGAATACGCGCAGGGTACAGGTTTAGGATTATCCATCAGCCAAACGATTATTGAGCATTTAGGTGGCTCCATTCAATTAGACCCGACGTATAAGCATGGAGCCCGGTTCATCGTACTCCACCCCTATAATCCTCTTGATAATCCATCATGACGTAAACCACGTCTTGAAATCCGGCACTCTCGCCTTGCTAACCAATATACGCTCCAAGGTCGGTACGATCAAATTGACCGCAAGGCGTCCGTTAAACCAGAGATCGATATCTTGCACCGCCTTTCTGGATATCAAGTACTGACGATTGATCCGGAAGAACAAGGCAGGATCAAGGCTATCGGCTAACTCATCCAAGGTCTGCGTGAAAAGGTATTCCTTCCCGTCCGTCATCACCGCCTTTACATTTCCGTCCGCTATATAGAAAAATAAGATCATATCCACGGAAACAGGTAGCAGCTTATCCCCTTTCATAGGGATCAAGAAATGCGTTTTATATCCTTCCACCCGCTTCAAGGCTTGCATGACAGCGGAATAATCGATCGCTTCTTTCTCCACAGCCGTCGATTGTAACCGTGACAACTTATCCAAAGCTTTCCGTATATCATCCGCATCGATCGGTTTCAGCAGATAATCTACGCTATTCACTTTAAACGCCTTCAGCGCATATTCATCATAGGCTGTCGTGAAAATGATCGGGCAAGAGATATCTACATGACCGAAGATCTCGAAAGCCGAACCATCCGCCAAATGGATATCCAGAAAGATAAGTTCCGGCATTGGATGCGATTGAAACCATTCAACACTATCCGTAATACTATCTAGGACATCGATCACCTCGATATCCGGATCAACCTCTCCCAGCAATGCCATCAAATTACGGACAGCCGCTTTCTCGTCTTCTATTATCAAAGCTTTCATATCAAAGGGATTGTTACGCTGAATATACTAGCATCTTCTTTTATGGAAATATCTTTCTTATACAAGAGGTTATAACGTTTACTCAGGTTCACCAAGCCAATACCGGTGCCTCCGCTATGTGTCAATTTCGGTTGGATGGGATTGCTAACCGTCAAGGAATCATGGTCCGAACGAACGGATATGGTCAATGAATGGCGGTTGCTAATCTCGTTATGCTTCACGGCGTTCTCGATCAAAAGCTGCACCGACATAGGAGGCAGTTGCTTAGACTCGTGCTCCTTCCCTAAGTCTATATCGAAGACCAGATTATCCTCATAGCGCATTTTCAAAAGGAAGATATAAGCGTTCACGAAATCCATCTCCTCCCGTAAAGTAACACTACGGCACTCATTCTCTTGCAAGGTATAACGTAAGACACGGGATAACTCCTGCAAATATTCTTGTGCCTTCCCGGGAGTCTCCCGGATCAAGGAACGGAGCGTATTCAAGGAATTAAATAACATATGAGGATTAAGCTGGCTCTTCAAGGCCTCATATTGGTTCAATAGATTCTCCGCCCGCAATTGCTGGTTCTCGATCTGTACTTGCTGGCTTTGACGAATCAGGTAAATCATATAGCAACTACCCGTAACGACGCACGACATGATAAAATCCCTCAACGGATGCAGATAATGATGCACCAAGGCGTCGATCGCCGGAATATCAAACTGATGGTGCAAGAACACGAAACCTTTTCCTAATAAATTATTCACGCACCAAGTCATTACGAACGAGAGAAGGACCTTCTGCCAAGAGATACGCGCTTTCTGCCGATTGAAACCAAAGACATACGTGTTCATCGCAAATAACAGTAAGAGGGACACGAAGGTGAAAAAGACCTCATTCGCTACATCCAATACCGACATATCCGGGAAAAGAGCGTTCTGCCCGGTAACGTCAAACAACGACACCAATTCCGGGAAATGGATCAAGAAGGCCACCATGATCGATATGATGACCAACGAGAACACATATTTATTCTTTATATTCATTTTCTTCATGAAGGCAAAGATAGTCATTTCTTCTCTACCCGTGCGGAAACATACATACCGGGACGAAAACGAGGATTTGTCTCTTTTACCCGAGCGTACATTTCCAAGGAACGGCTCGTCTCGTCCACCTCCTGTCCGATCGAGATCAAGACCGCATGGAAGGTCTCCTTCCCCATTCCATTCACCCGGAACTGCACTTGGTTCCCAATGGATAAGTCCGCTAAATCCTTCTCATAAGCGGTCAGGCAAAGAAGAGTCTCGCCTTTATCGATCACATCACAGATCGGTTCGCCCGCGTTCACGTATTTACCGAGATTAATGGACAGCCCGGCGACATAACCGCTCAGTGGCGCTTTTACCTCCAAATAAGGTTGGATACCGTCTTCCAGAAGATCGCCGGCGGAGACACCTAGGATAGCAAGTTGCGCGGCGGCGGCATCTTGACGGCTCTTCATGGAAAGATAATCCGCCTTGCTTTGCTGGAAACGTTTTTGCGAGGCCGCTTCTTGCTCACTCAAACGCTGTTGCCTTTTATACTCAGCCTCTAAGTATTCCGTTTGGGCATGGGCATCCAAATAGGTCTGTTGCAACGTGATAAAATCCGGATTCTCCAAGCTGACGATCACCGAGCCCTTCTTCACATAATCGCCCGGAAGCAGCGTAGTAGCATGAACCGTGCCTCCCATCGTCAACGTAACCGTAGCCTGCCGCTGCGGGGGAACTACCATGATCCCGTTGAAAGAGGAGTGATTCGGAAGGGCCGTTGCCGAGGAAATCCCATCCACCTCTACGCTATCCACGGATGGTTCGGACGGTACGCTTTCCGCTACTTGAGTAATAGCGGGCCGGGCAGTTATGTCTTGCGAATCGCCCTGTCCTTTCTCCGCGTTGTTTGTCATACTGCATGCGGCCAATGCCATAAGAGCCGCAGGAATCCATATCTTTTTCATCTTATACTATTTTTCTGGTTATCTACTATACAACTCCAACTCAAGCGCCGATATATTATAGGCATATACGGCCTCGATATATCCCCGCCGGATCTCCCGGGCGGCGTTCAGGCTTTGAACAAACTGCGTGATATCTGTCTCGTTCTCTTTGAACTGTACCGTCGCGCTCTTCAACAAAGCCTCCGCTTCCGGTAAAGCGCCGGTCGTATAATAGCGGATATGCTCTCCTTCCTTACGAAGCGCGACGCTCAACTCCTCCACCTTATTGTTCAATTGACGGATGTTACTCTCCGCTTCCGTACGGGCGATATAGGAATCGATCTTCGCTTGCCTTACCCGGCTATGCTGCGGGAAGAACAATACCGGGAACGAGATCCCGACCATCCAAGAGTCCAGACCGCTCAACGGGGCTATTTTCTGACGCACATATCCTACCGATAGTTCCGGGAAGAAACGGCTTCGTTCGATACGAAGCATGGCTTTCTTCTCATCGGCCACGCTCCGGAAATAATTCAGATGGATATCGGACGGAGCGATCTCGGCTACGCGAGCGGGGAATAAAACCAATGTCGTATCCATAGGCAGTAATGGGGAATCCGAATAACAAGTCCAAGAGAAACGACGGGTAGCCAATTGCAACTCCTCTTCCGCCTGCGACAAACGGGTTTGCAGATCGGCTACCAAGGTAGATGACATATTCCGCTCCAATAGCGTGATATCCCCTTGCTCATAACGCAACTGACTTGCCTTTCGCAAACGTCCGGCCCACTCGATCTGCTCTTTATACAAGGCACATAGATGAAAGGCATATTGATAATAAGCCCATGCCCGTTTTACCTCGGCCGTAATCTCCTTCTTCACCAAGTCCCGGTAATATTCTCCCGTGGCGACTTGACGGTTTACCAAGGCGTTCTTATAAAATGGGGTCAATAGAGAGCCTAAGGATTGCGTGATCTCCATCTGATTGTCGTTTCGTGTCTCACCGTTGATCTGTCCCCATGAATAATTAAAGGTGGTCGGTGACACCTCCCAGCTCTCTCCCCGTGAAGCACGACTACGTTCAATGGATGCCGTGGCAGTCTTCAGGCGAGGATGATTCTCCAAGGCGATCGTCACGGCTTCTTCCAACGACACCGTCTGTTGGGCATGCGTGGGGAATAAGATACCTAAAAAAAGAAGAAACGGCAATAGGCGCTTCAACCAGCGTTGGCGCTTCCAAGCGGCCGAGCTATTTACCAACCGATAAAATACCGGGATAATAATCAACGTCAAGATCGTGGAGACAATCAAGCCTCCGATCACGACCGTCGCTAACGGACGTTGCACCTCCGCGCCCGCGGACTTCGCTATCGCCATCGGCACGAATCCTAGAGAAGCTACCAAGCCGGTCAAGAATACGGGGCGAAGTAGATGCGGACATCCTTTCGCGAGGATACGATTCGTTGTCATTTGATATTTAGTTTGTTTTCGTAAGTTATTAAAATGATTAATCATTAATATACCATTCAAAACCGCTACGCCAAACAAGGCGATAAAGCCGACCCCCGCCGATATACTGAAAGGCAACCCTCGTAACCAAAGGGCCAGAATACCCCCGATCAAGGATAACGGGACGGTAGAAAATACCACCAGCGAGTAGGTAACACTCTTAAAGGCAAAGAACAATAGCAATAAGATCAATGACAAGGCGACCGGTATCACGATCGTAAGCGTATCGATCGCATTCTGCAAGTTCTCGAACTGGCCGCCATACTCAAAGTAGTATCCCGGTTCCAGCTTGATATGCTTGTCAAGGGTTTCTTGGATAGTACGCACGACTTTCTGGATATCAGCGTCACGGACATTCACCCCGATCACGATACGGCGTTTCGTGGCATCCCGGTTAATCTGTAGAGGCCCGTTGACCAGCTCGATCGTAGCGACCTCGCTAACCGGGATCTGGATTCCCTCGGCAGTCCGTACAAAGAGCTTATCCAAATTCAGATCCGCCACTTTATCGTTATCCAGACGAAGCACCAAGTCGAAACGTCGCTCATTCTCGAAAACGACACCCGCCGCCTCTCCCGCATAAGCCGTACGGATGATCGTGTTCAACTCCTCTATATTCATCCCGTAACGGGCGATCTTGGCACGATCGTAGTGTACGACCAATTGCGGTAGCCCCATCGCCTGCTCCACGATCACATCGGCGGCTCCCGGTACTTGCTCCACGAAAAGAGAGGCTTCCTTCGCCTTCTTATAAAGCTCCGCCATATCCTCTCCATATAGCTTGATCGCGATATCCGCCTTGGCTCCCGTCATCAATTCATTGAAGCGAAGCTGGATCGGCTGGCTGAAATTAAACTCCGCCCCCGTAATCGGTTCCAAGGAGGCCTTCATCTTCTCCACCATCTCCGCACGGCTGGAGGCCGAGGTCCATTCCTTGAAAGGTTTCATCACGATCATGATATCCGCGTCTTCCACCGCCATCGGGTCGGTCGGAACCTCGGCCGTTCCGATCTTGGCTACCACATGCTTGATCTCCGGGAAATTCTTCATCAAGGTCTCTTCCGCTTGCTTCGATAGCTCGATACTATGCGTCAGGGAACTACCGGCGGGAAGCGTCATCTGCATGGCGAAATCCCCCTCATCCAGCGTAGGGATAAACTCCGCCCCTAACCTCGTGAATAAGAAAAGGGACACAGCCAGAGCCGCGAAAGAACAAGCGATCGTTCCCCAGATATGACGCAAGCAGAAATGAAGCGTACGCCTGTAAACCCCGTTTAATTTCCCGAAGAAACGATCGGCGAATGTAGGCTTCGAAGAGATCGTACGCTTTAGGAACAGGGAGGCCATCATCGGCACGTAGGTGAGCGAAAGGATCAAAGCTCCGATAATACAAAATACCAAGGTCTTCGCCATGGGGGTAAAATACTTGCCCTCTATCCCGGTCAGCGTAAGTAGCGGGAAGAAGACGATCAAAATGATCAATACGGCAAAGGTAGCGCTCCGGGCGACATGACCGGCTCCGGCCTCGACCTCCCGGTCCATCTCCTCGGCAGAGAGCGTACGCCCCATCAACCGCCTCGAATAGATATGCGCCAATATCCCCTCCAATATAACGATCGATCCATCGACCACGATACCGAAATCGATGGCCCCCAAACTCATCAGGTTGGCGGAGACCCCGAAAACACGCATCAAGATAAAAGCGAAAAGCATCGCCAACGGGATCACGGAAGCCACGATCAAGCCGGCCCGCACATTCCCCAAGAAGATGATCAATACGATAAAGACGATCAACGCTCCCTCTATCAAGTTACGGATCACGGTGGATATATTTCGGTCTACCAATTCGGAACGATTCAAATAAGGTTCTACACGAACACCTTCCGGCAACATTTTCTGTACCCTTTCGACCCGTGCCTCCAGTTCCTTGGTCACGACATTGGCGTTCGCACCCTTCAACATCATGGCGATACCGCCCACGCACTCTCCCTCGCCATCCTTTGTCATGGCGCCAAAACGCTTGGCGGAACCAAAGCGAACCGAACCGACATCGCTTATATGAATCGGTATCCCTCCACGGTTCGTGATCACAATGCGCTCGATGTCCTTTATCTTGCCGATCATTCCCTCGCTACGGATGTAGTAAGCCTTATTGATTTTCTCGATATAACTGCCCCCTGTATTCTGGTTATTCCGGTTGAGTGCCTCGAACACCTCGCCGATCGTAATATTCAAGGAATAAAGGGCATCCGGATCTACCGCCACCTCATACTGTTTCAGATAGCCGCCAAAGCTATTGATCTCCACGATACCCGGTATACCGCTCAGTTGCCGTTTCACGATCCAGTCCTGAATGGTACGGAGTTCCATGGCGTCGTATTTCTCCTCATAACCGGGCTCCACGCTCAATACATATTGATAAATCTCGCCCAAGCCGGTCGTGATAGGCATCAGCTCCGGCGTACCCAGTTCCGTGGGGATTTCTCCCGCCACGGTTTGTATCTGCTCGTTTATAAGTTGGCGGGCATCTAAGGTAGGCACGCTTTCCTTAAATACGACCGTTACCAATGACAGGCCAAAGCGGGAAACGGAGCGGATCTCTTCCACGTTCATGATATTACTCATCGCTATCTCGATAGGCATGGTGATCAATTGCTCTACCTCTTGCGGGGCCAAGGTTGGCGATACCGTCACGATTTGCACTTGATTGTTCGTTATATCCGGTACGGCATCTATCGGTAAAGTCATCATGGCATAGATTCCTCCCAGAAGCAGAAACAAGGTTGTCAACCCAACGAATAGTTTCTTCTGAATAGAAAAATGGACAATCGCTTTAAACATCACTTCATTTATTTAATATAATAGTTACAAAAATAAAAGGTAAGCGTTTGCCTGCCCGACATAAAATAATGAAGTGACCGAAATCAAGGTTGAAGTATCGGTATGAGGAGTTGGAGCATATCTATAGAAAAAGGCTTCACATGCCCTCTATGACACATGAAGCCCCTTTTGTTATCCTATATAAATAATAAGAATCGTTGCCGTTAAAAGCGGATCAGCACTTAATGCTCAACTGTCGCAACACCTCACGGATCTTCTCATACGTGACGATACGTGTAGGAACCAAAGGCAAACGAAGCTTATTCTCGATAAAGCCCATCATATTTAACATACTCTTCGCTCCGGCAGGATTTCCATCCACGAACAACAGGCTGAACAGCTCCGTGAAGCTATGATGGATCGTACGTGCGCTATCATAATCACCCGCCAAGGCCAGACGTACCATACGGCTAAACTCACGAGGGAAGGCGTTACCGATCACGGAGATCACTCCCACCGCACCTAATGTCATTAAAGGGAAAGTAATGCCATCGTCACCGGAGATCACGTTGAAACGGGCCGGCTTGTTCTTGATGATATCATCCATCTGGGTGATATTGCCGGAAGCCTCTTTCACGGCGATCACGTTATCGAACTCACGGGCGATACGAAGCGTAGTCTCGGCCGTCATGTTCACGCCCGTACGCCCCGGTACGTTATAGAGTACGATCGGTAAATGAGTAGCGTTGGCGATCGCCTTGTAATGCTGGTAAATCCCTTCTTGGGAAGGCTTATTATAATAAGGTACGACCGAGAGGATAGCGTCGATACCCTCGAAATTATCGGTCTTCAACTTCTCGACAACCGACCGTGTACAATTACCTCCCACGCCTAATACGATAGGGATACGGCCCCGTACACGAGTCACTACCAAGCTTATAATGTTTTTCTTTTCTTCTTCCGTAAGTGTAGGGGTTTCCGCTGTAGTTCCCAGCACTACCAAATAATCCGTACCGTTCTGCACCTGATAATCCACCAGCTTGCCTAACGCCTCGTAATCTACACTCTCATCTTCCTTGAATGGCGTGATCAACGCCACACCCATTCCTTTTAAATTTATGTCTGCCATGGGGAAAATATTCCTTTTTGTTATTTAGCACTGCAAAAATAAGGAAATTATATCATTTAGCACGGATGGAACGCAAATAAAATAATATCTGTCCGAATAAATACTGAATATCGTCCTTATCTGTTACAGTCAAGCCTAAGTCGTACCATTCTTGGCCCGGATACTTAATCCCGACCTTGAAGGCGGATGGATGCCGGAGAGCGATGTATTGCAAGGCATAACAACCCGGCCGGGTGATATCGATCAAGATATCCGCCTTGAGAGCGCCCACCTTTTTCAAGACACTATCGGAAGGGAATCCCCACGCGTTGAGATCGTTCTTTATATGTACAGGAATATTGGAATCATCGAAAGGAATATCCGCTCCTCCGGACGGCACATATACACACGTCTTGATGTCCTTCTTCGCCTTGCGCAAAGGCTCCAAGGCCCTCATGACGTCCTCGTGATCCTCTATATTATACAAGACCAAAAGCGAACGTGCCTCATCCAAGGAAAGGGAACGATGCGGACGCCCCCCGGCATCCGACACTAAAGCCTGTATCTTCTTCTTGATAAAATAATTCGTAAACATTTATTCCAGCATATTTAAGAACGCATCCTCGTTGATAATCTTCACACCCAGCTTCGCCGCTTTCTCCAGCTTGGCCGGTCCCATATTCTCGCCGGCAAGGATATAATCGGTCTTCCCCGAGACGGAGCCGCTATTCTTGCCGCCATGTTGCTCAATCATCGCCTTATACTCGTCACGTGAATGCTTGGAAAATGTCCCGCTGATCACGATCGTCAATCCTTTCAACTTCTCGGAACGGTTCGCCAATTGCTCTTCGGAAACCGCCATCCGCAAGCCCTGTTCCTTTAATCGGTTCACCAACGTACGGTTCTTCTCGTCCGAGAAATAACTCAATACACTCTGGGCGATCCGCTCGCCGATCTCGTCCACGGCTACCAAATCCTCTAAGGACGCCTGCTCCAATGCCTCGATCGAGTGGAAAGCCGAGACCAAGCGTTTAGCGACCGTCTCTCCCACGAAACGAATCCCCAGACCGAACAAGACCCTCTCAAAAGGAACTTGCTTGGATTCCTCCAGACTCGACATCAGATTCTGGGCGCTCTTCTCCGCCCACCGTTCCAGACGCAATAAATCGGCAACCGTCAACGTATATAAGTCCGCCGAGTCTTTTACATAACCGGCGTTGTACAAATCCTCCACCGTTTCCGGGCCTATATTGATATTCATCGCCTTCCGGGTCACGAAATGCTCTATACGCCCCTTGATCTGAGGAGGACAGCCCGACTCGTTCGGACAGTAATGTGCCGCCTCTCCCTCCGGACGCACCAAAGGAGTCCCGCACTCCGGACACACACGGATAAAGCGGACCTTATCCCCCATCAGCATCGAACGAGCCTCCACGTTCACTCCCACGATCTTCGGGATGATCTCCCCGCCTTTCTCCACATACACTTGGTCGCCGATATGCAAGTCAAGCCCCTCGATAATATCGGCGTTATGCAAGGAAGCCCGCTTCACCACCGTCCCCGCCAACAATACGGGCTCGAGGTTCGCCACCGGAGTGACCGTCCCCGTCCGTCCCACTTGGAAAGAGACCGAGTTCAAGCGAGTCTCGGCACGCTCCGCCTGAAACTTATAAGCGATCGCCCAGCGAGGGCTTTTCGACGTAAAACCTAAGTTCCTCTGCTGACGAAGCGAGTTTACCTTCAACACGATTCCATCCGTCGCCACGGGCAGGTTCTTACGTTCCACATCCCAATATGCGATATAATCGAATATATCCTGTAGGCTCTGGCATTTACGGATCACGTCCGGAATCTTAAAACCCCATGCGCGAGCCGCCTGCAAATTCTCATAATGCCCTTCGGCCGGCAGGTTCTCACCCAATAAATAATAGAAATAAGCATCCAGCTTACGGGAGGCCACGATAGCCGGATTCTGCTGTTTCAACGTACCGGAAGCGGCGTTGCGAGGATTGGCGAACAAGGGTTCCTCCTGCTCCTCCCGCTCCTTATTCAAGCGATCGAACTCCGCCCAAGGCAGCAATACCTCGCCACGGATCTCGAACTCCTCCGGAAAATCAGAGCCCCGGAGTCTTAATGGAACCGAACGGATGGTCTTGATATTCGCCGTCACGTCATCACCACGCATGCCGTCGCCACGGGTCACGGCACGCGTCAAGCGTCCTTTCTCATAGGTCAAAGAGATAGAAGTACCATCATATTTAAGCTCCGCCACAATCTCGAAAGGCTCATTCAAGGAGCGGACCGTACGATCATAAAAATCTCGGATCTCATCCTCGGAGTACGTATTACCCAACGAAAGCATCGGATATTTATGTACCACTTGCTCAAACTCTTTCGAGAGGTCGCTCCCCACCCTCCGGGTCGGGGAATCCGGATCGGCGAACTCGGGATGCGCCGCCTCCAGTTCCTGCAACTCTTTCATCATCTTATCAAACTCAAAGTCTGATATCGTCGGTGCCGAAAGCACATAATAATTATAATTATGCCGCTCCAGCTCATCACGCAGGGCTTTTATCTTTGCTTCGACCATATTAGTATATTAATTCTACGTTGTCTATCCAAAACGTATTTCCCGGAGAGCCGATATAGGCCCCTCCGTGGCTGGAGGTGAACTGCAACACCATATGCGTAGGTGCCTCGCCCGGCTCCGCCCAGCCTACCTCTTGGATAGGAACGCTTTTTCCTTTACTATTTAACGTATAACGTTCCTCTACTTGTATACGCATATACGGTTTATATTCGGGCTTGGATGTTATATTTCCATAAAGGATCGGGTAAGTAGCGTCATTTACCCAATCAGGGGTAGATTCCGTATAGCGTTGCACCATCGTACCGACCCGCTTGGAATAAACATTCCCTTCCGCATCTTCCCATCGTTTCTGCAACAACAAGATCACCGCCAAGGAATCCTGCCCGGCCACCGTACTCTTACGGCTGAACCCCGTACTACGTACCCGATTCTTCTCGGGAGCGGCTTTCACCTTATAATCAAACCGCAACGCTTTCGGCTTCTTGGAGAAAGGCACTCCTGATTGTAACATCGCTTGAGGGTTTTTTGTTCCCTTGATCGGCTCATGCACCGTACCCAAGAAAACGGAGCCGGCGGCGATCACCTCGATATCCACCAAACCGAAAACCTTCACGCTCTCATAACGGGTCTCCATGCGGGCGCACATCCCATCCCCCCGTTTCTCCGGGAAAACAGACGTATTGGTTTTCACCACTCCCGCCACTTTCGCCATCACGTTGGAAGTAGCCCACGGAGAACCGCCCATATTACGAAACGCCGTATTACCGACAATCGTATCCGAGGGCCCCAGCTCATAAAGCCATTTCGTATTTCCCCCGATAATGCCAGACTCATGAATCTCACGGACAATCCAATTATCCATGTCTCCATAAGCGAAGGGCACCACATTCTCCGATGTCACCCCATCCCCGTCCGCGAGAACCACGGACAAAGGCATACAAGCGATTGCCAAAAATAACGCTTTCTTTCTTAAACTCAAACCCATCCCTCTATCAATTTAATACCTATCTAACCCTTTTATTTATAAGCTATAGCCCCATTCCTGCAAGGCCATGCCCCAATTTTCCTCTACGAGCCGGACCGTACGATCCTCGTACTTGTATTGGTTCTTCTTGTAGCCCTTCTTCTTGCCCAGATACTTCTCTATATCCGCCTTAGACTCCTTAAAGCCGGGTAAGTTTAATGACCCGTAAATATTTTCCGTCATGGCGAAAGCGTCTTTCTCGAAATCCTCGAACTTCACTTCCACCAGATTGCCTTCCGGTATCAGGTGCTTCTCTTCCTCGTACTTGTAGAAAAGACGGCGATATACCTCGATGAAGTTCGCCTCGATCTGCTCGTTCGTGATATCCTGCAAACGCAATGGCTGGATCGTATTCGTAAAGAAACTGCGGGTACTCTCGAATACCGTATACGGATTTCGCTTCAAGTAGATGAACTTAGCGTTCGGGAACATCTCCAGCAATGTCTTCACACGCCCCGTATGCGGTGGGTTCTTGCTCAAATACTGCGTACCGTTCGTATTCCAGAGGGAAACCTTAACCAGACGCATGAAAGTATCCATGAAGATCCGCCGCTCCTCCTCCGTGATATCGTTAAACAATAAGTAACGATCGCAATACTCCATCCAGCGTTTCGGGAAGAACCAGAAATTATAATATGTATAAGGCATCATGTTCGACAAGGCGAACTCCTCCTCTTGCGGAAGATCCACCTTCAACTCCATATTATCGGTCGGACGCTTATCCGGCATCAAGAAAGCCATGTTCTTCTTGAAGAAAGGCTGCCCCCAGAGCATCAGGTGCGGGAATACCGTCTGGTACGTCGTGGTATAACCGAAATGCTTATCGCAGGCGAAGATGTTATGAACAAAAGTCGTACCACTCCGCCAATGCCCCAAGATAAACAAGGGGTCCATCTCGAGCGGCTTATCGGCCAATTTCTTGAACCGGCTATCCTCGATCGGCTTCAAGGCGCTCAACAGGCGGCAAACACCGGTCGTAAGGCGATACTTACCCTTAAAGCCCTTGTCTATCTGCTGCCGGGCCGTCACCTTCCTGAACGTATCCCAATCCGCCCCGACCAACGTATTGATCGGTAGCTTATCAAACTCCAACAATCCCATATCCTATCGTTTTTCCGTTATACATTTCACAGATACGCCCTGCCGGCCCAACTCCTCACAAACCTTACGGATCGCCTCATAATGCTCCTCTCCGATTCCCATCTCCGGGAGGTTCAAGGTAGCCAAAGCGTCTTCCGTCACCATATCTTTAGCGTCCACACGGTCGATGATCATACCCACGGCGGACGTATTATTCGTAATCGGATCGATCAAGATAAACGAGCCGGTCTGCTTATTCCTCCTATACGGATCGAAGAACAACTCCTTGCCGGTAGTAAATACCACACGGCCGATCTCGTTCAGCTCCAGATGATCCACGGAAGACTGCTCCATCGTGTTCACGTTCACCTTATAGCGGATACTATCCACACGGGCACGTGTCGTATGAGTGGTCTGCTTGATGTAGAACTGCTTGTTCACGTCCATGGCTTCCTCATCCATCCACACCAGCATGGCCTCGAAATTACGGTCGCGGATCGGCAAGTTATCCGGGTGCACCAGCATCTCCCCACGGGAGATATCGATCTCGTCCTCCAAGGTGATCGTAATACATTGAGGCGGGAAAGCCTGCTCCAACTCACCCTCGTAGGTGACGATGCTCTTTACCTTCGAGGTCTTCCCGGAAGGCAACGCCATCACCGTATCTCCCTTACGCACGATACCGCTAGCCACCTTGCCGCTAAACCCACGGAAATCCAGATTCGGGCGCAACACGTATTGCACCGGATAACGGAAGTCCTCGTAGTTACGATCCAAGTCGATAGGCACGTTCTCCAGATAATCCAATAAAGACGTACCCTCGTACCAAGGCGTACGATCACTCTTCTCCACCACGTTATCGCCATCCAAGGCCGATAAGGGGATATACGTGATATCCGGGATATCCAGCGGCTCCACGAAACGTTTATAATCCGCCACGATCCGGTCGAACGTATCCTTGTCGAAGTCCACCAAGTCCATCTTATTCACGGCCAGTACCACATGCTTGATCCCCAGCAAAGATACCAGATAGGTGTGACGGCAGGTTTGCGTGATCACGCCCGTGCGGGCATCCACCAAGATGATCGCCAGATTCGCCGTGGAACCACCCGTGATCATATTCCGGGTGTACTGCTCGTGCCCCGGGGTGTCGGCGATGATGAACTTACGGTTGTTCGTGCTGAAATAACGGTAAGCCACATCGATCGTGATACCTTGCTCACGCTCGGCCTTCAAGCCATCCAGCAACAAAGCGTAGTCGATATGCTCGCCGGCGTTGCCCATACGCTTGCTGTCACGCTCCAAGGCATCCAACTGATCCTCGTATATTTTCTTACTATCAAACAGCAATCGGCCTATCAAGGTCGATTTGCCATCATCCACCGAGCCGGCGGTCAAGAATCTCAGCAGGTCCTTCTGCTCGTCCTTATCTAGGAATTCCTTTATATTTAATTTTGTATCTGCCATGTCTCTTCTGTGTTAAAAATACCCTTCCCGTTTCTTCTGCTCCATACTAGCGTCTTGATCGAAGTCGATCACACGGGTCGTACGCTCGCTCTTCGTCGTGGTCATCATCTCCTCCACGATTTTCTCGATCGTATCCGCCTCGCTCTCCACGGCGCCGGTCAGCGGCCAGCAGCCCAACGTACGGAAACGGACCATACGCATACGGATCTGGTCCCGGTATTGCTCCGGCAAGCGGTCGTCGTCCGCCATGATCAAATTACCGTCGATCTCCACGCACGGACGCTCCTTGGCGAAATACAAGGGAACGATCGGGATATTCTCCAGACGGATATATTGCCAGATATCCAGCTCCGTCCAGTTCGATAGCGGAAATACACGGATGCTCTCGCCCTTATGCACACGGGCGTTATAGATATCCCACAACTCCGGGCGCTGGTTCTTCGGGTCCCATTGATGGAACTTATCGCGGAACGAGAAGATACGTTCCTTCGCACGGCTCTTCTCCTCGTCACGGCGGGCGCCGCCGAAAGCGGCGTCGAACTTATATTTATCCAAGGCATGAAGCAAGGCCTGCGTCTTCATCAAGTCCGTATGCACCTTGCTTCCATGCGTGAACGGGCCCACGCCCGCATGGAAAGCCTCCATATTAGACTCCACGATCAAGTTCCAGCCGAATTTCTTCGCGTAAGAATCACGGAACTCTATCATCTCCTTAAACTTCCATTTCGAATCGATGTGCATCAACGGGAAAGGAACCTTACC